>Ga0335070_10011825_pt1 | contig 10199 bp, 9 predicted proteins | sample Lox_Sample_13_FD_206722 | JGI IMG/M metagenome (GOLD analysis project Ga0335070, IMG submission 206722) | Soil microbial communities from Loxahatchee National Wildlife Refuge, Florida, United States - Lox_Sample_1.3 | ecosystem: Environmental > Terrestrial > Soil > Wetlands | place: USA: Florida... | reverse complement strand
CAGAACCTGCGCCAGCGAAGTGTCGTGCTTCAACGCCCGCTCGCTGGCGCGCTGAATCACCGGGCCGTCGGCGACGGGATCGCTGAACGGCACACCTAGCTCGATCACATCGGCCCCAGCCTCAACCGCCGCAAGAATGATGTCCCGCGTCGTCGCGAGATCGGGATCGCCGCATGTCACGTATGCGATCAGGCCGGGTTTGTTGTAGAACGTGAGCGGCATAATGAACTTCCAAGCACATAGCTGGTGTCATCCTGAGCGGAGCCACTCTTCCGGCGGAGCGAAGGATCTCCTGGCAGCTTAACGTGACTTGCCACGAGTTCCCTCCGTCGGCTGTGCGCCGCCGTTCGGGACGACGCATCCCAGCGGTTCCCGCTTCAATCCAGCTTTAAGTTTTCCCGCATAATGCCAATATCCTTGTCTCCGCGTCCGGAGATGTTGACCAGCACGATTTCCGACTTCTTCATCTTTGGCGCGCGCTTGATCACTTCGGCCACCGCGTGCGCCGACTCGAGAGCCGGAATAATTCCTTCAGTTCGAGCCAGCAGCGTTGTTGCCTCGAGCGCTTCTGCATCGGACGCGGGCACATACTCGGCTCGACCTGCGTCGCGCAAAGCGGCGTGCTCCGGCCCGATCGAGGGATAATCCAAGCCCGCCGAGACGGAATGGGTCAATGCGATCTGCCCGCCTGCATCCTGCAGCACGTAGGAGTACGTTCCCTGCAATACGCCGGGCGAACCGCCGCGGAAACGCGCGGCATGATCGCCGAGCACGTCGCTTCGTCCACCAGCCTCGACGCCGATCAGCCGGGTCTTTTTGTCCTTGATGAATTCGTGAAAGATGCCAATCGCATTCGACCCGCCGCCCACGCAGGCGATAATCGCAGCCGGTAGCCTGCCTTCTGCTTTGAGAATCTGCTGCCGGGCTTCCCGACCAATCACGCGATGGAAGTCCCGCACCATCGTGGGATACGGATGCGCCCCGAGCACGCTGCCCAGCAGATAATGCGTCGTGCGTACATTCGTGACCCAGTCACGCATCGCTTCGTTGATTGCATCTTTGAGCGTGCGCGATCCCGAATCCACGCCCCGCACTTCGGCACCGAGCAGCCTCATGCGGAAGACATTCAGCTCCTGTCGCCGCATGTCCTCCGTGCCCATGTAGACGACGCATTCAAAGCCCAGCAAAGCGCACACAGTCGCAGTGGCGACACCATGCTGCCCGGCGCCAGTCTCGGCAATCACGCGGTGCTTGCCCATGCGTTCCACGAGCAGCCCCTGTCCGAGGCAGTTGTTGATCTTGTGCGCGCCGGTGTGCAGCAGGTCTTCGCGCTTGAGGTAAATCTTCGCGCCGCCAAGTTTCTGGGTGAGCCGGCGCGCGAAGAACAGGGGAGTCGGCCTTCCGGCATAGGTCTTGAGGAGTTCATCAAGGCGGGCCCGATATTTTCTGTCCCGCCTCGCTTTTTCGTATGCGAGCTCAAGCTCTTCGAGGGCCGCCATCAGGGTCTCGGGAACATACCGCCCACCATAGACCCCAAAGCGCCCAGGCTCGTTTGGCGCTGGCACTCTTGTCCGCGCAGCTGTAGGGCCGGACCCATTGGTCCGTCCTGCCGAGCGTAGCGACGCGCCTCCAACTCTCGACTTGGCAACCGAGGCCATGCCTAACCCACCTTCCGATCGTATTCCCGCACCGCGCGCACAAACGCCCGAACCTTCTCGGGATCTTTCTTGCCGGGAGAGGCCTCGACCCCTGAGGCCACATCTACTCCCCAAGGCTTCAGCAGTTCAGTCGCCCAAGTTACGTTCAACGACGTGAGGCCTCCGGCCACAATGACGGGATAGAACCTCTTCAATGCTGAAATGAATTGCTGCCCTTCGCCCCAGGCAAATGCCTTTCCGGTTCCGCCGGGCTGCTCCCGGGAGCCAGAGTCCAACAAAACCGTGCTGCCAGCTGGAAGCTTCGGAAATCCGTAAAAACCAGCTTTACCCCGCACATCGCGCAGCATCTCCAACATTGGCAGGGTAAAAACCAGCTTGCCTCCGCTCTTGAAGTTCTCAGGATTCTTGTATTCGTCCCCGTGCAGTTGGACCGCAGTGAGTCCAGCATCGTCCGCCAATTTAGAAACGCGACCCGGCGGCTCGTTAACGAAAACTCCGACTTTATCCGTACGGCTCGGCAGCTTCTCGCAAATGTCGCGTGCTGTCTCCACTGTTACGCACCGCGGACTCTTCTCATAAAACACGAATCCCACAGCGTCGGCCCCCGCGTCCACCGCGACCAGCGCGTCCTCCAGATTCGTCATCCCGCAGATCTTAATCCAGGTCATGTGAGAGTAGTCAGTAGCCAGTAGTTGGCGGCCAGTCAAATTCTCAAAGTATCATCCTGCGTTACGTTCATAGCCCGCTGGGTACTGAGTACTGACCACTGGGTGTTGAAAGCAATGCGCGCAGCACGTCCCCCGGGCGATCCGACCGCATCAGCGACTCGCCCACGAGGAACGCGTGATACCCGGCTTGCCGCAGCCGCAACACCTCGTCCAGCGAGTGGATCCCGCTCTCGGCCACACGAACGACGTCCGCGGGGAACTTCTCTGCCAGAGCGAAGGCCGTGTTCAGGTCCACGTGAAACGTCCGCAGATCGCGGGTATTCACACCAACCAGATCGAATCCCGCATCGAGCGCACGCAGCAGTTCGTCCGCGTCATGTACCTCGCACAACACGTCCAACTCGTGCTCGCGGGCACTTTTCGCCAGCGCAATAAGTTCCGACACCGATAAAGCTGCCACAATCAGCAACACGGCATCCGCAGCATTCGCTCTCGCTTCGAGCAACTGAAATTCGTCGACAATGAAGTCCTTGCGCAGGCAAGGAATTCGAACCGCCGCTGAAGCCAATCGCAGATTCTGCAGCGATCCTTGAAAAAACTCCTCATCGGTCAGCACAGATAAAGCGGCAGCACCCGCCGCTTCCAGTTCCTGTGCCAATTCTGAGGGATGGAAATCCGGGCGGATCAATCCCTTCGACGGCGAGGCCTTCTTTAATTCGGCGATCACCGCGATACCGTCCCGGCCCTTCTCTCCCAAAGCTCTTCGAAAGCCGCGAGGGGAGTGCTGTTCAGCGAGCCGCTCGAGGTCTCGCAGTTCGGCCGACCGCTTAGTCGCCTCCACCCGCGCCCGCGTTGCCGCGACGATCCTGTCCAGAACCGCAGCCATAGAGAATCCTTCGATTATAAGGGAAGCTGCGGGTAGTCCTCGCGATCCTGCCTTGGGGCCTTCATTGTAGGAACTCTTGGATGACACCTGGCAGCTTTGACGTTACCCGCCTATAGCGGCTCTACTCTAGTCCCAGCGAAATCTTCACTGATTTCCCATACTCCCGTGCCTTGTCGAGTACGCGAGATTCGTCCACGGTCAGCAGCTTGTGGTCTCGCATGACGACGCGGCCGCCAATCACGACCGTCTCCACGTCGCTGCCTTTGAGTGAGTACGCGATCTGCGAGTAGACGTCATACATGGGAACGGCGTTTGGTTCTTCCAGGCTGATCAGGATCATGTCTGCCTTTTTTCCGGTCTCCAGCGATCCAATCTCGTTCTCCATGTGGATGGCTCGGGCCCCGTCGATGGTAGCCATCTCGACCACATCCTTCGCGTTCAGTGCCAACGGACTCATCTTCGTGATCTTCGCCAGTTTCGCCGCGAGATCAATTTCTTCCATCAGGTCAAGGTCGTTGTTGCTGCCTGCCGGGCCATCCGTCCCCAGTCCGACTGCGACCCCGGCCGCACGCATGTCCGGCACTGGCGACACACCGCTCGCGATCATCATGTTGCTCGATGGATTGTGTATGCACCCGACCTTCTTCTCGGCCAGCAGCTTCTGGTCCGCGGCATCCACGAAAATGCAATGTGCCGCCACCACATCCGGCCCTAGCACCCCAATGCTGTTCAGGTAAGCCACCGGAGACATCCCGTTCTGCTTCTCACTGTCGTCCCACTCCTTCTTCATCTCCGCTACATGGATCAGGATCGGAGCCTGATATCTGCGGGCCAGCGCCGCCGCATCCTGCAGCGTCTTCCTGGAACACGTATAGATCGAATGGGGAGCCGGAGCAGCATGAATCAACGCGTCTCCCTGCCAGCGCTTCAGAAATCTTTCTGTATACGCCAGCATCTGGGCCTCGCTCTTATTGTCCGGTGCGGGAAAATCGATGAATGTTTCGCCCAGCACGCCACGCATGCCGGCGGCTTTTGTCTCTTCAGCGATGGCGTCTTCGAAGTAGTACATATCGGCGAACGTAGTGACGCCGGCCCGGATCTGTTCTGCGGCAGCGAGCCGAGTTCCCCAGCGCACGAATCCCTCATCCACGTTCTTGGCTTCGGCCGGAAAGATGTACTTATACAGCCAGTCGTTCAACGTAACGTCGTCATGCAAGCCGCGAAACAGCGTCATGGGAACGTGCGTGTGCCCATTGATGAATCCGGGAAGCACCAGCCGTCCATGTGCGTCGATGGTGTTCTTGCTCTGGTATCGCGTTTCCACTTCGGCGCGCGGTCCTACTGCCCGGATGGAGTCGCCCTGCACCACCACGCTTCCGTCCGGATAGATCGCACGCGGTCCATTCATAGTCACGACCAGGCCGCCGCTGACGATCAGGTCGGCGTCCTGCTTTTGGGCAAAAGCCACAGCAGTCAGATTGACCAGCACGAGCATTCGAATTGCCGACAATATTTTCATTGCCTGTTCCTGAATAAAATTTCGGAATCTATGACCTGGCTCCCGCTTTCTGGAAGCTCGATTTCCGGGACTCGGATTCGCGGAAGTATTCCCAACCACGCACCATGAGCTCTTCCAATTTACCCTCATTACGAATTTTGATTTTCTTCCCACGCGTAATCCGCCCGATTTGGGTAATCGACACCCTCCCGATTTGAGCAGGCACCCGTTGGGAAGCCGGAACAGTGAACAAGAGTTCGTAATCCTCTCCGCCATGCAGGGCCAGATCGAACTCTACTTTGCGGGCAGGTCTCCCCACCCGGGCACGGGGGACGAATCCCGCTTCCAGTTCCGCTCCAACCCCACTTTCTCCGCAGATGTGCGTCAGATCGGTGGAGAGCCCGTCACTGGTATCGATCATCGCTGTTGCCAGGCGTCGCTCGCGCAGAAAGCGTCCAAGCTCAACCCTGGGCTCAGGATGGAAATGACGTAGATAGTCTTTTGGATTGAGCTTTCTGCGGGGATGCGCTTCCATTTCGACCACGGCCGCCGCCGATCCCCCAAGAACGCCGCTGATGTAAATCCGGTCTCCCGGCCGGGCGCCGGAACGCAGAATTGCCTTTCCTCTCGGCACTGAGCCGACCACGATGATATCGGCGGCGACTCCGGCTGGAGACTGCGTCGTATCCCCGCCAGCCAAGACTACCGCGTGCTTCCGGGCAAGTTTCAAGAGACCTCGCATGAAGCCATCAACCCAGGCCTGCGGCAGGGCCGACGGAAGTGCGAGAGATAGAAAAGCTGCCATGGGCTGCCCTCCCATGGCAGCAATGTCGCTGAGTCCCCGGGCCAGACAGCGGTGGCCGACTGCTTCGGCGGGGTGCCACTCCCGGCGGAAGTGAGTGCCTTCCAGCGAAAAGTCCGTTGTTACAAGGAAGTCTTCCGCCGGTTCCGGGCGCAACACGGCACAGTCGTCACCAATCCCGGCGACGAACTGCGCACCACTGCGGCGGGTCTGGGTCAAGCTGCGGATCCTGGCGATCAGCGCTTTTTCGGGAAGGGGCACGCGCCAACACTATAGCTGAACGAGTTCTGCGCACGCCGCAGCGATCAGGTATCCATCACAAATCCGGTGCGGATGGAGCGAACCCGCCCGGTAACCATGCCCAGAGTGACGTCTGATTACCAGTCTTCGGTAACCGGAAATCGTCCTCCTGTCTCGTTGACAGGGGGAACCCAGTTTGTTACCGTTAACCAGTCATTCACACACTCTGTAGTCCGAGCTAAGGTCTGCAAGCTCTTAGGTTTGCAGAAGAGTAAATAGAGGCTCAGTCGGTAGGCATCGGGCGCGAGCAAGTTTTCCATTCCCAAGATGGGACGCAGTCCGAGAAGAATCAGGTGGTCCGAACAGGCGCTCTGCGGTTCAGAACTTGGCCTGGAATTCCGGACCTGATGATTTCAACATCTCGAGGAGCGATTTGCAGAAGCGCTTTTACATCCTCTTTGTAGCGCGCGGGGACGATGGGCAGTTGCGCAAAATCTCCATCCCCGTCCACTATCTGTACATTTTCGTGGTTGGCGCTGCGATCGGCTTCCTCAGTCTCACCGGAATTGCCAGCTCTTATACCCGCATGTTGTTGAAGGTAGCGCGCTACAACGAGCTGCGGCAAGAAAAGGACCAGCTGAAGAACAACTACTCCCGCCTCGAGCAGGTCGCCAAAGAGCGGGATGTGCAGGTTGCTTCCCTGGGCTCGATCGCGGGCGAAGTTTCAGCCCTCTACGGATTAAAGACTGAGCCCATTCTGGTCACGGCCTCAGCCGACCAGATTCAGGATGCGGCCGTAAACTCCTCGCTTGACCAACTGCATGTTCTGCGCACGTCGGCTCTGACCGGGGCAACGATGGTCGGATTGACACTCGGCCTTACCCGCAACGCGACCACAGCTGATTGGTTCAAGGCAAATTCGACTCCGAACCTTTGGCCTGTCGAGGGTCAGGTGACTGGGAGCTTCGGGGAACGTATCGATCCCTTCAACGGTGAAGGCGCATTCCACAGCGGAGTTGATATCAGTAGCGCATACGGCACTCCGATTGTCGCTCCCGCCGATGGAGTCGTCATGTTCACCGAGCAGCTCGGGGGCTACGGGAAGGCAGTGGCGATTGATCATGGGAACGGAATCAGCACCCGTTATGGACACCTTTCCGGTTTCGCTGTTGCCTCCGGCCAGGCCGTCCACCGTGGCGATGTCATCGGTTTTGTAGGTGCGAGTGGGCGCTCGACGGGCCCGCACCTGCACTACGAAGTTCGCATTAATGACACTCCGGTAAACCCGTACAAATACCTGCGGATGACCGTCGCTCATAGCGGCGGACTGCCTACCGGCAGCTAGACCTCCCAGCGAGCAAACATCCTTATTTCTCGGATTGAATTTCTCGGACTGAGCCTGTAGCTCATCTCCTCGCTGCGAATCCAAGCGATTTCAGTTCGTCATAGGTACTTTCCCCGATTACCGCGGTAATGCTGTCTCGCAAAGTGTCCGATGAAGTGCTGCCGACCCCGCGCTACGATAGTTCGAACTTCCTCCCCGCGCCTGAAACAAGCTCGATTGCTCGCCCGCGCGGCAAGCTGGTTTATGGGCACAGAAACCCCTGCTTCCAAGCGGTTTGGTCGTTACGAGGTGCTCGCTGAACTCGGGCGGGGCGCCATGGGAGTGGTCTACAAGGCCCGGGACCCCCAAATCGACCGGCTGGTGGCCGTCAAAACCGTCTCGCTCCGGGGCCAGGACGAAGATGTCGAGAACGAATTCCGCCTGCGCTTTATGAACGAAGCACAGGCGGCCGGGCGCCTGCACCATCCCGGAATTGTCTCAGTATTCGACGTGGGTGAGGATCCCGATACGGGAGACCCGTACATCATCCTCGAGTATGTCGCCGGCGAAGCACTCAACCGTGTGCTGGCCCGCGAGAGAAAGCTCTCACTCGGGAGAGCCCTGCTACTTGCCGAAGAGGTCGCCCGAGCTCTCGACTACGCCCACGAACAAGGCGTCACCCACCGCGATATAAAGCCCGGCAACATCATGGTCACAGAAGACGGGCACGCGAAAATAGCAGATTTCGGCATTGCAAAGTTGAATCTCGCCCACTTCACCTTGCCTGGCAAACTTCTGGGAACGCCCGCCTACATGGCTCCCGAACAACTGGCCGGCGAAGGTGCTGACGGGCGTTCCGACTTATTTTCCGTCGGCGTGATTCTGTATGCCATGGTGACCGGGCACTCCCCGTTCCAGGGAGACAGCGCCACAACCGTTTGTTTCAAGGTGACTAACCGCGAGCCCGTTCCGGCGAGCGCCCTTGATCTGGAGCTACCGCGCGACCTTGATGCCGTAATTGCCAAGGCCATGGCCAAGGACCCTGAGCGCCGCTACCAGCGCGGGGCTGATCTGGCCGATGACCTGGCAACCTTGCGCGCCAAACGCGTACCGGGCATGACGACTCGATCGGGAATGGTGATTGTCGCACCGGATGCCCGACCGGCTCTGGCCGGTGGTCCTAAGATCGGATCCGCCTATGCCTGGAGATTGCTTCGTACTCGCGTCCTGAGTACGCCAACTCGAAGATTCTCCGTTGCTTTGGCAACAGTTCTCTTTCTGGTGTTCCTGGGAGTGAAATCCAAGGTTTTGATGTTTTCCCATCGAGACGAGGTGGATCCCGTAGACACACCGCCTCTCCCTAAGGCAGCCGCGATTGCGCTTCAGCAACCGCCAGTTCCCGAAACTCCGGCAACTCACGGCTCGGCATCAAACGTGAACGCTCCCCACCGGAGCTCGTCTTCCACTGATTCAGTTGCTTCCAACCATACGCGCCGGGCGCCGGAGCCATCCGCCAGTTCATCGTCGATGCTGGATTTGACAATTCGTCATCAGTTCAAGGAAGCAACCCTGTCGGTCTGGGTCGACGGCAAGCTTGCCCTGAAACGCGAGTTGCATGGAGGCGCGCAAAAGCGGCTGGTTAGATTTGGTGGCGTACGTGGCGCTGAGTCGGAGACTCTGCACGTGCCGGCAGGCTCGCACGAAATTCGCTTACGCGCGCAGACCGATGATCATACCGTCGATCTGTCCCGAACGACCTCTGCGGCTTTCACAGCAGGCGATGAAAAGACACTTCAGGTCTCCTTTGGCAAGCACAACAGTATGATGCACCTGGAGTGGCAGTAAGCCGCGTTCATCTCTTTCAGAGGTCGCAGGGCGACCGAGATCCAGCTAGCCTACTGCCGCAGCCCACGCCAGTTCTCCGAGACCACGAGAGAATTCCCCGGGTTTTGCGGATCGTATTTCACGGAGGTAGGCAAGCCCAGGCGGCAGGAGTGCAGGTTAATCCAGTGTCGGAGATAGGTGACATCCTGCGAGCATTCGTAGGAAACGCCGGCTACGTCGTACTTATAAATCAGCATGACCGCCGACCGGCGATCTTCTTCCGCTGCGAGCTCCTGAACGTCGATCACGGTACCGTCGGTGATGCGGCCCGACCCTTCCAGCCATGCCCGACGTTCGCGTTCGAGCTCCTCGGCACTCTTCGCTTTTGGCCGTAGCAGGGCATAGGCGCCAAGCAGGGCCATCCCGCCCGCCGCCACAATCCCATAGAGTCTGACTGAGTCCATACCAGAGGTGAGTCGAAACTGGGTCTTCGACTTTCAATTCCAGCATAAAACTGAACCCGAGTGCGCGGAAGTGTTTCAGAAGTTACGGAGGTGCGGGGCCTGTGCAAATCTGAAACCGCAAGTGCACTCGAAATTCCGGATATGAAGTTTTCGGCGAGGGAGGATTTGCTTTCCAGGTTTGAGAGGTTTGCTACTGAGAGCAGACGCTTTTACTGACCAGGTCGGCAAAATCGCCTTCGGCGCCCTTCCCGAACTCGCTGTCGTGCGATTCCTTTTTGCTGACAACGAAACGCCCACTCCGGTCGCGCGTATAAAACCATTCCGAGGTTGCGGTCGCGGTTCCGGTACTGCAGTTGAAGCGCACCCGGGCGCGCATCTCAACGAACGGCCCGCCGTGCGGTAGTTGTGGCGGATCGCGATACTCGACGCGCACCAGCGCCAACCGCTGGTCTTTCTTTACGTGAACCGAACTGATGGAAACGGTATCGCCGCTCGCAGTCTTGCCGATCGTGCGCCACTCCCCGGCTGCGCGCACGCGCAGGGTGAGGACCAGCATAGGGGCGAACACTACCGCCACGAGGATCAGAAGTGCTTTCTTCAACCCGAGTTACCCAAGCGTACGCCCACACTTTCCGGCAAAAATGCCGTTCTGTCAATCCCTGCGACCGGGGGCCTCCCGGCCCTGCAATGGTAAGGTGGTACCGATTGCTAAGGTCTGCTCATGGAATTGCTCGCTTCCGCTATCTTCGAGTCCGCCGTTGGGCCGCTGTTTCTGGCTGCATCCGGGAAGGGCCTTGTCGCGTTGGAATTTGATGCACGGCTTCAAGGACAGCAG
>Ga0335070_10011824_pt1 | contig 10199 bp, 16 predicted proteins | sample Lox_Sample_13_FD_206722 | JGI IMG/M metagenome (GOLD analysis project Ga0335070, IMG submission 206722) | Soil microbial communities from Loxahatchee National Wildlife Refuge, Florida, United States - Lox_Sample_1.3 | ecosystem: Environmental > Terrestrial > Soil > Wetlands | place: USA... | reverse complement strand
GCGGTCGGGCTGACGAAACGCTACGGCGACGTCACCGCCGTGAGCGGGCTGTCGTTCGAGCTCGAGGCGGGGAGCGTCACCGGGTTCCTCGGCCCGAACGGGGCCGGCAAGACCACGACGCTGCGGATGCTGCTCGGGCTGGCGGAGCCGACGGACGGCAGCGCGCTTCTGTTCGGCCGCCGCTTCGCCGAGCTCGAGCGCCCGGCGACCCGCGTCGGCGCCGTGCTCGACTCCGCCGACCTGCACCCCGGGCGCACCGGGCGCGACCACCTGCGCGTCCTCGCCCGCGTCGCCCGCGTCCCGCGCAGCCGCGTGGACGAGATGCTCGCGCTCGTCGACCTCGCGGGCGCGGCCGACCGCAGGGTGAAGGGCTACTCGCTCGGCATGCGCCAGCGCCTCGGGCTCGCGGCCGCGCTGCTCGCCGGTCCCGAGCTGCTCGTCCTCGACGAGCCGGCCAACGGCCTCGATCCCGAGGGCATGCGCTGGCTGCGCGACTTCCTGCGTGCATTCGCAGCGGAGGGAAGGACGGTCTTCGTCTCGAGCCACCTCCTCGCCGAGGTCGCGCAGACGGTGGAGCGGGTCGTGATCGTCGATCACGGCCGGCTGGTCGCCGACGCGCCGCTGCGCGAGCTCGTCGCGGACTCCTCGTCGCTCGAGGACGTGTTCCTCGAGCTGACCGCGGAGCCGTCGCGGTGAGCGGGCAGCTGCGCTCGGAGCTGCTGAAGCTGCGGACGACGCGGACGACGGCGCTCCTGCTCCTCGCCGCCGTCGCGATCACGCTGCTCGGCATCGGCGTCGAAGGGCTGTCGGCGACGCTCGCCGAGCTGGCGAAGGAGGAGCGCCAGCGCCTGCTCCTCGGCGCCGGCTCGTCGGGCGCCGGGCTGTTCGCGACCTTCGCCGGCCTCGTCGCCGTCACGAGCGAGTTCCGGTACGGGACGATCCGCCCGACGCTCCTGTTCGAGCCCCGCCGCCGCGTCGTCCTCGCGGCGAAGCTGATCGCAGCCGTGCCGCTCGGGGGCGTGTTCGCCGTCGTCTGCATGGCCCTCTCGCTCGGCGCCGGGCTCGCGATCGTCTCCGCGCGCGGCGTCGGCCTCGCCCTCTCGGACGGCGACCTGCTCGCGCTCGCCTTCGGCGCGGTCGCCTCCACGGTGCTCGGCGCGATGCTCGGCGTCGCCGTGGGCGCGCTGATCCGGAACCAGGTCGGCGCCGTCCTCGCCGTCGTCGCGTACTCGTTCCTCGTCGACGCGGTGCTGTTCGCGGCCGTCCCGTCGGTGGGCCGCTTCCTCCCGGGCAAGGCGGGCGACGCCCTCGCCGGGCGGCACGTCGCGCATCTCCTCACTCCGGGCCAGGGCGCGGCGGTCCTCGGGGCCTGGACGATCGCGTTCGTCGCCGCCGCAGTCGTGCGCACCGATCGCAGCGACATCTAGTCTCTCGTCCGAGGGTTCGCCGACAATCGCGGGACCGAGTGGGGAGGAGAGGCTCTGCCCGAAGGGCTATCGGCGACCGAGGTCGGCAAGGAGATCGGCGAGCACGCGCACCACGGCGACGAGCGGCACGTGCGGATCACGATCGCCGAGGCGGCCGTGCTCTCGGTGGTCGCGATCATCGCCGCCTGGTCGGGTTACTCGGCGGCGAAGTGGGGGACGCACTCGTCGCTCGAGCTGGCCAAGGCCTCCGCGACGCGCGCGAAGGCGAACCGCGCATACGAGGAGGCGCTGACGCTCCGGGTCGGCGACTCGACGACGTTCAACGCATGGTTCGGCGCGTACATCAGCGGCCGGAGGCACGCGACCGCCGTCGCCGAGCGCCGGTTCCGGCCCGAATACCGAGTTGCGTTCGACGCGTGGCTGGCGACGCACCCCTTCACGAACCCGAAGGCGCCGCCCGGGCCGGGCTACATGCCGCAGTACCACCCCGCAGGGCAGGCGGCGTCGGTCCGTCTCGACGCGGAGGCCGAGGCGCGGTACAAGGACGGCGAGCACGCCGCCGGCGTCTCCGACGACTACGTCCGCACGACCGTGATCCTCGCGAGCGTGCTCTTCCTGATCGGGATCAGCAGCCACTTCCCGGTGCGGAGCGCGCGCATCGGCCTGATTTCGGTCGGGGTGGGCCTGCTGATCTTCGCGATCGTCCTGATCGCGCTGCTGCCGCCGCCGACGCGGGCCTAGCCCGGCGAGAGTCGCGGCATGCGCGTCCTCCTGAGCGAGGAGTCGAGCCTCACCGCGCGCGAGACGCTGACGGTGCTCGGCCCGAGCGGCCATCGCCCGAGGTGATGGCCTCGCAGCGGCTGCCGCTCGCGCGCTTCAGCCGCTACGTCTCGCGCCTGCTCCGCTGCCCGGCGGCGGGCGCCGACCCGGCCGGATATCTCCAGGCGGTCGCCGACGCCGTGCGGCGCCAGGTCGCGGCCCTCTTCGCGCACGGCCGCCTCGTCGCGGTGCACACGAGCCGGCAGGCCGGCGCCGGCGCGGGCGGGAGCGCCGCGGCACGCGAGAGCACGCGCGACGAGCAGGCGCACGCCGACGCGGAGCGGGTCGGTGCCGAGCTCGGCTGGCACGGCGGACTCACCCTCGACTATCTCGCCGACCGCGCCGGGCGCGCGTCCATCGAGTGCAACCCGCGCACGGTCGAGCCGGGCAACGCGGCGGCGGCCGGCGTCGACCTCCCGGGCCTGCCGCGGCCGCGGCGCCGGCCAGCTCCGCGGTGGACGCCTACGGCGTCGGCCCCGAGGCGATCGCGCGGGTGGCGCGGACGTCGTCGGACTAGGCGGCCGTGGCGGTGCGGCGCTCGCCCTCGAGCGCGCGTGTGAGCGTCCGCACGAACGGGCCGACCTTCACCGGCTTCTCGAGATAGCCGACCGGCTCGAGCAGCCAGCCGCCGATCACGCGGCGGCCGCCGGTGACGCAGACGACGGGCGCCGGCCCCGCCTCGCGGGCGAGCGCGACGGCCTCGCGCGACAGCGGCTCGACGACGGCGGCGTCGACCGAGCCGCGGCTCAGGTCGTACACGGCCTCGTGGCCGAGCGCCTCGACGATCGCGCTGATGGCGATGCGCCACTGCGAATCCGGATCGCTGACGAGCACCCTGGCCACGGGGGATTCATCGCACGCCCGGGCGGCGAAAAGCGGCTGTGCGCCGTATGAACGGCGTATGACTTACGGCTTCGCGATCTCCGCCACGGTCGCGTGGGCCACCGACACGAGGTCCCGGCCGCTCAGCCGGATCGACGCGTCGTGGACGCCTGCGTCCAGCACGACGGACTCGCGCTCGGCCAGCTCGGTGTCGACGACGACGCGGTCTCCCTCCGGTCCCCCGAACGGCGGCACGGCGCCGAGCTCGAACTGCGGGTATGCGCTCACGAGCTCGGCCTCCGTCAGGAGGGCCATCGTCTCGCCGAGCACCGCGGCGAGTTTCGCCAGGTCGAGATGCCCGGCGGCCGGAACGACCGCGCGGACGTAGCCGCGCTCGCCCTTCGTGATCAGCGTCTTCGCGGTCTCCTCCGGCGACACGCCGAGCACGCGCGCCTCGCTGCCGGCGGTCGTCGTCCGGCGGTGCGGCAGCACCTCGAACTCGACGCCGGCCTCGCGCAACGAGTCGGCGAGCCGGACCGAGACGGCCGCGATGTCCAGGTCTGGCATCGTCCCTCCTCCTTTCCGGTGAGAGACAAGCCTCCGTCCGGCGGCCCGGAGGGGCATCCGCGGGCGCGCGGATACGGCGGGGCGGGACTACCCGCGGAGGAAGCGGGAGAACCGGCCCTTGCGGGGCTCGGCTTTCGGCCCGGGCGGCGCCTCTGAGGCCGGCTCCGGCGCCGTCTCGGCGGCGCGCTCGTCCACTCCGGCGAGCGTGCGCGGCACCGCCTGCCGCTCGCGCTGGGCGCGGATCGCGGCACTCATCTCCTCGCGATGCGACTGCTCCGCCATCGCTTCGCCCTCTCTACGCCGCCCGCGCGCTCCCTCCTCCCGTAGAGTCCCGTCCGGATGTGCTTCGACCTCGACTCCGAGCCGCCGATCCCGGTCGTCTCCGGGGCAGCGGTCTCCCACGACGACCTGACGCTCGAGTCGGTCGACGGGAACCGCTTCGCCGCGTTCCTCGCGACCCCGGAAGAGCCGGCGGACGTCGGGATCGTCGTCCTCCCGGACGTCCGCGGGCTCTACCGCTTCTACGAGGAGCTCGCCCTCCGCTTCGCCGAGCGCGGGTACGCCGCCCTCGCCTTCGACTACTTCGGGCGGACCGCGGGCGTCGCGAAGCGCGGCGACGACTTCGACTACATGGAGCACGTGAGGCAGACGACGCCCGAGACGGTCCAGCTCGACGTGCGCGCCTCGGTCGAGGAGCTCGACCGGCGCGGCTGCCGGACGATCTTCAGCGTCGGCTTCTGCTTCGGCGGCCGCAACTCGTGGCTCGCGGCCGCCTCCGGCCACGGCCTCGCCGGCGCGGTCGGCTTCTACGGGCACCCGGGCGAGCGGAACGGCGTGCCCGGTCCGACCCAGCGGGCCGGGGAGATCGCGGCGCCGATCCTCGCACTCCAGGCGGGCGACGACCAGAACATCACCGCCGAGGACAACGCCGCCTTCGCCGCCGCGCTGAAGGCCGCCGGCGTCCCGCACGACGTCGTCACGTACGAGGGCGCGCCGCACAGCTTCTTCGACCGCAAGCAGGAGCAGTTCGCCGACGCGTCCGAGGACGCCTGGCGGCGGACGCTCGCCTTCGTCGAGCTCTATTCCTAGGCGAGCGCCTCGCGGACCGCGCGCGCGATCGCCGGCTCGATCGCCCCCGGCCGGTAGCCGAGCTCCCGCTCCGCCTTCGCGCTCGAGAAGAACATCGGCAGCCGGGCGAGCCGCACCTCCTGCCGGTTCGCCAGCCCGAGCGCCGCCGCCGCGCGCGCGGCCGCGTAGGGGACGCGGATCCGCGGCCGCGGCCTGCCGGCGGCGTCCGCGATCGCCGCGAACAGCTCGCCGAGCCAGAGATCGACGCCGCCCAGCAGATAGCGCTCGCCCGTGCGCCCGCGCTCGAGGGCGAGCGCGTGCCCGAGCGCGACGTCGCGGACGTCGACGACGTTCACGCCGGTGCCCGCGAGGTACGCGCGATAGCGGCCGCGCGCGACGCCCGCGACCATCGCCCCCGTCGGCGTCGGTCGCCGGTCGCCGTCCCCGATCGGCGTCGTCGGGTTGACGATCACCACGTCGGCGCCGTCCCGGGCGGCCGCGAGGGCGAGCCGCTCCGCCGCGAGCTTCGTCCGCTTGTACGGCACCGCCAGCTCGTACTCCGGCGGCCCGTCCTCCTCGGTCGCGGGCCGGCCGGCGACGGGCCCGCACGTCCCGCACGTGCTCGTGTGGACGATCCGGCGCACCCCCGTGCGGGCCGCCGCGGCCAGCACCGTCCGCGTCCCGTCGACGTTGACCCGCTCCATCTCGGCCGCGTCCCCGCCGCCGTAGCTGTACAGCGCCGCCACGTGGACGAGGGCGTCGCAGCCCCGGAGCATCCGCTCGATCCCGTCCGCGTCGCAGAGGTCGACGAAGTCGGTCCGCACCTCGGCGCCCCGCTCCCGGAGCACCCGGACGACGTGGCCGCCGATGAACCCGTCCGCGCCGGTGACGTAGACCTCCATCCGCCCGGAAGTCTGGCAGGAGCGGCCCCGGACTTCCGCTACACTCCGGCGGCGCGGGGCGCCGTAGCTCAGCTGGTCAGAGCGCTGCACTCATAATGCAGAGGTCGGTGGTTCGAGCCCACCCGGCGCTACTCACGCGTCCACCTCGAGGTAAGAGAACAGAGACATGGCAACCGGAGTACGAGTCGCGATCACGCTCGCCTGCACGGAGTGCAAGCGCCGCAACTACCAGACCCAGAAGTCGAAGCGGAACTCGCCCGACCGCGTCGAGTTCAGGAAGTACTGCCGCTGGTGCGGCTGCCACACCGTGCACCGGGAGACCCGCTAGGCACACGTGGATGGCCCGGCAGACCCGTCAGCAGCGGCGCGCCCGGCGTGCGCAACAGCAGCCGGCCCTCGCGGGCGGGGCGCCGCCGCCTCCCCCCGTCCGGCCGGTCGAGAGCGGCGACTCGCGCCCGGAGCCGCGCAAGCCGGAGCGCAAGACCGAGGAGCGGCACGCGCCCGGCTCGGGCACGGTGCGCTTCATCCGCGAGTCCTGGGGCGAGCTCCAGAAGGTCGAGTGGCCGACCCAGAAGGGCGTCGTCAGCGGCACCGCCGTCGTGCTGATCGCCTGCATCATCGTCGGCGCCTACCTGTACCTCAACGACACGGTCTGGAAGTACGTCGTCCAGCACGTGCTGCTGAAGTAGACGAGAGGACGAGATGTTTCGCTGGTACGTGATCAACACCTACTCCGGGCACGAGAACAAGGTGAAGGCCAACCTCGAGCACCGGATCGAGTCGATGAACCAGCGCCAGCGGTTCCGGCGCGTCGTCGTCCCGACCGAGCAGGTGATCGAGACGAAGGACGGCCAGAAGGTGCAGGCGGAGAAGCGCGTCCTCCCCGGCTACGTGCTCGTGAACATGGACCTGAACGACGACGCCTGGACGGTCGTGAAGAACACCCCCGGCGTGACCGGCTTCGTCGGCGCCGGCTCGAAGCCCGTACCGCTGTCGCAGCCGGAGGTCGACCGGATCCTCCACACCGGCGCCGGCGTGGGCGCCCAGGCGCGCGCCCAGGTGGAGTTCCAGCTCGGCGAGTCGGTGAAGATCACCTCCGGCCCGCTGGCCGACTTCGACGGCGAGATCACCGACGTGAACGCCGATGGCCAGAAGCTGCAGGTGATGGTGAACATCTTCGAGCGGCAGGTGCCGGTCGAGGTCGGATTCGACAACGTGAAGAAGCTCGACTAGCGGAACGCCTGCGGCGTTCCGCTGGAACAAGGGGAATCGATGGCCAAGAAAGTCCTGACGATCATCAAGCTCCAGATTCCGGGCGGGCAGGCGAACCCTGCGCCGCCGGTCGGCCCCGCGCTCGGCCAGCACGGGGTGAACATCATGGAGTTCTGCAAGGCGTTCAACGCGCAGACGGCCGACCAGAACGGCCGCATCACGCCGGTCGAGATCACCGTCTTCGAGGACCGCTCGTTCACGTTCATCACGAAGACGCCGCCGGCGGCCGTGCTGATCAAGGAGGCGCTGCGGCTCGAGAAGGGCTCGCCGGAGCCGAACCGGACGAAGGTGGGGCGGCTGTCGCGCGAGCAGGTGCGCCAGATCGCCGAGACGAAGCTGCCGGACCTGAACGCGCGCGACGTCGACCACGCGGCGCTGATCATCGCCGGCACCGCCCGCAGCATGGGCGTGGAGGTCGACCTTTGAACGTGTCCGCCTCGCTCACAGCTCGCACGCCGGATGTGGCTGCAAACTGCCGCATTGCGGCGTCCTCAGTCGCATTCGTCGCCTCCGGCCACGAATGCTCCCTGCGTCCTTGCGCTTCGGGAGGCGGCCACTGATGGCACACCACGGCAAGCGCTACAACGCCGCCCGCGCGGCGATCGACCGCGAGAAGCTCTACTCGCCCGTCGAGGCGGTGCGGCTGCTCAAGTCGTTCGAGGGCACGAAGTTCGACGAGACCGTCGAGGTGCACTTCCGGCTCGGGCTGAACGTCCGCCACGCGGACGAGCAGCTGCGCGGGACGCTGATGCTCCCGCACGGCAGCGGCAAGGACGTCCGCGTCGCCGTCTTCGCCGAGGGCGACAAGGCCCGCGAGGCGGAGGAGGCCGGGGCGGACATCGTCGGCTCGGCCGACCTCGCGAAGCGGATCGAGGAGGGCTTCACCGATTTCGACGTGGCGATCGCGACGCCGGACCAGATGGCGAACGTCGGCCGGCTCGGCCGGATCCTCGGCCCGCGCGGCCTGATGCCGAACCCGAAGACGGGAACGGTGACGATGGACGTCGGCAAGGCGGTGGGCGAGGCCAAGGCCGGCAAGCTCGAGTACCGCACCGACCGCGGCGCGAACGTCCACGTCGCGATCGGCAAGCGGAGCTTCGACGAGCGCGCGCTCGTCGAGAACTACGCCGCCGTCGTCGACGAGATCGTCCGCGCGAAGCCCGCCGCCGCGAAGGGCCGGTACATCCGCCAGATCACGCTCGCCTCGACGATGGGCCCCGGCGTCCACGTCGACCCGGCCCGGACCCGCGGGATCGCGGACGAGCTCGACGGGCAGCCCGCCCAGGAGGCAGCTACAGTAGGCGCCTGATCGACGAGTGACCGCCGAAGACCGCTGGCAGCCCCTGCTCGGGGCGGAAGCCCAGCCGAGGTGGGGCAACGGGCGAGAGCGCGCGACGCGCCTCTCCGCCTTCCGGCCCGCCTCGAGGCGGGCCTCGTCATTTCCGGAGGAAATGACATGAAGAAAGAGGACAAGGAGAGGGTCGTCGCGGAGCTGACGGAGCGCCTGAAGGCCTCCGACACGCTGCTCGTGGCCGACTACCGCGGGCTGACGATGCCGCAGATCGACGAGCTGCGCACAAAGCTGCTCGCGAGCGGCGCGCGCTTCACGGTCGTGAAGAACACGCTGACGCGGCGGGCCGCCGAGGCGGCGGGCGCCGACGCGCTCCTGCAGCTGCTCGAGGGGCCGAGCGCGATCGCGTTCCTCGAGGCCGACGGCGACATGGTCGCGGCGGCGAAGGCGCTCGCCGACAGCGCCCGCGACACGAAGGTGCTCGCGATCCGCGGCGGCGTCATGGAGGGCCGCACCGTCACGGCCGAGGAGGTCGAGAGCCTCGCGACGCTGCCGCCGGTCGACGTCCTGCGCGGCCAGGTGCTCGGCGCGGTCGTCGCTCCGCTGACGACGTTCGTCGCGCTCCTGAACGCGCCGCTGCAGAACCTGCTCGGCCTGATCGACGCCCGCATCGAGCAGCTCGAGGCGCAGGGCGCCGGCGCCGCACAGGCGGCGCCGGCGGAGGCGCCCGCCGTCGAGGAGGAGCCAACCCCACAGGCGGACGCCACAGCGTCCGCCGCCGAAAGCACTGACGAAGAGGAGAGCGAGTAAATGGCAGCAGTTGACGATGTCTTCGAGCAGCTCGGGAGCATGTCCGTCCTCGAGCTGGTCGAGCTGAAGAAGAAGATCGAGGACGAGTGGGGCATCACCGCCGCCGCCCCGGTGGCCGTGGCCGCGCCGGGCGCCGCCCCCGCCGGCGGCGACGGCGCCGCTGCCGAGGAGAAGACGTCGTTCGACGTCGTCCTCACCGGGGCCGGCCAGCAGAAGATCCAGGTGATCAAGGTCGTGCGCGCCGTCACCGGCCTCGGCCTCAAGGAGGCGAAGGACCTCGTCGACCAGGCTCCGAAGCCGGTCAAGGAGGGCGTCACCCAGGACGAGGCCGACTCGATCAAGGCCCAGCTGGAGGAGGCCGGCGCCACCGTCGAGCTGAAGTAGCTCGTTCGGGCATCGGCCGCAGCTCCCGAGACGGGCGCCCACGGGCGCCCGTCCGCGTTTTACGGAGCGCTTACACGCCTGCGCGCAAGAGGCCGGGAGTTCCGGCGTCGAGTGGAGGACACACCGGAAGGAGACCGAGTGAAGCTGAGAATCCTCCTGCTCATGGTCGTCGGCGCCGCGGGGGTCGGGGCGTCGTTCGCCTTCGCGGCCGCCGGGAACCACGGCGGGACGCGGGACACGACCGGGACGACCGGGACGACGACGACCCCGTCCTGCCAGCGTGCATTCGTCTCCGGGACGACGTCCTCGCCGCAGACCTTCACCGTCACGGTCGACAAGACCGGCGAGCACGGCTCGTTCGCCCCGGGCCAGGTCGTGACCGTCACCGTCGGCGGCTCCGGTCAGACCGTCAGGCTCGCCGCCGGAGGCTGTGCGAACGGCTCGACCCTGTCCGCGTTCGGGGCCGTGGTCCACGTCGCCCGGCCGATGAGCCCGATGACCGGCTCCACGTCGACGCAGACGACGCCGGCGAAGCACGGGGAGGAGGACGGCGGCGGCGGCTGGCACCACCACGGCGGCCACCGTTAGCAGGCGTTCCACGACGGGGCCCTGACGGCACCCGAGAGGGGAGGCGCCGGCCCTCACCCGGGCGCCTCCCCTCGGCCTTCCGCGGCGGCGGTCTGGACGGACCCCGGATCGCGCGCTACATTTCGGCGGCATACCGGCGACAGCCGCAGGCCTCTGCTTGCGGTAAAGGGGTCTGTTCCGGTACCCTGGCGGGTTGCGCCGACGTTCCGCTCGTCCGCACATCCGCACGCCTGGATCCGCCTGATTTCG
>Ga0335070_10011821_pt1 | contig 10200 bp, 11 predicted proteins | sample Lox_Sample_13_FD_206722 | JGI IMG/M metagenome (GOLD analysis project Ga0335070, IMG submission 206722) | Soil microbial communities from Loxahatchee National Wildlife Refuge, Florida, United States - Lox_Sample_1.3 | ecosystem: Environmental > Terrestrial > Soil > Wetlands | place: USA... | reverse complement strand
TGAGGGGCAGCGCGGTTCCCAGAGCGAACGATGCATTCGCTGGAGTGATCGCTAGCGACACCAGCGCCGGCGGACCCACCGTCAGCGTGGAAGTCCCAGCGATCGTGCCCACCGCCGCAGTAATCGTGGTGCTGCCTTGACCCGCGCCGGACGCCAGTCCGCCGCTGCTGACTCCTGCAACAGTCGGAATGGTCGAACCCCAGGTCGCGGTAGCGGTCAGGTCTTGTGTACTGCTGTCGCTGTAGGTGCCGGTCGCTTTGTACTGCTGGGTCGTCCCCAGTGCGATGGCTGCTGTTGCTGGACTGACCGTGATTGACATCAGGACCGGCGAGGTCACCGTTAAAGTCGTGGAACCCGAGATGGACCCTGAGGCTGCCGTGATCGTGGTAGCGCCCTGCTTGAGGCTGGTCGCCAACCCCCCGCTGGTCACACTGGCCGCAGCGGGTGCGCTCGAAGACCACGTCACGGAACTCGTCAAGTTCTGCGTGGTTCCATCACTGTATGTTCCTGTCGCGGTGAATTGCTGAGTTCTTCCCAAAGCAATCGAAGGGGACAGAGGGCTCAGGGCAATCGAAACGAGATTTGCTGGTGTGCCCGTCCCACTCAGCGGCACCGTCTGCGGACTGTTGTTGGCCGAGTCCGTAAACGACAGGGTTCCTGAACGCGCGCCAGTCGCTTTGGGCGAGAACGTAACAACAGCGTTGCAGCTACCTCCTGCGGCCAGCGTGGCGGGACTAATCGGACATGTAGAGATCACTCCAAAATCAACCAAGTTGCTTCCAACCGAAGTAATCGTTAAAGATGAAGTTTGGTTGTTAGTAAGTACAACGGTCTGTGGAGGGCTGCTCGTGCCCAAAGCTTGACTGCCAAAGGTCAGAGAACCGACGTTTGTGGAAGCGGCCAGTACACCGGTGCCCGTCAAGGTGACCGTGGGACTGTTACTTGCGTTGTCGCTGACCGTCAGCGTTCCCGACCGCACTCCAGCTACCGTAGGCGCGAATACGACCGAGATTGTGCAGGTTCCACCGGCCGCCAGAGTTTTGGGTTTGGATGGGCAGGTACTCGTCGCTGTGTAGTCTCCGAGATTGCTGCTGATCGAGTTGATGGTGAGCGACACCGTCTGGTTGTTCTTGACCGTTATTGACGAGGCGGCGCTCTTCGTGCCGATGACCTGATTGGCAAAGGAAATCGATGTTGGCGTCACCGTCACGGCCGCAATTCCAGTACCGCTGAGAGCAACACTCTGCGGACTGTTCGTGGCATTGTCGGTGACGTTCAGGCTGCCCTTGCGCGCACCCAGCGCCGCCGGCTTGAACACCACGGAAATTGTGCAACTCTTCCCCGCAGCCAGAGTGGAGGGACTGATCGGGCAATTATTCGTCTGGCTGAAGTCCGAGAGCGTCGTGGCAATATTGCTAATGGCAAGAGCAACAGTCTGGCCGTTCTTGAGTGTGACCTTCTGGACGCTGCTTGCCGTGTTCACGACCTGGTTGGAAAAAGACAGACTTGTAGGAGACACCGAGACGCTCTGGCCGGCGGCCAAAGCCATGGCGAGCGACAGGAATCCAAGCGCGAGCACGCCCCGCCCGCACAGACAAAGTGGCAAAACCCTCAACTGAACCTCGCCGACCCGCAATCGGTACACTGGCCCAGCCGAAGTCCATGGGGGAGATAGACTTTATAACGGCTCTGTTGGAACCGGACTCTACGGTAGAAGGTTGCGAAAGTCAAGAACCAAGTTGCTTTGAAAAAGATGCCGACAGCTCCGCCAATGCACTCGCCATCTGGGAGATGAGTCATCTTTCACGTGTTGAAAATAGCGTCACAGCACTCGTTGCCCCGTGTCGGCAAACTGGTCCAGGAACGGGCTTCTGGGAAGCTTGGACGCATCTCAGCTTCCTCACGGAGAGGAAATCTCAGTTGGCTCACAGTCGCGAAAACAGTTCTGCCATCGAGACACGCAAGCCCTTGGAAATACGTTCTATGTTCACCAGCGATACGTTCCTAACCCCACGTTCCACACCGCTATAGTAGGTCCGGTGCAGTCCACATCGTTCCGCAGCCTCTTCCTGAGTAATTTGCTGATCCTCCCTCACGCGGCGGATGGCACGGCCAAAACGGATGCGGATGTCCAGAGGCATTCACTGCCCATCTTGGAAGTCTGCAGCCGATGCGTACACAGCCGATAAGTCACATTTGTTGTTGACTGCTTTGCCTACCTCGATTGACTATGGAGGCCCGGGCCGTGGAACAACACTTCGAAAGAATCTCGCTGACCGTGAGTTAGTCAAAATGACAACATCCGCAAACTTTAATCTGCCCGATGAAGTCGCTCAGACGCAGAAGGCTCGCCTGACGGAATGGACTTGGGAAGGTGCAACTGTTGTGGAACTAACAGGCACGGTCGCAGATCTATTCCCAAAAGTTCCGGTCTTTAGTCGCCATCCATTTCGAATTGGGAGTGAAGAGAACCGCTTTAAGGATGAGATTCGGCGGGAGCCGCTGACGATCAGCGAAGAACCGGTGCCTGTAGCTACGGTCTCGAAGACCTACTCTCTGATCCAGCACAGAGACGTTCTGACATCAGTATTTCGAGCACTGAAGATGATTCACATCGACATCTCCGGAGTGGTTTCGTCGCTCCTCCTTTCCGAGTATGGCGAACGGATGCAGTGGAGCTGCCCCATTCCGAATGTGGATTTCAACCCAGGTGACGGGCACCCTGTCGTGCTGCGGATCAACTGCTTGAACTCGGTTGACACAACAACCGTCCTTGAAATCACCTTTAGCTGGTATCGCCTTGTTTGCGGCAACGGAATGATGTTCGGCCTCGGGGACAGCCAGCTTCGACGGCGACACATCCAATCTCTCGATCCGGAAGACATTGCTGCGCACCTGAAAGAGCAGCTTGACCAACGACCGGAGGAACAGAAACTGTATGCCCGTTGGCACGGGGAAGCGATTGAACCGCGCTCTTTGATCGGATGGATCGATGAGAAAGTTGCAAAGGAATGGGGACCTCACGCAGCAGCGAGGGTCTGGAATATTATCAGCGAGGGTTTCGACGGCGAAGTGGAGCAAGTCCGAGATACCAAACCCCACAAACTGCCGATAACGAGCGCCGCCATCGTTCCAGGAGCCTGTGCTCCAGTCCGCAATCTCTTCCACGTCAGCCAGGCTCTCAGTTGGATCGCAGGAACACGTCGCACAATACCAGAGAGGTTGGAATACGTGAAAGCTATCCCCAGATTGATGGAAGCTCTGAACGAGCGCCGCAGATCAATCTAGCGATCCTGCCTAACTTCTGCGAAGTCTGCGAATTGTGGCAACGAAGAGCACGGGCTTCACGTGATCTTCGGCGCCAAAAACTCGATTTCTCGCACGGATGTAAGCCCGAAACTTCGCTGCTATCCAGTTTTGGGCAAGCCTGCAAGCGCACGTTGAGCTGTCCCCTTCCCAACCCTCATTTCCGCCACGATTTCAGACCAGGAGCGCCCCTGAGCGCGAAGTGAGGCAATCCTGGAAGCATCCACAATCACCCTCGGTCTCCCAAGTCTTCTGCCCTTCGCGCGGGCGTTCCGCAACCCGGATCGAACCCGCTCCTGAATCAACGCTCGCTCGAACTCGGCCATAGCGCCAATTATCTGAAACATTAACCGACCCGAAGGAGTGCTCAGGTCGAGATTGTCCCTCAGGCTGATGAAGGCCACTCCTAGCGCTGCGAGTTCGGCCAGAGCGTTTACCAAGTGCTTCAGGGACCTTCCAAAGCGGTCAATCTTCCAGACCAAGACGGCGTCAAATCGTCGGCGGCAAGCGTCCGTCATTAGCCGATTGAGCGCAGGGCGAGATTCCTTGCTGCCCGACACACCTTGATCAGTGAACTCCTCGACGATCTGCCAACCGCGGCGCCCTGCGTATTCCCGTAGTTCGGCGAGCTGCATCTCTGGGTCTTGGTTGTTTAGTGTGCTGACTCGGGCGTAAAGCGCGACCCGAGCAATGGGGCGGGTGGATTCTTGAATGGAGATGGTGCTACGTTGCTGTCTAGCCATTGTTGCCTCCAAACCAGGCGACACGGGTTAGGGCTGATCGAGTGTTCCACCACTCGTTCGGCCCGCATTCTTCTACCGACATAACAATATGCGTACAAGCACGCATTGTCAACATGCATGCTTGCAAGCACGTATGTGGGTGTGCCAAACTTCGACTTAGGTTAGTAAGGAGTTGCCCTTGCCAAAGACCAAGGACTCATACGCTTCTCGATTCGCGCGCAAAGGTGGACGCGCTCGTGCTAAGAAGCTAACTGCCGAGCAGCGAAAAGAGAGCGCCAGGAAGGCGGCCCAGGCGCGATGGGCAAAGGGCGCGGAAAAGTAGGAGGGTGAGGTTTTCAGTGGATGCCGTCCCCTGCCATAGAACGTAAACAAGAGAATGACCGATCCCTTGGAGTAGTCGCTTGCCGCCTAGCCCAGAATCGTGCGAATCAAGCAATCGATGTCTGGTCGCGCATTGACCCTCGGCACCTCGACCTCTCATCACAATGAAGGCGCGACTTGCTGATTCTCGACGCCCTCAAATTGGAGTATGTCGTGTTCGCCCTAAAATCATTCCGGTGGGAAGACATAGATCACAGCCTTGTGCAACTCAAGACCTTGGATTTGGTCATTGAATTGAACCACCAAATTCAGGCCGACGAACGACGCATTCAATTCGAAAATCGGTCGAACTTGAACACGAGTGGAGTAGCGAATCAGATTCTGGGCATGAAGGAACAACGGGCTGATGAACTCGCGCGTCGAACCTACGAAATATACTGCGATGTTTGGAAAGTCCAAGGAAATGTGAAGAGCGCTGCCTTCGTGCGAGCCGTCTACAGCCGAGCAATCAGAGTGATTTTCCAGGCGCGGACCAGCGCTCTTAGCAGCGAGATCCTGAGACAAGCCAGAGCGAGGGGTTCTGGAGGTAACCTGACGAATGTACGATTAACCGGCCTCAAGCTTCGGATGCAGCAACGTGAAAATCAGTGGGCTAGACGCCTCGAAGCGGAAGCAAAAGAGCTCGAGCACGCTGAACGTCAAGCGAGGCTCTCAGCTAGCCAAAATGGGCTTCAGGGTAGGTCTTCACCAGATCGCACGGGACTGGGATTGCAATCATCCAAAGTGGTTCTGAACGATATTAGTGGTTACGGCCAGTTCCCCGTCGCCTGCGCACCGACGAGTTCACCAACACAACAGGGAGAACCGGATGAACAGGAACACTTAGCGTCAAAAACTGCGCTCGTTATCAACACGTCTGAAGAGATTGGCAAGAAGCGCGCAGCCGATGTCGTTAGGGCTCAAGAAGAAATTGCACAAGTGAGAAACCAGATGGACCGTGATGATGACTATTATCGACTCAAATCGGACCATCCCAGCTTCATGTTGTTCAGCGTCTGCGACCGCGATCAAGAACTGAAGGAGTTGCTGCTTGGAATAAAGGGGCATCATCAAAGAAAAGCGCTACGTTTCGCCAAGCAGGTTGCAGCAGCTTACAATGACATCAAATTGAACACCATCGAGAAAGCTTGGGATCTCTACAATCCTGACAAGAAAACCCGCCAAAACAGAAATCGAAATCGGCGCGCAAAGAAGATAGCGAAACCAGCCCGCCGCTCCTCCTAGATCGATACCCTCGTCAATACGCTTCACAATCTGCACAAATACGCTGCTTAATACGCGCCAAAGTACTGTCAAAACGGATTTAGGATGCAGCGTAGACCACGAGCCTGGAAAACGGTGATTGGGTCTCTCGCAAGGGCTTTTCAGTAAGGGATTGAACAGTGTAGCAGGTGGATATGACCTTGGTGTCAGACACGTCAATAGGCACGGGACAAATCCTCGCTTTTCTAGAGGCAATAACGAACATAGAGTCCCTGTTACCCCCTGCGGATCGGGAACAACTAAGGTGCTATCAAGAATCAGCCGAATTTAAGGGAGATTCGCGCTGGCCGGGATGGCATAAATATCTGGGGCAGCGCCCGGAGCCTAGACCGCGCTTGCGGTTGATGGACTTCAAAAAGCAGAGGTCCGCATGAGCGATCAGGCGCGGAACTACGTTAAGCAGCTTCCACGATCGCGGGCAACTGCTGCACAGAAGAAATTTCTGTTCTTTGTGGCTGACTATAACAATCTCAAGGCTGGTTGCGCTTGGCCCGGTCTTCAAACCTTGGCAGAAGACATGAACATCACAACGCGGCAGGTCCGGAACCTCCTTACCCAATGCGAAGAACGCGGACTTATCGAATGGACCCCTGGGCTTGGCAGTGGCAACCTCGGGCGATTCGTGTTTGTTGATCTGCGCGCGGCAAAAGAGGAACAAAAAGAGGAACAGAAAGAGGAACGAAAAGAGGAAATTCCATACCCCGCAATAAGGAAAGAACCTGGAACCTTGAACCCAGAACCGAAAACGGAAGATCAGCACGCTTGGGGCGCGCTGGGCGCGGAACACGACACAATCCGGAAGTGGATTGCATTCAAGGACAACATACGCCACGAAATTGGCGAGGAGGAGTGGATTGACTGGCTCCGGCCCGTCTACTTCCTGAAAATGCTGGATCACAATCACGTCCTTTTGGCTGCGCCACCGAATAACGGAGTGATCAAGGGCTACAAAAAACGCGAAGGTTGGATTCGCACCCGCATGCTGAAGGAAATGGGCACCACTTGCAGTTTGACCAAGTATCCGGAACCTTGCGAACTCGAGATCCTATCGAGAACGTCTCCGGAATGGGCAGAAGTGGCTAATCGGCTAAATCGCAAGAAGGATTCAGCGAGAGTGACAGCTTGAGCCAACAGTAGCCGCGGAGAAAAGTAATGAATTCGCAACCTCCAACTCCGTTCACATGCGAACCACTCGTCGATGCAAAAAGAGCGGCCGAACTGCTCAGAGTTCATCCGAAGACGGTCAAGCGAATGGCGCAGGCGGGCCTGTTGCCGAGCATGAAAATTGGTCGAGTGTGGCGATTTCGGGAATCAGAGCTGGACGCACATATCGCGGTCCAGTTACAGTGTTCCCGCCACCCGAGTCCGAAAGGGGAACCAATCCCATGAGGACTCGTTATCAATACGGAAGCTTGCAACTAGACAAACGCAGCAAGGGGCCTGATGTTTGGGTTTATCGCTGGCGCGAATATTTGCCGAACGGGAAGATGCAGCGGCGCGGAGAGATGATCGGAACCATAGAGCAGTACCCAAACAAAGCGGACGCGCAGAAAGCTAGCGAACACCTGCGCCTAACCGCAAACAGCGACAATCCGGGAGCCCGAGACGTCACCTTCGGCGCACTCCTGGATCGCTACAGGAAGGAGGAGATGCCAGAACGTCACTCTACCTACTTGGCCTATCGGTCCTATATCGAGACGCATATCCGGCCAAAGTGGGCATCCACGCCGCTCCGTAAGTTAGTGGCGAAAGGTGCGTCGTTTACCGTCGAGCAATGGTTGAAATCGCTCGATCTGGCTCCGAAAACAAAGGGCAACATCAGGAACGTGATGGCCGTAGTGCTCCACTGCGCCATGCGGTGGGGACTCATCGAACAGGGTATCAATCCTCTCTCGTTGGTCAGGGTGAAGGGCATCAGTCGCAGACAGACTGAGCCGCGAGTGTTGACTGCCGACGAGATACCATCTCTGATTGCGGCTTTGCCGACGGAGCCGTACCACACGATGCTGGTTATGGCTCTGAGCACCGGTTTGCGATGCAGCGAACTGTTCGCGCTGAAGTGGGTCGATATTGATTGGGACGGACTTACGCTTCTGGTCCGGCGTGCGATCGTGGACGGCGTTGTCGGAGACGTCAAAACGAAATACTCGCAGTCCGGTCTGCCCTTGGATCCGGCTCTCGCTGAGATCCTGCTATCTTGGAAGCGTGCAACTCAATTCAGTCACGAAACCGATTGGGTATTTGCCAGTCCGATGAAGGCAGGCGAACGCCCCCTACGATCAACCGCGGTACTGGCGAACCATATCAAGCCAGCCGCGATCACCGCCTGCCTCGGCAGCAGCGTGGGATGGCATACGTTTCGACATACCTACAGTTCCATGTTGCGCCAGCTTGGCGTAGACATGAAGGTGCAACAGGAACTGCTGCGCCACGCCGACGTGCGAACCACGATGAACGTATACACGCAGGCGATCAGTGAGCAGAAACGCGCTGCCCATTCCGGCGTCGTGAGGATGGTCCTGGCGTAAAAAGAAACGAGCAAGAAATGAGCCAACTGGACATTTATGGACATGGGGCACACGGTAAATCCCATGATCTCAGTTGGTTAATGGTGGGCGCTATAGGATTCGAACCTATGACTTCCACCGTGTGAAGATGGCACTCTACCGCTGAGTTAAGCGCCCACAGTGCTACGGTGAATTGCTTATTGTACACAACTTCCCTTGTGCGCGGTGCCCTGCCTCGTCGCGTAACTTCCCGCCCTTCCCCACCGTTACTCTGATATATACTGCCGGGACCTCAGAAATGTTCCCACCAGGATTGACTGCATGGCCGTTGGCGTACGTACACAGGATTTGTGCAAGGTCTACTACTCTGCTCCGCCGTCGGCGGTGGGGGGATTCGTGCAGCGCGCGAATGCCAAAGGGTCGAAACAGGCCAAGACCGAAATCAAGGCGCTCGACGGCGTCTCACTCGCCATTCAGCCCGGCGAGATCTTCGGACTGCTCGGTCCGAACGGGGCTGGGAAGTCTACAACCGTCGGTGTGCTGACGACGCGCGTCCGGCCTACCTCGGGACAGGCCCGGATCGGCGAGCACGATGTGTGGAAAGAACAAGCCGCCGTCAAATACCTGATTGGCGTGGTGCCGCAGCGCCCGAACCTTGATTTCTCGCTGACAGCGCAGGAAATTCTGCTATTCCACGGCGCCTATTTCGGGCTGGGCTACAAGGTCAGTCACGAGCGGGCGGAGCAGCTTCTGGAAAAATTCAAGCTCACCGATCGCGCCAACCAGATGGTGCGCGGATTCTCCGGCGGCATGATGCAGCGGCTTTCCATTGCGCGTGCCATGATGCACGATCCGCAGGTGTTATTTCTGGATGAACCCAGCGCCGGGCTCGATCCGCAGACTCGCATTCTGCTGTGGGAGATCATTCGCGACTACAACCGCTCGGGGAAAACCGTCCTGCTCACTACGCATTACATGGAAGAGGCAGATGCGCTGTGCAACCGTCTGGCGATCGTGGATCACGGCCGCGTCATCGCGCAAGGCTCGCCGGAGGAACTTAAGCGCTCGATCCCCGGCGGATATCTGCTGCGGTTGCGTTTCGCCAACTCGAATGCCGGGCTGCTGGACCGCCTGAAGACGCTGGTCGGCGTGCGCGAAGTGCAGTCGGCAGACGGCGCGGGAGCGAACGTGTACGCCGATCGGGGCGGATCGCTCATCGCTGAAATTGCCAACGTTGCGGCGGCCACAGGGGCGGAACTTTCGGACGTCCACATTTCCGAGCCCAGCCTCGAGAATCTCTTCCTGCACCATACCGGAAGGAGTTTGCGCGATTGAACTGGAAGACTTTTTTCGCCATGCTTGCGCGCGACGCCCACGTCGCGCGCCGCAACGCCGTGCAACTTTTGTTTCAGACTTTCCTGCAGCCGCTGCTGTTCGTCTTCATTTTCGGCAAGGTAATGGTGGGCAGCGGCTACATGCCTGCGACGTATAAGAGCCTGCTGCTGCCGGGCATTATGGCGATCAGTATGGTGTTCACCGGGATCTGGGCTGTCGCCATGCCGTTGATCGCGGAATTTCAGTGGACGCGCGAGATCGAAGATCGCTTGCTCGCGCCAATTAATTTGTATTGGATCGCGATCGAGAAGGTTGTCGCCGGGATGATTCAGGCGCTGGTGGCCGGATTGATTGTGCTGCCTTTGGGCTGGCTGGTTCTGCGTCCGGGCGTAGAAATCCACGTGTACTCGCCGCTCGCGTTCGTTGCCATCATTCTGTTGGTTGCCGCCTTTTCGTCATGCGGCGGACTCGCCCTGGGCTGCAGCATGAACCAGCAGCACATCGGATTGATGTTCAGCATGGTCATCACGCCGATGATTTTTTTTGGATGCACGTACTATCCGTGGAGTGCGCTAAAGACCTTCCCGATCCTGCAGAAGCTGGTGCTGCTCAATCCGCTGGTGTACGCCAGTGAGGGACTGCGTGGCGCGTTGGTGCCGCAATCT
>Ga0335070_10011819_pt1 | contig 10202 bp, 8 predicted proteins | sample Lox_Sample_13_FD_206722 | JGI IMG/M metagenome (GOLD analysis project Ga0335070, IMG submission 206722) | Soil microbial communities from Loxahatchee National Wildlife Refuge, Florida, United States - Lox_Sample_1.3 | ecosystem: Environmental > Terrestrial > Soil > Wetlands | place: USA: Florida... | reverse complement strand
TTCGTTGCCGTGATACTGCTCGTGCCACCAGGTCTTGGTCGCATACTCTTCGCTGAAATAGGGATAGATCGCGCCGGCCTTGACTTCAAACCCGCGAGGCAAGCGTGCCATCATATAGGCCTCGTCGAGATCGACGTCAACACTGGCGCTCTTGGACCTTTCGATGTTGCTCCCGAGGAGCGGCGTCGCACCGGCCGAGACGTGGATTTGTGGGGCCACAGTGATCTGCAACCAGTCTGTCAGCTTCTTGTTGAAATAAAGCCACAGGTCGCTCACGCCGGCGGCAAAGGTATCGTGCTGATCATCATTACTTACTGAGGCGGTGCTCACTTTGCCAAAGGATTGATCGGCCAAGAAGAACTTGAGGTGCCCGCCGACGGTGACCTGCTTGGCCAGCGCCTCCGCGACCGCCTCGCGGGGCGACGGTTTCGCTTTGATCTCCTTGACGGTGTCGGCCTGCTCTTTCTGTTTCTTTTCCAGGTCCTCGATTCTTTTCTGTAACTTTTGCAGCTCTTCTTTCAGGTCGGATAGCTCATCGGATCTCGTAGTTCCCGGGTTAAAAAGGATGAGAGCACAGATGGCTACCAGCGCGACGGTGATCTTCATCCCCTACCCCCTTTCTGCGGCCACGCTACTCCGTCCGTCAAGTTGTTACACCACCTGCAAGTTCCTCGCGAATTGAAGCTTGACCTGTCAGTTGTTTCGCCTCCGCGGGCCACGCCCGCTTCCACAACTCGCTGTCGGGCTCTGTCGCCAGGTAAAGAGCGGCGATGAGGTTGCTCAAGAGGGGGATCAGGTTGCGCACATTTTTCGCGTTTTTCAGATTGGCGGCACGAATGGCCCGGCGGGCGGTATCCAACAGGTGCGGGACTGCCGTCCACGAGAGCGAGAGAATCGTGGCTGTTCTCTCCTCGGAAACGCCGAAGTATCGTATGGGTGACAACACCTTCATCAGGCCCCGGGTCATCTCTTCGGGTGATGTGGTCCTCACCAGGAGGCAGCTTGAAAGGATCAACAGGAGAATGCGCGCGGCGAACAACGCACCGCACCCCAGACCCTCGGACGTGATGGTGATAGGGCCGAGGGAGCCAACCACATGCGTCCCGGGGTTGAAGAACACGGGAAGCAGAAAGGCGACTCCCACCAGGAAGCTGGCTCGCCTAGCTCTGGAAAGCAGGTAGCCAAACGGGGTTCCGGAAGCCAATGACGCTGCGACAACAAGGCAGAACAGCCCCAGGTAGAGCCAGAACTCACCGAAGATCAGCACCGTCACGGCCAGAGCAAAGATAACGGTAATCTTGACCTGAGACGGCGTGCGGTGGAGCAGGGAGTCGCCGGCCACGTAGTGGCGCAAAACCGGTGCTCCAGATTCCGCCTGGATCGCCTGCAGCATTTTCTGGCTTGGGCTGTCCGCCAACCTGCGGCAAACACCACCCGTGACAACGCCCACCAGCCAACCGGTGGCCACGGCTCCATAGGCCAGCCACGGGAAGAAGACAAAAACTCCGCCGTGCTTGACCAGGAGGAGATAGGCGAGACAGAGTTGCACCATGTTATGGGTGAAAGCACCTATGATGCTGATGCCGATGATGCTGAAGCGATACCGCCTGTGGAGACCCGACAACCAGTAGAAAAATCCCATCGCTAGGGTGCTGACGACGGCCGCCGAGAAGCTGAGGATGAAGGTGGGGGACATGAAGGTCCCCATGATGAAGGAGCTCAGGGTGGTCCTCAGGACGGCCACTTCCAGGGCAGAGCGGAAGCCGAGGACGACCAGGGCCGTCAGGGTAAGCATATTGGCCAACCCGAGCCGGAGTCCCGGTATGGGATAGGGAATCAACGATTCCGATATCTGCAGCACAGTGGCGAGGGCTACCAGGAGGGCGACCTTGCAAGTCTTCCGATCTGGTTGGCTTTCCATACCGGACTTTTCCTCAGTACACCACGGCATCGACCCAGGGAGAAGATCCTGAGGCCTCGATCTCGATGACGATCTTGTTGGGGACGCAGACGATCGTCTCACCCGGGTGCTGGATCCAACCTGCGTGCAAACAGATGTGGCGGGGGCAATCTGACTCCTTTACCCGTATCCGCCCATCCCTCACCTCCACCACCATGTGGCCGTTCAATAGGACGACCTCTTGATCTTTATCGAGCTTAAGATGTTGAAATAATAATTCGCCGTCTCGGAAAATGGACGCTTCGGCAACCCTTGCCCACAGCAGGTTGCTCCCGAGTTTGTTATGAAGAATCATAGAAGTGGACACGAGCAATAGCAGTACGATGGCAATCACGTCCAAAAGGGTAAGACTATTGAGATCAACCCTTCCTGCCGACTGACAACTGTCCACGACTTTCCTCGTATGGGTGCAGCGTATGAGCTCTTCGTCGATAATCCCGGCCCGGATTTCGGGCAGTGCGTGCTTTCCTAATCTTGCGTCTGCTCCAGTCCCACTACACAATCACTCTCGCGTGAGGCGGCTACCAGGTAATGTACGGCGCATTGACGAGGCCGCCGATGAGTAGGAATACTCCCGTTGCCATGGCGAGGTACCCAAACACGTAGAAGACGGCACGGCCGGCGGCACTGGGTTCTGAAACCAAGGCACGCTGCAAACTCCCGGCATGCTCCAGCCGGGCGATCCAGGTCGGCCTCTCGTGCTTGGCGTCCTCCACATCCACGCTTCCCGCAAACATGGCCTGATCCATAGGAAAACTGTGGGGGCGCAGGTGGCCGATGAAGAAGTGAATGATGAACACGTGACACATGGCCAGGATGGCCTCGATCCGGTGAATCCAGAATGCGATGTTGAGCGCCCAGCCGGGCATGATCTGACTTGCAGACAGCGGATAGGCTAAGAGCAGACCGGTGATTCCGAGAACGGGAATCCCCCAGAACACCGCCCAGTAGTCGAATTTCTCCCAGTAGCCCCAGCGGTCGAACTCGGGGCCCCGGGTGATGTTCAAGAACCAGCCGACATGGAGGAGGAATTCTTTGAGGTCTTTGAACTGGAGCAGCAACGAGTCGGGGCCGAAGAGGCTCCGGGGAAACTCTCGCCACTTTATTCTTGAGAGGACATAGACCACATGGAGCGCAAAGACGCAGAGCATGAAGATACCAACGTAGATGTGGATGGTGCGGCAGGTCTCGTACCCTCCGAACAACCCCGCCAGGTTCTTGCCCCATCTGGTCTCAATGAACATGCGCGCCAGGCCGGTAGACGCCTGAGTCAGGAACGTCAGCATGAGAAACAGGTGAAAGAGGCGCTGCAGCGGACTGAAACGCCTGATTCTCGTCTGGGGCCTCACCTTGACGTCACTCCTTCTTCATTTTCACAAACAATTCGCGGATTCCCCAAATAAGGGTGTGCGGCAGAAAGACCAGAAACGTGCCCACCGCCAGGACCACCATGAACCAGAAAACGTAAAAGAGTAGGGGAAAAGACGTTCGCGTGCCGACCATGGCCGGATTCGGCTCGTGCACCACATAAGAGGCGTAGGAGGCGCTGGCTCCTTCATGGCACTTGGAACACACGTAGGCATGCTTGCGGATGGGGTTCAATGGTGAATAGAGATAGTTGATGCTGGGTATGGGCTCACCCCCGTGACACTGGCGGCACGTGAGGTTGGCCCGGGTAGTATGAATGTCCTTGGTCTCTTTGAGATGGCAGATCTGGCAGCGCAAGTTCCAGTAGAACTGGATCCCCTGGTGGGAGTCCGCGAGGTGAGTACGGCTCCGAACTTCGGCAGCGGCGGGGCTGTACGGGAAGATTCCCCGTCTGACCCCGGGGATTTCCACCAGGGGGCGCTGCCGACGAGGGAGGGCCTCATATTCCTCGTAGTAGCCGGTGCTGACCTCGCGGTCCTTGTAGCGGCGGATGGCGGAGGCCACCTCTTCCTGGGCGGGCGATAGCGCTGGTAAACCCAGCAGCTCCACGAGCAGGACTCCTGCCACGGAGATGACAGCAATTTTTGTGGACATCACCCGTTTCATCTAGCGGCTCCCGACCCGGCACCGCGCGACAGAACTCCGCCCCGCAACCCCCTTACCACCCCTCATCCATGGATCCTGGGAATGCCTTCTGCTGCAATTTCTTCAGGTCGGCACCCTTGTGTGCATGGCAGGCCTGGCACGAGTTCGGGATGACCGGGTTTTTCAGGGTATCCTTGGGTACCAGGCAGACGAACACGTGGCTATGCATGTCGCCCGATTCGACGCTCTTGACAATTCTAGGCATGTGACAGCCCACACAGTTGGCAAAGGAGTGAATGGCGTGGGCCGTGGTCTTGTTCAGGATCTCGTGGCACTGGAAACACTGCTTTGACCCCGCGGCAACAGTCTGGGAACCGGTCACGGGCACGCCGATCTGGTGCACATAGTGACAAGAGGTGCAGGCCACTCCCTCCTTGAAATGCAGCGATTGCTGCCAGTCGAGGTACTGTTGGTGGTGACCCTTGGAAAACTCGCTGGCGTAGGTTTGCTTCACGTCACCGGAAGGAAGGATCGGGGGCCGATAGTAGGCCGCCAGCGACTTCCCCGGCTCGTAGCCCACAGGCCACTCGGCCTTGGCACTGGTGGCCTTGCCGCGGCTATGGCAGGAGCCACAGATCTGAACCGCCACCCCCATGGTGAGCTTGGCGGGGTTGACGATGGTCTGGCGCTTTTCGAAGACGGCGGTCTTGGGGAGGGCAGCGTGCCAGGAACCCCTGCCGTGGCAGGCCTCACAGGCGACTCCGGGTTCGGTGAAACTGTTCTTGTCGAGGTCGACTCCGGTGGCGTGGCATCCGCCGCACCCACTAATCCATGGCTTTTTGTCCCACGTATCCTCATTGTAGTTCACCCACCGGTGGGTCTCGGAATTGTACTGAATGGGGGCGATGTAGAGCTTACCCTCCTTCTCCACCAAGTAGCGCTGCTTCCATTGGCTGCCGACGGTGTACTTGATCTCGTCCACCTTGGGGATGTAAATCTTGTCGGCAGGCACCTTCAACTTGTCACCGACTTTCGCCAGGTCGGCCCGGATCGTTTCTTCATCAATGTCGACGACGAGGGCGTCCTTATTTTTCTGGACGTCCTGGAGCATGCGGCTGTGGAGGGTCATCTTCCAGGAGTCGTAGTGCTCCAGGTGGCACATCTTGCAGGTGTCGGAACCAACGTAGGTTTTGGGCTTGGCCATGATTGCCTTGATGTCGATGGGACGCTCGCCGCCGCAGGCGAACAGGGCTGTTGCTGGCAGTCCTACCACGACGACCTGGAGAAAGGTCCTGGCCTTCATGCGCACCTCCGATAGAGACGGCTTCCGATAGGGGAACAGGGGTTTTATAAGCGTTGTTTACAGAAGATTCTTGCTGCTGTGGTCGAGCTCCTGTCGCGCGACGCTGGGAAACCAGAAGGAGAACGTCGATGTGTAAGAGACGCAGGGAGAAGCGTTGCGCGATGCAGAAGCCCTTTACTCACCAATAGTCTGAATTTATGGGAAATACCTGAGGCTGTCAAGAAAAAAAAGGTGACTTCGTGCATGTTTTCATAATTCCAAGCAAGCCAAGAATTTCCCTCTGAAACAACGGGAACCACTGGCTACCAACCGGTCCCCGTCACCCGGGTTTTAGCCCGCATCATGCACGAACCACCTGCTGCGACCGCGGATCCGACCGTCCTTCCGGGCGTCCTCGGGTCTCGGACCTTGCGACGTGCTGGCAAGTACGCCTCAGGTCCGAGTTTCTGTGGTTGCCCGGTGGCACGACCATCTCCACGATCTCGCGACGGGGTCTCGTGCGTAATGCGGGCCAGCCTCGGACTGGATGCCCGGCAGGCTCTCTTCGGCGCAGGAGTTGATTTCCGTTCTCGCCGGCGGCTGAAACTCAGCTATAATGGGCCTGGGCGGGATCGCGTGCCTGAGAGGAGATCTGCCCCGTGCTGCGCATCACGCAACCACAGGAGCATACCATGCGCACCATCTTCGGCCTTACCCTCGCCATCCTTCTGAGCCTGAGCAGCGCCGCCTACGGATTCCGGTGCGGCACCAACCTCGTCAACGTCGGTGACATCAAGCTGCAGGTGCTGCAGAAATGCGGTGAGCCGACGTACAAGGAGCTCATCAAGACCGACGGCTTCATTGTCGAGAAGTGGTATTACGACTGCGGCTCACAGCGACTCATCCAGACCCTTACCTTCAGCGGCGGATTCCTCCAGACAATCGAAGAGGGAGACTACGGCAAGGGGCCGGACCGCTGCCAGTAAGCGCCGGGGCTTCGTCGCCGTCTGTCGCCGCCAGCCGAGCCGCCCCGCAGTGGCCATTTGCGAGGATTCGATCCCGCGATTTCTGGGCGGTCTCCTCCATGATTCCGCCCCCCGGTTTCGGGCTAGGCCCGTCCAATAATGGTTCCCCCGCACCGCTCCTGCCGCAGGTTTGCTCCTTTCAAATAGGTTTGCCCCCTACCCGTGGATCCCCCTTGAAAACGAGTGCAACGATCTTAACTTCTTAGCCAATCGATTGACGTGTCGGCCTCGAGGTCGTGCTCGTCGAGAGCCAGCCCGCGCGGCCGACGTGACTCGGGTGATCATTCATGGCTGTCACGTTCCAAGACTACTATCAGACTCTGGGGGTGAACCGCACCGCTTCCCAGGATGAGATACGACGGGCCTATCGCAAGCTGGCGCGCAAGTACCATCCCGACGTGAGCAAGGCCAAGGACGCCGAGGACAAGTTCAAACAGGTGAATGAAGCGTACGAGGTCCTGAAGGACCCGGAGAAGCGCAAGCTCTACGACCAGCTCGGTGCCAACTGGAAGGCCGGGCAGGAGTTCAGGCCGCCGCCGGAATGGGAAAATGTACGGTTCCAGTTCGGCGGCGCACCCGGAGCGGAAGAGTTCGACCTCGGTGGTGGATTCAGCGATTTCTTCGAGATGCTCTTCGGCGGTAGGCGAGCGACCAGGCGCGGCGGTGGTGCCGGCGGCCGGGGCGCCCAGCCAACGTGGAGCATGCCCGGCCAGGATCACGAGGCCGAGATCGCGGTCCGGCTGGAGGATTCTTACTACGGCGCGACTAGGACCATCACCCTCCAGGGCCAGGAGGTGGATGAGCAGGGACGGCTCCGACCGACAAGTCGCACCTATGAGGTGCGTATCCCCGCAGGTGTCACCGACGGCAGCCGGATCCGGCTGGCGGGCAAGGGTGGTCCCGGGATCGGCGGCGGCCCCCCAGGGGACCTGTTTCTCAAGGTCAGCGTCGAGCCGCACCCGCGCTTTCGCGTGGATGGTCACGATCTCCAGGTCGAGGTCCCGGTGGCCCCCTGGGAGGCGGCGCTCGGGGCCACGGTGGAGGTGCCGGTGATGGAGGGCACGGCGAACTTGAAGATACCGCCGGGGATTCAGAGCGGGCAGAAGCTGCGCCTCCGGGGCAAGGGTCTGCCCAGAAGAGATGACGGGCGGGGCGATCTCCTCGCCTTGGTGAAGATCGTGGTTCCCAAAACGCTGACAGAAAAGGAGCGGGAGCTTTTTGCCGAGATGGCCAGGGTCTCGAGCTTCAACCCGCGAAAGGGATAGCCCGGATTATGCACGAGACGCCGTCGCGAGATCATGGAGATGGTCGTGCCACCGGGCAACCGCAGGGACTCGGACCTGAGACGTACTTTTTCAGTACATCGCAAGGTTCGAGGCCCGAGGACGCCCGGAAGGACGGCCATCTCCGTGGTCGCAGCAGGTGTTTCGTGCATAGTGCGGGCTAAGGGGGGCGTATGAGCACCATCCGTTACCAGATTGTTCGCTACCACGTTCACACTCGGGTCCCTCCGCCGGAGACGCTCACCCTGGACGAGCTTTCCCGCCTGGTGGATCTTCACCCGGAGATGGTCCTCCGCCTCGTGGAGCTCGGTCTCGTGGACCCGGAGGTGGGTGAGCCGGAGTGGTTGTTCCAAGACGCGACGGTTCCGAGGATCTGGAAAATTAGACGTCTCCACCGGGACCTCGGGATAAACTGGGGGGGCATCGGCGTGGTCCTCGATCTCCTGGACCGGATCGACGATCTCGAGCGCGAGATTGCCTGGTTGCGAAAGCACCTGTGATGTCAGTTATCAGCCGTCCGTTGTCCGTCGCCCTCTGAACGGCTAGGCTGACAACGGACAATTGGCAACAGACGGATGACGTGAATCACTTCATCGGTTCAGGGTTTGCATACGCTATTTTGGCAGGAACCACTGCCAATCTGGTGATACGAAGGAGGCAACATAGGTATGGATCCTAACAAGCTGACGCAGAAATCTCAGGAAGCGCTCCATCAGGCACAGACGGTGGCGCTTCGTTTCGGCCACCAGGAGGTGGACGGTGAGCACCTGCTCGTCGCCCTCCTGGAGCAGCCAGAGGGTCTGGTGCCGCGGATCCTCGGAAAGATGGATGTGCCCGTCGAGAGCCTCAAGGCCGAGGCGGTGAGCGAACTCGAGAAGCTCCCCGGAGTCTCTGGGCCGGGGGCTGAGGCCGGCAAGATCTATGTGACCCAGCGACTGAATCGCATCCTCGCCATGGCCGAGGAAGAGGCAAACCGGCTCAAGGACGAGTATGTCTCGGTGGAGCACATCCTCCTCGCCCTGGCGAACGAGGGGACGTCAACGCCGGCGGGCCGAATCTTCAAACGATTCAACATTACCAGGGATCGGCTGCTCCAGACCCTCACCGCAGTCCGGGGACATCAGCGGGTGACCAGCCCCACCCCGGAGGCAACTTACGAGGCCCTAGAGCGCTACGGCCGCGACCTCGTGCGGGAGGCACAGAAGGGCAAGCTTGATCCGGTGATTGGCCGCGACGGCGAGATCCGGCGAGTTATCCGCATCCTCTCCCGCAAGACCAAGAACAATCCGGTCCTGATCGGCGAGCCCGGTGTGGGGAAGACCGCCATCGTGGAAGGTCTGGCCCACCGGATCGTCCGGGGCGACGTGCCCGAGGGGCTCAAAGACAAAACGGTCTACGCCCTTGATCTCGGCGCCCTGGTCGCAGGGGCCAAGTACCGGGGCGAGTTTGAGGAACGGCTCAAGGCGGTGCTCCAGGAGATCAAGGAGAGCGAGGGGCGCATCCTCCTTTTCATCGACGAACTCCATAATATCGTCGGCGCCGGCCGGGCCGAAGGCTCCATGGACGCCGGCAACATGCTGAAACCCATGCTGGCCCGCGGCGAGCTCCACTGCATCGGCGCGACCACCCTCGACGAGTACCGGAAGTATATCGAGAAGGACGCCGCCCTGGAACGCCGGTTCCAGCCGGTCCTCGTGGATCAGCCCACGGTGGAGGACACCATCAGCATTCTCCGCGGCCTCAAGGAGCGTTTCGAGGTTCACCACGGCGTCAAGATCCAGGATAGCGCCCTCGTGACCGCGGCGGTCCTTTCCAACCGCTACATCACCGACCGGTTCCTGCCGGACAAGGCGATCGACCTGGTGGACGAGGCGTGCGCCACGATCAGGACGGAGATGGATTCCATGCCCACCGAGCTGGACGAGGTGACCCGCCGGGTGATGCAGCTCGAGATCGAGGAGGCGGCCCTCAAGAAGGAGACGGACAAGGCGAGCCAGGACCGGCTCACCTCTCTCCGCAAGGAGCTCGCCGACCAGCGCGCCAAGGGGGATGCCTTGCGGGCCCAGTGGGAGACGGAGAAAAGAGCCATCCAGAAGGTCCAGGCGCTCCGGGAGGAGATCGAGAAACTCCGGAACGAGATCGCCCTCGCCGAGAGGAACTACGACCTCAACCGGGCGGCGGAGCTGAAGCATGGCCGTCTCCCCGATGCCCTCAGACGGCTCAAGGGAGAGGAGGAGAAGCTAGCGCAGAAGCAGGGAGTGGGGAGGCTCCTCCGGGAGGCGGTGACCGATGACGAGATCGCCGAGATCGTCTCGCGCTGGACCGGCATCCCCGTGTCGCGGCTCGTGGAGGGCGAGCGTGAGAAGCTCTTGAAACTGGAGGAGCATCTCCACCGCCGGGTGGTGGGCCAGGACGAGGCGGTCCAGGCCGTGGCCGAGGCGGTTCTCAGGTCCCGTGCCGGCATCAAGGACCCCAACCGGCCCATCGGTACCTTCATCTTCCTCGGCCCCACCGGGGTTGGGAAGACCGAGCTGGCGAGAGCGCTCGCCCAGAATCTCTTCGATGACGAGAACAATATGGTGCGCATCGACATGAGCGAGTACATGGAGAAGCACACGGTGGCTCGGCTCATCGGCGCA
>Ga0335070_10011818_pt1 | contig 10202 bp, 9 predicted proteins | sample Lox_Sample_13_FD_206722 | JGI IMG/M metagenome (GOLD analysis project Ga0335070, IMG submission 206722) | Soil microbial communities from Loxahatchee National Wildlife Refuge, Florida, United States - Lox_Sample_1.3 | ecosystem: Environmental > Terrestrial > Soil > Wetlands | place: USA: Florida... | reverse complement strand
TTTAAAGTTACTCTTAATCAAAGTGCCGACTTTGCCAGCTGCACGGGATCGCCGATGAGGTTCAGAAGCACGTCCGGCCGCGAGAGAATATCCCGCCTCTATAAGTCGCCATCGGTTTGGCCGTGCCTATGATCGAGGCATGGCTCCTCTGTGGGGTCGCCCCACATGTTGCCGAAGCTGCCTGGATCAATGGCCTGAGGGAAGGCCGACCGCCGTTTACAAAGGAAAGCTTGAAACTCAAGCAGTACGGTACGTCGCGCCCCTCGTTGGCTATCGAAACCGAAGCTATGAAAAACGCAGCCACACGCCTCGCCTCAGACCTTCCGACCGTCGAGAATCTGTTTCCTCACGGATTCGGTGCTTTACAGCGATGTTTACAAGACTGGTAACTGGTCTCGATTCTCCCAAAACTCTGATTCCCGGTCTCTTGTGCTCTTCGTTTCTCAGAGTGGATTCTTGAGAACCCGATGAATTAAATAAAACCGCTCGACCGGAAACTCAGTAAGGTCTATTAGAGGATCGAAATGGAACTGCTGGAGCGGTTCGCAGCGGACGACATGGACGCCTTCGAGACGCTTTTCCGCCAGTTTCAGCGAGATGTCTACCGCTGGATCGTCCGCATTGTCCGCGACCCCGCGGCCGCGGAGGATCTGACCGTCGAGACGTTCTGGCGCATCTACCGCGCCCGGGCGCGGTTCGATCCCAGGCGCGAGTTCGCTCCGTGGGCGCGGCGCATCGCCACCAACCTGGCGCTGGATCATTTGCGCACGGCTCCGAGCGAAACCGAGCTGAACGAGGATTGCGCCGGGGAATCACCGTCCGATCCTGCGGCGCGACACGGTGTCCGGGACGGCCTTCGGCGCGCTTTCCGCCGTTTGCCGCCGAAGCTTCGAGCGGCGGCGACCCTGGCTCTGATTGAAGAGGAATCACAGGCGGTGATCGCAGAGGCGCTCGGTATTTCCATTACGGCCGTCAAGGGGCGACTGTTCCGCGCCGTGCGCCTGCTGCGGCGCAGCCTGAAACAAATGGGGGTGGAGTCGTGAACCTGCCGAACGAACTGCGAAAAGCGGTGCCGCCGCTCGGTGACACAGAGCCGCGGCAGGACCTGTGGCCGCGGATGCTCCTTCGCCTCGACCGTGCGCCCCGCCGTGTGCAGTGGCTTGACTGGGCGCTTGCCGTTCTCCTGCTCGCGTCGTTTTTCGTCTTCCCGCAGGCGGTCCTTGGGTTCTTTTACCAGATGTGAAGGGAGGGTCTCATGAACCGGCCATACCTCAGAGCGTACATGGCGGGAGTGTCGTTCCCGACTTTTTTCCTGATGCTCGGGTTCACGGTGTTCATGCTGGCGCAGCACCGGTATCAGATCCCGGTTGTCATCGAGCGCGCGATCGTATTCCCGCTGGCATTCATCCCGAATCTCTGGGGCTTCTGGAACATGCTCCACCTGCGGATCGCGCAATCTCACATGCAATGGCCGATCGGAGCCCATGGCGCCGTCGTACCGCTGATCCTGGTGCCGGTGGCATATGCGGTGGCGCGGGAGGCCGGCATCGTTTATTTCACGCCCGCCGTGTTCGCCGTGAGCTGGCCGGGATTGATCGTGATGTACTACCTGGTCTGGAAATACCTCGTGAATTTTCTGAACGAAACCCTGGGGGTCGCTTGAGTTACCCCTTAGTCTCCCGCGGGGAAGCACGGACCGCGCGATCGTAAGCCCAGGATCGGATGTGGTCGACCTGCTCGCGCATAGTCTTCGAAAGCGGGATCACGTTCTGTGCAGCTTTGTGCAAGTCGTCGAATGTGACCGGTCTTGCCTCGAGGTGTGCCGCCGTTAGAGCCGAAACCACGCACTGCTCGATTTCGGCGCCGGTCCAACCGAGTGAAATGCGCTTCAGGCGTCCGAGCTGCAATTGACTGGGATCAAGGCCGCGCTTGCTCAAATGGATCCGGAAGATTTCAACCCGCTCTTCTTCCGTGGGCAGGTCGACGAAAAAGACCTCATCAAAGCGCCCTTTCCGTATGATCTCCGCCGGGAGCAGATCGATCCGGTTGGCAGTGGCGGCCACAAACAGCCCGCGCGTCTTCTCCTGCATCCATGTGAGGAAGAAAGCAAACATCCGCCCCAGGTTTGTGGCGGCATCCCCCGTCTGCCCGGTGAGTCCCATCTCGATTTCGTCGAACCACACGACTGCCGGCGCGACCGATTCCACGGTGCGGCAGGCGTCGACGAAGGCGCGATCGGGATTGCCGTGGCGGCCGGAAAAGATCTCGATCATGTCGATCCGATACAGGGGGAGCCCGAAACAATCGGCCACTGCCTTAACCGAGAGACTCTTGCCGCAGCCCGACACTCCCATGAAGAGCAACCCCTTGGGCACGATCTCCGCGCTGAGACTGTCGCGCTCGAGAAACAGCTTGCGCCGGTCGAGCAGCCATTTCTTCAGATAGTCGAGTCCCCCGACATGGCCGAGCTGGGTGCCGTCGGCCACGTACTGGATGAGCCCCGACCGGTTGACGATGAGCTTTTTCTCTTCGAGCAGGTACGGCAGGGCTTTCTCATCGAGCGCCCCCGCGATGCTGATCGCACGGCGCATCGCATGCCCCGCCTCGTCTAGCGTAAGCCCCTGCAGCGCGCGAGCCATCATGAACAGCGTCTCGTCCGTTGCATCGACCGCATGGCTCTTGCGGGCAAGAGCCTCGGTCTCTTTGCGCAGGAATGCCGTCAGTTCCTCGAGATCGGGAGGAAGCAGTTCCATCAGCGCCATCTGCCGGCTCAGCTCTTCCGGAAGTTCACGCACGGGGGAGCTGACCACCAGAAACTTTCCCGTGTCCAGGCACAGCGCGTACAGGTCACGCAACCGGCGGCGCACTTCGGCATCGTTTTGCATGCAGACGTGATAATCCTGCAGCTGAAAAAGGGCCCGTCCTTCCCAGCGCGCAATGAACTCCAGGACGCCCCGCGCGTCCAAACGCTCAACCCCGCTGCCGTCGATATTTCGGAGGCCATCCGTGGAACTCCAGGTCCAGAGGGGCGCCGGAGGAGTGAAAAGCTGCTGCGCCGCGTCCTGCAGAAGGTGCCGGACGCGCGACTCCTCGTGCGAGCAGATGTAGATCAGAGGACGCCCGGCCTGAATCAGGCCCTTCAACGCGGTGAACGCGCGGCTGGCGTGATGAGATTGAGGTTGGCTTGCGGTCACGTTAAACGCCTCTCGACAGGACAACGGGATCCGCGGCTCGAGCTGCAACAAATCCCGCTATCGTGTTTGAAAAATATAATGTTACATCAAATCAGCGGGGTGGAAGTAGAACAAGTGAGGGGATCAGGCGGGACGCTGCTCGTTCTGGAAGATTTCCTGTGCCCATTTTATGGATTGGAGATACGCTTCCGCGACCTTTACTTCGTCAAGTTTAAGCCGGAACGCGATTTCGGCGTTCTTTTCCCAGTCTCCTTTTTCGTAGCACGTCACAAGCTCGAAAATGTCCTGCAGTTTGCTTTTCCGTCCCAGCAGCGTCTCCTTGACGTCCGGTGAGAGAGGTATTTGCCTCAGAATGCTTTCCATGGGCTGTCCGAGGATTGCATCCATCATCGAAAGAAGCCCGGCCAGGAAGAGTTCGGATGTCCGATTGGCAAACGCAGTGAGCGGCGCCAGCAGCTCGCAGAAGCATGCGCGAACCATGGAAGAGACCACCAGGGCCGACGGCCTGTCCGCCCCGACAGCGGCGAGCGCTACCAGGCAGGCCCATCTACGCACCTCTTTGACGCCGAGGAGCGAAAGCGCGTGCCGGATGGATGTGATGTTCCCCTCGAAATAAAAGGCCGCGGAGTTCAAATACCGCAGGAGCTTGAAACAGAGCGAGGAATCTCTCTTGATCATTCGCTCCACTTCAGCCAGGTCCGGTTCACTCTTGTTGATCGCATTCAGGAGGGCAAGATAGTTCACCTTCATCGCGGGAATATCATGCCCGGCCACGATTTCCGGTTTGCAGAAGAAGAATCCCTGAAAGTACGTGTACCCCTGCTGGACTGCCTCCCGAAACTGATCGTGCGTCTCGACGTTCTCGGCCAGTATCTCGATGCCGAGCGGGCGGAATTTTTTGGCCAGCTGCTTCCGAAGATCCGGTGGAGTGCTCTGGAAATCGATCTTGAGGATCTTGGCAAATTCGATCAGCGGATTGAGTTTCGCACGCAGGGCAAATTCATCGAGCGCGATCAGGTATCCCTTCTCCTTCAGAGTCTTGCAGGCGGCAATGACCTTGGAGTCCGGTTCGACCGTTTTCAGGATTTCGATGACGGCCTGCTCCTTGGGGAGGAGCGTGGCGTACTGCTGCACCAGCAGGCTGTGGTTGAATTTCAGGAAGGCTCTACGGCCGTCCGTCAACGACTGCATCCCGAAAAGTAGGAAGCTGTCGACCACGACCAACGAGGATTCCCGATCCGTTTGCTCTGTCTGAAAATAGTTGTCCAGGCCTGAACAGAAGAGGAGTTCGTAGCCGAATATGTTCTTCTTGCTGTCGAAGATCGGCTGGCGTGCGACTCTTTTCACAGGAACCCCGGTCGGCGCTTTGCTTCCACCTGACAAATCAAATAGCCTATCGGCGGAAGCGGCCGAGCAGATTATGGATCTCTAGTCCAGGGGTTCGGGTTCCAGGCGGATATTCTTCTCCCCGGCAGCTTTTTTCTCCCGGTATTTCTTGAGCCACAGCTCGAAGCTTCTGCCGGAAGCCATGTCGCGGCCGCTGAACTCGACCGCCGCAATGTCCGAGTACCGGATCGAAATCTTCTCGTTGCTGCCCGTCGGGAACAGGCGCACACAACTCTGTTCGAGGTCGGGTCCTTCGCATCTGCGGTCGAAGACATAGCCTTCGACCTTTTCTCCCGACGTGAGCGTCAGGGTGACGTCGCCCCGGTAATCAAACGCCTTATCCAGTGCGTCGCGTATTTCGGCGGGCGAGGAGTCCTGTAAAGCTGTCTGGTTGTCAGTCAAGGGTCAGTTCCACCAGGGAAGGATCCTGTTCCGGGGGCCGCTCGAGCTCTTTGAGAGCCGTTGCATTGGGGTATCCACGGCTGAAGAACATGGCGCGTACCGTGCGCCAGAGCCCTCGGGGCGAGCTGAATGTGTCGGCGACCGCTGTCGCCTCATACCCGCTGTGCACCATGCAGTTTGCACACCGTGGATTGCCCGACTCCCTCCCGTAACGGTGCCATTCGGTCTTGCTCATGAGTTCGGCAAACGAATCAAGGTAGCCGTCCTGAAGCAGGTAGCAGGGCTTTTGCCATCCGAATACGTTGTAGCTCGGCATGCCCCACGGCGTACAGGCGTACTGGCGCAGGCCCATGAGAAACTCCACGAACAATGGACTCTGATTGAACCGCCAGCGATTCTTCCGGTTGCTGAGGATGAGGCTGAACAGGCTTGTCGTCTTCGCGCGTGCCAGAAAATGATTCTGGTCGGGCGCCTTGTCGTAGCTGTACCCCGGCGAGAGCATCATCCCTTCCACGCCGAGGTCCATCATTTCGTCGAAAAACCGGCGGACGCTTCGCGGGTCGGCGCCGTCGAACAGGGTCGTGTTCGTCGTCACGCGGAAGCCGTTTCGGATCGCCTCCTTGATTCCTTCCACCGCCAGGTCGTATCCGCCCTCCATGCAGACCGAGATGTCGTGATGCTCCCTCTGCCCGTCCAGGTGAACGCTGAAGGTCAAGTACTTGCTCGGCCGGAACAGATTGAGTTTCTTCTTCAGCAGCAGCCCGTTGGTGCACAGATAGACATACTTTCTGCGCTGGACCAGTCCTTTTACGATTTCAGCGATTTGGGGATGCAACAGCGGCTCGCCCCCGGGAATGCTGACCATTGGGGCGCCGCATTCATCGACGGCGTGAAAGCACTGTTCGGGCGTGAGCTGCATTTTGAGGATGTGGCCGGGGTACTGGATCTTGCCGCAGCCCGCGCAGGCCAGGTTGCAGCGGAACAGAGGCTCCAGCATCAGAACCAGCGGGAAACGTTCCCTGCCCGCCAGTTTCTGCCGGATGATATAGCTTGCGACTGTCCACATCTGCGAAGCCGGGACGCCCATGCACCTAGGTTACCTTACGTGGCGCCATTACCGCAACAGCGGCCACTCGACTCCCTTTTCCAGACGGATCCGATCGAAAACCCCCCGGAGGGCGACAGGAGAGTAGCCCGGGGTGAGCGAAGGGGGCCATCTCAAAACTCGTGGCGGCCCTTAGAACATGTGGGGCCGGGCTTCAGCCCGGACCGGTTCCTAGACTCTACAGTGTCCCGGCGTCAGCCCGGATGGCCGTCCCAGGTGTCATGAGTCCGGGCTAAAGCCCGGACCCACATGATTCAAGCCGAGTTTTGAGACGGCCCCAAAGCGAAACCGGAGCTGAGTCCTTCACAACCGACTGATTGCAGCTTGCAATTCACCCATGGATTCGGCTACAAGTTGATGGTTTTCTAAGCAAGGGAGTGGCCGTGGAACGTTTCGGAATCGGATTGACCGTTCCGTCGTCGAATACCACGATGGAGCCCGATTTCCATCGCCGGTTGGGCGCCACGTGTGTAATCAGTACGACCCGGATCTTCCTGGAGAACGTTACGCGTGACGCCGAACTGAAAATGATCCAGGAAGACTTGCTGCACGCGCTGGAGATCATGAAATCCGCGGCTCCCAAAGCCGTCATTTTCGGCTGCACGTCGGCCGGCTCACTCGGAGGCATTCGGCACGACGCGGAAATCGGAAAATTGATCGAGAAACAAACGGGCGTAAAGGCGGTCACGGTGGTTGCTTCGATCCTCGAGGAACTGCGCAGGATCGCGCCACGTGCCGTTGCGGTATTCACACCTTACGAAGAAGAATTGACGCGCAGCGTGGCCGGATGCGTCACCGAGGGCGGTTTTCAGGTCACCCAGACAGCTGGAATGCAGCTGCGGAGAAACCGGGATATCGGGCGGGTAACGCCCGAGGAAATCGCGGCATTCGTGAAGTCCCGAATCAGCGGCAACCCCGATTGCCTTCTTCTCTCCTGCACAAACTGGCGAGCCTTAGAGGCGCTCGAATTTCTGCAGGCTGAGCTTGCCATCCCCGTGATTACAAGCAATCAGGCCTGTATCGCAGCAGTACAGAGAACAATATGACGACTATGAACGAACTGCGAGTGGGTATTGACACCGGGGGAACTTTCACCGACTTCGTCGTGATTCGCGACGGCAGGATCGAAATCTTCAAGGAGCATTCGACTCCAAAGGATCCGGCCCAGGCGATCCTCAAGGGGATCGACAGGATCAAGGAGGGGAAGATTTCCGAAGTCATCCACGGTTCCACCGTGGCGACCAACGCTTTGCTCGAGAGAAAAGGCGCGCGCACGGCATTGATCACCACGGAAGGGTTCGAGGATGTGATTATCATCGGCCGCCAGACGCGGCGCGAGCTGTACAACATCTTCGTCACGCGCCCCGCTCCGCTCGTTCCCGACGGGCTGAGGCTGGGAATCAGGGAACGGGTGTTGTATGACGGCAGTGTCGATGTTCCTCTCGATTCTGCAGCGCTGGCGTATATTGCGGAAACCTTGAAAAAAGAGGGAGTCGAATCGGTTGCGGTCTCGCTCCTGTTTTCATTTGCCAATCCGGCGCATGAAACAGCGATCCGCGACGCCCTCCGCAGCCTGAACATACCCGTTTCGCTTTCTTCGGAAATCCTTCCTGAGTATCGCGAATACGAAAGGACTTCCACCACGGTGATCAACGCGTTTCTGGCCCCCCGGATGAGCCGGTACCTGCGCAATCTCAAGGCCGCGCTCCATGGGCCGAAGCTGCGCGTGATGCAGTCCAACGGCGGCTCGGTCCAGGCCGAAGCAATCGCCGACCGGCCGGTTCGGACGATCGTCTCGGGACCGGCTGGCGGCGTAGTCGGGGCGTTCTACCTGGCCGAGAACTGCGGCTATTCGAAAGTCATCACCTTCGACATGGGAGGAACTTCCACGGATGTGTCTTTGTGCGACGGCGACATCAAGGTGACGCACGAGAGCCAGGTCGATGGCATGCCGATCGGAATACCGATGATCGACATTCATACGGTCGGTGCCGGCGGGGGCTCGATTGCCCGCCTCGATCCCGGCGGGGCGCTGCGGGTCGGTCCTGAGAGCGCAGGCGCGGATCCCGGTCCGATCTGCTACGGCAAGGGCAGCGAACTCACCGTCACAGACGCCAACGTGCTTCTGGGGCGGCTGCTGCCGCGATTCTTCCTCGGCGGACAGGCAACTCTGGCAACGGACAGGATTGAGCCGGTTGTACGCTCTTTGAAATGGGTTGCGGGCTGGTCTAGCCTCGAAGCGTTGGCGCAGGGCGTGATCGACGTCGTCAACAACAACATGGAACAGGCGATCCGGCTGGTCTCCGTGGAGCGCGGGTTCGATCCGCGCGAATTCACCCTCTTCTGCTTCGGCGGCGCCGCCGGTCTGCACGCCGTGTACCTGGCCCGTGGGCTGGGCATACCCCGGGTAGTCATCCCGCCATTCCCGGGCGCACTCTCGGCTCTGGGGCTTCTGCTGGCAGACGCGCGTCGGGACTACTCGCAGACGCTCCTGACCGGCGCCGAGGGAGCCTATGGCAGGCTGGCACAGGCCCTGCGCGAGCTGCACCGAACCGGTGAGGCCGACCTGAGGTTCGAAGGGTTCAAGCGTAACGAAATAGGTCATCTCGATTTCGTCGACGTGCGGTACCGCGGACAGTCTTATGAGTTGACCGTGCCTTTCAGCCGCAACTTCGCCGGCGAGTTCCACAAGCTGCACGAGCGGCGGTACGGCTATTCGAACCCGGGCAAGGAAGTCGAAGTGGTCAACGTGCGCACCACATTCCTGGGAAAGACGAGGAAGCCGGAGTTCTCGAAGAAAACCGTCAGGCGGCGGCAGCCTGAAGCAGTCGATGCATGTCGCGTCTGGTTCGACGGCAAACAGGTCAAATCGGCGGTGTACGATCGCGAACTCCTGGCACCCGGATCCACTATCGCAGGACCGGCAATCATCGGTGAGTACAGTTCGACGACAGTGGTTCCCCCGGGCTTTCGATGCACCGTGGATGGCTACTCAAATCTGCTGCTGGAAGTTAAGTAGGAAAAGAAGACAGGATCACAGGACTGAATATGGCAATGAAAACAGATCCGGTTCGTCTCGAAATTTACAAGAGCCTGTTCCATGCAATCGCTGAGGAGATGGGGCTGACCCTCAAGCGGACGGGCTTTTCACCCAACATCAAGGAGCGGCGGGACTACTCCTGCGCGGTCTTTGACCACCTCGGACAGATGGTCGCACAGGGGGACCACATGCCGGTCCATCTCGGCTCCATGCCCCTGTCGGTGAAGGCCGCAATCGAGAACCAATCGATCGCGCCGGGCGACATCGTCGTGCTCAACGATCCGTATTTCGGGGGCACCCATCTGCCTGACATCACGATGGTGTCGGGGGTTTTTTCAGGCAGGAAGCTTCTGTTCTATGTCGCATCCCGCGCTCATCACTCCGACGTCGGAGGGATGTCTCCCGGATCGATGCCTCTAGCCCAGGAGATCTATCAGGAGGGGCTGCGCATTCCGCCCATCAAGCTGATGACCCGGGGGAAGATCAACCGCGACGTCTGGAGCCTCATTCTCGCCAACGTCCGGACGCCGCAGGAGCGCGAGGGAGACCTCGCGGCCATGCTTGGGGCAAATCGCACCGGCGAACGCCGCCTGCGCGAGATCGTCGAGAAGCGAGGGTGGGAGGAGACCAGCTTCTATGTCCGCGAACTGCTCGATTACACGGAGCGCCTGACCCGGCACGCCATCTCTCAGATTCCGGATGCGGAGTATGAGGCCGAGGATTTCATGGACAACGATGGCATCACCGACTGCCCGATCGCAATTCGAGTCAAAATCACAATCAGGGGCGACAGGGCGAAAATCGATTTTTCCAAGTCGGACCCGCAGGCGGCCGGCAGCATCAATGCCGTCTACGCCATCACGGCTTCGGTTGTCTTCTACGTATTCAGAACCCTGGTGACTGTGCCGATCCTCTCGAATGCCGGCGGCATGCGGCCGCTCGAGATCATTGCGCCCCAGGGCACCATCGTAAATGCCAATCCACCCGCCGCCGTGTGCGGCGGAAATGTGGAAACGTCCCAGCGCATCACCGACGTGCTCTACCGCTGCCTCGCGCAGGCACTGCCAGACACCAT
>Ga0335070_10011817_pt1 | contig 10202 bp, 10 predicted proteins | sample Lox_Sample_13_FD_206722 | JGI IMG/M metagenome (GOLD analysis project Ga0335070, IMG submission 206722) | Soil microbial communities from Loxahatchee National Wildlife Refuge, Florida, United States - Lox_Sample_1.3 | ecosystem: Environmental > Terrestrial > Soil > Wetlands | place: USA... | reverse complement strand
GAAGCGCAACGCCGCAGGTGGACTTTTTACGAAGCCGTCAATGTTTGCCCTTTCGCGGAGACATGCTCTTTCAGCTTAAGTTTAATAGGATGTCTGAGAGCGGTCGATGTGTCAACGAAAAACGCGTGGGGTTGGGAAACCGGTCCGGGATGGTCAGGAAGGGGGGCGGCCCGTCCGGACCGCCTTCAGAGCAGCCAGCCGATCCCACATTCTCGCCCCGAATGCTCGAAATTTGAGGCACCGACTGGTCTCGCCGGTAAAGGTGAGATGGACCTCCAGCCGCTCCTCGGGAAGCTCGGCTCCGAGGCGCTCCGCCCACTCGATCGCCGCCGCACCCTGGCCGTAGAGGAGTTCATCTAGCCCGAGATCGACGCACTGGGCAGGTCCGTTTATTCGATAGAGGTCCAGATGGTAGAAGGGCAGCCTTCCAGGGTACTCATTGACCAGGGTGAAGGTGGGGCTGGTGATGGCGAAGGAGCCGGGAACCTCGAGTCCTCGAGCCAGACCCTGAGCAAATAACGTCTTCCCGCTCCCGAGCTCGCCGATGAGGGCGATCACCTCGCCTGCCTCGAGAAGACCTCCGAGGTGTTTCGCGAGAAGGAGGGTCTCCTCGGGACTCGTAGTTTCGATTACCCACTCTTCGACTTCCTCTCCTCCCTGCATTGGAAACCCTTATCGCGGCATACCATGTAGGGCGGGCACCGCCCACCCTACGCATCGACCACTTATGGCGACTCCACTAGCACGAGAAATCGAGGCTAGAAGCCTCTCCCATAGACAGCATCGAGAGGTCTCATCCTGTGGGAGCGGCTTCCAGCTGCGATAGAAGTGTCTGAACCGCTTTGGGCAACAGCTCGCTGACATGCGACCGTACCCGATCCCCGTCAGGGCGCAGGGATCGGGTAGTCTGCGAGAGTCTTCAGCACCACCGGTATTTCGGGAAGGAGATCGGTGGCCACAAGGCCGCGATCACCGTAGCGCGGGGCAAGCCGGTCGGCGGCCGCTCCGTGGCAGTAGACGCCGATGCAGGCAGCCTGAAAGGGCGCGAGACCCTGGGCCAGAAATCCGGCGATCAATCCCGTGAGCACGTCGCCGGTGCCGCCGCTCGCAAGGCTGGGGTTGCCGCTTCCATTCACGGCGAGACGACCTTCGGGACTCACAACGAGAGTGCGAGCCCCTTTGAGCACGAGGGTGACACCGTGCTCCCTGCTGAAGGCTTGCGCCAGCTCCACCCGCCGACCTTGCACCTCGGCCGGGCTCAACCCGGTGAGGCGGCCCATTTCACCGGGATGAGGGGTCAGGATCACCGGCGCACGGGCCCGCTTCAACACTCCCAGGTGGCCGACCAGCACGGTCAGGGCGTCTGCATCCACGACCAGGGGGCAGGGGCTGCCCTCCACCAGCCGGAGCACAACGCGCCGCGTCTCCTCCTGGGTGGAGATTCCGGGCCCCAGGGCCAAGGCATCTTTGGCCTGAAGGAGCTCTTCGAGCCGCGGCACTGCGGCGTCGGCTATGGTCTGCTCCGCGGTCTCGGCAAGGGGCTCGGTCATCACCTCGGTGAGCTTCACCTCCATGAGCCCATGAAGGGAGACCGGAACCGCGAGCGTGACCAGCCCGGCGCCTGCTCGCGCTGCTCCCATGCTCGCCATGGCCCCGGCTCCGGTCTTGCCCACAGAGCCCGCCACCACCAACACATGGCCAAACGAGCCCTTGTGGCTGGCGATCTCTCGCGCCCGCACAAGAGATGCCAGTTCACGCGGGTCGAGCCAAAGGCGCGGCGGCTCCTCCATCTCGGTGACGCTCCGGGGAAGGCCAATATCCACGACCTCCAGGTGTCCGACGAAGGAGCACCCCGGGGTCACTAGTTGGCCTATCTTGGCCAGGCCAAACGTGGCGGTGACGCTCGCCTGGATGCACACCCCCAGGGGGAGCCCCGTGGTGGCATCGAGTCCCGAGGGGAGGTCCACGGCGAATACCGGTCGACCAAGCTCGTTCACGAGTTCGATCACGTTCCGGTAGAAGCCGCTCACCGGGGCGTTCAAGCCCGTCCCCAGGATAGCATCCACGACGACATCGGCGGCGGCCAGCCGCTCTCGGAGCCGAGGCATACCTGCCGTGTCGGCCATGACCTCCAGCGGCACACCCAACTTCTCGAGTATGTCGAGGTTGATCCGAGCGTCTCCCCGATAATCGGCGGGCTTTCTTAGACAGCAGACGCCCACCGGCACGCGGCGCTCCCAGAGATGGCGGGCGATGACAAAGCCGTCGCCGCCGTTGTTGCCGCCTCCGGCGAGGATGACCACCCGTTTCCCGGCGAGATGGGGAAAGTGTCGCCCCATCACCTCGCACGCCCCGCGCCCGGCGTTCTCCATGAGCACCACCCCGGGAATCCCGACCCCCTCGATGGTGGTTCGATCCATGGCAGCCATCTCGTCTGCGGTCACAATACGCATGGCCGTGCTACCCCTCGAGCACCACCACCGCCGCGGCGATGGTGCTCTCATCCGAAAGGCTCAGCCAGGTTCTCTCCGCCCCCACCGAGCCGAGAAGCTCCTGGGCCTGGGTCTTGAGCCGCAGGCCCGGCCTGCCGAGCTCGTCGTTGACCACCTCGATGTCATGCCAGGTGAGGCCGCTCCGGATGCCAAGCCCCAGCGCCTTGGCAAAGGCCTCCTTGGCGGCGAATCGAAGAGCGAAACACGATGCCGGCTTGGCCCGTCTCAGGCAGAGGGCGATTTCCTCCGGGCAAAAGATCCGCCCAAGGAATCGCTGCCCCCAGCGTTCCACGGCTCGCTCTATGCGGCCGATCTCAACCAGGTCGATGCCGATTCCCCGGATCATCGTCCTCCCCGATACGACATCCCCCCTCGGCCGATCAGCTCCACCATGTCCCGGACCGCCTGCTCGAAGCCGACCAGAGCGGCCCGCGCGACGATAGCATGGCCAACGGTGAACTCCTCGATCTCACCGAGATCCAGGAGCCAGCCAATGTTCTGATAGTTCAATCCGTGACCGGCGGTGACACCCAGACCGAGCTTGTGAGCCATTTTCACCGCGTTCTGAATGCGGACGAACTGCTCCTGTCGCTGGACCAGGGTACGGGCTTCGCAGAAAGCGCCGGTATGGATCTGGACGTACTGCGCCTCCACCCAGAGGGCCGCCTTGATCTGATCCAGTTCCGGGTTCAGGAGGAGACTGACGATGATGTCGGCGTCGCGCATGAGCCGGACCAGCTTCTTCAACATTTCCTTGTTGAGCTGGGTTTCGAGGCCGCTTTCCGTGGTCACCTCCTCCCGCCGCTCCGGCACCAGGGTTACCATGTCCGGCTTGACGCTCAGGGCGACCTTGAGCATCTCCTGGCTCGCCGCCATCTCCAAGTTTAACTTGGTCTTCACCATCTGCCTGAGAAGGCTCACATCCCGCTCCTGGATGTGGCGCCGATCTTCGCGGAGATGGGCGGTGATTCCTCGGGCCCCGGCCAGTTCGGCCATGGCGGCCGCCGTCACCGGATCGGGAACGGCCGCCTGCCGTGCCTGCCGCAAGGTGGCCACATGATCCACACTCACTGCCAGCTTCGCCACATCTGTCTCCTTCCTCTCCAGTCCGTTGTCAGTGGCCAGTTGTTAGGTGGAGAACCTTGCACCTGCCGGTCCGGCGATCCGCTCTAAAAAAGTAGTTCCCATAGGTCCGGTCGGCCTGCCGGCGGTCGACAAAAATGCCAAATGCCAAGACTCAAATGCCAAATGAAATTCAAAATCCAAATGTCAAAATGCCGTCGAGCCGGGGTGATCCCGAGTGACTAGCACCTTTTGTCATTTGACATTTGGGCTTGCTTTGACATTGAGCCTTTGACACTTGACATTTCCTGACCAGGAAACGGGCGCGGCGCGGGCACCGTCAGCCGAAGGACGGTGAACTCATCTCAGATGAGAAGGACCACGCAACGGATACCTGAGATTTCAAGAAAGCAGGGCCAGCAACTCCTCACTTCGCTCTTCCATCTCCCGAGCGGCAAGATCACTCTTTTCGTGGTCGTAGCCGAAGAGGTGCAAGATGCCGTGCACCAAGAGACGGTCTACCATCGCCTCCAGCGAGGTGCCCGCCTCTTCCGCCTCGCGCCGGGCGAAGGGGAGGGAGATGACCACATCACCGAGGAGGTTCGGATGCAGGTCGCCGAATTCCCCCTCCCGCATGGGGAAGGCCAGGACGTTGGTGGGGCCACGGCGCTTCAGGTAGCGCCAGTTCAAGTAACCTATCTCTTCGTCCCCGACCAGAACTATACTGAGTTCGGCGTCAGGACAGGCCAAGGCGTTTAAGATCTTCCTTGCCTTTGCCGCGATCCTCTCGGGATCCGTTTCGATCTCGTTTTGCCGGTTTGCTACCTGAATCTCCATCGGCGCGAGCTCTTCCCTCTGAGCCCTTGGCAGCGGGCTCCGGATAGTCGATTCGCTGGTGGAAAATGGCGGTAAGAATCTGAATGAAACGCTTGGCGATCTCGTGGAGATCCTTCAAGGTGAGTTCACATTCATCAAGCTGGCCGTCGGTGAAGATCTTGCTCGTGATCTTCTGCACCATCCCCTGGATCCGGGCGGCCGTGGGCTCGGTCACAGTGCGGGAAGCCGCTTCCACCGCATCGGCGAGGAGAACGAGACCCGCCTCCTTGGTCTGTGGCTTCGGCCCCGGGTACCGGTAGTCCTCCAGGAGCACCGGCGATACCTCGCCTCCCTTGCTGCTCTTGAGCTTCTCCTGGAGATCGATGGCCTTCTGGTAGAAATAGGAGATGACGCTGGTCCCGTGGTGCTGCTGGATAATGTCCTGTATCGTCGAACCGAGGTGATGCTCCCGGGCAAGCTCCACCCCATCCTTCACGTGAGAGATGAGGATAAGGCTGCTCATGGAGGGAGCCAAGCGCTCGTGGCGGTTCTCACCTCCCGCCTGGTTCTCTACAAAATAGAGGGGCTTCTTGACCTTACCGATATCGTGGTAGTAGGCTGCCACCCTGGCCAGCAAGGCGTTCGCCCCGATGGACTTGGCGGCAGCCTCGACCATGTTGCCCACCATGAGACTGTGGTGGTACGAGCCGGGGGCCTGCACCATGAGCTCCCTGAGGAGGGGTTGCTCCATGTTGGCCAGCTCAAGCAGCTTGACATTGGTGGTGTATTCGAACGCCCACTCCACCACGGGAGAGAGACCGGTGGTGATCACCCCACTCAGCATCCCGCCGGCAATGCCAAGGATCACCGCTGCTCCGGTCCTGGCGCTCAGAAGAGGCTCGTCGATGGTCAAGGTGAAGATGACGATCACCACGCCGTTCACGAGACTCACCGCCAGGCCCGCCTTCAGGGGCGTGGTGCGGTCTCGTGTGTCCTCCACCCGGTGAATCGCCACCAGTGAGCCGATGAGGAAGTAGAAGAGGAGGTTGAACTGGCGATCCAGGACAAAGGCCGCCAGCACCGCGAGGACAATGGCGAAGAGGATGGCGGAAGCCGGGCCGAAAAATATGCTCACTAACATGGGTCCTGCTGCAAGGGGGAGGAGGCAATAGACCGCGGCAGGGCTGATAAAGGGGAAGGTGGTGGTGAGAGCGTCGGCCACCCCCATGGAGAGCTTGGCCGCGATGAGCAGAAGACTGAGACAACTGGCGAGGAAGAGGAGGTCCTTCGTTCCCGTCGGGAAGGCGCTGATGTACCTCCCGGCTGCGTAAGCGCTCAGCCAGACGAGGAGGCCGGCCATGAGCGCAGTTCCCACCACGGTGAAGATGACCCCTCGTTCCAACCCGCTCTTTGCCTGGGTTTCCAGCCTGAGGATCTGCTCGGCGCCGAGTCTCTGGCCCTCGCGGGCGAGCATCTCGCCCTTCTTTACCTGAAAGAGCACCGGTCGGATGGCTTCCATGGCCCGCTGCTTGCGGAGCTCGGTCTCGTTCAGGTTGAAGGTGATATTGGGCTGCAGGGCCGCCTGGGTCAGGTGCACTACCGCCTCTAACACCGGACGTTTCTCCTCCTCCAAGAGAATGCCGGCCCTGAGGCGCATCTGCCGCTTGGCCTCGTCAAGGCTGAGGAACCCCAGGAGATCGCGGATGTGGCTCTCGGCCCCGCCCTGGACGCTTCTCAGGATGATCCCCCTCTGGAGCTGGCTAAGGAGCAGGGTCTTGTTGCTCACCACACCGACGGCGAACACGCTTTCCGCCAGCCGCGTCACGCCATCCTCCAGGCGCGGATCGAACTTCTCCTGCACGAGAACCGCGTAATCCCGCTCAGAAAGCGATCCCTCAAGCTTCCCCTCGAACTCCTTCTTCAGGGCGAAGGCCCGCTCCCGGGGCGATTTCTGAAGCTCCCGGAGGCTCCGAGCGCTCCCCTCCCGTCCCGTGCCACCGCTCCCGGTTTCGAGGAATAAGGGCCGCACCAGGCCGAACGCCGATGCCAATCGCTGCCGCAGATGTCGGATCGGTTCCTCGTCCAGGTCATAGACTGCGAGGGAGTTGGTGGTCGCCTCTTGTCGCCGCTGTTCGGTGGCGGCCTCGTCGGGCACCAGGAAGTCGCGCACCGCCCTGATGTTGCGCTCAGCCACGTCGCCCACCTGGTACTGGACCGGAAGGAGGAGGTGGTAAGGAGTGGTGAGGAGCGCCAGCACCAGGCTGAATCCCGCGAGGATCAGGAGACGGGGCCAGGCCGGCGGCACGATGCGGGCAGTGGCGTCGGCACCGTTCCGGCGCTCCAGTGAGAGCGCAGCCTTTCGCCCCGCTGCTATCCGTTGCCGTGCCTTCCCCAGGAACCTCATGGTCTGACCTGCTAGAGCTGGCGCCGTTGCTTCGCTTCCGCCTTCTCGTAGGCCTTGATGATATCCTGCACCAGGCGGTGGCGGATGACATCTCTATCAGTAAAGTAGACGAATTTCAATCCCGAGATCCCTGCGAGGATCTCCGTTGACTCCACCAGCCCAGAGCGGGTGCCGTTCGGGAGATCGATCTGGGTGATGTCACCGGTGATCACCGCCTTCGAGCTGATCCCGAGTCGAGTGAGGAACATCTTCATCTGCTCTGAGGTGGTGTTCTGCGCCTCGTCGAGAACGACAAAGGAGTCGTTGAGGGTACGGCCTCTCATGAAGGCCAGCGGCGCGACCTCGATGATGCCGCGCTCCAACCACTTGGAGGTCCGGTTGAAATCGACCATATCGTGGAGAGCGTCGTAAAGAGGCCTAAGGTAGGGGTTCACCTTTTCCACCAGATCACCGGGGAGGAAGCCAAGCTTCTCTCCCGCCTCTACCGCCGGACGCACGAGAATGAGACGGCTCACCGCCTCGGTGTTGAGGGCGGCAATGGCCGCCGCCATGGCCAGGTAGGTCTTCCCGGTCCCCGCCGGCCCTATGCCGAAGACGATATCGTAGCCGCGGATGGCGTCGACATATTCCTTCTGCGCCAGGGTCTTGGGGGTGATCACCCGCTTCTTGGCGGTGACGTAAACGGCGTCCAGGAAGATGTCGTGGAGGCGCGCCCGGTGGTTGCCGCTCAGGATCTCGATGGCGTGACTGACGTCGCGAGAGTAGAGGGGGTAGCCCTTCTCGATGAGGCTGTAAAGCTCTTCCAGCACCCGCCGCCCCAGGTAGACGGCGCTCTCGTCGCCCACCAGCGTGATCGAATCGCCCCGAAGGTTGAGCTTCACCTGGAGAGCTGCTTCGATGATTCGGAGGTTCGCGTTCCCCTGGCCGCAGAGGCTGAGGAGCAAGGAGTGGTCTGAAAAACGCAGGACGGGCCCTTTCGAGCTTCCGGCACTGGCGTTCACGGAGATGGACAAATGCCTATTCCTTTTCCCCGATCACCTGGATGATGAGGCGCCGCATGCGGGGGTGATTGTCGAAATCGAGAAGCACCACCTGTTGCCACGTCCCCAAACAAAGGCGCCCGTTTACCACGGGGATCTGAAGTGACGGTCCCACCAGGGCGGCGCGCACGTGGGCATACCCGTTCCCATCCCCCCAACGTTGATCATGGGCGTATTCCATGTTACGGGGAGCTAGACGCTCGATGGCCTCGGCGAGATCCTCGAGCACGCCGCTCTCATATTCAATCGTCGTGAGGGCCCCGGTGGACCCTGGCACGAAGAGAATCATCGCCCCCTGACGAATGCCGCTCTCCGCCAGGTGTTCAATCGCGAGCCGGGTGATGTCCAGAATATCCGTAGCCCCGGTTGTCCGAAGCTCGGCGGTCTTTGTCACCACCGTCATACTGCTCCTCCCCAGAGGGGCCAGGAATCCCCGCTCGGTCCACCTCACCCGTGACGGCTTCGTAAAAAGTCCATCTGCGACGTTGCGCTTCATCTTTCGTCATTGCAGCGTACCTCTACGCACGCCTCATTCCTCAAGATTCGCGCGCCTTGCATCTGGAGCTTGTGCCGTCTACCTTGGTGACCTCTTACGACGTCATCAACCGTGCCGGCGATCCCTGTTCGGCTGGAACCCCCGTTCCCTCCTTCGGGAACGGCCTGATATCTAACACAAACGGTAGCCTCCTGCAAGTAGGGGCCCGGATCTCGGCAGGCCATTCGCCTTGACGATCCTTGGTGAATCTGATAGGTGGTTCGTGCATAATGCGGGCTAGCGAAACGGACTACAGACGATCGACCACCAACGGCGCCGGCCAACCCGGGAGGATCGGAGCCCCATGAACTTCTTGGATTACATCTTGATCGGCATTTTAGCCTTCACCCTCGTCCGGGGGTTCATACGGGGCTTGATCCTCGAGGTCGCGGCGGTCCTGGGCATTCTCGCCGGCTTCGTCGTGGCCGGCCATTACCACCCGGTTCTTTCGGACTTCCTGCAGTCTCGCTTTCCATCCCTGCCCCATGCTGTTTTTCTCGGCTATGCCCTCGTCTTCCTCGCCGCCTGGCTGGTTGTCGCTCTTCTCGGGCTCCTCGCCTCAAAACTCGCCCGAGCCTTGCTCCTCGGGTGGGCCGATCGCCTTCTCGGCGCCGCAGTAGGCCTGTTAAAGGGAACTCTGGCCGCGGCGGTCCTAGTGACTGTGCTCACCCTGTTCTTGCCCGGCGGTTCCCAGATTCTTGGGCGCTCTCTCCTTGCACCCTACCTTCAGAAAGCAGGCTCCCATCTGGTGCGACTCGCCCCGGCAGCAGTAGAGGGGCTCTATCAACAGAAGCACGAGGGAGAGGCCGGGCAGCGGCACGAAGCTCGAAGCACCAAGACGATGAAGAAATGAGATGAGAGCAGTATGGGAGAGACCGGTACGCAACTCGAACGGCTCCTAGAACTGGTGGCGCGGCTGCGCGCACCCGACGGCTGCCCCTGGGATCGTGAACAGAGTCCGGCCACCGTGAAGCGGTACGTCCTGGAGGAGGCCTATGAGGTGGTCGACGCCGTAGACCACGACTCACCCGCGCACGTCTCCGAAGAGCTGGGGGATCTCCTCTTCATGCTGATCTTCCTGGCCCACCTCTACGGAGAGCAGGGCGCCTTCCGGTTGGACGAGGTGCTCCAGGGCGTGGCGGAAAAGATGATCCGCCGACATCCTCATGTGTTCGCGAACCGCCGGGTGGACTCATCCACTCAGGTGAAAGAAAACTGGGAGGAGATCAAGCGGCAGGAGCAGTCGAACGCCTCGCTGGGAGCTACCCTGAACGGCCTACCCCGCTCGCTTCCCGCCCTCATGCGGGCTCACCGCTTTATCTCCCGCCTGGTCCGCACCCTCCATCGCCCCCTCAGTAAGGAGATTCTCCTGGGCGAGTTCGATCGGATCGTGACGACTTTGGTCCAGGACGCCTCAGTGCTATCCCAAAACTCGGCCTCGGCCCTTCTGGGCAAAGTCCTTTTCCTCCTTGTGGCTCTCGGTTTCCAGGCCGGCATCAGAACTGAGGAGGCGCTCGGCAAGACCTTGGAGCACTTCCGCCGCTGGATCGAGACTACGGAGACACGCCTTACGATGGAGGGGCGGAGTTGGCAGGAACTCTCTGAGGCCGAAGAGCGCTCCCTCTGGCAGGAACTCTGACCAGGAGGATTCCGGCCGAACAGGCGAAAACCAAGGCGAGAAACGACAGAAAAAGCCCTTGGCCGTGCACCCTCCATCGGGTTCAACCCTTTCAGGAACCGCCGGTGTCGACTCCGTGACCAGAAGAGCCTGCGACACAAACCGCGATAGGTACCGCTGCTTCCTTCCGGACCTGACGGGGTTCGTATCCGTTTGTTGCGCAGTTTCCAATCAG
>Ga0335070_10011816_pt1 | contig 10202 bp, 10 predicted proteins | sample Lox_Sample_13_FD_206722 | JGI IMG/M metagenome (GOLD analysis project Ga0335070, IMG submission 206722) | Soil microbial communities from Loxahatchee National Wildlife Refuge, Florida, United States - Lox_Sample_1.3 | ecosystem: Environmental > Terrestrial > Soil > Wetlands | place: USA... | reverse complement strand
TTAAGAAATATTTCAATAACATAACAAATATTGTACAGCGTCTTGGCTTATTTCAACAGCATTGGGGGGGCGACGGTGGTGAACTTGCCGCGGCTCGCCACAAAGCCATGGCTCCTCCAATCCTCAAGGGGATTAAGGTAATAACCTGTCACTTGCCCGCTATCGTTGATGCCACGGAGAGCGGTGGGGGCGGAGCCGCCGGGGATGTAGGGAAAATGGAGAGTGGTCACCGTGGCGCCGCTCTCCACAAAACCACTAGAATCGGGCCCGCAACCGCCCCAACAGTCCTGCGGATCTTGCATTTCGTACCAACCCGTCACCTGTCCGTTATCGTTGATGCCCTGGGCATAGTTATTAAAGCCGGCAACATTGTGCGTGGTGAATGTGCCGCCGCTCTCCACAAAACTACGATACCGCCCTGACGCATCCAGGTAATAACCCGTTACTTGCCCGCTATTGTTGATGTCAGCTGCAAGAGTGATGCGGGCACCAGGGGCATCGAGGGTGGTGAACGAATAGGTTGCAGCGCCTGCTTCGCCGACCATGAGAGCAGCGAGCAGACCCGCTAAGAGCAGTTTCCTGTCGTTCACGATTGACCTCACGAATAGTGTCAACAAATGATTGGCGAATCGGGCAGAGTTCAATGAAAACCCCACGCTACACAAGCTGCCATGATCACATCCCGGCATCATGAATGAGACTGCCGCCCTGCGTACGTCGCAATCGGCAAAGGAATTCACGGCCTGAGAGCCGTCCGGGCGTAATTCTCGGGTAACGCGACTTCCCTATTGGGCCTTAATTCACGAAAGCCGAACCTCCAACCTTGTGGCGAATGCAGCTGTCACGAATCCCCTTTTTCAAAGCCTAGAAGAAGACTTGAGGCTTGCAAGGAAGTATTGCGGCACAAGCGGGTTTACCATCGGATTTGCAGAATGACCTGTTACCCGAGAGGAAGGTGGGATGCTCGCTGGCTGGGTGTGGTTACTCGGGATAGTGGCCGTTTCGGTGGCTTATTCGGACCTTAGATGCTCCACCGCTTCCCTGTATCATCCGGAGGATCGAATGGGATGGTTCCGATCAGGTTCAGATAAGACTTTACGAGTAGGCGTGACCGACGGATGACTTCTCTATCCGTGACTTAGGCGATCACCTCAATAAACCCGGGCCACCTCACGCTAACCCCAATGGTCTGCGCCGGTCGTCTTGAACTTTCTGCAACCGGCTAGCAGAATGTCGTCCTGCAAGCCGACCCTTCCGTCGGCCAATACAAGTTAGCCACCCAGCGGAGTCGCCTTGAACCACTACGATCCTGAGCGCACGCCCGACCCTGTGGCGTGGCTCGAACTCGATGAACAGGAGCGAATCCTCCTCGTCGAACAGTATCATCGTCGTGCGCGCATTAAGCTCCCGAATCTCAAGCTGCACGCCACCTTTCATGTAATCGTAGAGAACCAAATCGCAGCAAACTTGGAGCCGGTGATCCAAGCGATGGCGCGCCTGAACAAAGAAGGGCTAACGCGACATGATGCTGTTCACGCAGTTGCCTCAGTCGTCGCAGAACACGTCTACGACCTCCTCAATACGAATGCGAAAGACGATGCCGGCACCGCCCAAGCTCGCTACAACGCAGCCGTCGACAGGCTCAACGCGAGGAATTGGCGTGGTGGCTAACCAATTAAGGATTGAGACGATCCCGAAGGGTCGTCTCAATCCTGTGTTCAAGAATCCGGGAATCCGTCCCAAGCCCTGAATAAGGGATTGCTTTTCGGGTTGGCGGCCGGGAGCGCGCCGGCAAGATCGACGCAGCGACCGATGAAAGCGCAAAGTGCCAAGCCGGCCCAGGGCTGGTTTTCCCATCACTTGTGTGTTGGTGTTAGCATAGAAAAGTCCGAAACCAGCCGAGCGGTTCCGGGTATCTGCGCATCCCGCTCATGCGTGCGCACCAACAGCCGGGTTGATCGCAAGTGAACGCTGCAAATTCGATCCAGGGCGTAACAGAGCCGATCGGCGTCATCGCCGAGGTTCATGGACCGGTAGTGGTCATCGCCTGCCACCGATTGCCCGCCTTGCGCCAAGCCCTGTGCGCACGCCTCGACCACGAAACCTATTTGTTCGAGGTGCATCAGCATCTCGACGAGCGCCATGTCCGCGCCATTACCCTGCACAGAACCTCAGGCCTTCGGCGCGGCATGCCCATTTACGATTTGGGTGCGCCGCTGAAGGTGCCGGTGTCGGCCGATTGCCTCGGAAGGCTCCTGAACATTTTCGGCAAACCCCTGGACGGCGGCGAGCCTTTACCGGCGACGGAATTCCGCAACATTCACCGCAAGCCATCTCCCCTGCATGATGCCCTGGGCGTCAGCGGCGTTCTGGAAACCGGCATCAAGGTCATCGACCTGCTTTGCCCTTTCGTCAAAGGCGGCAAGACCGGCCTATTCGGCGGGGCTGGGGTGGGCAAGACGGTTCTGGTGATGGAGTTCATGCATGCCATCGCCGCGATACATAAAGGCGTTTCGGTGTTCGCTGGCGTCGGCGAGCGCATCCGCGAGGCCCATGAACTGTGGCGTGAAATGGAAGCCGCCGGCGTGATGCCGCAGACTCTGATGGTGTTCGGCCAGATGGACGAGTCGCCCGGCGTGCGTTTCCGGATCGCCTTGTCGGCATTGACCTACGCCGAATACTTGCGCGACCGGCTGCAAAAGGAGGTGCTGTTCGTGGTGGACAACGTGTTCCGCTTCGTGCAGGCGGGCAGCGAGATTTCCAGCCTCTTAGGCCGGATGCCGGCCACGGTCGGCTACCAGCCCACCCTGTCTACCGAGGTGGCGGAACTCGAGGACCGCATCACCACCACCCAGGCCGGGGCCGTCACCTCGGTACAGGCGGTTTACGTGCCGGCCGACGACATGACCGATCCTGCGGTCAACGCCATTCTCGGTCACTTGGACACGACGGTGATCCTGTCCAGAACGCAGGCGGCCAAGGGCATTTATCCCGCCGTCGACCCTTTGCTTTCGGGCAGCAAAATGATGGACCGGCACTCGCTGGGCGAGCGCCATTACACCGTCGCCGAAGGCGTCCGCGAACACCTTGCGCGCTATCACGAACTGGAAGACATCATCACCATGCTGGGTCTGGCGGAACTGTCCGAGAAGGACCGTCGTATCGTCATACGCGCCCGCAAGTTGCAGCGGTACCTGACCCAGCCGTTCTGGGTCACGGCGGCGCATACCGGAATCAAGGGCGTGTCCGTGCCGCTGGAGGCGACCTTGCATGACTGCGAGGACTTCATGAGGGGCCGTTACGATGACTTGCCCGAGGCGGCATGCTATATGCGTGGCATGATGGGGGGCGGGCCATGAGGGATTTCACCCTGGTTCTTCGGGACTCGACTTCGATGCGACGGATCGAGGGCGTTCGCTCCTTCGTCGGCGAGGACGATTCAGGCAGTTTCGGCGTTCTGGCCGGCCATACCCGCTTCATGACCTGCCTGAGCTTCGGGCTCGCCCGATTCAGCGATGGGCCGGAATCGTGGCATTACCTGGCGGTGCCGGGCGCCGTGCTCTATTTCGCGGACAACGTGCTCAACCTCAGCACACGCCGCTATTTCCTGGATGATGATTATGAACGTATCACCACCGCACTGCAGCAGCAATTGCTGGCGGAGGAAGAAGAACTGCGCGGCATGAAGGAGAGCCTGCAACAACTGGAGCAGGAAATCCTAAAACGCATGTGGAAAATCGGCCATGAGGAGATCATCCCATGACAGATCCCGACGAAGAATTGCGCCAACGCATCGAGCGCCAGGCCAAGCGCATGCGCAAAGCCAAAAGAGAACAGCCGACCCTGCTGGGGCAGACCATTTATATCGGCACGCTTGGGCTCTTGTTCATGCTGCCCGTGGTCGGAGGCGCTTACCTGGGGCAGTGGCTGGACGAGCTTTGCGCGGGTTATTCCATGCGCTGGACGCTGAGCTTGATCGTGATCGGCATCGTCATCGGCGCAGTGAACGTCTACCTGTTCACCAAGGAGTAGGCCATGGTCAGGGAGGGTTTATCCATTACCACGCTGTTCGCAGTCGGTGGCGTCAAAATTACCGTCACGGTGGCGACCACCTGGGGGATCATGGCGGCTCTGGGCATTGCAGCCTGGCTGGTGACGCGCCGTCTGAGCTTGGAGCCGGGACCGGTGCAGACCGTAGCGGAGGGCATCGTGTCCACTATTGAAGATGCCGTTCGCAGCGCCGCGCCGGAACACGTGCAACAACTGCTGCCGTTCATCGGCAGTTTGTGGATATTCTTAGCATTAGCCAATTTGAGCGGACTGATCCCCGGGCTGGACTCACCGACCCGCGACCTGTCCGCGACTTCGGCGCTGGCGATTCTGGTATTTCTGTCGGTGCACTGGTTCGGCATCCGCGCCCAGGGATTCAAGAATTATCTGCGCCATTATCTGAGTCCCAGCCCGATTCTGCTGCCCTTTCACCTGATCAGCGAGGTCACCCGCACCATCGCGTTGGCCGTCCGCCTGTTCGGCAACATGATGAGCTTGGAAATGGCTGCCATGTTGGTGCTGATGGTCGCCGGTTTTCTCGCGCCCGTTCCCCTGCTGATGTTGCACGTCATCGAGGCACTGGTGCAGGCTTACATTTTCGGAATGCTGGCGTTGATCTACGTCGCTGGCGGTATTCAAGCGCACCAATTGGGTCAACAACAAGAGGATTGATTGATGAGCGACATGACCTGGTTTACCCTGCTTTCCTCCGTGTCCGCCGTGTTTGCCATCGCGCTGGGCGTCAGCCTGCCGGCCTACGCGATGGGACGCGCCATCGCCAGTGCCCTGGAGGCCCTGTCGCGTCAGCCGGAGGCGGAGAAATCCATCATGCGCATCCTGTTCATCGGCCTGGCGATGATCGAATCGTTGGCGATCTATGTGCTGGTGATCGTTCTGATCATCCTGTTCCGTAATCCGCTGCTGGAATATTTGCTGAAATAACCGGATAGCCCATGGTTGCAAAAGGATAAGGAGTTCTCGTGTGGAATTGAACTGGACGACCTTTTCGCTGGAAATCGTCAACTTCCTGGTTCTCGTCTGGATATTGAAGCATTTTCTGTACAAGCCGGTATTGACGGCGATCGCGCAGCGCCGAGCCGCGATTGAAAAGAATCTGAGCGCAGCCCGGGCGTCGATGGATGAGGCGCAGTCCCTGAAAAGCCGTTACGAGAGCCGGTTGGCGGATTGGGATAAGGAAAAGCAGGCGGCTCGCGAAACCTTGCACAGCGAAATGGCCGAGCAACGGGAGCGTCTGATGGCTGCGTTGTACGCCGAACTCCAGAGCGAGCGGGAAAAGGCTAGGGCAGTGGAGGCCAGGCAACGTGAGGATTCCCTGCGCAAGTATCAGGAAGTCTGCCTGACGCAAGGCACCCGTTTCGTCTCCAGTTTGCTGTCTGATCTGGCCGGCCCTGAACTGGACGCGCGCCTGTTCGATCTCGCGCTCGCGCATATCGAACGTCTGCCCGCGGAGACGCTGGAGCCCATCCGGCTCGCCGGCGAAGGGCATTCCGGTCAGGCACGGGTCGTCAGCGCCTACCCGCTGGACGAGGCGCGTCGGAGCATGCTCGCGGAAAAGCTCGAGCGGGTGCTGGGCGCTCCGGTCACATGCAGCTTCGGCGAGGATGCCGCGCTCCTGGCGGGTCTGCGTATCAATCTGGGGCCCTGGATTTTCCATGCCAACCTGCAGGATGAGTTGAGAAGCTTTGCCGAGTGCGTAAATGACACCGGTTAAACGCCCCATGATTTCCGACTTGCTCGCCCGGCAGTCGGCTTGGGTGGAGAATTACCGACTCGCCTTGCGTATCTCCGAACAAGGCAGTGTGGTGTCGGTGGGGGACGGGATCGCCTGGGTCTCGGGGCTGCCCTCCGCGGCCATGGAAGATGTCCTGTTGTTCGATGACGGCAGCCAGGCGATGGTGTTCAATCTCAAACGGGGATTACTCGGCGCAATCTTGCTGCACGCGACCGAAAGTCTGACCGCCGGCACCGCCGTTCACCTGGCCAAACGGCCGTTGAGTGTTCCAGTCGGAGACAGCCTGCTCGGGCGTGTCGTCGATCCCTTGGGGTTTCCGCTCGACGGCCAGCCGCCCATTTCCGGTAGCGGGCGCCAGTCCTTGGAGCGGGACTCGCCCAGGATCGTCAGCCGCGACTTCGTTCACAAGCCGTTTTACACCGGCGTCAAAATCATCGACACCCTCATCCCCATCGGCAAGGGTCAGCGGCAGTTGATCATCGGCGACGAAGGACTGGGGCGGAGTGCACTGGCGATCGATGCCGTGATCAATCAGCGCGGCAAGAACGTCTTCTGCGTCTACGTACTGATCGGCCAAAAGCGCTCCGCCGTCGTCAACGTCATCGACATCCTGCATCGCTTCGGCGCGACGGAATACACCACGGTGGTGGTGGCCGAAGCCAGCGCCCTTCCGGGGCTGAAACATCTCGCGCCCTACGCCGGCTGCGCCATCGCCGAATACTGGATGGACCGGGGGCGGGACACGCTGGTCGTTTACGACGACCTCACCACCCATGCTAAAACCTATCGCGAGCTTTCCCTGCTGCTGCGCCGTCCGCCGGGGCGGGAAGCTTATCCCGGCGATATTTTTTCGGTACACGCCGAGCTTCTGGAACGCAGTACCTGCCTGAACGCGGCCTCGGGCGGCGGCACCATGACCGCCCTGCCCATTGTAGAAACCCAACAGGGAGATATCACCGGTTATATTCCCACCAACCTGATTTCTATCACCGATGGCCAGATCTATCTGGATCAGAATTTGTTCTCGGCCGGTTTCCGTCCCGCCATCGACATCGCCCGTTCGGTTTCCCGTATCGGCGGCCGCGCCCAACATCCGCGCATCAAGGACGAGGCGGGCCGGATGAAACTCGATTATCTCCAGTTCCTGGAACTGGAGGTGTTCACCCGCTTCGGGACGCGGCTGGATGCTTCGGTGGAGAAACCCTTGAAACGGGGGCGCTTGCTGCGGGAAATCCTCAAACAAGACCGGCTCGCACCGTTGCCCGTCGAATTTCATCTGGCCTGGCTGACCGCTTTCAACGGGGGGTTATTCGATGCGATGGAGCCGGAGCAGATGGCCGGAGCGTTGGCCCGGCTGGAAAGCCGCTTGGCAGCTTCCGGATTGAGTCTGGATGACGATCATGAAACCTGGCGGCGGGCAGTGACCGCCGGGTTGGAAGGCTACCCGGAACCAGCCCCATGAGCCGCCGTCTCGAGTTGGAACGGCGCGTCCGGCAACTGGGTGAGATCGGGGAAATCATGCGCGCCATGAAAAACCTCGCCCTGATGGAAACCCGCAAGTTGGCGCGTTTCCTGGACGCCCAGGGTCAGGTCGTGCACTGCATCGAATCGGCCGCGGCCGACTTTCTGAGTTTTCATCCTTACCTGATTCCCGCAGCTCAACAGGAACGGCAGGCGGTTCTCGCCATCGGTTCCGAGCGCGGCTTTTGCGGCGATTTCAATGAAGAAGTGCTGACCGAACTCGCCACCTACCCATCCGGCGAATGCTCGGTCATCGCCGTGGGCAGCAAGCTGTGCGCACGTCTGGAAAAATTTCCCGGAACCATCGTGCCGTTTGCCGGCCCCACCATAGCGGAAGACGTCGCCGCAACGCTTTATCGGTTGGTCGGCGAGATCGGCGGGTTGCAAAAATCAGGTGAAAACTTGAGGCTCACGGTGCTCCATCATCGCAATGGCGAGTCAGGGATCAGCCGCAAGTCCTTGTTGCCGCCATTCGTCGAAAGCGCGCCGGCGACAGCCCAGTTTGGCCAGCCCCCTCTCTTGTATCTCACCCCCGAACGGTTTTTCGCCGAATTGTTGGATCATTACCTGTTCGCGGCCTTGCACGAGATTTTCTATGCCTCGTTGATGGCGGAGAATCAAAGGCGCATGCAGCATCTGGAGGGTGCCATCCATCGCCTGCACGAGAAAACCGACGACGTCGCCCGCCGCTGCCGTGCCTTGCGGCAGGAAGAAATCACCGAAGAAATCGAGGTGATTCTGCTGAGCGTTGAAGGCGCGGGCTTGCAGCCCGTTCTTCCCAAGGATTGATGCGGATAGTCCGCTGAATTTTGTGTTGCCGGGACATGGCCGATTATCATGTTCCAGTTGCTAAACTAGCACTCATGTAGCCGCTACCAACACCACGCTTCGGGAACCCCAATTATGCGCGAATCCACCCCCAAGACCGTTTATCTCAAGGATTACACGCCGCCGGAATATCTTATCGGCCAGGTGGAACTGACGTTCATCCTGGATGAGGAAGACACCCGCGTGGTCTCGCGCCTTCGCATGCAGAAGAACCGCGAAAGCCTTAACGACAACGCGCCGCTGGTGCTGGACGGCGAGCAGCTGATCCTGGAATCGATGAAGCTGAACGGACAGCCGCTCAAGGCAAGCGGGTACGAACTCACCCAGGAGAGCCTGATTATTCCCGGCGCGCCGAAGGTGGACGTGTTCACCCTGGAGATCGAAACCCGCATCAACCCCAAGGCCAATACCGCCCTGGAGGGGCTTTATCTGTCCAAGGACATGCTCTGCACTCAGTGCGAGGCGCAAGGGTTTCGTAAGATCACCTATTTTCTCGACCGTCCCGACGTGATGGCCAAGTTCGCCACGACCCTGATCGGCGACAAGTGGAGCTACCCGGTGATGCTGTCCAACGGCAACGAGCTGGCCAGAGGGGAGCTGCGAAAAAACCGCCACTGGGTGAAATGGGATGACCCGTTCCCCAAGCCCTGTTACCTGTTCGCATTGGTGGCCGGGCGGCTGGATCACATCGAGGATACCCATGTGACGCCGTCGGGCCGCGAGGTGAAACTGCAAATCTACGTGGAGCGGCACGACATCGACAAGTGCGCCCATGCCATGGAATCGCTGAAGAACGCCATGCGCTGGGACGAGGAAATGTACGGGCGGGAGTACGACCTCGATCGGTACATGATCGTTGCGGTGAGCCATTTCAACATGGGCGCCATGGAGAACAAGGGACTGAACATCTTCAACACCAAATATGTGCTGGCCCGGCCCGACACGGCGACGGACGCGGATTACGAGCACATCGAAGGCGTCATCGGTCATGAATATTTCCACAACTGGACAGGCAACCGCATCACTTGTCGCGACTGGTTCCAGCTCAGTCTAAAGGAGGGCTTGACGGTATTCCGCGACCAGGAATTCTCGGCGACCCGCACCTCGCCTGCGGTCAAGCGCATCGAGGATGTGAACACGCTGCGCACCCGGCAGTTCGCCGAGGACGCAGGGCCTTTGGCACACGCGGTTAGGCCCGATTCCTACATCGAGATCAACAACTTCTACACCCTCACGGTGTACGAGAAAGGCGCAGAAGTGGTGCGCATGATCCGCACCCTGCTGGGCCAAGTCGGTTTCCGCAAAGGCGCCGACCTGTATTTCCAGCGCCATGACGGCCAGGCGGTGACCTGCGATGATTTCGTCAAGGCGATGGAGGACGTTAACGGCGCTGACCTGAGCCAGTTCCGGCGCTGGTATAGTCAGGCCGGGACGCCCGAGCTGTACGTGGCGAGCGACTACGACCTGAGGAGCCGAAGTCTGACGCTGACGGTCAAACAAAACTGTCCGCCCACGCCCGGACAACCGGCGAAGGAGCCGCTGCACATTCCCCTCGCCGTAGGGCTGATCGCGCCGGACGGTTCGGATTTTCCGCTGCAGCTGGAAGGTGAGGCGGAGGTATCGGGTGAGACCACGCGGGTGCTGGACGTCACCCAGGCTGAACAGCGCTTCCGCTTCGTCAACCTGCCGCAAAAGCCCATCGTCTCCGCCCTGCGCGGCTTTTCCGCACCCGTCCGGCTGCATCAGCATCACAGCTACGAGGAACTGGCGTTCTTGCTCGCTCACGACAGCGATCCCTTCAATCGCTGGGATGCGGGGCAAAATCTGGCGGGCCGGATCATCCTGAATCTGGTCGAGCAGTTGATCGAGGGCGAGCATCCGAGAAAGGCCGACCCGCATCTGGCTGAAGCCTACTGCAAGGTGCTGAGCCAGCCCTTCGACGATCTATCCTATCTGGCTTTGCTGCTGACCTTGCCATCGGAAGATTATGTCAGCGCGCTCATGAAGATTATCGACCCCGACGCGGTGCATGCGGCACGGCAGCTGGTCA
>Ga0335070_10011815_pt1 | contig 10203 bp, 10 predicted proteins | sample Lox_Sample_13_FD_206722 | JGI IMG/M metagenome (GOLD analysis project Ga0335070, IMG submission 206722) | Soil microbial communities from Loxahatchee National Wildlife Refuge, Florida, United States - Lox_Sample_1.3 | ecosystem: Environmental > Terrestrial > Soil > Wetlands | place: USA... | reverse complement strand
GTCTTCACCGGTGTCCGGCGTTGGCTCTTCGACATGCCGGACTATCCGTCGATCGGGCCGGAGGCCCGCCGTCGCGGCGAGAAGGCTATATCGCGGCAGATGCATGCCATCCTGCCCAAGATCCGCGAGGTCGACGCAGCTATGACGCCGGCCCTTCAGAAGCGCGTGCTCGAGAGCCACCCGGAACTTGTCTTTCAGCGGTTGAACCGCGGTGCGCCCCTTGCCTCCAAGAAGTCGCCGGACGGCCGCGCCATGCGCCGCCGGCTGCTCGAAGTTGACGGATTCGAAGAGCTCGATGCCTGGATCGCAAGCCTCCGCGGCTCGGGAGCCAAGATCGACGACCTGTTCGACGCCTGCGCCTGTGCGATCGCAGCGCGCGACAGCGTCACCCGCATCCCGGCACAACCGCGCGTCGACGCGCGCGGCCTGCGCATGGAAATCAACTACTAGCTGGCCCAGCTCGCGTCGAATGCACGAACCAGAGGAAGCGCTTCGCCGCCTGGGGCACGGTCCCGGCTCTGCTCGGCGGCGATTGTGACATCGAGCAGAAGCGTCACGAAAGTGCGATTGCGTTCGGCAAAAGCGCGATCTTCGCCCAGCAGCGGCCAGAGGCGCTGCTCCATGAACCCGTCGAGCTCATCAGACCAGCGTTCCCCACGCCCACCGTCGAGCAAGCGGGCGCGGCGATGTGCCAGAACCGGAAGGTGCGGCACGATCAGGGCCTTCACCTCGCTCTCGAAGCGGCTCCAGCCGCCGGATTCAAAGTCCATTCCCCCGACAAGGAAACCGATGACGTGCCGGACGGCGTCGACGATCCCTTTGCTCATGGCGTTTCCCCTACGCAACTGGCGCAAGTCTGGGTGCGGACCCCTTAAAGGATGGCCAAAGGGCGTGGTTAGCGCATGCTTCCGCGATCACCGACCAGTCGGGTTTGGGCCCCGCGACACCGCGGCCAGTGGCAGATTGTTGCGCCCCTGTACCCCGCATGCTAACTGCAACGCGCGCTCGGGTGACGACTCGCGCGCGGCGTAAATTCAATAATGAATTCAGTTAGTTACATGACCGGCACCGCATCGCAAGATGCCGGGTTTTGAAGGGTGAACGTGGCTACGGAACTGCAGCACGAAGTCGGCCTTGCGGGACGCTACGCCACGGCCGTTTACGAGCTTGCCAGCGAGACCAATTCCGTCGATGCGCTCGAGAACGACCTCCTCGCACTGCGCGCGATGATGAACGAGAGCGCCGATCTCACACGCCTCGTACGAGCGCCGGTGTTCTCTCAGGAGGTCCAGGCCAAAGCCCTCAGGGCGCTGCTCGCGCGCATGGGTGCGGCGAAGATCACGACGCAATTCGTTCTGCTCCTCACCTCCAAGCGCCGCCTCTTCATCCTTGCCGACGTCATCCGCGCCTTCGAGCGTATCGTCGCCCGCGCCCGCGGCGAGATTCAGGCGCAGGTCGTCTCGGCCCGCGCGCTTTCTACCGGCGAGACCGCAGACCTCAGGGCTGCGCTGAAGTCCAGGCTCGGGCGCGAGCCGCGTCTCGAAACCAAAGTCGATCCTTCCCTGCTCGGCGGCCTCGTCGTGAAGGTAGGTTCGCGCATGATCGATTCTTCGCTCCGCACCAAGCTCCTGGGGCTGCGTGCGGCCATGAGAGGTAACTAAGATGGACATCCAGCCCTCAGAAATCTCCGCGATCCTCAAGCGCGAGATTCAGAACTTCGGCGCCGAAGCGGAAGTCAGCGAAGTTGGCCAGGTGCTGAGCGTCGGCGACGGAATCGCGCGCATCTACGGCCTCGACAACGTCCAGGCCGGCGAGATGGTGGAGTTTCCGGGCGGCATCAAGGGTATGGCCCTCAACCTCGAGACCGACAATGTCGGCGTGGTGATCTTCGGCTCCGACGCCACGATCAAGGAAGGCGACACCGTCAAGCGCACCGGCGCGATCGTGGACGTGCCCGTCGGCAAAGGCCTGCTCGGACGTGTCGTCGATCCGCTCGGCAATCCGATCGACGGGAAGGGCGAGATCAAGAACGTCGCCGAACGCCGCCGCGTCGACGTCAAGGCGCCGGGCATCATCCCGCGCAAGTCGGTGCACGAGCCGGTGCAGACCGGCCTCAAGGCCATCGACACGCTGATCCCGATCGGCCGCGGCCAGCGCGAGCTCATCATCGGCGACCGCCAGACCGGCAAGACAGCGGTCGCGATCGACACGATCATCAATCAGAAGCCGATCAACGCCGGCGACGACGAGAAGGCGAAGCTCTACTGCATCTACGTCGCCATCGGCCAGAAGCGCTCGACGGTGGCGCAGATCGTCAAGACGCTCGCCGATACCGGCGCGCTCGACTACACGATTGTCGTCGCGGCGACCGCATCGGAGCCGGCGCCGCTCCAGTTCCTCGCGCCGTTCTCCGGCTGCGCGATGGGCGAGTGGTTCCGCGACAACGGCATGCATGCCCTGATCATCTACGACGATCTCTCGAAGCAGGCCGTCGCCTACCGCCAGATGTCGCTGCTGCTGCGCCGTCCGCCGGGGCGTGAAGCCTATCCGGGCGACGTGTTCTACCTGCACAGCCGCCTGCTCGAGCGCGCCGCCAAGCTGAACGAGGATTTCGGCGCGGGATCGCTGACCGCGCTCCCGATCATCGAGACCCAAGCCAACGACGTCTCGGCCTACATCCCGACCAACGTGATCTCGATCACCGACGGTCAGATCTTCCTCGAGACCGACCTCTTCTACCAGGGCATCCGCCCGGCGGTGAACGTCGGCATCTCGGTATCGCGCGTCGGCTCGTCCGCGCAGATCAAGGCGATGAAGACGGTCGCCGGCCCGATCAAGTCCGAGCTCGCGCAGTATCGCGAGATGGCGGCGTTCGCCAAGTTCGGTTCCGATCTCGACGCCGCCACCCAGAAGATGCTGGCGCGCGGCGAGCGTCTGACCGAGCTCCTGAAGCAGCCGCAGTACAAGCCTTTCCCGGTCGAGGACCAGGTGGCGGTGATCTATGCCGGCACGCGCGGCTATCTCGATGCCATCCCGACGGCATCGATCGGTGCGTTCCAGGAAGGGCTCATCGGCAAGCTCAAGGCGAAGTATCCCCAGTTCCTCGAGGGCATCCGCAGGGAGAAGGCGCTGACACCGGAGCTCGAGACCATGCTCAAGGACGCGCTCGCCGAGTTCACCAAGACCTTCGCGGGATAGGGCAGGAAGAGACCGAACGGACATGGCCTCGCTGAAGGATATGCGGACCCGCATCGGGGCCGTGAAGTCCACGCAGAAGATCACCAAGGCGCTCCAGATGGTCGCCGGCGCCAAGCTGCGCCGGTCGCAGCAGCAGGCCGAGAGCGCCCGTCCTTACGCGCGGGCCATGGCGAACGTCATCCGCAATCTTGCGTCGGGCGTCTCCGGCCCGACAGCGCCGCTGCTTCTTGCGGGCACCGGGCGCGACCAGCGGCACCTGATCGTCGTGGCGACGTCCGATCGCGGCCTTGCCGGCGGATTCAATACGAGCATCGTCCGCCTGGCGCGCGAGCGCATCAACGCGCTCGTCGCCGAGGGCAAGGACGTCAAGATCATCACCGTCGGCCGCAAAGGCCGCGACCAGCTGCGCCGCCTGCATGGCAAGCGGATCATCGAGTCCTACGAGGTCGGCCTCAAGGCGCCGACCATGAGCGTCGTGAAACCCGTCGCGCAAAAGATCCTCGACATGTACACGGGCGGCGAGCTCGATGTCGTCACGCTCGTCAGCAGCCAGTTCAAGTCGGTCGTGACGCAGACCCCGATCGCCCGCAAGCTGATCCCCGCCCATGTCGAGAGCGCCGACGAGGGGCCGGCGCCGTTCTACGAGTACGAGCCGGACGAGGAGTCCATCCTGACCGCGCTCCTGCCGCAGAACATCTCGGTGCAGCTCCTGGCCGCTCTACTCGAGAACCAGGCCGGCTTTTACGCGGCACAGATGACGGCGATGGACAACGCCACGCGCAATGCCGGCGACCTCATCAACGCGCTCACCATTCAGATGAACCGTACCCGCCAGGCGCAGATCACCAAGGAGCTGATCGAGATCATCTCCGGCGCCGCGGCGGTTTAAGCAGGAAAGAGACCGACCATGAACGCACCCGCCAACACCAAGGGCCGCCTCAGCCAGATCATCGGCGCCGTCGTCGACGTCGAGTTCGACGGTCATCTGCCGGCGATCCTGAACGCGCTCGAGACCACCAACACCGACGCCAAGACTGGCAAGCCGGTGCGGCTGGTGTTCGAGGTGGCGCAGCACCTGGGCGAAAACACCGTGCGCGCGATCGCCATGGACACGACGGAAGGCCTGGTGCGCGGCCAGGATGTGGTCGACACCGGAGCGCCGATCCGGGTCCCGGTCGGTCCGGCCACGCTTGGCCGCATCATGAACGTCATCGGCGAGCCGATCGACGAAGCCGGCCCCATCAGCCAGGAGCACACCTCGCCCATCCACCGCGACGCGCCGAGCTTCGCCGACCAGACGAACGCGGCCGAAGTGCTCGTCACTGGCATCAAGGTCGTCGACCTGCTCTGCCCCTACACCAAGGGCGGCAAGATCGGGCTCTTCGGCGGCGCCGGCGTCGGCAAGACCGTGACGATGCAGGAGCTGATCAACAACATCGCCAAGGCCTATGGCGGCTATTCGGTGCTCGCCGGTGTCGGCGAGCGCACTCGCGAGGGCAACGACCTCTATCACGAGATGATCGAGTCGAAGGTGAACATCGACCCGCGCAAGGCGGGCTCGGCGGACGGCTCGAAGTGCGCGCTCGTCTACGGCCAGATGAATGAGCCGCCGGGCGCGCGCGCCCGCGTCGCCCTGACCGGCCTTTCCGTCGCCGAGTACTTCCGCGACGTCGAGGGCAAGGACGTGCTCCTCTTCATCGACAACATCTTCCGCTTCACCCAGGCGGGCTCCGAAGTGTCGGCGCTGCTCGGCCGTATCCCGTCGGCGGTGGGCTACCAGCCGACACTCGCCACCGAGATGGGCAATCTTCAGGAGCGCATCACCTCGACCACCAGGGGCTCGATCACCTCGGTGCAGGCGATCTACGTGCCGGCCGACGACATGACCGATCCGGCGCCCGCGACCTCGATGGCGCATCTCGACGCCACCACGGTGCTGTCGCGCGACATCGCCGCGCTCGCGATCTTCCCGGCGGTCGACCCGCTCGACTCCACCTCGCGCATCATGGATCCGAACATCATCGGCGAGGAGCACTACACCGTCGCCCGCCGCGTCCAGGCCGTGCTGCAGCAGTACAAACAGCTCAAGGACATCATCGCGATCCTCGGCATGGACGAGCTGTCGGAAGAGGACAAGCTGGTCGTGGCGCGCGCGCGCAAGATCCAGCGCTTCCTCGCCCAGCCGCTGCATGTCGCCGAAGCCTTCACCAACCTGCCGGGCATCTTCGTCAAGCTCGAGGACACGATCCGCTCGTTCAAGGCGATCGTCGACGGCGAGTACGACCACCTGCCGGAGCAGGCCTTCTACAACGTCGGCACGATCGAGGATGCGGTCGCCAAGGCCCAGAAGATGGCAGCGGAAGCGGCCTGACGCGACATGGCGGAAAAGATCTCCTTCGACCTCGTCTCGCCGGAGCGGCTCCTCCTCTCCGACGAGGCCGACATGGTCACCGTGCCTGGCACCGAGGGCTACATGGGCGTCATGGCCGGCCACATGCCGGTGGTCTCCACGCTCCGCCCCGGCATGATCGACGTCACCAGGGACGGCAAAGATGAGCGCTTCTTCATCCGCGGCGGCTTCGTCGAGGTCGGCCCGGAAAAGGTGACGGTGCTGGCCGAGGAAGCCCTTCCGCTCGCCGAGATGGACCTTGCCGTGCTCGACCAGCGCATCAAGGATGCCGAGGAAGACCTCATCGCAGCCCAGACCGATGCCGACAAGGCGAAGGTGCAGGAAACGCTCGATAACCTGAGACTCGTTCGCGCGGCGTTCTGAGGCGGCGGAAACGATTCGGCGGCTGACGCCATGTCAGCCCGAAGCAGGACGCGGGTTCCCCACCCGCAACGGGTTTTGGTATAAGTCGTTCTAAATTGGTCCGTAGCCGTTAACGAAGGACCCGTGGGGCACGCATGACGGGAACGACCGTCTACAAGCAGGGCTGGACTCTGGACGATGTCCAATGGTCGGCCTTCGATCGCTCCAGGGCCCAGCCGTGGATGATCGCCGCGATCAAGGCCGCCGCGCTCGTCGAATACAACGCTCCCGACTACGTCTCCTATCTCAAGCGCGTCTTCAGGGACGCCGGTCCGGCGACGCTCGATGCTATCGAGCAGTGGGGCTGCGAAGAGAGCCAGCACGGCCGCGCGCTCGGCCGCTGGGCCGAAATGGCCGATCCCGCCTTCAAGCTTGAAGAGGCCTTCGCCCGCTTCCGCGCCGGCTACAAGCCGGCCCACTTCGCGGAGACCGAACCCACGTCCATCCGCGGCAGCCGCCGGGGCGAGATGATCGCCCGCTGCGTGGTCGAGAGCGGCACGTCTTCCTACTACACAGCGATCAAGGACGCCGCGAACGAGCCGGTTCTGAAGGAAATCGCCGGCCGCATCGCCGCCGATGAATTCAGGCATTACAAGCTCTTCTACGAGACTCTTCAGGCCCAGGATGAGCCGGACCTGCCCTTCTGGCGAAAGCTCATGGTCGCTATCGGCCGCGTCACCGAATCGGACGATGATGAACTCGCCTACGCCTACTACTGCGCCAACGTGCCCGCCGCCGACGTCGCGCGGCACCCGTACGAACGGGCGCGCTACTCGCGGCTCGCGACCCAGACCGGCCTCAAGGTTTATCGCCGCAACCACATCAACAAGCTGGTCCAGATGGTCGCCAAGGTCGTCGGCGCGGCGCCGCACGGCCACCTCGCCCGCCTTGGCGGTGCGCTGCTCTGGCGGATGATGCGTCTCAGGGCCGGCCGCGAGACGGCGGCAGCCCCGGCCTAGACCGACCGCTTCACCAGCATCTGCTTGATCTCGCCGATCGCCTTGGCGGGATTGAGCCCCTTTGGGCAGGTGTTGGTGCAGTTCATGATCGTGTGGCAGCGGTAAAGCCGGAACGGGTCTTCCAGCCGGTCGAGGCGTTCGCCGGTATGCTCGTCGCGGCTGTCCGCCAGCCAGCGATAGGATTGCAGCAGAACTGCCGGGCCCAAATAGCGCTCGGAGTTCCACCAATAGCTCGGGCACGCCGCCGAGCAGCAGGCGCACAGGATGCATTCATAGAGCCCGTCGAGCTTGGCGCGGTCCTCGGGAGACTGCTGCCATTCCTTCTCCGGCTGCGCCGTCTTGGTCTGGAGGAACGGCTCGATCGAGGAATACTGCGCGTAGAAGTTGGTGAGATCCGGCACCAGGTCCTTGACCACCGGCATGTGCGGCAGCGGATAGATCGCGACCGGACCGGAGATGTCGGTGATTGCCTTGGTGCAGGCGAGCGTGTTGCTGCCCCCGATGTTCATGGCGCAGGAACCGCAAACACCTTCGCGGCAGGAGCGGCGGAAGGTCAGTGTCGAGTCGATCTCGTTCTTGATCTTGATGAGCGCGTCCAGGACCATCGGGCCGCAGGTTTCGAGATCGACCGTGTAGGTGTCGACGCGCGGATTGGCGTCGCCGTCCGGGTCGTAGCGATAGACTTTGAAGTCCTTGTAGCGCTTGGGCTTCTTCCCGTTGGCGGTCCGTGGACTGGGCCAGACCTTGCCCTTGGTCGGCTTGCTTCCCTTCGGCAGCGTGAACTGGGCCATGATTTTCCTTGGCGCGAATGGCGGTAAAGCCGGTCTAGCAAGCGCACTCCGGCAAGGCAACGTAGCGAAATCGCGCCCGCCGTCGCCGAACTGCCTCAAAGCGATTGCAGTCTTGCGGAAGAGTCATAGAGTCCAAGTCGTCGAAGTGGACATTCACTCAAGTTGAGTAAAAGTCGAATGAAATAAAAGTACAGCGAAGGGGCGGCCTTTTCGAGAGCCCACAAGGGTCCAGCTCTCATCCACAACGGACCAACGGACCCGGAGGTTGAAACAATGGCCACTCATTACGTTGTGTTGGGACATTTCGGCAGTGACGCCGGCTATTGGTACATCGGCGCCGACGGCAAACTGCATCACGTGCCGGGCTGGTCCCCGGAACAGCTTTCGGAGGTCTCTCGCGCCGTTGAGTTGATCGGCCAGGCCGCCGCGCTCAAGACGCCAGGTCTCGCAGAGCGGGTGACCGGAGCCCTCACCGATTTCGTGCAAAAGGAACTGACCGGCCACGTGAAGGACGGTGGCGGCATATCGGTGGTGAGCCTCCCCGGCTAGCTCGTGGCCGAAGGCAGCAAAACGCATCGAACCGTGGAGCGCGCCCTGCCGCCCGATGACGGCGACGGGGCGCGCTACGCCGCGTGGTTCCACGAGCTCGATGCCTGGACGGAATATTGGGACGTCTACCGGCCCGAGACGCGCGGCCGCTACTATTTCGGCGACGGCAAGGACGAAAAGGGCCTCCTGACCCGCTTCCTGCCGCGCTTCGGCCGGCCGCCGGTCTTCGTCGCCTGGACCAGGATGGCGCTCAAGACCGGGCCCGCCTCTGCGTTCATCGAAGCGGTGCGCGCGCCGGACGTCGCCGAAGCCGTCGCGGAGGTCGACGATCTCCTCACCCGCCTGTTCGCGGCGCACTTCGGCGACGCCGCCGATCCCGCCGTGCAGCGCGATTATCTCGCCGCGACCTTCCGCTTCGCCACCGACACCCTGCCGCCCGCCACAGAGCGCGACTCCCGGATCGATGACAACGACCCGCGCAAGCCGACCGCTGGCCGTCATACGCTGGACGGCGACATCATGTGGTTCGCCTGGGCTCTGCACACCGAGGCGGCCGAACTCGTGGCAGGTCCCGCCGCCCATGCCCGCAGAACGCTGTTCCAGGCCGGAGTCGCGATGGGCTGCGCCGCGAATTTCGCCTGGCGCGGCCACCGCCGCACCCGGCCGGAATACGCCAGGGACGAGGCCACGGCCGCGCGCCTGATGGAACGCGGCCGCGCTTGGGCAACCGACTACGCCGGCGCCGTCTCCGAGATCCACGCCCTCTTCCGCATCCGCGAATGGGGTAGCGACGAATAGGCTGCAATGCTCACGCGGCCTCCGCGGTGCGCACCCCGTACCAGTCGACGCCACGGGTCACGTACATTGTGGCCGCGAGCGCGACGAAAAGCAGGCACGATCCGATGAGGAGCGCGAAGTCCTCCGCGTTCAGGATCACATAGAGCAAGGCGTAGAGCACCGCCAGAATGATGCTCAGCGCCGCTGCCCGCGCCTTGTCGGCAAGTGCGCTGACCGCATAGAGCGATGTCAGAACCACGGTCGCAGTCGCGCCCATCAGATAGGCCAGCGCAAAGCCGATGTGCTCGGAGAAGGATAGCAGCAGCAAATAGAACAACGCCTGCGCCGCACCGACCAGAGCGTACTGCACGACGTGCAGCCGATTGGGCGATACCGTCTCGGCCACGAAGAAGATCAGGAACGCGAGCGCGATGAACAGGATTGCGTATTTCAGCGAGCGATCGACCAGTTGGTAGTGGTCGACCGGTTGGTAGAACTTGACCCCCGACGCCGGCGTCAGCAGGAACGATGCTGCCTGCGGGATCGAGTCGAAGCTCTGCCCGAAGCCGCGCGCCAGATAGGGAACCACCCAGGACGCGGTGAACCCGTCCTTGTCGACATGCCGCTCGGTCGGCAGGAACGCGCCGAAGAAGCTCGGCGACGGCCAGCCCGAGCGCATATGCGCCGTCGTGCGGCGCCCGAGCGGCGCGAAGCTCAGTTCGCGCGAGCCGCGCAGCGTGAATCGCGTGTCGATCTCGAGGTTGTCGGCCTGCGTCAGGCCCAGCGGCGCGCTCATGCCGCTCAGCGTGGACATCGCGCCCCCGGTATCGGTGCCGCTGTACTGCCCGATATTCGAACCCGGCTGGAACATCACTGTCCGTCCGTTGACCTTGAGCGCGACATTGTCCGCGAGCCCGTGCGCATCGGTGACCAGCACACTTGCCGACACCTGTTCCCACAAGACTGTCGCATCCGGCGGCACCGCAGCGAGGATCGCGGCCTTGGCGAACGTCGCGCGCAACCCGATACCCGCGCGATAGACCGGCACCGAGAAGATGCCGCGCCAGCGCGTCTCTTCGACCGCGCTGGCATCGACGTTCAGATCTTCCGGGAGCAG
>Ga0335070_10011814_pt1 | contig 10203 bp, 8 predicted proteins | sample Lox_Sample_13_FD_206722 | JGI IMG/M metagenome (GOLD analysis project Ga0335070, IMG submission 206722) | Soil microbial communities from Loxahatchee National Wildlife Refuge, Florida, United States - Lox_Sample_1.3 | ecosystem: Environmental > Terrestrial > Soil > Wetlands | place: USA: Florida... | reverse complement strand
TCGAAAGCGGGTAGATACCGTCCTTTTGGGATGGTAATCACCACCGGCTCATCTTTGCCTTCGTGAGCGAAGTGGTGCTCCAGCTTCAGTCTCAGTAGACGGGCCTGCGAACGAACGATGTTGTCTTCGTTGGGGTTGTAGCCAGGCTGCCGGCCAAAGACGTGAATTCCGATCTGCTGTTCCGTTGCCGCCGCCGGATCACCGTCAATGGCGCAACGGCAAACGTAGTGAAGAAACGCTCGCAGCTTAGGCGACTTCTCGAAGGTACTGCTCGACACCACTCGACGAACCAGATCCTCAACCGGCTCGGAAGGTTCGACCGGACGTTCTGCGTCCCCCGATGCTGACTTGTCCTCCCCGTTCATCCCGCCTTGAACCCAGGGGCGGATCGCCCTGAAATCTCAGCATAACACACAATGAAAACCAACCGTGAATAGCAGGTGTACACACCGTGAAATCCGTTGAGCTTGATCCGGACGTAAATCATACTGCGGGTAAGACTTGAACACCGGTCATGTTCGGCCATCAGCCAGAGTTGGAGGCGACTGAGCCTGTCAGCAGGAAATCAAGGATCCCGCAACTGCCTCCGGTGTCAAGACGCTTGCGGAGTCCGCGGTTGGCCCACGCTGCCCTCTTTGGTGAGGCGCGGTGCTCGAAATCGCCGGGTGGAGATTCTCTCACGATTGGCATCACCTGGTGACTACGAACGCACGAAATGAGGATTCACACACCTTATGACTGCCCGATTCGTTTCTGTTTCCTCCCTGGCCCTGCTGGCCTCGGTCCTTATTGGTTGTGGCGGTTCTTCCGGCAGTCCGCAACCCCCTCCGCCACCGCCCCCCGTTAACAATGCAGTTGTCGATTTCGGTGCGTCGCAGCAGACGATTCGCGGCTTTGGCGGAGCTTCGGCCTGGATCGTGGACATGAATGCGCACCCGGCCCAGGCGGACGCGCTCTTCGGAAATTCTGGCAGCCAGCAGATCGGGCTCAGCATTCTGCGCGTGCGCATTGATCCAAGTTCGACCACGGCAGGGTCGCAGTGGGACACTGAGGTGGGCAACGCCCAGGCCGCGATCGCAGCCGGCAGCGATGTAAGTGTGATCGCTACGCCATGGACTCCGCCGGGTACGTGGAAGATTAACCTCCCCGACCCCACCAAGCCCCTCGTGATGGGGTCGCTCGATACCAATTACTATACGGATTACGCTAACTATCTGGAAAGTTTCGTTACGTACATGGCCAACGCCAATCCCCCTGTGAATCTCTACGGCATCTCCATGCAAAATGAGCCTGATGCCAACGTGACGTACGAGTCTTGCGTCTGGACCGGGGCGCAGATGGACGCCTGGGTGGCGAACAACTCGTCCGTCTTGACAACAAAGCTCATCATGCCGGAAGCGGTGAACTTGACCTCCGGATCTTTACCATCCCTCGCCGACCCAACCCTCAACGATCCAAATGCGGTTTCTCACGTCGCGATTATTGGCACACATCTCTACGGGACCCCGCCGAGTCCTTATGCCAACGCCGCAAGTAAGGGCAAGGAAGTTTGGATGACCGAGCACTCGATACCGGACACCGGTATCACGGGGGCTTTGGAACTTGCTAAGGAGATTCACGATTCGATGACCGTTGCCAACTACAACGCATATGTCTATTGGTGGCTGCAGAACTGGACCGTCAACAACCCTAGCCCGTTTGTGAATGGGCTGATCGATGATCCGGCGCAGGACAACAACCTTACCTTAAACGGTTATGCGATGGGCCAGTTCTCGAAGTTTGTTCGCCCCGGATATTTACGCTCCAATGCCACGAGTAATCCAAACGGAGCGGTTTACGTTTCGGCTTATAAAGGGAGTAGCTACGAAGCGCACCTACACGACGGACTGGTAGCTGCAACACGAGATGTCACGACTGGTCTGGATGGAATGCAGGGTTGTTGGTCTGCGTGGGATTGATCAGCAGCGCTCCAAAGGAATCCCAATCTGCTGCCTGGCAGTGTGCGCTGGGCGCCGAGCGTCCATAAAAAGCAAAGGCTCACCGTGCGCGCGGACCTCCGGTTGACGAGATCAGATAGTCTGGCCGCACTTGAATGAGCCGGACACCCGAAATACACTCGGGTTTGGAATCCTGCTAACCGAATCATGCGCGTTCGTGCTGCTATTTGCGGTGCTCTCTTCTTGTTCATAGTTCTTCGATCCGGCATGGGCCAAACGCAGGACGCGGACAAGGCAGCGGTTGATCGCGAGATCCAGAGCGGCGTCTCCGCCCTTCGGCAAAGCCGATACGCTGAAGCAGAAGAGCATTTCCGGCAGGCGGAAAAACTGGCTGGAACTGCCTCGGCCGAGATCAATGCCGGTATTGCCATGTCAGAGCTGATGATGGGCCGCTTTGAGATCGCCCGTCAGAGAGAAGCCAAGGTGGTGGAAATGGTTTCCAGCGACCACGCCCGCGCCGAAGCTCACAACATCATTGGAACGGCGTGGCTGCGGGAGTCCGCACAAAGCGCCGCGAGCGTAGAGCAATTGCGCATGGCGGAAAACTCGTTTCGAGAGGCGCTGCGGCTTGATCCCTGGTTTGATGCGGCTCACTTCAATCTGGGAGAAACGCTGCTGCGCGAGAGCAAGAATTCCGAAGCGGCTGCTGCATTCAAGAAATTCATTGACGCAGCCGCGAGGAATTCTGCACAGGACGAGGGCCTCCCGCTGACACCGCACGGGCCTGCGCCGGCCTTCAGGTTTACCGATAGCGAAGGTCGTGCGCTTTCCTCCGACGCCGTGCGGGGGCGCTTTGTGCTGCTGGATTATTGGGCGACCTGGTGCCCTCCCTGTATTCGAGCGCTTCCTGTCATGCGGGAACTGGCGCACTATTTTCCTCCCACCCGGCTCATGGTCATCAGCTTGGACGAGGACTCACCGAATGAGGCGGTGTGGAGAAGCTTCATCAGCAAGGAAAAGATGGACTGGACGCAGGTTTGGGACAAAAGTGCGGAGACGTATTTCAGTTTTGGGCTGGCGCCGCGTCCCGATCTCAGCCTGCCGCGATACGTATTCCTGGATCGCAATGGTTCCGTGCTTCGAGTGTACAGCGGGACCGACCCGCTGGCTTTGGTCGCGGGTCAAATTGTGAGAACGGTCGGTGCTGCGTCGGCAGAGGCGCCACACCCCGACACTCCTCAGGGTGCGTCGGTTCCAGAGGTGAGCGATCGCCGGTAGACGCTTCTGTATGACCCTGACCTTCTCACTCGTCGCAATAGCGGGGAACTACGTCCCGAATAGCGATGTCGCGGTGGTCCACTGAGAGCGGTTTGAGCAGTTGAAAGTCGGCGGTCTGCAGTTGACTGTAGGCTATTGTCGGAGACTCGGCGTCAGTCGAACCCGCGAAAGGAGACCTGCAATACATGGAGCAAGCAGATTACAGGCTCACTCAAGTAAGTATCGTTGTGCTGGGCGTTCACGATGTAAAGCGAGCGATCGGATTCTATCGTGACAAGTTGGGTCTGAAGCTTCAAAGGGAATTACCTGGCATCGCCTTCCTGGATGCAGGCGCGGTTACGCTGGGCCTCAGCGAGCCCGCGGTGAAGGCCCGGGGCCAGCTTGCCGGAGCCGGCGAAATCGGCTTCCCCGTAGAAGACATCAACGCCGCCTATCACGCGCTGCAAGCAAAGGGGATTTCGTTCACTCACGAACCGCGAAGCCTCACACCCAAGAGTTGGATTGCCAACTTCGATGATCCTGACGGGAACCACCTCTCCATCTTCGGTCCGCAATCGCACGACCCGGAAAAGAATGGCCGGCCCTAGCAGACGATTTTCGAACTCTTCTGCTGGTGCCCGGCGGCTCTGGGGCCATTTTCAGGAGTCTACAGCCTGAATCTTGGTCCTCCATGGCGTCGATGAGTGCTATGGCGATCTAACAACAGCTGGTGCCTTGGACGGTCTTCGGGCTCAGCCTGGCACTCCATGACCAGCACCCTGCTGTGATGAGGGTCACTGCCTCGAGGTCGAGAAACGTGGCCAAATCAAAAGGATCACTTGGCTTCAGATACGGCCAGGACGGCACCGCAGTCTGCAAAACTCTCGCCAACCACTTCCTCTGTCGGAGGAAACACGTGACGACGGAAGGCTGTCCAAACCCGAATTACTTGAGGTCGGCGCTGGAGAAGGGAGACTTCGTCTGCACAGCCGAGCTCGTGCTGGGGCGCGACCACAGTGTGGCCGATGCAGAAGCTTTTGTGAAAGAAGCGTCTCAGGCAGAGATCCGGGTAATCAGCGTGACCGACCTTCCTGGAGGCAACCCCGCCTTGCCGCCGGAGGCTTTCGCTTCGTATGTGCTGGAGCACGGACTCACACCGATCGCGCATCTGACCGGCAAAGACGGAAACCGGTCATTTTTGGAAGGGCGGCTGCACACCCTGGCCCGCTTGGGCGTGGAGAACGTCATAGCTCTGACCGGCGACGCGCCGAAAGAAGGATTCGCCGGAAGATCGAAGCCTGTGTTCGATCTGGATTCCGTTCTTATCCTTGGGCTGGTGCAAGCCTTGCGCCGCGGTCTCGAACACAACTCGGGTGAAAAGGCTGTTTGTACTACCCCATTTGATTTTTTCGCGGGCGCCGTGGTTAACCCCTACAAGGTCTACGAGCCGGACCTTATGATGCAGCTCTACAAGCTGCAACTGAAAATCGCCGCCGGGGCGCAATTTATCATCACCCAGCTCGGTTACAACCTGCGCAAGCTCTATGAGTTGAAACAGTACCTGGCGCGAATGGGCATCGGCCATATGCCGGTGCTGGCGAATGTTTATGTCCCAACCGTGAAGATTGCGCGGAAAATGCAGGCGGGAGAGCTGGCAGGCTGCGTCATCACGGATGAGTTCATCCGGCGTCTGGAGAAAGAGAAGAAAGCGGAGCGGCTGGAGCGTGCCGCGCTCATGGTGGCGGCGGCGAAGGACCTGCAATTTGCGGGCGCCCACATCGGCGGGTTCGGCTTGACGCTTCGCGACTTCGTGGCCATTCTCGAGCGCGCAGGCGCCATTGGCAAGGAGTGGCGGGGACGGATGGATGAACTCGTGTTTCCGTTCCCCAACGAGTTCCATCTTTTTCGCGAAGGCGCAGACGGTCTCAGCGACGGCACATCGGAATATCAGCTCGCCCGGGCCCGGCCGCGCCCGTCAGTGGTCCAGCGTTTGTCCGCGATGGTGCACCGGCACTTCATTCGGGACGGTTCGCTCGGAGCGCGTTTCTTCAGCCAACGACTGAAATCCATGGGACCCGCCGCGAGCAATTCCTGGCGGCAGGGTCTGTGGTCCCGCCTGCTGGGGCCAGCGACTCTCTACCGAAAGGCGACTCTGGGCTGCATCAGTTGCGGAGATTGCCTCCAGGACCATCTCAACTATGCCGGGTGCTCTATGCGCTGGTGCTACAAGGAGCTGCGCAATGGTCCTTGCGGAGGCTCCCGGGTAGACGGAAGCTGTGAGGCTTGGGCCGATGTCCCCTGCGTCTGGAACCAGATTTACACTGGCGCTTTGGCCATGGGCGATGACCCAAGCAAGTTCGCCCACATGCTGGTTCCTCCGCGCGACTGGAGTCTGGACCGTACGAACGCGCTGGTGAATCGATTCGCGGGGCTGGATAACCTCAGCAAGAGAGTGGATCTCCGGACTTCCAAGAAAGAGGAGCGAGAGCAGGAAACAAAACCATGCTGATCATTGGCGAGCTTATCAACTGCACGAGGAAGAAAGTCGGCGAAGCGGCACAGAGCCGGAACCCGGAGTTCTTCAAGGACCTTGCGCGCAAGCAGGCGGCGGCTGGGGCGCACGTGCTCGACGTGAATGGCGGTCTTCCTGAGCAGGAAGTGGAGCTTCTGAGTTGGCTGGTGGACGTGGTGCAGGGAGCCGTGGACATTCCCCTGTGCCTCGATAGCGCTGACCCAGAGGCCCTGATCAAGGCGTTGCCCCGCTGCAAGCAGAGGCCGATCGTGAACTCGATCAGCGACGAGCCCGCGCGCTGGGCCATGCTACCCGTCCTCAAGGAGCACAGACCGAAGGTGATCGCTCTTTGCCTGTCGGAATCCGGAATGCCCAGCGGAGTGGAGGATCGAGTGGCCACGGCCAGTCGGCTGGTCGATCGCCTCGGCGCGGCAGGTTTTGCGCCGGAGGATATCTATGTGGACGCATGCGTGATGCCGGTCGCGACCGGCCCGCACAGCAAGAACGTGTTGGCCGCGGTCGGCCAGATTGCGACCAGGTACCCGGGCGTTCACATCAGCGCGGGTGTGAGCAACGTCTCTTTTGGTCTGCCCGTGCGCAAACTGCTGAATGAAACCTTCCTGATGCTGCTGATGGCCCACGGCCTGGATGCCGCCATCGTGGACCCCTGCGATCAGCAGTTGATGATGAACGTCACCGCGGCTGAGGCATTGCTGGACCGCGATGCGTATTGCAGAAGCTACATTCGAGCTTATCGCGAGGGGAAGCTCGGCGGCGTCGCGGTCTCGGCCTGACATCGTGGGGCATTTCCCACGTTCACGCTCATTGGTCTGCGGCCTGGGCCAAAACTGAGGGATGAGAGCATCCCCGCGAGTTCTTGAAAAGAAGGCAGGAGAATTGCTGGTCCGCCCTGGCAGACGATTTTCGAACTCTCTTGCTGCCACTGGGCAGTTTCGAACTGGGATTCTTGCCCGTCCAGGCTGAAATAGTTCCAACCCCGTTGCAACCGTGACAGATGATCTTCGAACTTGTATCGGTGCTCAATATCCGAGTTGTCGGCGACTCATGTGTGAATGACAATGACTATCGTGCGGAAACGACCGCCGATTTCCGATTTGTTGGGATTGTTCCAAGAAATGGGCAATAGCCTGGAGCAGGAGCGATGAAGACGCAAGTGTTGCGGGAATCCTTCAGCTACTTTGTAGACCGGGGAAAGGAGCCTAGTCGCGAGGGTGTGCGAACAGTTCTGGGTAAGGCGTGCGCTGCCTGGGACGAACTGGAAGGGCACTTGGCGGAGGTCTATGGCTTGAAGGGCTCTTTTCACTTCATGTACGGCAAGAGATACGGATGGGCGCTGCACTTCCGGCGAGGCGGAAGGCTCATCCTCGCGATGTATCCAAACCAAGGCCACCTGACAGTCCAGGTCGTTCTCGGCCGCGCGCAAGTTGCTCGGGCTATGGCGAGAAGCCTGCCGTCGAGGATCTCGAGAGTGCTAAGAGCCGCCAAGGAATATCCGGAGGGCCGGTGGTTATTTGTTCCGGTTAGCTCGCGACAGAGTGCCCGAGAGGTGAGGAGCCTCATAGCGCTTAAACTTTCTCGATGTACGAACTGACGCATGGCTGGGCAAGGTGACGGGAAACCGAACCTTCGGATGATCGGATGAAGCTGGGGAGACAGCGGGGTTAGGTTCTCGCCTGTCGGCTGGCTGCGCTGGGTTCCGGGATGAACCGGGCCGTAGTGCGCTTCAATTGAGGGGCCGATCTTGTTGGTCGGGGCGATCGGATTTGAACCGATGACCCCCTGCGCCCAAGGCAGGTGCGCTACCAGGCTGCGCTACGCCCCGACTCGAACTCGATTATAAACGAGCCGGTCGCGCTCCCCGACTCGTACCCCGACGCACATGGCCAATATGTGGGCCCGGGAGCTGACTACGGGCACGCTCGCGGGCGGTGGTCTTGGCGACTGTGTCCCACCGCTCGCTCGTTGGCAGGGTCCTCGTCTAAGCATCGCACCATCGCTCACCGCCTCTTTCCATAGCCTGAATTCTGTGATTTGGAATTAGGACAGTACCCCCTCGTGCGCGCACTGACCCGACTGCCGCGCTCAGGCTATAATCTCTGCTTCGCAAGTCATGTCCAGTTCCCGCTACGCACTAGTGTCGTACGTCCACAACGCGGTCGGAAAGTTCGTCGAAGACCTGCGGCGTGAGCTCCATCCCGATCTTCCCCACATGGCAGCCCATCTAACCATTCTCCCGCCGCGCGAAGTCGTGGCCAACGAAGAGGCGGCCGTCGAATTTCTGGAGGAGGCCTGTAGCCGGGTGCTCCCGTTCGACGTAGAACTGGGCGAGGTCACCACGTTTCTGCCGGTGACGCCCACAGTGTTCATCAAGGTCACACGCGCAGCCGATCGCATGCGTGAGTTGCATGATCAACTGAGCGTGAATTGCCTTGGTGGTGAAGAAGAATGGCCGTACATGCCGCACCTGACAATCATCAAGACCAAGCTGGATGAGCAGGCGCGCAGAGCCTGCACGATCGCCCAGCAGCGCTGGTCGCGGTTTAAGGGCCTGCGCCGCATTCATGTAGACGAGTTGATGTTCGTTCGCGAGAACGGCGAGCGCTGGGAAGACGTAGCTCCGGTGCCGTTAGGGCGCCGCCCGGTGTCCACCCGGAGATAGCGGCAGATTCCCCCAAGAAACCCCCAAACGCCCGGCCAGATGCGCCCTTCAGCGGTACATGTACTTTCCGTCCGTTGCCAAGTCCATTGGCGGGATTACCATAGTATGCAAGGGCTGCAAAGCGAACGCCGGATCCCAGGCTGCGGGTTGACTCTGAAGAAGGTCCTATGCACATCGGGGTTTACGGGTCCGGCTATCTGGCAACGATTATCTCAGCTTGTCTGGCCGACTTCGGCACGCCGGTTTGCTGCTGCCATTCCGACAGCTCCCGCCTTATCGAAGTGGCCAAGGGCAACATTCCCTTCTACGAGAAGAATCTACAGGAAGTAATCCGGCGCAACGTGCGCTCGGGCCGGCTGGTGTATTCGACCGATCCCGAAGACCTGGCTCACAAGACCCAGGTCATTTTCGTGGCCGAAGATTCCGCGCAGGGGCTGGAAGAGCTGGTTCTGCGGATGGCTCGCGCCGCGGGGCGTGTGCAGGTGCTCTCGATCGTGACGCCCGTACGGGTCGGAACCATAGCGGCCCTGGAAAAACTGCTGCGCTCGAACGGACTACGCAGCCTGCTCGTCTGCCAGCCGATGTTCTTCACCAACGGCTGCGCGGTCGAGGATTTCAACTGGCCTGATCGCATCATTCTGGGAACGCCGGCCAGTGAAGCGGTGTCGGCGCTCAAGCAGATCTTCCATCCGCTGGTGATGCGTGGCGTGCCCGTGCTGGTCACCAACTACGAGACCGCAGAGTTGGCACGCGAAGCGACGACCGCCTTTGTGGCGACCAAGATTTCCTTCATCAACGAGATCGCCAGCCTGTGCGAGCACGTGGGGGCCGACGCCGTCAGCCTGTCGCTGGCCCTGGGGCTGGACAAGAAGATCGCGCCGCGCTGCCTGCAACCGGGGGCGGGCATGGGCGGAATTTTTGCCCAAATCGATATGGACTCACTCACCGGCCTGGCGCGCGGCAACGGAGTGGACCTGAAAATCCTGAACGCCGCGCGCGAAGTGAATCAGAGTCTCGCCGAACGCATGCTCGAAAAAGTGGCCAGCGCCATTGAAACCGTGCAAAATAAGGACGTCGGCATCCTCGGGCTGGCTTTTAAGCCCAACACCAACTCCGTGGCGGGTTCGGCTTCCATCCAGTTGGCGCAGACGCTGCTGGCCAAGGGCGCGCGCGTGCGGGCGTACGATCCGGTTGCCATCCCCGAGGCCCGGACGCAGCTTAACGGCATGGTGAAGTACTGCGAATCGCCCTACGGAGCCGCCGAAGGCGTCGACGCGCTGGTGGTGGGCACCGGGTGGCCGGAGTTCCGTACACTCGACTTCGGCAAGATTCGCCACCTGCTCAAGCATCCGATCATCATCGACACCAAGAACCTGCTCGATTCTTCCCGCCTCCGCGCCATGGGGTTCCAGTACCTGGGCGTGGGAAGGAAATAAAGCGGGCGAACAGCAGACCGCGAACAGCCAACAGCCAACAGCGAAAGCCGCACCTCTCTCCCAATTGCTATAATGAAGCCCTGCGGTGGGAGTAGCTCAACTGGCAGAGCACCGGACTGTGGCTCCGGTTGTTGCGGGTTCGATTCCCGTCTCCCACCCCAGTTTGACGACCCGCCCTTCCTATCCCCGCTCGGCGTAGTGCACTTCACTCGTCTCCCGCAGCCGTTCCGCCGCCAGTTCGGGAGTGATGTCCCGCTGCGGGCTGGCCAGCATTTCGTAGCCCACCATGAACTTGCGCACCGTCGCCGAGCGCAGCAGCGGCGGATAGAAGTGCGCGTGAAAGTGCCACTCGGGGTGGGGATGGCTGTCGGTGGGCGCTGG
>Ga0335070_10011813_pt1 | contig 10204 bp, 6 predicted proteins | sample Lox_Sample_13_FD_206722 | JGI IMG/M metagenome (GOLD analysis project Ga0335070, IMG submission 206722) | Soil microbial communities from Loxahatchee National Wildlife Refuge, Florida, United States - Lox_Sample_1.3 | ecosystem: Environmental > Terrestrial > Soil > Wetlands | place: USA: Florida... | reverse complement strand
TCAGACGCACCGACAGCGACACCCCCTAGCCCGCGAAACACCGACCTCGTAACTTTGCCGCCCGTCTGGCGGCCCGTTCCGCCCGTTCCCTCGGGAGGTGGCCCCTGAGTTTCCCCGTAAGTCATTTCGTGCCAGCAACTTGGCTCATGGGCGCCGCATGCCCGTCGATCCGCTACCGGCTTGCCACCGAGGTCTTTCCCGGTCGCTGGGACCCTGCGCAGGCCGAGGCACTGCGCCTCGAGATCGAGAACCAGAACGCTGTGCGCCAGATCGCCAAGAAGCAGAAGGACACCGGCGTCTGGGGCGGCAACCTGCTCGGCGTCACGCCGAACAAGACTGCGGGAATCAAGGACGTCGGCACGATACCCCAGTACCGCCGGCTCGCTGAGCTCGCGCTGTCGAAGGAGAGCCGCCCGCTGCGACTGGCGACCCGCCTGCTGTTCCGGCTCGTCGCCCGCGACGAGGACCCCAAGCTGCTCTTCGAATACGCCAAGCATGGTTACGCGGAACTCGGCGCGGAGCCGTGGATCCGGGAGATCCTGCGCGAGGCTGCGGCCGCAGCTCTGGCGCACGGCGGCTACGCGGACGACCCTCGCGTGCGCGGCGCGGCCCACAAGACACTGAACGCCGTTTCGCAGTTCCTCCGCAGCGACCTGGCGACGAACCCCTTCGCCAGGAGCGGCCGCGCCTGGGTCCTCCACCCCGAGGCGCATCCGCCCACCATCTTCTCGGTCGCGCTGCTCGCCTACCTGCCTGCCGTCCAGCGCGAGCGGGCCGGCCTCGTCGAACGGCTCGGCACCTACCTCGCCGCGCCGGCTCCGAAGAAGGCCTTCACCGTGCCGACCGGGAAGAAGGCCCTGAAGCCGGCCTTCCTGCTGCTTGGCGAGCCACTGAAGGTGTCCGCCTCCGGACAGCCGGACGATCTGCCCTTCGCGCTGTACTGGATGGAGATCCTCGCCCGTCTCGGCCTGCTGCAGCAGTCGGCGAGCGCCGCCAGGATCTGGGCCCGCCTCGAGAAGGAAACGGACAGGGACGGCGTGTGGCGCCCGAAGAACCTGCGGTCCACGCCCAAGACGTCCTCGCCCTGGGCGTATCACATGTTCCCGCTCGAGAGCGATGCCAAGCGGCCGGACAGCCGCATCACCGATGTGAACTTCCGCCTGGCACTGATCGCCAGGCTGGCGGGCTTGGAGCTGACATCAGCTTGAGCTGAAAGGTCTTGCATTTGGTAGTCTGAATCACTACTACTCTCTGCGTGCTGGATCGCTTCGGTTATTCTCCCACCGAGTCGCGCGTGTACGAGACCTTGCTGCGACTCGGCACCTCCACCGGGTATGCGGTCGCTCGCAGCCTGGGCATCGCCCGGGCAAACGCCTACCAGGCGCTCGAATCCTTGACCCGGCGCGGCGCGGCGCGGAAGAGCGCCGGGAAACCGGCGCGCTACGTCGCACTGCCGCCCGTTGCGCTCCTCGCCGAGCTCGAGCGGTCCTTCCGCCGGGACCTTGGCTCTCTCGAGGAATCGCTGCGCAGGCTGGTCCTGGCCGCGACTCCCGCCCGGCAGGCCGGCGACCTCGAGATCCTCACCTCCGCCAGCGATCTCAGCGGGCTCTTCGTTCGAATGGCCGACTCGGCCCACGAGGAGCTGCTCGCCGTAACGGGACCCTGGGCCGAGGGGTCCTTCGACGCGCTCGAGCGCGCGGGGCGTCGGGGCGTCACAGTGCGCTCGCTCGCGCTGGGACCCGGCGCCCCCCAGGGAACCCATACGCGGGCGGTCCCCGAGGCGGAGTTGCGCGCCTACTGGGGCGGACTGCCGCTCGCCGCCGTGGCCGATCGGCGCTGGGCGATGTGCGGCATCGTCGCCGGGCCGGACAGCAGCGGCATGGCCGCGGTGGTCCCCGGCGTCGTGGCCTTCGTACGCCATCTGCTCAGACGGGAGATCGCGGGATGACGAACGGCGAAGAGGAACTCGAGGTGGCACTGGCCAAGCTTCGGGCCAAGTACCTGGCCGAGGTGCCGCAGCGACTGACCGACGTTCTGGCGGAGCTCGCCAAGGCGGAGTCGGGAGACAGCGCGGCGATGCAGAACGCGCGCCTGCTGCTGCATCGCCTCGCGGGCTCCGCGGGGAACTACGGCTTCGGCGTGGCGACCACGCGGGCGCGTGAGGCCGAGGGCCTTGCGGCCCGGCTCTCCGAGGGCGGCTCGCCTCCCAGCCCGGCGCAGGCCGCGGACCTGCGACGCCTGATCGCCGACCTGCAGGCTGCATTCCGTCCCGGAGGCCGTTGACCGCCTGGCCGGCCTGAGCTACGATTCCTCAACCGGATGGTTGAAATCTCTTGACCACGGCGAGCCGCCCCCGCCGCGCTGCGATCCTGCGCGCCGCCGAGCGCGAGTTTGCCTCCGCCGGGTACGCCGGTGGTCGCATCGAGCGCATCGCCGCTGCCGCACGGGTCAACAAGCAGCTGCTGTTCCACTACTTCGAGTCGAAGGAAGGTCTCTTCGCGGCCGCGCTGGCTTCGCTGCTGGCCCAAGCGGAGCCCGATCGCGGCCCGGCCGACGCGCCGGTGGATCAGTTGCGCGCCCTGCTGGAGTCACTGCAGCGCAGGGCGGGCTCGCAGCCGGGTCTCGTGGCGATAGTCGCGGACGCGGAAGCCAACGATGCGTTTCCTCCCGCAGCGCGCGCGCTGGTGCGCGCGTGGCGGAGAGGGATCCTGCGCGGTCTGGAGGATGCTCTCGCCGAGGGGCAGCGCCGCGGCCACTTCCGCGACGACCTCGATCCCGCAGCTGTGGCGAAGCTCGGCTTCGCCATGGCCCTCGGCGCCGGAACGGTCGAGGCGACCGAACCCCCCGATGCCGGCCGGTTCCTCGCGGACGCCTGTGCCTGGCGCTAGACGGCAGCCCCGCTAGGGCTTCGCGGCCCCGATCAGCTCGCTGACGGCCTTGGCCTCGGGGCTCTGCAGCGCGATGCCGAGCACTTCATCGAGCGTCTCGACCGCGTGGAACGTCAGGCGCCGACGGACCTCCTCAGGAAGATCCTCGAGCTCCGGCTCGTTCTCCTTGGGCAGGACGATCTCCGTGATGCCCGCCCGCGCCGCGCCCAGCACCTTCTCCTTGAGGCCGCCGATCGGCAGCACCCTGCCGCCCAGCGTGATTTCGCCCGTCATGGCCAGGTCGTGCCGCGCCGGACGCCGCGTAATGGCGCTCACCAGCGCGGTGGCCATCGTCACTCCGGCCGACGGACCGTCCTTCGGAATGGCGCCCGCCGGCACGTGGACGTGCACCTCGCGATCCCGCAGCGCTTCGTCCGGTACACCGAACGCGGCCGCCCGCGTCTTGGCGTAGGTAAGCGCGGCTCGGGCCGACTCCTTCATCACGTCGCCGAGGTGGCCGGTCAGGACCAGCTCGCCCTTGCCCGGCATCAGCTGCGCCTCGACGAACATGATGTCGCCGCCCGCCGGCGTGTAGTACATCCCCGTCGCCACGCCGATGGCGTCCGCCGTGGCCGCCCGCTCGGGATGCACCTTGGGGCGACCGAGCATCTCGCGAACGTCGCCCTCTCCCACCGTCACGCGCTCCGCGGCGCCTGAGGCGATGGTCCGCGCGGCCTTCCGCGCGAGGCGTCCCAGCTCGCGCTCCAGCTGCCGGACGCCGGCCTCACGGGTGTAGCTGCCGATGACCTGGCTGATGCCGGCCTGGCCGATCTGGAACTGCTCACCCGTCAGGCCGTTTTCCTTGAGCTGGCGCGGGATCAGATACTGCTTCGCGATCGCCAGCTTCTCGTGCTCCGTGTAGCCGTTGAAGTCGACCGTTTCCATGCGGTCGAGCAGCGGCCCCGGGATGCTCTGGAGGAAGTTCGCCGTGGTGATGAACAGCACTTCGCTCAGGTCGAACGGCACGCCGAGGTAGTGATCGGTGAACGAGTCGTTCTGTGCCGGGTCCAGGACCTCGAGCAGCGCCGCCGCGGGATCGCCCTGGAAGGAGACCCCCAGCTTGTCCACCTCGTCCAGCAGGAACACGGGGTTCTTGGTCCCCGCCTGCTTCATGCCCTGGATGATCCGCCCGGGCAGCGCGCCGACGTAGGTGCGGCGGTGCCCGCGGATGTCCGCCTCGTCCCGGGCTCCACCGAGCGAGATCCGCACGTACTTGCGGCCCATGGCGCGCGCGATGGACTTCGCGATGGACGTCTTGCCCGTGCCCGGCGGCCCGATGAACAGGAGGATCGGCCCCTTGGCGATGCGGTCGTCCTCCTGGCCGATGGGCTCCTCGGGCTTCGCCGTCTCGCCGCTTTCGCGCTGCACCCGCACCTGCGCCTCGCGCAGCTGCCGGACCGCGAGGAACTCCACCACCCGCTCCTTGACGTCCTTGAGGCCGTAATGGTCCTCGTCGAGGATCTGCTGCGCCCGCGCGGTGTCGAGGACGTCCTCGGAGCGCTTGTTCCACGGCAGCTCAGTGATCCAGTCCAGGTAGGTTCGGATGACCTGCGCCTCCATGGACTCCTTCGACGTGCGCTCCAGGCGCGCGAGCTCCCGCTCGACTTCCTTCTGTGCCGCCTCCGGCAGCTCCAGCGCCGCCAGCTTGACGCGCAGCTCCTCGAGCTCCTTGTCATCGTCCGAGTCGCCCAGCTCGTGATGAATGGCCTTCAGCTGTTCGCGCAGGTACATCTCGCGCTGCCGCTCGCCGATCTCCTCCTGGACGGCGGACTTGATGTCCTCCTGCGCGTCGGACACTTCGATCTGCCGCTGGATGTGCACCAGCAGGCGGCGCAGCCGGCTCTCCACGGCGAGCGTCTCGAGCAGCTCCTGGCGCTCCGGCGTCTTGATGTCGAGGTAGCCGGCCACCAGGTCCGCGAACCGGCCCGGCTCCGGGACCGTCGCCAGCACCTGCTGTACGACGTCCTCCGGCAGGCCGCTCTTCTGTCCCAGCTCCGCGGCGCGCTCGCGCGTTTCCTTGTACATCGCCTGGAACAGCGCGTCGCCGGGATCGGTCGGCGGAATGTCCTCGGCTTCCGCGATGATCGCCTCGATGTGACCCTCACGCTCCTCGTAGTGGAGCGCGCTGGCACGGTATTCGCCATTGAGGAGGACCTGGATGCCGCCGAGGCCCCGCTGAATCTGCCCGATACGTGCAACCGTACCCATGGTGTACAGGTTGCTTGTCGTGGCCACGTCGCCGTTGTCGCGCTGCGCGACGGCGAAGATCAGGCGCCGCTCATCCTTCAGGCCACGCTCGACCGCCCGCAGCGTGCCGGGTCGGCCCACGTTGATCGGAGAGCTGACGCCGGGAAACAGCACCAGCTCGCGTAGCGGGAGGACAGGTAGTGTCAGACGCTCGGACATGTGCTCCGCCTTCCAGACCATGTTTGGCGATTCCCCGACCGAGCAATCGCACCGACCGTGCCACCAACCGGTGGGGAACCCGCGCCAAAACGGCAGCCCGCACGGCACCGATGTTGCCCAAGCTGCGGCCCATCAGTAATCTAAGGCGCCAATGTGTGATGCAACCCCGTAACCCGGCCAGGGTCCGACAGTGCTCGAATCGCGCCTGACGGACGTCCTCGGCGAAGCGTACACGATCGAGGGCGAGATCGGGCGCGGCGGGATGGGGGTCGTGTACCGGGCGCGGGATATCAAGCTGAAACGCCCGGTCGCGATCAAGGTCCTCCCCCCGGACCTGGCCTTCCGACCGGACATCCGGACGCGCTTCCTCCGCGAGGCGGAGACGGCCGCCCGGCTCTCGCACCCCAACATCGTGCCGATCCACATGGTGGGCGAGAAGAACGATCTCGTCTACTTCATCATGGGGCTGGTGGATGGCGAGTCGCTGGCCGGCCGCCTGAAGCGCCGCGGTCGCCTGGCGATCGACGAGGCCCGGCGGATCATGCGCGAGACTGCCGACGCGCTGTCCGCCGCACATCAGCAGGGCGTCATCCACCGTGACGTGAAGCCCGACAACATCCTGCTCGAGGGCACGCGGGGTCGGGTGGTCGTCACCGACTTCGGCATTGCCAAGGCCCTCTCGGCCGAAGGCGGCACGCTGACCGAGGCCGGGGTGGCCATCGGCACGCCCGCGTTCATGAGCCCGGAGCAGGCCGCCGGGGATCACGAGATCGACGGGCGCTCCGACCTCTACTCGCTTGGCGTGGTGGCGTACCAGATGATCACCGGGGAGCTGCCGTTCCAGGCGCCGTCGGTGCCCGCCCTGCTGATGAAGCAGATCACGGAATCGCCCGTGCCCGTCGACCGCAAGCGGCCCGAAACGCCGAAGGAGTTCGCCCTGACGGTGATGCGGTGCCTCGAGAAGGACCCCGAGGACCGCTGGCCCACGGCGGACGCGCTGCGCCGCGCGCTCGAGACGGGCACCTACACGGCCCCGCCGCCGCGCTCTCCGGCCGTGCCGCGCCGACGCGCGCCGACACTTGCCGGCGCCGGACTCGGCCCCGAGCGGGTGGCCGACCGTTTCGAGCGCCCCGCCGGACCTGGCCGCCGGTCCGATCGCGCCTCGCGCCGCCTGGCCAGGCTGGAAGGGAAGGACCTCAAGAAGGCACAGGAGGAGCGGGAGATCGAGGAACTGGCCCGGCGCTCCGGGGAGCCGGTGATCGTGACCAGGTTCCGTCACCACCTGGCGAGGTCCGCCGCTCTTGGCGGTGGCCTGATGCTCATCAACTTCACGTTCGCCGGGGGCATCGGTCACCCCTGGTCGCTGATCGTCGTGGCGGTGATGGGCTTCGGCCTCGCCCGGGAGTGGGCAAAGGTGTGGACCGCGGGCTATTCCTGGAGCGACGTGAAGAACCGCCCGCCCGCTCCCGACGCCATCGAGGTGAGAACCGGGAAGGTGGCGGGACGGCTGCCGCTGGGAAAGGCCACGACCGAGGAGTTCGGTGCGTACGCCGCCGGCATCGAGCAATCCCGCTCAGACCGCGCCGCGGTGCTCGGCATGCTCGAGCGGATGTCCAAGTCCGAGCGGCAGATGCTGCCCGAGATCGCGCCGACCGTGGATCAGCTGCTGGAGCGGGCCACCGACCACGCGCGCACGCTCGCCGCGCTCGAGCGCGACCTCGACGACGGCTCGCTGGAGAGGATCGACGGACGGATCGCCGCGCTCCAGCAGGAGCCCTCGTCCGGCGACCGGGAACGCCGTCTCGCCTTGCTGCAGCAGCAGCGGCAGAAGGTGGACCAGCTCGTGCAGCGCCGGGACGTCCTGCGCGCGCGCCTCGATTCCTGCCTGCTCGCGATGCAGAACGTGCGCTTCGACCTGCTCCGCCTGCGCTCGGCCGGCGTCGCCGAGGCGCTCAGTGATCTCACCCAGGCTACCCAGCAGGCGAAGGCGCTTTCGCGCGACGTGGACGCCGCGATCAGCGCGGCCGGAGAGATCCGCCGCCTCACCGGCAGGGACCCCTCGCCCCTGCCCTGACCGGCTCAGCGCCTCTCGCAGGACCGCACCAGCTCGACGATCTCGCTCGTAGACCACCCGAAGCGCTCGAGCCCTTCACCGAACTGGGCCGCCCTGGCGCAGTGCGCGCCGCCCCAGCGCGTGTTGGCCTGCGCGCCACCGTAATACACCATGTCCCACGAGGGCCGCAGCCGCAGCGCTTCCTCGAACACCGGCGCGGCGACCTGCGGGGGCGCCTCGGTGGCGAGCCGGCGCATGACCGTCTCGAGCGCGGAGGGGAACGGCGTCGCCAGGGTCGGGTGCAGGCCGCGCAGGGCGCGGATTGCCTCGGCCGCCGCCCGCGCGTAGTCGCGTTCCCGGACGGCCGCGTCTGCCAGCACGCTGCTGGCGAACACCGAGTCGCCGCCGACTTGGCGCGATTTCTCCAGGGCTGCGCGGCCCCTGGCGATATCGCCCGTCGCGAGGTACGCGAAGCCGAGTGGCAGCAGGTAGCGGGGATCGGCCGGCCGCCCCGCGGCCGCCGCCTGGAGATACGGCAGCGACTGCGAGAACTCGCTACGGTCGAACAGCAGGCGTCCCATTTCGAAGCGCCGGTCCGGATCGTTCGGCGCCGCGGCCAGGGCGCGCTCGGCGAATGACTGAGCAAGCGGCTCGTCGGCAGGCAGCTTCCGCGCAAATGCCTGCTCCCATTCGCCCGGCGCGAGCTGCCAGTCGGCCAGCTCCGGAAGCGTGTCGCCCGAGCTGACGCGCAGCGCGAGCACGGAATCGAACACCGCCTCGGCCGACGTGGCCGCCAGCAGGCCCCGCGCCGCGACGAACTCCAGCGCCGGCCGGTCGTCCGTGTGCGTGAAGGTCGCCATCGCCGCCAGGCGCGCCGCACCGCGCTCACCCAGCAGGAAGTGCCCGAGCAGCCGCGACGGCCGGTCGACCAGCAGCCAGTCGCGGAACGCCCCCTCGGAGGACGACCCCGGCGCCATGAGCGCGGCGATCCGCGCCTGGCTCCAGCGGATCGGCCGGCGCGACCCGAGCAGGATGAGGTCGCTCGTGTTCGCGTACCACACCTCGACGTGCGGAAACACGCGACGCAGGTTGCCGACCACCGCCGCCACCACGTCGATCGGCACCCGGTACATCTGCACCCACTGCGCGAACACGCCGTCCGGGGCCAGCCGGCTCCGGACGACGCGGAAGTACTCCGGCGTGTAGAGCGACGCGATGCCCGCGATCCAGGGATTCGAGGGCTCCGAGACGATGACGTCGTACGGCTCGCGGGCGAGCTGCAGGGCGCTGCGCGCGTCGTCCTCGATCACGTGCAGCCGCGGGTCGCCGAGCACGTCGCGGTTGATCTCGCGGAACAGCGGCGCCGCCCGGATCACCGCACGCTCGATCTCGACCAGGTCGATGTGCTCCACGCCCTGCACGTCCGCCAGCGTGCGCGCCGTCGCGCCGCTGCCGAACCCGACCACGAACACCCGGGCCGGGCGGGGATGGGCCAGCGCCGGCAGCAGGCCGACCATCACCTGCGTGTTCATGTCCGCGACGCTGGACGCATCCGCCTTGCCATTGGTCTTCAGCCACATGCTGTTGCCGTTGTGCCAGACCGAGACCGTCGCGTTCCAGCCCTCGTCGAACCGCAGCTGCTCGGCGCCGATCGCGCGCAGGAAGTTCTCGCGCTCGGCCGCCGTCTTCAGATCGTGCCCGTAGATCGCAGGCCCGCGATCGAGCAGCCGCCGCGACCAGCTGGGCGTGAGCAGCGCGATGAGCATCGCGGCGCCCGCGAGCAGCAGCGGCAGGCGCTCCGGCGGCCCCCACGGCGTGCCCGCGGGCGCGCAACGGCGCATCAGCGCCACCAGAGCCAGCGCCGCGCAGGCGTTGATGGCCACCCCCAGCACCAGCGTCCGCTCCGCGCCCAGCGTATGGATGAGCACGAAGCCCGTCACGACGGATCCCGCGATGCTGCCGAGGGTGTTCGCCCAGTACGCCCGCCCGGTTTCGCCTCCGGTGGTGCGTTCGCGGCGGGCGGCAAGCTCGGCGAGAATCGGAAACGCGAGCCCCATGCCGAGCGCGGGGGGCACGATCACCACCATCAGCGGGATGCTCTGGAGAGCGATCAGCTGCGTGGGCGTCACGCCGCGGATCTGCAGCGTCTCGATGATGAAGATCGGCAGCTGGCGGAAGAACGGGAACAGCAGCGAGGCCAACGCCGCGATGGCACCCTGCACCCAGGCCGCCCGCGCGAGCAGCTCGAGCGGCTCGATCCCGCGACCCACGGCCACCAGGCTGCCCACGCCGATGCCGAGCAGGACGCACGCCAGGATGGTGGTGAACGCGTACGTGGAGCTGCCGACCACCAGCACCAGCACGCGCGTCCACGCGATCTCGTACAGGAGGGAGGCGAACGCCGTGAAGCCGATCAGCCACAATGCCGCGCGACGCGCCGGCTCGGGGAGCACGACGGCCGCAGTTTCCTCGCCGGCCGGCTCGGTCTCGCCGAAGTCTCCCCCGCGACGGGTCAACGCCAGTGCGCTCAACCCGAGGAGGAGGTTCAGCACGCCGGTCGCCAGCAGCGAGAGCCGCAGCCCCGCGTGTTCGATCAGCACGTAGCCGCCGAGGGCGCATCCGGCCACGCCGCCGACGGTATTGAGGCCGTAGAAGAGCCCCAGCTCGCGCCGCAGGGTCGCCGTCCGCGGCCCCGCGAAGGCCCGGGTCAGGACCGGGAGCGTGCCACCCATCAGAAACGTCGGGATCAGCATCACGGCCAGAGCGGCGACGAACTTGATGCCCGTCGCCACCCACAGGCCGGGTGCCAGCGCCCTGG
>Ga0335070_10011812_pt1 | contig 10204 bp, 11 predicted proteins | sample Lox_Sample_13_FD_206722 | JGI IMG/M metagenome (GOLD analysis project Ga0335070, IMG submission 206722) | Soil microbial communities from Loxahatchee National Wildlife Refuge, Florida, United States - Lox_Sample_1.3 | ecosystem: Environmental > Terrestrial > Soil > Wetlands | place: USA... | reverse complement strand
GTGCAAGCCTCGGACGCGGCCCGTTCGGGCCGGGCCGCGGGGCCATCTCGAACCCGGGCCAGATTGCCGTTGAGCGAAGGAGCGCACTCTGAGAGAATCCGGAAGAGCTACAGGAGAACCCGCGTTGCCCCGCAAGCCGCCCGGCAAGAGCCGTCTGGAGAGCGCCCGCGAGCGCATGTACCGCGAGCTGGTCTTCGAGTCGGCCGAGCACGTCTTCGCGCGCAAGGGCTTCGAGGACGCCTCGATGCAGGAGATCGCCGCCGAGGCCGGCATCTCGCTGAAGACGCTGTACGCCAACACGCCCGGCAAGAACGAGCTCTACGCCGAGATCCAGGCCGTGCGGACCCGCGAGTTCGTGGATCTGGTCGCCGTATCGATGCAGGCGGGCGAGTCGGCCGCGGACGCGCTGGCCCGCGGCGTGCGGGCGTACGTCCACTTCCTGGTGCGCCACCCGGACTTCATGCGCATCCACCTGCGCGAGGGACGCGCGTGGGCGCTGCGTCCCGCGGGTGGCGAAGCCGAGCAGGGCTGGCTGCGCGGCGTCGGGAACTTCGCCGAGGTGATCCGCCGCGGCATCCAGGAGGGCCGCTTCTACGACGGCGATCCCGAGACGATGGCCATGATGGGGATCGCGGTCCTCCAGGTGCTGCTCGCCCGCCACGTCGGCGAGCTCGACGCGGCGCACGAGGAGGCGCTCGTCGAGGAGATGCTGCTCCAGCTCGGCCGCATGCTGGGCGGACCGGAGGGCGCGCGAGGCGCCGGGCGCAGCGCCGCATGAGCCTTGGCAGCCGCGGCTTCGCCGTGCGAACGTGAGGCCCGCCCGGCATTCCCGACCGACCGACGCGAGGAAGCATGACCCCCCCCACCGAACGCGCGCTCACCGCGCCGCACACGCTCCAGTACACCTACAAGCGCTCGCTGGGGAAGGTGCTCGGCGCCTTCTTCACGGGACTGCGCGACCGCAAGATCCTCGGAGTGCGCCGTCGCGACGGCCGCGTGCTCGTCCCGCCGAAAGAGTACGACCCCGACACCGCCGAGCCGCTCGGCGAGATGGTCGAGGTGGGTCAGGGCGGCGTGGTCCGGAGCTACGCGTGGGTCACGCGCCCGCGCGAGAAGCAGCCGCTCGCGCACCCCTTCGCGTACGCGCTGATCCAGCTCGACGGGGCCGACACGCCGCTGCTGCACGCGGTGGACGCCGGCTCCGAGTCGAAGATGCGGACCGGCATGCGCGTGCGCGCACGCTGGGCGGCGCAGACCGTCGGCGCCATCACCGACATCGCGTGCTTCGAGCCCGCGCCGGAGAAGTCATGAGCGAACCGCAGAGCGAGACCGTCGAGATCCTGCGCTGCCCCGTCAAGCTCGAGTATCTCTACTCGGCGGGCCAGTCGGCGTCGCGCTTCCTGCGCGCCATCGCGCAGGGGAAGCTGCTGGGACAGCGCTGCCCCGTCGACGGGCGCGTCTACTTCCCGACGCGCGGCTCCTGCCCGCAGCACGGCGTGCTGATGAGCGGCGAGCCCGTCGAGCTTCCCGACACCGGCACGGTCGTCACCTACTCCATCAACCGGGTGCCGTCGGAGAACATCAAGCTCGAGCTGCCCTATGCGCCGATCCAGGTGCTGCTCGACGGCGCCGACACCGTCCTGATGCACGTGCTCGGCGAGTGCCCGATCGACCAGGTGCACATGGGAATGCGCGTCAAGGCGGTCTGGAAGCCGAAGTCGGAGTGGACGACTTCGATCGGCAACATCCTCTACTTCAAGCCGAGCGGCGAGCCCGATGCCCCGTTCGAGAAGTACAAGGAGCACATCTGATGCGGGAGGTGGCCGTCGTCGCCTTCGCGCAGTCCCGCAGCCTGCGCCGCGAGCCCGACCGCAACGAGGTCGAGATCCTGATCCCGGTGATCCAGGAGCTGCGCAAGTCCGCCGGCCTGCGCACCGAGGACATCGACTTCATCTGCTCGGGCAGCAGCGACTACCTGGCGGGCCAGTCCTTCGCGTTCGTTTCGGGGCTCGACGCGGTCGGCGCCTGGCCGCCCGTCTCCGAGTCGCACGTCGAGATGGACGGCGCCTGGGCGCTCTACGAGGCCTGGGTGAAGATCCAGATGGGCTACGCCGACGTCGCCATGGTGTATGGCTTCGGCAAGCCGTCGATGGGCGACCTGCCCGAGACGCTGGCGCTGCAGCTCGATCCGTACCTCCTGACGCCGCTCTGGCCCGACGCGATCAGCATGGCGGCGCTCCAGGCGCGCCTGTGCCTCGAGCGCGGGGTCGTGTCCGAGCGCGCGATGGCGGAGGTCGCCGTGCGCGACCGCAGGAACGCGAAGCAGAATCCCTTCGCGCAGGTGACGGGCGACTTCGAGGTGGAGAAGCTGCTCGCCGAGCCCTTCCTGGTCTCGCCGCTGCGCAAGCACGACTGCTCGCCCATCTCCGACGGCGCGTCGGCCATGATCATCGCCGCGGGCGACCGCGCGAGGAAGCTCGCGCAGCGGCCGGCCTGGATCCGCGGCTTCGCGCACATCTGCGAGCCGCAGGATCTCGGCGTGCGCGATCTGACCCGCTCGCGCTCCACCGAGATCGCGGCGCACCAGGCCGGCGTCGGACGCGACAAGGTCGACGTGGCGGAGATCTACGGGCCCTTCACGCACCAGGAGCTGCTCGTGGAGCGCGCTCTCGGCCTCGGCAGCCGCACGCAGGTGAACCCGTCGGGCGGCGCGCTCGCCGCCAACCCGATCATGGCGGCGGGCCTGACGCGCATCGGCGAGGCCGCGCGGCGCGTGTGGGACGGCAGTGCCGATCGCGCCGTCGCGCACGCGACGTCCGGCCCGTGCCTGCAACAGAACCTCGTCTGCGTGCTGGAGGGAGAGTAGTCGTGGCGGAGCTCTGCGGCGTCGTCGGGATCGGACAGACCAGGCACCAGGCCGCGCGCAAGGACGTGTCGATGGCCGGGCTCGTGCGCGAAGCGGCGGAGCGCGCGCTCGAGGACGCGGAGCTGACCTGGAAGGACATCGACGCCGTCGTGATCGGAAAGGCCCCCGACATGTTCGAGGGCGTGATGATGCCGGAGCTGTTCCTGGTCGATGCGCTCGGCGGAGCCTACAAGCCGATGCTGCGCGTGCACACGGCGGGCAGCGTCGGCGGCTCGACCGGCATCGTCGCGGCGAGCCTCGTGCAGGCGGGCATCCACGAGCGCGTGCTGACCGTCGCCTTCGAGAAGCAGTCCGAGAGCAACGCGATGTGGGCGCTCTCGATCGCGGTGCCCTTCAGCGTCGCGGTCGTGGCCGGGGCGGGCGGCTACTTCGCGCCGCTGGTGCGCGGCTACATGCGCCGCTCGGGCGCGCCGGACGACACCGGGATCCGCGTGGCGCTGAAGGACCGCAAGAACGCGCTGAGGAACCCCTACGCGCACCTTCAGATCCCCGACATCGACTTCGACAAGATCGCGTCGTCGCCGATGCTCTGGGATCCGATCCGCTACCTCGAGACGTGTCCCTCGTCGGACGGCGCCTGCGCGATGGTGATGGCCAGCGAGAAGCTCGCGGAGCGGGCGCCGCGCAGGCCCGCGTGGATCCACGCCACCGAGATGCGCAGCGAGCCCACCATGTTCTCCGGCCGCGACCAGGTGATGCCGCGCGCCACCCTCGACAACGCGAAGAACCTCTACAAGAAGGCCCGCATCAGCAACCCGCGCAAGGAGATCGACTGCGCGGAGATCTACGTGCCCTTCTCCTGGTTCGAGCCGATGTGGATGGAGGGCATGCTGATCGCCGAGAAGAACCAGGGCTGGAAGATGACCTACGAGGGCGCGACGGCCATGGGCGGCGACTTCCCCGTGAACATGTCGGGCGGCGTGCTCTCGTCGAACCCGATCGGCGCGTCGGGCCTCTTGCGCTTCGCGGAGGCGGCCATGCAGGTGCGCGGTCAGGCGGGCGAGCACCAGGTGGACGGCGCGCGCAAGGCGCTCGGTCACGCCTACGGCGGCGGCTCGCAGTACTTCTCCACCTGGATCGTCAGCAGCGACAAGCCCTGAGCGCGCGGCGCTCTGCGCGAGGAGCCCCCCATGCTCTCGTCCTGGGACGACTTCCCGGTCCACCAGACCAGCCAGCCGGTGCGCTACGTCGCGACCAGCGACCGCAACTTCTACGACCGCTACTACTTCAACCTGCACGGCTCGTCCGACGAGCTGTTCATGGTGATGGGCATGGGCCAGTACCCGAATCTGGCCGTGCAGGATGCCTTCGCCTGCGTGCAGCGCGGCGACTCGTATCGCGTGCTGCGCGCGTCGAAGCAGCTCGGCGATCGCATGGATCTCTCCGTCGGCCCCTTCCGGGTCGAGGTGCTCGAGCCCCTGAAGCGCCTGCGCTTCCGCATCGACGAGAACGAGCACGGCATCGCCTGCGATCTCCAGTGGCGGGGCGCGATTCCGGCGGTGGAGGAGAACGCGCAGTTCATCCGGCGCCACGGGCGCGTGCTCTTCGACACCAGCCGCCTCGCGCAGACCGGCTGCTGGGAGGGCTGGCTGAGCATAGGCGACGAACGCTTCGCGGTGACGCCCGACCGCTGGTGGGGGACGCGCGATCGCTCCTGGGGCGTCCGGCCGGTCGGCGAGGCCGAGCCTCCGGGCGTCCACGCGACGGGCAAGGGCTCGCTCTCCGGGATGTGGAACTACTTCCCGATGCAGTTCTCCGACCACTCGATCCTCTACATCCTGAACGAGGAGAACGATGGCCACGTCCCGCTCTACGACGCGCGCCGCATCTGGAGCGACCCCGCGAAGCCGATCGAGCAGCTCGGCCGCGTCGTCTACGAGCACAAGCTGAGGCCCGGCACCCGCATGCTGACGGGCTCGGTGGTCCGCTTCCCCGACGCGCCGGGCGGCCCGCTCGAGATCGTCTGCGAGCCGCTGCTCCACGCCTTCATCGCGATCGGCACGGGCTACGGAGTCGAGCAGGACTGGCGCCACGGCATGTGGCAGGGGCCGCTGGTCGTGCAGGGAAAGCAGTACCGCACCGCGGAGATCGCGCCGCTCGGACAGCTCACCATCGTCGACCACGTCGCGCGCTTCTCGTACGCGGGCCGCACGGGCTACGGCCTCTACGAGCACGGCTTCTTCGGCCCGTTCCACAAGTACGGCATGCGCGACCGAGCCGACGGTGCATCCTAGGTCGTGGACTACACGCAGCTCCGCGTCGAGACCGATTCCGGTGTAGCCACGCTCACCCTGCACCGCCCCGACAAGCTCAACGCATTCACCGCGACGATGGGCGACGAGCTCTTGGACGCCTTCCGGCGCGCGCGCGACGACGCCGCGGTGCGGGTGATCGTGCTCGCGGGCAGCGGCCGCGCCTTCTGCGCGGGCGTCGACCTCGAGGCCCTGCGCGACGAGGCGGAGCGCACGCGCATCGCGAAGAGCGAGTTCATCGCGCGCTTCCCGCTCGAGGTGGCGGAGTGCCCGAAGCCGACCCTGTGCGCCATGCACGGGGCCGCGATCGGCGTGGGCGTCACGATGGCGCTGCCCTTCGATCTGCGCATCGCCGCTTCGAATGCGACGCTGGGCCTCACCTTCGCGAAGCTCGGCATCCTGCCGGGCCTCGGCAGCGCGCACCTGCTGCCGCGCCTGGTCGGACGCGCCCGCGCGCTCGACCTCGTGCTCTCCGCGCGCGTCGTCGCGGCGGAGGAGGCGCTGGAGATCGGGCTGGTTCAGCGCGTGGCGGCGCCGGAGGCGCTCGACGCGAGCGTCCGCGAGCTCGCCGCGACCCTCGCGGGCTACGACCCGGACGTGCTCGCGCACGCCAAGCGCATGCTCGAGTTCGGCGGGCACGCGACGCTCGCCGAGACGCTCGAGAACGATCCGCGCGTCAACGCGTCGCTGCAGGCTGCGCGCAAGCGCGGCTCGTAGAGCCGCGCGCGCAGCGAGGCGAAGCCGAGCGAAGCTCGGAGAAACCACGGAGTAGCGATGCCCGATCTCCTCGTCGAGCGCGAAGGCCACGCCGTGATCCTCACGATGAATCGCCCCGCGCGCATGAACGCGCTGTCGGGGGCGATGCTGGTGCGCATGTACGACGCGTACGTCGAGGCGTCCCGCAGCGACGACGTGCGCTGCATCATCGTCACGGGCGCGGGCGGCAACTTCTGCTCGGGCGCCGATCTGAAGAACATGGCGGGCCGCGGCGGCGTGGAGGATCCGGAGATCGACGTGCCGGCGCGCCTCGCCGCCGATCCCGACATCGTCTACAAGGCGCTGTTCCGCCACTACCGGCCGACCAAGCCGCTGATCGCCGCCGTCGAGGGCGTCGCCATCGCGGGCGGCACGGAGATCCTGCAGGCCATGGAGATCCGCGTGGCGGGCGAGAGCGCGCGCTTCGGCGTCTCCGAGGCGCGCTGGTCGCTCTACCCGATGGGCGGCTCGGCGGTGCGCCTCCCTCGCCAGATTCCCTACACGCACGCGGCCGAGATCCTGCTGACGGGCAAGCACCTCTCGGCGCGCGAGGCGCTGGCCGTGGGGCTCGTCGGCCACGTCGTGCCGGACGGACAGGCGCTGGCGAAGGCGCGCGAGATCGCCGAGGTGATCTGCGCCAACGGGCCGCTGGCCGTCGAGGCGATCACGCGCACGCTCCACGAGTGCGACGGCATGGAGCTCGACGCGGCGCTGCGTCACGAGTGGAGCTACGGCAGCGCGGTCTTCGCCAGCGAGGACGCCAAGGAGGGTCCGCGCGCCTTCGCGGAGAAGCGCAAGCCCGTGTTCCACCGTCGATGAGCGCGAGCCGGGAAGCGTCGCGGCCGGACGCAGACGAGAGGTGGCGCCGCGCCTTCGCGTGGGTCGAGCGGACCGTCGGCGGACGCATCGTGCGCTTCGAGCGCCAGCCGCGCTGGCGGCCGGCCTGGCACTTCGACGTGGAGCGAGCCGGCCGCGTGCTGCCGCTCCACTTCCGCGGCGCGCGCATCGAGCGCGGCGTGTATCCGCTGGAGCGCGAGATGCACATCCTCCAGCTCCTCGAGCGCGAGGGCATCCCCGTGCCCCACGTGCACGGCTTCTGCCCCGATCCCGAGGGCATCCTCATGGATCGCGCGTCCGGCCGCGCCAATCTCGCCACGGCGGAGAGCGAGGCCGAGCGCGACTCGGTGCAACGCCACTACGTGGAGCTGCTGGCGCGCATGCACGCGATTCCGCTCGCGCACTGCGAGGCGATCGGCATGCAGCGGCCGCGCAGCGCCGCCGAGCTCGCCCGCGGCGACCTCGACTTCTACCTGCGGCCGTTCCGCGAGGGCAAGCAGCAGCCCGAGCCGCTGATCGAGTTCGCGCTGCGCTGGCTCGAGCGCAAGGCGCCGCGGGAGCGCTCGCAGGTCGCGTTCCTGACCGGCGACGCCGGGCAGTTCCTCTTCCAGTCCGGGCGCGTCACCGCCGTGCTCGACCTCGAGCTCGCCTGCCTCGGCGATCCGCTGGCGGACGTCGGCGCCCTGCGCTGCCGCGACCTCTCCGAGCCCCTCGGCGACCTCGGCCGGGCCGTGCGGCACTACGAGGCGGTGAGCGGCGCGCCCGCGGACCGCGCGGTGATCGACTACCACACCGCGCGCTTCTCGCTCTGCACGCCGCTCGCCGTCGCGAACCTGATCGCGCGCCCGCCGGCCTGGCTCGACCTCGTGCAGTACACCGCGTGGTACCACGTCTACGGCCGCGCGGCGCTCGAGGCGATCGCGCTGCACGACGCGACGCCGCTCGATCCGCCGGCGCTGCCTCCGCCGGCGCCGCCGGCCTCGAACGAGGGTGCGGACTTCGCGTCCTATGCGCGCGACGCCGCGTCCCGCGTCGCGGCGTGGCGGGCCCGCGCCGCGGAGCACGGCGCCGCGCTCGAGGCGGATACGCTCGCCGACGCCGCGAAGCTGCTGCGCGCGAATCCGCGGGGCGTCGCCGAGGCGGACGCCGCGCTCGAGGCGCTGGTGCTCGCCGCCGAGCCCGGGCAGGACGCCGAGATCCTGCGCGCGCTGCACCGCCGCTGCCTGCGCGAGGAGGCGCTGCTCCAGCCGGTGCTGCGCGAGCTCGAGGGAGTGTCGATCCAGCGGATCGACTGAGCGTCAGTCCCCCGCGAGCGCGTCGTAACGCACGCCGGTCAGCTGCTCCGAGAGCTCCCACAGCCGCCGCGCGGACTCCGCGTCGCGCGAGGCGCGCGACGAGCCCACCTTCTTCGGGTGGCCCCACGTCTCGAACAGGCGATCCGGGCCGAAGTACTCGCCTCCGCGCACGGCGGGAGCGGTGGCCGCGAACAGGGTCGGCAGGCAGCCCATCTCTGCGGACTGCGAGAAGAAGCGGTTCGCCGCGGACATGACTCGCTCCATGAGACGCGAGCCGTCCATGCGCGCGCCGACGAACTGGAGGTTGGTCGCGCTGTAGCCGGGGTGACACGCCACGGCGACGAGTCCGCGGCGCGCCGCGGCGGCGCGCCGATCGAGCTCGTAGGTGAAGAGCAGGTTGGCGAGCTTGCTCTGCCCGTAGGCGCCCCAGCGCGAGTAGCGCCGCTCGCCGTGCGGATCGTCCCAGCGCATGCGACCGCCGCGGTGCGCCGTGCTGCTCACGGTGACCACGCGCGCCCGAGGCGCCGCGAGCAGGCGGGGCAGCAGCAGTCCCGTCAGCGCGAAGTGGCCGAGGTGGTTGGTGCCGAGCTGCATCTCGAAGCCGTCGGCCGTCGTGCGCCGCGGGATCGCCATCACGCCCGCGTTGTTGACCAGCACGTCGAGCTGCCCGTGGCGGTCCGCGAAGGCCTTCGCGAAGGCGCGGATCGACGCCAGGCTCGCGAGGTCGAGGGGCTGGCTCTCGGCCCGCGCGCCCGGGTGCTCCGCGCGCAGGGCGCGCACCGCGGCATCCGCCTTGCGCTCGTCGCGGCAGGCGAGCACGACGTGGGCGCCCGCTCGGGTCAGGGCCCGGGCCGCCTCGAGCCCGATCCCGCTGTTCGCGCCGGTCACGACCACGGTGCGGCCGCTCTGATCCGGGACGTCCGCGTGGGTCCAGGGCATCTCCCGTCCTCCTGCGCGCGGATCGTACCCGCTGCGGCCTCCTGGCGGCCCCGGGGCAGACGGGGTCAACCGCGGGGCCGCGGCTGCCGATGAGCCGAGGGTCGTTGCCCCGGAGCCGCGCGACCCATGTCCGAGCCCGACTTCCCGCCGAATCCGCTGCGCGAGGCGCACGCGCACGTCCGCAGCCTGCCCCTCGAGTCCCAGCTCCGGGAATGCGTGGACCAGCTCGGCCATCCGGAGCTGATCGCTGCAGAGCTGCGCGAAGCCTTCCAGGCGGTGCGACGCTGGGTCGACGGCCGCGAGCTGCCGCCGGTCGAGCCGGTAGAGCTCGACGCCGTGGACCTCGAGGAGCTGGCTCGCGAGGACTTCTACGCCACCCGGGAGATCGCGGTGCAGGGAGGCGCGCGGGCGTTCACGTGCCTGGCGAGCCGCTTCGACCCGCTCGGCGAGCTCGGACCGGTCGCCCCGCCGCGCGCGGCGCTCGACTACGTCGGGGTGAGCTGTGACGCCGCCCGGCTGCCGGTGCTCGGCGCCGTGCAGTCGAAGGAGGATTCGTCCGCCTACCCGCTGCTGCTGCGCGGCCTCGCCTGCCTCGCGGAGCTGGCCTCGGTGAGCCAGCTCGAGCGCCTGAACCACCGTCTGTTCGGCGGAGCGCTCGGCGTGTGCCCGTCCTTCGACCTCGATCTCGTGCTGCGCGAGGCTCCCGAACACGGCGAGCACGCCGCCCTCGAGCAGCTGACGCGCGACCTCGCCGAGCGCATCAAGACGGTGATCCGCGGCGATGCGCAGTTCCCGCGCATCCTGCGCGACGTCGTGTGCCTGCGGATGAAGGCCGCGCCCTTCGACAGCCGCCTGCGCTTCGCCTGGCGCGTCTAGGGCGCGGCCCTCGCCCCGCCTCACTTGAACAGCGACAGCAGCTGCTTCGTCAGCGACGTCTGGCTCACGCCCTGCGCCTGGAGCAGCGTCGTCAGGTTCGCCGGCAGGGCAGCTTCGCCTTCGGCGATCGCCTCGATCTGGTCCTCGGTGAAGCTCCAGGTCGTCGCGCCGCTCACGATCTGGACCTGGTCGGATCCAGACTTGCCGCTTCCGTCGACGAGGCTGATCTGGAGCAGATCGCCGGTGGGGCCGTTCACCATGCGCTCGACGTAGCTCTCCTTCAGCGCGGTATCGAGCTCGTGGCTTCCGTGCGCCACCGCGTC
>Ga0335070_10011810_pt1 | contig 10205 bp, 8 predicted proteins | sample Lox_Sample_13_FD_206722 | JGI IMG/M metagenome (GOLD analysis project Ga0335070, IMG submission 206722) | Soil microbial communities from Loxahatchee National Wildlife Refuge, Florida, United States - Lox_Sample_1.3 | ecosystem: Environmental > Terrestrial > Soil > Wetlands | place: USA: Florida... | reverse complement strand
GCCTGCACAACCTCAAGCGGATAGGTGGAAGCCATCAGCACCTGGGTAAGCAGGGAGTCGGGATAGAGCGCGATCGGTGCGAGGACCTGTTCCAGTTCTTCCGGTGAAAATACCGGTTTTGCCGCCTCCTGCGCCGCAGCCCCCGACGTTATCGGATCGAAGGGAGCGATCAGAGCAAAAATCATAAGAATACTCACTATACGCATAATACTCTTTGTCATAACTCCTCCATTTTCCAAATTCTCCACCCTTCGTACTTCCTTCAAACGGCGCTCGTGCCCATTTTGATAAAGCAAGCCTCCTGCCATCACCAGGATGTCTCGTGTTTATCGCACTAACCTACCTTTAATACAAGGGTTTTCTAGCAGAATCAGTATCAAAAAAAGACCGCAAGAAATAGCTCTTTGCCGATATTTCGGCAAGACCACCGATATTTCGTTAATATGTCCTTCATGATGTAGTCGGCCGATTGATACCGAGTTTCTTCATCTTCGATTGCAGCGTCGTACCTTTCAGACCAAGGATCTCAGCAGCCCCGCCCTTACCGGTAACATGCCAGGATGTTTTCTCCAGTACACTCAGAATGTGTCTGCGCTCTATGTCCTGGAGGGTCACACTATGTTCTCCTGAGGTTACAACCCCGGGAGCTTCAGGCAAAAAAACTTCCACTGTTTTCCCCCTGCTGACTATCATGGCGCGTTCGATGACATTCCTGAGCTCCCGGCCGTTGCCCGGCCATACGTAAGACCGGAGAACATCCATGGTCTTCTTCGGGATCTTATCGATCCGTTTTCCCATCTTCTTCTGAAATTCAGTAACAAAGGCCCATACCATGAGAGGGATGTCCTCCGGACGTTCACGGAGGGGCGGTATCAGAATGGGGAAGACATTCAGACGGTAAAAGAGATCATTTCTGAACCGCCCCCCCTCAACCTCCCGGGCAAGGTCCCTGTTGGTGGCCGCGATAATGCGGACGTCAACGTGGACCGCTTTTGTTGAGCCCAGTCTCTCGAATGCGCCTTCCTCAATCACCCTGAGCAGCTTGGCCTGAAGCTCAGAGGGAAGTTCACCGATTTCGTCAAGAAAGATTGTGGAACCGTCGGCAACCTCGAACCGGCCTGCCATCCTCGTGAGGGCGCCAGTAAAGGCGCCCTTCTCCCGCCCAAAGAGTTCGCTTTCGATGAGCGTGGGCGGAAGAGCAGCACAGTTGACGGTAACAAGGGAACGGTCTTTTCGGACGCTCATGCTGTGGATTGCCCGCGCCAGCATTTCCTTTCCCGTTCCCGTTTCACCCAATATGAGGACCGTGGTGTCAGTCCGCGCAACCTGCGAGGCCTGTAGCAGGACCTTTTTCATGGCTGCGCTTTGTCCAATGATCGCCGTCTGCTCACTCAACTGCTTGACTTCCTGTTGAAGATGGACGTTCTCATCCTCAAGGTGTTTTTTGAGTTGCTCAATTTCCTGAAGGCGCTCGCTCAGCTCTTCCTCAATCTGCTTGCGTTCGGTGATGTCCAACGATGCTCCCATTAACCGGACAGGTTCGCCTGAGCCGTTATGGTGCGACCGGCCGCGGGCTGCCATCCAACGGACGCTTCCATCGGGCTCGACGATTCGGTATTCGTCGCTGAAGTCCTCCTTCTTCCGGATGGCCCTTTGCATCTTGTCGTGAATCCGGGCGCGGTCCTGGGGGTGGATGTTACTGAGGAAGACCTTTAAAGTCAGTTCCCTGTTTGAGGCAAGGCCGAGCAACCTCCGGGCTTTTTCTATGGTCCATATCTGACCCGAATCCATGTCCAAGGTCCACAGGGCCGCATTCGCAGAATCTGCAGCAAGGCTCAGACGTGCCAGGCTTTCGCGCAGGTACTCTTCAGAGCGTTTTCGGGCAAAGGCATTGGCAAAGATTTGCGCCACAAGCTTGAGGCGGCTCACGAGGGGCTCCACCCATTCCCTCTCTTGTCGGAAAACAGCGAAAGTCAGAGCCCCGAAAACCGAGCCACCCGTTACCAAAGGAATCACCAAGGTGGACTTTGTGTCATACCCGCGCCAACTCTCCTTGTCACGGGCCGCTTCCTGAGGCAGATCAGATAACCTTGAGATGGCGAGGACTTCTCCTGCGAGAACCTTATTGATTGCCCAGGGAAAAAGTTTTCTTGCATCCAGTTGCATCGGGACTTCCCGGCCTCCTCTGTCATAGAAGTGTTCCAGTTGCATGGTTCCCATATCCTTCTCGGACATCAGCCAAAGCGTAGAACGATCGAAGTCAAGCTGCTCGCAAACGCGATGCAAAGTGTCGCGGATCTCGCCATCCAGCTGACCGGCTGAGAGATTGATCAATCGAGTCGAGGTTTCGGCCAGCAGCATTTCGAACTGGTGTCGGTCCTCCCCTTCAACCTTGCTTTCTTGCAGGTCCGGGATGTCTGCCAGAACATCGTGCATCACTTCTTCCTTTTAAGCAGCGTGATCTTCCGGTTCTCTCATGGAACCTTCACCTATAACTAAACCTTAGGGGATAATGTCCACTATGTCAAGTTTAACAAGCACAAATTATTCATTCGTTGCCTCCCGCGGATCGGCATCCGCTTCTCGCCAAGAGAATAGCCCTTTGTGGCCACGCTGGCTGCGCAATCTCATCAACGCCTTTCTTCAACTACGCTCAGTGTGCCCTAAAGGAGCTTGCTCTCTTGCAGTTGCTTCATGAGCACGTCAATGAAGGGGTTGATCGTTCCCTCCCGAGAGTTCTCGACTTTCACCCTGGAAAGGTAAGACCAGATAAGCTTTTCGCCCTTCACCTCATACACGTTGGTAACAATCGTAAAAAACTCAGCATCATAGGCTGAACCAGGTTCATAGGAATAGAAGCGAAACCATCCGTCACGATAGTCTAGCGGCACCGTGTAGATCCCGCCGGGATAGAGTTGTGAGGTCTCTTCCTTGCTGATCGGCCGCGCAACCAGGACGTTCCTGATACCCAACTCCCTGACCTTTGCCAGTATAGCCTCCCGCTCAAGTTTCGCGCCGGACTGAGAAAAGACCTTGTTGCCCGGCACCGCTTCAACACCCCTGGATGCCAGACGCTCAGAAAGGACATTCTCGAAATGCTCCTGCATGAAATCAACTTGAGCAGCGGCAATGACGAGGACTTTTTGAAGCCGCTCATTGCTTGTCTCATCCTTCCAGACATTCACGGTCTTGATTGAGGCGCAGGAAGTCGTCATCATTGTCAGCAAAAAGGCGATGAAGAAGCTGCATTTCAGGGGAATTCTCATACTCTTCGTCCTCTCTTATTCAGGTTTTTCTGTGTCCTTCCGTTTCTGTATAGCATACCTTCATAATACCTTTCTGTTGCACAAAGACTGCCTCGTTCGGAACGGTTGGCGTCTACACGTCTGACTTTCCCTTTGTGTGCGACATTACTGTTTATTCAAGGTCTGCGAAGAGCACCACAACTCTTGCCTGTCCCGGTCCTGTCACGCTTATTTCTCTATCCTCGTAATTTTCGTGCCCTGCAAGCCAAGGCCGGCCATCAGTCCCTTCTGGTCGAAGAACATTGCATAGATTTCCGATTGCAATGTGGTCGTTGACATAGACTTGGCTGCACCTATGTCCACAACCACGATGGTCGGGCCTACGCCAAGCTCCCACCCGTCACTTTTGTCGATCCATTTCAGCGCCGAGTCGGTCATAAAAAAGAGCGCATAGCCGAATTTCTGGATTCCCGCCTGTAACCCATACGAAGCCTGAACTGTGTTGTAATACCCGGCTATCTTCCCTCCCTCGATGAGCGCGCCCTCACCGTATTGGCCTCCCACAATAAAACCACCCTTCACGATCCCGGGGAAGACAAGGATGCCCTTTGCCTTTTCACCAAGTGCCCTGGCCGTAGCTGACTTTGCATAGAGCTTATCCAGAGCACTCTTGACATCACGGTTAATCTCCGCCGCCGACGCCGCCGCAACGGGGGCCGGACAAACAAATGTGCACGTCACAAGAAGTGTCAACACCACAGCAGTCAAATGAAAGTATTTCATCGTCCTATCCTCCCTTTCTTATCACTATTCTGCCGCTTTCATGAGCGGTATTTTCTGGGCGAGCTCATAATACAGAACGGCCTGGATCTTATTCTCGATCTGGTAGTAGCGTGCAGTCTTCACAGGAGACAAGACTTTGCGGAACTTCGGAAGATAGGCCGTGCGGAGCTTCAGCCCCAGAGTCTCGATCGTCATGTACTCGTTAAGCAGCCTCTTCGCAGTATCGTCGGTCATCTTGCCGTATGCATCAGCGTAGTCATTGATCAGTTTTATGGTGCGTGTGCGCAGAAGAAACAGTTCATCCTGATACTGTTCATAGACCGGCCAGAAGGCCTTGGCCTCGGACTCGGTCAGTTGTATGTTTTCCGCGACGAGATGCTTCTTGTCGGCGCGTACCTTCTCAAGGACGATCTGCATGTTATCCGCCTTTTTCTCCTGCCCAAGCGCATGAGAAGCAACAACCACGATCATCGACACTACCATCAAGACGACTACTGCCCTGCTTTTGTTTCTCATATGATTCCTCCTTTCGTAGTGCACAACATTTGAAACGTCTCTAGCTTCATTCTTTTTCTTGATTCCAGCTCTTGATTCCCATAAGGCTTATCCTATCCCGTCGGGACCGTGATGATCGGAGCGCCCTCCTTGGCGCCTCCTGTTTCGGTAAGGGAAAAGATGAACATAAGGAATGAAAAGAGCGCCTTCGAACGATAGTCGCGGTCATCGATCCAGAACCAATGGTAACGATAGGGGACCGCAATGAAGGCGTCTGCCGGTTTGTCGGTTGAACTATGGATTCTTATGAGCGGAGGGACAGGGACACCATTCACCGTCTCCCCGGCCATCGTCGGGTTCACCCGCTTCTCCTCAACATGCGCAGACGGCACATCGATATACGACGCAAGATCGATGATGATCTCAAGTATCGACCGCGTCAGCAGGGCGAGCTCTTTATCGTCTTTTGCGACTGAACCATAGACAACGCTGATGTCACTTGCAGATGGGTCGAGCCCCAACGTTTTCCGGACGAAGAGTATGTCCTCCTGCACCGCTGGATCGACTTTCCCTCTAAAGCTCATCACCACCCCTTCCATCTCGTCTGTTTTCTGGACCCTCAGCCCTATGGCGCCCGAGTCCTGGATCCTCCGCATCCTCTCCAGGAGCGGATAGAACTCGGGGTCAGCAGCGCGAGCGCGCGCCGATCCCCCGTACCGGTTCCTGACACCGTTGACCGTGTGTACGCAGATCCTGAGGATGAGATCTATCGGGTAGCCGGCCTGGATCAGGCTCAATATGGCGGGCGGCGGGATCGGTTTCATGAGGCTCCGGGCAAACTTCTCTCCGCTGAGAGGCGTATAGGTGATGGTAGGGCGTTCGACGTACTGCGCAAGACCTCCCACGGATTGTGAGTTTGTTGCGACCGAAGTCACAGGGTGGACCCAGGTAAACCCTGCATTCACCTGCGCTGCCAACTGGTACTGACTTATGACAGAGGCTACATCGAGAAAGACAGGCGTGTCGCCATACCGCAGCTTCACCGCGTTGATGAGCATCTGCTCCTTCCAGGAGTCCCCGAGCGCCCCGGTGTAGTCGAAACGGTCGCGGCCAACGGTGTGAGGCCCAATACTCGTACAGCCCGAAAGGACCAGCAGACCAACCGAAAGGAAAACAGACATCAACCTCTTGATCGAATCCATATTCTTCTCCTCCGGGATTTCACAAAGGATTGAGACGGAAGAAATGGTATTTCCACGGTCCAAGGTCAACGTACAGACCGGGACCGAACATCTCGTCCCCGTTCCTGTCGAAGGTTTCGTCCGACAGAACATCGGTAAGGCGCCACGTCTTTCCCTTCAATTCATCCCAGGGCAGCGCTACCTGCCCCTGCGAGGCTAAATCAGAGAGATTCACGACGATCAAATAACGCTCCCCGCCATTGCGCCAGCACCAGGCGACGAGGTTCTGATAGCTTGCATTATCGGGCCAACCGTTCCGCTCGCAGAGCTGCCACCTCCCTTCACGGAGGCCTTCGACAGAAGCTGCCTTGAGCAGCCTGCGGTAGAAAGACTGGAGGTCGGCATCGACAGGCTCGACAGGAGAGCGACCGAGGAAGACGGGCAACCTCACCTTCCTTCCCTCGAACTGCCCTTCATGAAAAAGTTTTGCGCCCGGAATCGTGGCGATGGTCACGGCGGCGGCACGCTCCTGCTGGGGGGAGAATATTGAAGCTGCGCGGGGCTCATCATGGTTCTCGATGAAACGGACCAGTTTCTCCTGATAGGCAAGGTCTGCCAGAAGGTGCATCCGGACACTCTCGGCGTGCTCCATACGGTCATAGAGTCTCTTGTCGTAGCAAAAATCAAACCCCTGCTGTTGCAGTTCCCACTCGAGGTCCCAGTAGGCCTCGGCGATGAACCTGAACTCCGGATATCTCCATTTGATGGCATTTGTAACCGTGGGCCAATAGTCGTGGTCGGGTCTCTGTCCTGCGCGAGACCCCCAGGTGCGTTCGAAAATATTGTTCATGACAAGCATCGCCATGTCGCAGCGGATGCCGTCACATTGTCCGGCGATAACAGAAACGGTATCGATGATTGCCTGACGCAGGTCGCAATCAAAGGCGTTCAACTGAAGCACATCAGGCCACGCAGGAAAATAGGGGTCCTTGCCGCATGCAAAGATGTTCCCTCCTGCTTCAAGAAACGATGCCGGTTCCCTCCTCACGTCATCGGCATTTCCACGGACAAAATACTTTGGATGTTCTTTGACCCAGGGGTGATCAGGCGCAACGTGGTTCGGCACAAAGTCAAGGATAAGCCTCAGGCCCCGTTCCCTGAGAATGTTCCGCGCAGCTGCGAGCCCCCCAGGGCCACCGAGACGGTCGTCGACCACATACCTCCGCACACAGTATGGGGAGCCGACAATGTCTTGAGTCTGAAGATCGGGAAGGACCCGCCGGAATTCCGACATGAGCCCTTCATTGTTGAGGGCGACCTGAATCCCCTTAGGACTCCGCTCCCATACACCCATGAACCATATGGCATCAACGCCGATGGAAAATAGGGAGGCCCATTCCTCAGGAGGCACTGTGGCAAGCGTAACGGACCTGTTGTGTTTCAGGCTTAATTCATTAAGCCATACCCACGTATTGATCTCGTAGATGAGCGGATGCTTCGACCATGGTTTCATTTCATCACCTCAGATTTCCGATCCTTGGCCTGTTTCATCGGTTTCATAATTCCTTCTTCCAAGATCAACTGCCGCGGCAGGTCCTTTCCTGAAAAAAAGTTCCCACATTTTGCCCTTGCCCAGCACCCTCCCTAATTCTTTGGTGGCAAAGAAGGGTATAAAGGCGACAAACACCACCAGACACTTTGCAAAAAATTCATGACTGCCTTCACTCAGAAGGTGGTCCAACATTCCATCCAGGCCCTTCCCGTGCAGAAATCCTCGTATGGCCGACTCGACAGCTGCAAAGAGCACGACCCACAAGGTGAAGGCAAAAGCCTTAGAGAGGGTGGGCAAAATTAAAGGCTTGTTATCGAGACTGCGCCAAAAGTGAAAGAGACCTCCGATCATAATGACTTTGGCGAGGACCAAGGCCTTGATCAGGCTGATCCCCCAATGCGTATAGCTGATGTAATAATGAGCCAGTATTAATCTTCGATACGACGTAAATACCGCAAAAACAAGGGTCAGATAAAGTACATTTATCCAATAGGCGATCATTTCGAGAACGACTTTATCTTTCAATCCTCTTATTTTTTCGGTCATGTTGCTCATCTCAGTCACTTTGAATCAGTGCTTCCGGATGGCTGAAAATATGGCGGCGTCTTTTGCCACGGATACCCCTTCACCGCCATGTTGTATCCCACATCAAAGAGCTCACGCATGTATGCCGTATCGAAATCCTCCTTCTTCGGCACGTTGAAGCTCTTGGGTATGTAAGCCAGATTGTAATCAAGACCATCCTTCTGGGCAGTCAAATAGATCCGATAGAGGTCGCCAATACCCTGCGTGTGAATCAAGGAGGAGACGGCCCGCCCGGCAATGGTCAGCGTCCGGCGATCCACCTGAGCCCACTCGGGATCAAGTCGGCTGTTGCGAATGATGTAAAGCCTCCTTTCGCGCGGCTCAGCGTGCTCCTTACGCGCCAACTCTTTGGCGCTGATTGATGGAGGGTAGATGAAGACCTGGGCCATGGTGCCGCCATCAACATGCATCTCCTGGTATTTCTGCCCCCCTGCCTCTACATCGATCATCGTCGGAGGAAATGCACCGGGGATTGCAGCCGAGGCGATCATGACGGTCCGAAACAGCTCAAGGGCCTTGGGATGACCACTCGCGGCAATCTTGGTCATATTCCATATGAGCCCCTCGCGGGCATCCAGATCGACAGTGGCCACCAGAAGCAGACGGCCCTTCTTATATTCAGCAGCGATTGCATCCAGCATATTCTTGGTTACCGCCTTCTCAACCAATTCCCGTAAGGGCCGGTTGTCGGCTGCGGCGTCACTGAAAAGGGCTGACATCAGGCTTCTTTTCTCCAGGATGTCCTTGGGAGATACGTTTGTGTAAAACTCCTTCAGCTGATCATCGTATGAAGACCCCAGAAAGGCGAAAGGACCGATCAAAGCCCCCGTGCTGATGCCGGTCACCAGCTTGAACTCCGGCCGGTCTCCGGCAGCTGTCCATCCGCATAACAGTCCGGCGCCGAAAGCTCCGTTGTCGCCCCCGCCGGAGATTGCGAGAAAGACAGCCGGTGGAAGCTGACCGGAACGTCCGCTCGCCGCAAAATACCCAAGCTCGCGCCTATACGCCTCAACGGCTTCTTGCGATATGGCATCCATGTCCTTGGCAAAGCCGATCCGGTATCGCACATCAGAAAACCCAGGCACCTGTGCCTGATCCTCCAAGCCCACGGGCACCGCCGGCAGACGCTCAGGCGTCGCACAGCCCTGGAAGACCATGACAAAGATCGAGAAAACAACCGTCATAATTGCTGAATAGTTCATCTTAGTCCTCCCGCATGACAGATTTCACAAATCTCTCCTTGACATCGGCTCAGCTCCTGGAGCCGTACACATGTATTAATTTCATAGATTACAGGATGCTTCGGCCATGCTTTCATGTCTTTGCCTCTCCCGCTTCTGAGGCGCTCTTCACGAACCCGGCCTGCTTGCCCGCCTCCAGGGCCCGCTTGGGATCGAGGAAACCGAAGAGCTGGATGAGCTTCGCCAGACATCCTGTCCATCCCGTCTGGTGGCTCGCCCCCAGCCCCGCCCCGTTGTCCCCGTGGAAGTATTCGTAGAAAAGGATGTGGTCGCGCCAGTGGGGGTCGGTCTGGAACTTCTCCGCGCCGCCGTACACAGGCCTCTTGCTCTGTTCATTCCTGAGGAAGATCCGGGTGAGCCGGTCCGCGATCTCCCTGGCTGCCTCGAAGAGGTTCATCATCTTCCCTGACCCCGTGGGGCACTCGATCTTGAAGTTGTCGCCGTAGTATAGGTAGAAGTTCAGGAGCGCCCGGATGATCATCGCGTTCACCGGCATCCAGACCGGCCCACGCCAGTTGGAGTTGCCCCCGAACATGCCGGTGTTGGACTCGGCCGGTAGGTAGTCCACCCGGTACTCCTGGCCTTGCACGTTGAAAACGAACGGGTTCTGCTCGTGGAATTTAGAGAGGGAGCGGATACCGTATGGGCCGAGGAATTCGTTCTCGTCAAGCATCTTCGTCAGGATCCGGCGGAGCCGCTCCGGGTTGACCAAAGCGAAGATCCCCCGCTCGGCAACACCCAGGTGACCCGGGCCCGTGGGGTGGATGGAACGAAGGAGCTCAGGCATCTGGCGAACACGTGCCAGAAGCATGGCCGATGCCTGAGGAACACGCTCTCGCTGCCACTTCTCGATCACGGTCGTGGCGCACAGAGGCAAGAGGCCCACCATCGAACGCACCTTGAGCCGTGTCGAAGTGCCCTCCGGAAGCCGCAAGAGATCGTAGTAAAATCCGTCCTCTTCGTCCCACATGCCGTCCTGACCGGGCTTGTTCATAGCCGCTGCGATATACATGAAATGCTCGACGAATTTGCCTACCATGTCCTCGTAGGTAGGGTCGTGGGCAGCGAGCTCAATGGCGAACTCGAGCATGTTCTGCGTGAAAAGCGCCATCCAGGCCGTGCC
>Ga0335070_10011809_pt1 | contig 10206 bp, 9 predicted proteins | sample Lox_Sample_13_FD_206722 | JGI IMG/M metagenome (GOLD analysis project Ga0335070, IMG submission 206722) | Soil microbial communities from Loxahatchee National Wildlife Refuge, Florida, United States - Lox_Sample_1.3 | ecosystem: Environmental > Terrestrial > Soil > Wetlands | place: USA: Florida... | reverse complement strand
CACCCCGTGCCACACCGTGCGCGCGGGCGAGGACGACCGCGCCGCGTTCGCACGCGACCGCCTCGCGGTCAGCCGCTCACGACCGCGGCCCGCCGTGGCGGGCCGCGGCGCCGCGGCTACTTCACCGGCGCCATCAGGTGCTGGTAGGGCGTACCGGCCCACATGACGTACGGGACGCTCGTGTCCGGATCCGCGGCCTTCGGGTACTGGTCGTAGAAGGCGGCGTCGCCGCCGACGACCATCACGTGCGGGCCGGTCTTGATCCAGTGGTTCTGCGCGGTGGGCTTATCGGCATACGGGTCGGTGTTGCTCGCGTCGGTGCCGCCCTCGAGCATGTACATGAGCCCCACCTTGCCCGCCGGCGGCGGCTTGTGCGCGACCCAGGCGTGCACCCATTCCATCGCGGCCGCGTCCATGCACATCGGGTCGGGCCCGGGCGTCGCCGGGTTGTCGGGCATGCAGGTGAAGCCGTTCGTGCCCTTGCGCAGCGTGCGCATCTTGCCGTCGGCCTCCATCGCGACGATCGTCGCGTTCTTGCCGACCGCCGCCGGTGCGGCGCTCATCGCGCTCTTGATCATCTCGGCGTCGCTCGGGCCGGCCTTGGCGGCCTTCGCAGCGGGCGCGGCGGCAGGCTTGGCGTTGTCGGCGTACGCGGCGAACGCCGTGCCGAGTCCGAACAGCACCGTGATTGCAATGGATGTCGTGCGCATCGTCGGTCCCCCCCGAATGCTTGGTGGATGGTCGCCGCCGCGGGGCGTGAGCCGCCGTCGTGCCGGCGCCGAGCGTTCGACGCTCAATGGCGCCTAGCAGACGCCCGGGCGCGGCGAAGGTCAAGGAACATGCGGATTGCTGCTGCGCAGCTACCGCGCCGCAGCGGCGGCGCGGCCCGCGTCGCGGGTGCGGCGCTCGGGGCCGGGCGCTCAGGCCTCGCCGGCAGCGCGGCGCGGAAAGCCGACCCAGCGACGCCGCTCGAAGTCGAACAGCTTGCACTGGCGCACCGAGCGCCAGTAGGTGCGCAGCGAGAGCTCGACCACCGGGATGTCCGGCACGAGCCGCGCGAGCGCACCCTGCGCGGCCTTCAGCCGGTAGAGCGGAATGCGCGGGTCGAGGTGATGGGCGGCGTGCTCCATGATGTTGTGCAGCAGCCAGTTCCACCACGGCCGCACCCGATAACGCACCGTGCCGTGCAGGATGCCCTGCGCCTTCAGCCACGCGGACTTGTCGGCGTACCAGACCACGTCCGGATGGGTGTGGTGCAGGTAGACGACGAAGCCGACCACCCAGGTCCAGATCAGGAACGGCGCGAGGAAGCCGAGCAGGATCGCGAGCGCCACCGCGCCGCGCGCCGCCGGCGCCGCCACGACCAGCGCGCCGATCCAGGCGGTCGCGAACGCCGTCACCGCGACCGAGTCCCAGGTGAACTCGGCGCGCCGGCCGGGCGCGTCGCCGCGCCCCGGGAAGTACAGCCGCCGCCACCAGATCTCGACCATGTAGTACGGCAGCGGGCCGAAGGCGCTGCGGTAGACGCGCTCGAGCAGGCGCCGCGCCGGCGACAGCGAGCGCCACTCCGACGGGTCGAGCGGCTGCCAGACGAAGTCGCGTCCCTTGAGGTTGTTGAAGCCGTGGTGCACGACGTTGTGGCCGACCCGCCAGAGCGAGAACGGCGTCAGCGACGGCAGGAACGCGATGCGGCCGAGCAGCTTGTTGAGCGCGGCGTGGTCGGTGAGGCTGCCGTGGCAGGCATCGTGGCCGATGATGAACAGGCGCACGATCGCGAGCGTCGCGAGCGCCGAGCCGGCGAGCGCCGCGGCGAGGGTGCCGCCGCGGGCCACCAGCCACTCGCCGGCGACGAACAGCGCGATGTCGGCCGCCAGCAGCGCGAGCGCCAGCGCGGTCGAGCGGTCGTAGTACGCCGACAGCACCTCGCGCAGGCGCGTGACGCTCGGCGCACGCACGACGGGCTCGGTCGGGGCGGCGACGGTGGCCGCTGCGGGGACGGTGGCGGACATGGGCGGGCTCGCACGGCAGCTGAGGTTGCAGTGCGGCATTATGGCGTGGCCGCAGGCCGGTGCCCAGTCGGCATAATGGCGCGCCGCCAGGTCCCGTGGAGTGATGCGATGTACACCCTGTATTACATGCCCGGCGCCGCGAGCTTCGTGGTCCACTGGCTGCTGATCGAGATCGGCGCGGCCTACGACCTCAAGCGCATCGACGCCGAGGCGCGCGAGCACAAGCGGCCGGAGTACCTCAAGCTCAACCCGAACGGCGTCGTGCCGGTGCTGCTGATCGACGGCGAGCCGGTGTACGAGGCGGCCGCGCTCGCGCTGCTGCTCGCCGAGCGGCACCCGGAGGCCACGCTGGCCCCGGCCGAGGGGACCCGCGCGCGGGCGCTGTACCTGCAGTGGATGCTGCACCTCGCGAACACCGTGCAGCCGGCGTATCGCGCCTGGTTCTACCCGGACGAGCCGGCGGGCGAGGCGCACGCGGCGGCAGCCCAGGAGCGCGCCCGGGTCCGCATCGAGGCCGCGTGGGACCGCCTCGACGCCCACCTCAAGGCGCACGGACCCTACGTCTGCGGCGCGCGCCTGAGCGCCGTCGACTTCCACGCGGCGATGCTGGCGCGCTGGTCGCGCAACATGCCGCGACCGGCGACGCAGTGGCCGGCGGTCGCGGAGCTGGTCTCGCGGCTGCGCGCACGCCCGTCGTTTCGCCAGCTCAACGAGCGCGAGGGCCTGACGGAGTGGGCCTGAGCGGCGCAGGGCCCCAAGCGCCGCAGCCGCGGCTCGAGACCGAGCGGCTGATCCTGCGCCCGACCCAGGTCGAGGACTTCGAGCCCTGGGCGCAGTTCGCGGCGCACCCCGAGTCGATGCGTTTCCTCGGCGGCCCGCAGCCGCGCGCGGTCGCCTGGCGCGCCTTCATCGCGATGGCCGGCTCCTGGTCGCTGTACGGCTTCGGCATGTTCTCGGTGATCGAGAAGGCCACCGGCCGCTGGCTCGGGCGGCTCGGCCCGTGGCGGCCGGAAGGCTGGCCGGGCAACGAGATCGGCTGGGGGATGGTCCGCGACGTCGAGGGCCGCGGCTTCGCGCTCGAGGGCGCCCGCGCCGCGATCGACTGGGCCTTCGACGCGCTCGGCTGGTCCGAGATCATCCACTGCATCGACGACGGCAACGAGCGTTCGCTCGCGCTGGCGCGGCGCCTCGGCTCGGTCTGGCAGCGGCGCCAGACGCTGCCGCCGCCGCTGGCCGTCGAGGTGAACGTCTACGGCCAGTCGCGCGCCGACTGGCGCCGGCGCCAGGCTCAGGCCCGCGGCGGCCTGCCGAGGTAGAGGCGCAGCGCCAGGCGCTGCACCAGGTTGCCGTAGGGCGGGTAGAAGAGCGCGACCGGGAACCAGCGGTGGCGCGTGAACACCGCCTTGGCGTGCGACAGCTCGCGAAAGCCCTCCTCGCCGTGGTAGCTGCCCATGCCCGAGGTGCCAGAGCCGCCGAAGGGCAGGTCGTGGTTGAAGACGTGCCAGCCCCAGTCGTTGACCGTGACGCCGCCGGAGTGCGTGCCGTCGAGCGCCGCCGCGAGCGCCGCGGAGTCGAAGCCGAACGGGTACAGCGCCAGCGGCCGCGGCCGCTCGGCGACGTAGCGCAGCGCCTCGGCGAGCGTCTCGTAGCCGATCACCGGCAGGATCGGGCCGAAGATCTCCTCGCGCGCGATGCGCATCTCCTCGCGTACGCCGGTGATCACGTGCAACGGCAGTCGCCGGTCCGGCCCGGTGGTGCCGGCGACGGTGACCGCGGCGCCGCGCGCGCGCGCGTCGGCGACCAGGTCGAGCAGGCGCGAGTGCTGGCGGTCGTTGATGACGCTGGTGTAGTCGGCGTTGCCGCGCACCTCCGGCACGAACTCGCGGAACGCCGCCGCGACCGCGGCGGCGAACTCCTCGACGCGCGCCTTCGGCACCAGCGCGTAGTCGGGCGAGACGCAGATCTGGCCGCAGTTGAAGGTCTTGCCGTGCGCGACCGCGCGCGCCGCGGCGCCGAGGTCGGCCGCGGGCGCGACGATCGCCGGCGACTTGCCGCCGAGCTCGAGCGTCACCGGCGTCAGGTTCGCGGCCGCGGCGCGCATCACGTGCGGCGCGACGGCCGGCGAGCCGGTGAACACCAGGTGGTCGAAGGGCAGCGCGGCGAAGGCCTGCGCGGCGGCGACCGCGCCGCCGAACACCGCGACCTCGTCCTCGGCGAAGCAGTCGGCGAGCAGCGCGCGCACCGCCTCGGTGGTCCGCGGCGTGTACTCCGACATCTTGATCATCGCGCGGTTGCCGGCGGCGAGCGCGGCGACCAGCGGCCCGAGCGCGAGGTACACCGGGAAGTTCCAAGGCGCGATGATGCCGACGACGCCCTTCGGCTGGTAGCGCACGTAGGCGCGGTTGGTGGCGAAGAGGAGCTCGGTGCGGCGCCGGCGCGAGCGCATCCAGCGGCCGAGGTGGCCGAGCGCGTGGTTGATCTCGAGCACCGGCCCGAGCACGTCGGCCATCTTCGACTCGAACTGCGAGCGGCCGCCGAAGTCGTCGCTCATCGCGTCGGCGAGGCGGTCCTGGTGGGCGCGCAGCGCGCTGCGCAGCCGCTTCAGGCGCGCGCGGCGCTCGGCCGCGGCGGGGTACGGGCTGGCGGCGAAGGCGGCGCGCTGCTGCGCGTAGATCGACTGCAGCCGCGCGATCTCGGCGGCATCGGCCGGCGCTGCCGCGCTCGCCGCGGCGTTCACGGCGCGGCCTCGTACTTGCCGTGGCGCACCAGCGCGTACGCCACCAGCGCCACGGCCACCGACCCGACGCTCGCCCACAACTGGCTCGCGAGGTCGGGCGTGAACGCCATCGCGACCAGCACCGCGGTCATCGCCGCGATCGCGAAGTAGCTGAGCCACGGGAACAGCCAGATCGGCAGCGCCGGCGGCGGGCCGCCGGCGCGCTCGCCGCGGCGGCGCAGGCTCACCTGCGCGGCGGCGGTGGCGATGTAGACGAACACGATGACCGCGCCGGACGCGTTCACCAGCCACTTGAACACCACGCTCGGCGACAGCACCGCGACCAGCACGCCGGCGAAGCCGACGGCGCTGCCGAGCATCACCGAGCGCGCCGGCACGTGGCGCTTGTTGGTCTTGACGAGCCAGTGCGGCGCGTCGCCCTTGTCGGCGAGCACGAACAGCACGCGCGAGGCGACGTAGAAGGCCGAGTTCAGGCAGGAGAGCACGGCCGTCAGGATGATCGCGCTCATGATCGTCGGCGCCCAGGGCACGTGCATCTGCTCGAGCGCGCGCGTGAACGGCGACTCGCCCGGCCGGACCCGGTCCCACGGCAGGATGCTGACGATCAGCAGCAGCGAGGTGACGTAGAACACCAGGATGCGCACCACGATCGTCGAGCTCATGCGCGCCACCGCGCGCGCAGGCTCGGTGGACTCGGCCGCGGCGACCGCGACGATCTCGGCACCCATCATCGAGAAGATCACCGTCGTCACGGTCGCGAGCACCGCGACCGGGCCGTGCGGCATGAAGCCGCCGTGGCTGACGAGGTTGCCGAAGGTCGGGCCGCTCGGCGAGCTCAGCCCGAAGGCGTACGACGCCGCCATCGCGATGAAGGTGATGATCGCCGCCACCTTGATCGAGGAGAACCAGAACTCGAACTCGCCATAGGCGCGCGCCGACATCAGGTTGACGCCAGTCATCGCCGCCATCAGGATCGCGCCGAGCTGCCAGTTCTCGAGCGGCAGCCAGTCCTGCAGGATGGTCGCGCCGGCGATCGCCTCGACCGGGATCACGACCACCCAGAAGAACCAGTACAGCCAGCCGACCGAGAATCCCGCCCAGTGGCCCAGGCCGAGGCGCGAGAACTCGGTGAACGAGCGGACCTGGGGGTTGGCCACCGCCATCTCGCCCAGCATCCGCATGATCAGGAAGACGACCGCCCCGGTCAGCGCGTAGCTGATCACCGACGCGGGTCCGGCCGCCGAGATCGCCGCGCTGCTGCCGACGAACAGCCCGGCGCCGATGATGCCGCCGATGGTGATCATCGACACGTGCCGTGGCCGCAGCGACCGGCTCAGCGAGTGGTCGTCGGCGGCGGCCGTGGTGGCGCTGACCGTGGCGGCGGTGTCGTTCATGGGCGTTCGGCTCCGGGGGGCGGGATGGCGCAGCCGCAGAGGTTACACAATGCGGCGCCAGCGGGCAGCCGGTTCTACAATATCCCCGGCCGGACCGCCGGTCGCGCGCCGGGCGCGGCCGCCGGCCGGCGCGCGAGCGGCTGCGGCGAGCGAGGGGAGGGGGCGTGAACGAATACGGTGACCCGGAATTCGGCGACATCGAGGCGGCCGCGGCGCGCATCGAGCGCTACGTGCGGCACACGCCGGTGCTGGCCTCGGTGGAGCTGTCGCGCGCGCTCGGCAGCGGCACCGAGTTCAAGTGCGAGAGTCTGCAGAGCGCCGGCGCGTTCAAGTCGCGCGGCGCCTGCAACGCGGTGTTCGCGCTCGACGACGCGAGCGCCGCACGCGGCGTCGCGACCCACTCGTCCGGCAACCACGCGGCGGCGCTGTCGCGCGCGGCGCGGCTGCGCGGCATCCCGGCCTACATCGTCATGCCGCGCGGCGCGCCGCGCATCAAGCGCGCCGCGGTCGAGGGCTTCGGCGGGCGCATCCAGGAGTGCGAGCCGACGCTCGCCGCGCGCGAGGCCGCCGCGGCCGAGCTCGTCGCCGCGACCGGCGCCACGCTCGTGCATCCCTACGACGACCCGCAGGTGATCGCCGGCCAGGGCACGATCGTCGTCGAGCTCGCCGCGCAGACCGCCGCTCCGGACGTCGTGCTGGTGCCGGTGGGCGGCGGCGGCCTGCTGTCGGGCACGGCGCTCGCCTGCCGGCGGCTGTGGCCGGGCGCGCGCGTCGTCGGCGCGGAGCCCGCCGGCGCCGACGACGCCTTCCGCTCGTTCGCGAGCGGCGCGCTGCAGCCCCAGCTCGCGCCGCAGACCATCGCCGACGGACTGCGCGGCGCGCTCTCGGCGCGCACCTTCAGGATCGCGCGCGCCAACGCCGACGAGATCGTCACCGTCGGCGAGGCGAGCATCGTCGCCGCGATGCGCCTGGTGTTCGACCTGCTCAAGGTCGTCATCGAGCCGTCGTCGGCGGTGCCGGTGGCGGCGCTGCTGGAGGGCAAGGTGCGCGCGGCGCGCGTGGTCGTGGTGCTGTCCGGCGGCAACGTCGATCTCGACGCGCTGCCGTGGAGCGCGGCCGCGCCGGTCATTAGGTAGTCCGCGCAGCACGCTAGGCACAAGCGGCGATCCGCGCCTCGGTGGCCCCGGCGTACGCTATCGGCATCGGCTGAGCGGAGGGCGCACCATGTTCGACAGCAAGCACATCCTCGTGGCACTCGCCGACCCGACCGCGAAGTCGTCCCCGGCGCTGATGCGCGCGCTCGAGATCGCGGCCAAGACCGGTGCCCAGGTGACGCTGTTCCACAGCCTGTACAGCCCGTACGTCGCCGGCGAGCAGTTCTACAGTCCGACCGACCTGCAGCGCGACATCGAGGCGGCGGTCAACGCCCGCAAGCGCGAGCTCGAGCGGCTGGCGAAGCCGCTCGTGGCGGCCGGCGTGACCACGCACGTGCGCGTGCGCTGGGACTACCCGATACACGAGAGCATCGTCCGCGAGGCGATGCGCGAAGCGATCGACCTGGTCGTCATCGAGAGCCACCGCCACGGCGCCGCGGCGCGTCTCGTGCTGACCAACACGGACTGGCAGCTGATCCGGCTGTGCCCGTGCCCGGTGCTGCTGGTCAAGACCAGCCGGCGCTACGAGCGGCCGCGCGTGCTCGCGTCGGTGGACCCGCTGCACGCCCACGCGAAGCCCGCGGCGCTGGACGCGCGCCTGCTCGCGACCGGCGGCGCGCTCGCCGAGACCTTCGGCGGCAAGCTGCACGCCGCGCACTTCTACCTGCTGACGACGCCGCTCGCGACCGGCTTCATGGTCGAGCCGCTGCCGCTGCCCGCGGAGATCGCCGAGCAGCATGCCCGCGACGTGCGGCAGGCCTTCGAGGCGCTGACGGCCAAGTACGCGCTCGGCCCGCGCCGCGCGCACCTGCGCGCCGGCCTGCCGGTCGACGAGCTGCCGGAGCTCGCCGCCGAGCTCGACGCGCACGTGGTGGTGATGGGTGCCGTGTCGAGGAGCGGTCTGAAGCGCCTGTTCATCGGCCACACGGCCGAGCGCGTCATCGACCGGCTGAAGTGCGACGTGCTGATCGTCAAGCCGGAAGGCTTCAGGACGCCGGTGCCGAAGAAGGCGGCCAATCGCCCGGTGGTCCTGCCGCCGCTCTGAGCGCGGCGGCGACCGCCGCCGCGTCGACCGGCCCCGCGGTGTCGACCCGCACTGCGTAGCGCCGTTCCGCCGCCGTGAGCGGCCGGGCCGTCGCGAGCTGGTGCGCGAGCACCTGCGCGGTCGCCTCCGACGGGTCGCCGCGCCGTGCCGCGACGCGCGCCAGCAGCAGCTCGGCCGGTGCACTGCACTCGACGATCGCGAACGGGGCCGCGGCGGCGCGCGCCGCCGCCGCCGCGCGCTGCCGCTCGGCGGCGTCGAGGAAGCTGGCGTCGATGATCACGCTGAGCCCGGCCCGTGCGAGCGCAGCGGCGGCCGCGACCAGGTGCGCATAGGTGCGCGCGCTCGCCGCCGGCTCGTACAGTCCTGCGTTCAGCCCCGAGGCGCTGCGCGCCGCGGCCGGCAGCCCGGCGAGGCGCTTGCGCTCGACGTCGGAGCGCAGCCGCACGCCGGGCAGCGCGGTGGCGAGCGCCGCGGCGAGCCGGCTCTTGCCCGAGCCGGACGGGCCGCAGGTGATCGCCACGAGCCCGGCGGCGCGGGTCGCGTAGTCGCTCGCCGCGGCCACGAGCCGCCGGCACTCGGACCAGGCGTCCGCCGCCGCCGGGTCGGCGCCGAGCTGCTGCGCGCGCAAGGCATCCACCTTGGCGCGCACCAGCGCCCGGTAGCACAGGAACCAGCGCCAGACCGGTGCCGCGCCGAAGTCGCCGGAGGCGCTCAGCCAGCCGTCGAGGAAAGCCGCCGCGAGCTCCGGGCGCGCGCGGCGCTCGAGGTCCATCGCCAGGAACGCCGCGTCGCTCGCGACGTCGACGAAGCGCAGCCGCGCCGCGAAGTCGATGCCGTCGAAGGGCGTCAGCCGGCCGTCGAGGCGCACGACGTTGCGCGCGTGCAGGTCGCCGTGGCACTCGCGCACGCGGCCGGCCGCGCGGCGCGCCGCGAGCAGCGGCGCGATCGCCGCGTGCTCGCGCACGACCCAGCTCGCGAGCGCGGCGAGCGCGGCCGCCGGCAGCGGCTGCCCGGGCAGACGCAGCGCGTCGAGGTTCTCGTGCATCGCGCCGAGCGCCTCGCGCGGCGTGCCCCACGGCGCGTCCGGCTCGACCGCCGGGCCCGCGGCCTGCCAGCCGGCCACCGCCGCGCCGAGCGCAGTCAGTTCGGCGGCGGTCACGCCGTCGGCGGCGAGCAGCGCATCGAGCTCGAGCGCGCGATCGAAGCGCCGCATCCGCACCGCCGGCTCGAGCGGCGTCCCCGGGCGGTCGAAGCGCGGGCCGGCGGCGGTCGCGACGAGTTCCGATACGCCGAGGTACAGGGACGGCGCCCAGCGACGGTTGAGCGCGACCTCGGTCGCGCACGCGGCGCGCCTCAGCGCCGGGGTGGAATAGTCGAGGAACGGGAAGCGGACCGGCTTCTTGACCTTGTAGGCATAGTTGCCGGCGAGCACGACCCACGAGACGTGGGTCTCGATCAGTGCCGGTGCCGGCGCGGCGTGCGGGTAGGTGGCCGGGTCGAGCAGCGCTCCCGGCAAGTCCACGCGCGGCGCGTCGTCGGCGGCGTCAGTGGGTGGTCGGCGAGGCGTCGTCGTCGGCCTCGTCGGCCTCGGCGGCTTCCTGGATCTGCGCCGGGAACTCGTCGAGCGGGCCGCGCCAGTCGCGCGAGGCGAACTCGCTGCCCGCGGCGTCGCCGAGCTGCTCGGCCTCGACGTCATCCACCGGTCCGGTCCAGTCCTCCGGTGCCTCGGCCGGATCCAGCGGCATCGCGAACCACGTATCGAGATCCATCTCGTCGACGTCGCCATCGAAGTCCTGGATCTCGACGTAGCCGTCGTCCTGGTCGTAGGCGACCACCTGGAACATCTGGCCCTTGTCGCGGTGTGCGT
>Ga0335070_10011808_pt1 | contig 10206 bp, 10 predicted proteins | sample Lox_Sample_13_FD_206722 | JGI IMG/M metagenome (GOLD analysis project Ga0335070, IMG submission 206722) | Soil microbial communities from Loxahatchee National Wildlife Refuge, Florida, United States - Lox_Sample_1.3 | ecosystem: Environmental > Terrestrial > Soil > Wetlands | place: USA... | reverse complement strand
AGTTGCACTGATTAATGTGGTTTCAAGATAAAAGAGGAGACTTATCATGGAAATTAAAAAAGTTTGCGTCTTAGGAGCCGGTTTGATGGGAAGCGGCATAACACAAGTATGCGCCCAGGCGGGTTTTCAGGTAACCATGAGGGACATTGAGCAGAGATTCATCGACGGCGGGATGAATACGATAAGAAAGAATTTAAGCCGTGACGTGGAGAAGGGAAAAAGGACACAGGAGAACATGGACTCCGTTTTAAGCAGGATCAAGCCGACCCTTGACCTTAAAGAGGCTGCCGGCAATGCCGACGTTGTCGTTGAGGTGGTCATAGAGGTGATGGATGTCAAGAAGAAGGTCTACAGCGAACTGGAAGAGATCGTACCCGCCCACTGCCTGTTTTTTACCAACACCTCCGGTCTCAGTATTACAGAGATGGCAGCCATCACGAAGCGGCCTGCGCGGTTCATCGGCACTCATTTCTTCAATCCTGTACCGGTGATGCGCCTGCTGGAGATTATCAGGGGCTATGAGACGTCTGATGAGACCCTGGAGATCGCCAAAGAATGGGGGCAAAAGATTGGCAAGGAGGTTATCGTAGTAAAGGAAGCGCCTGCCTTTGCAGTGAACAGAATTCTCTGTATCATGCTAAACGAGGCCTTCTATGCCTTGGATGAAGCAGTCGCCAGCGCGGAGGATATAGACAAGGGTATGATGCTGGGCTGCAATCATCCCATTGGTCCGCTGGCACTGTCGGATCTTGTGGGGAACGATACTCTCCTTCATGTTATGGAGGGCCTGCACAGGGAATTGGGTGATAAATACCGCCCCGCCCCATTGTTGGTGAAACTGGTCAGGGCCGGTCGCTTCGGGAGGAAAACCGGCAAAGGGGTTTATGATTACACAAAAAAATAAGCATTAAAAAATCGCAATAATCAGAATGTCAATTTGAGAGGAGAATATGAAGGAAGTTTTTATTGTAAGTGCTGTGAGAACGCCGATCGGCAGGCAGAATGGATATCTGCGGAACTGGACCGCCCCTGAACTCCTGGGTGCAGTACTGGATGAGGCCGTCCGCAGGATTGATCTCGATCCTAAAATTGTGGATGATTTTATTACTGGTACCGTGTACCAGGTTGGGGAGCAGGGGTTCACCCTGGCGCGCATGGGTGTGTTGGCTGCGAAGTTCCCGATAACCGTCCCGGGTGTATCGGTAAACCGCCAGTGTGGAAGCAGTCTCACTGCCATTCAGCTTGCCTATGGCATGGTCGCTTCCGGTACAATGGATGTGGTAATCGCAAGCGGATGCGAATTACTGACAAAGTACGGTATGTTTTCGGATTTGAACGGCACCCTGCATACAGGCAAGCCCATGGGCAATCCATTTGGCGAATTTTACACCAGCAAGTACGGCATACCGGATCAGATCAAGGCGGCACAGATGATAGCGGACAAATGGGAAATCACACGCGAAGAATGCCATGAATTTGCGATTGCGAGCCACCGGAAGGCACATGCAGCGACCATCAAAGGATATTTTAAGAATGAAATCCTGCCCATTAAAGGCGTTGATAAAGACAGCAATGAAATTGTCAGGGATACTGATGAACCGATCAGGCCCGAGACATCCCACGAGACGCTTTCTTCCCTCAAGGTCTTGCCGAACACCAAATGGATAACCGCCGGTATATCAAGTACCATTACAGACGGCGCATCGGCGGTGGTTCTTATGAGTGAAGAAAAAATAAAAGAACTGAAGCTCAATCCGATGGCCCGATTTGTCACGAATGCCGTCATCGGCTCCGATCCCGAGATAATGCTCACGGGCCCCATTTATGTTACTCCCAAAGTTCTGAAGAAAGCTGGCCTCTCCCTTAATGATATCGATATCTATGAGATCAATGAGGCATTCGCACCCATACCGCTTGCCTGGGCTAAGGAGCTGAAGGCGGATCAGAGTAAATTGAATGTGAACGGAGGCGCTCTTGCCCTCGGCCATCCTGTCGGCAATTCCGGCTGTCGCCTGACAGTTACGGCGGTGAATGAACTCATCCGGCGAAATGCCCAGTACGCACTTATTTCGCTCTGCACGGGCGGGGGAATGGCTCCGGCAACGATTCTTGAGAGAGCGTGAAAAATATATTCCAAACAGAGGATACTCGTTTTTCAATTGTATCATCAGAGATTTCTTTCTCTGTTAAAGGAAACACTCTATGAAACCATTGATATCCCTTGTCAAATATACAGGAAGCCCAAATGCCCTCAGAGAAGCAATCGAACTGTGCGGTGGATTTGAGAAGCTGTACAAGAAAGCAAGGGTCCTCATTAAACCAAATCTCGTCACATGGGATGATGAGTTTAAGATAGCGCCATTTGGCGTGTTTACGACAACACGTCTCGTGGAGGATCTGATAGTCTTGCTCAAGGATTATGGATGTAAAGATATATCCGTCGGCGAAGGATCGGTCGGATTTAAGAAAGGTGTCGGGACTATGGAGGCCTATGCAGGTCTCGGGTACAACAGGTTAGTGAAAAAATATGGGATCAGGCTGATTGATTTCAATGCCGGTGAATTCAAGATCATCAAGGTACAGGAAGGACCAACTTTCCATATTGCGAGAGAAGCTTTGGAATCAGACTTTCTCATTGACTTTCCCGTTCTTAAAACCCATGCCCAATCGAAAGTGTCTCTGGGACTTAAGAATCTCAAGGGCTGCCTGAAAACTTCTTCAAAAAAACTCTGCCATCAGGCAAGCCCCGGCTTGGAGTACTCCTTCACATTTGTCGCTGATTATGTAAAACCGGCACTAACGATTGTGGACGGCATTTATGCCCTGGAGCGGGGAGCCTTTCATTTCGGAAATGCATTCAGAAAAGACATTATCATTGCCTCCCGCGATATCCTTGCCGCCGATATGGTCGCGGCAAAAACCATAGGCTTCGACCCTCAGGACATTATTCATTTCATTGAGTATGGCAAACGTCACAATAAATCTTTGAACCTGGATGATTACGAAATCAGGGGAGCCCTGGTGGAAGATCATGTCAAACCGCTCAAGTGGGATTGGGGATGGACAAAGGACAACACAGGTCCATCCGTCTTCGAAAAATTAGGCGTCACCGGCACAGCAGTGCCCAAATATGATGAAACCCTCTGCTCCGGGTGTTCACCGTTTGCCAACATGATCAATATCCTTGTGCTATCGGCTTTTCAAGGCCAGCCTCTTCCACGGGTTGAGATCCTGAACGGCAAGAAAATGCAGGCGCGGCCCGGTTATGATAAAACCGTTCTTATCGGCGACTGTATCATCAAGGCAAATAAGGAAAATGCGAATATCCGGAAGGCTATAAAGGTGAAGGGATGCCCGCCGGAATCAGGTGAAGTGATTGCCGCATTGAAGGAGGCAGAGCTTCATATCAACGAAATCACGTATTGGGGTTATCTTAAAGAGCAGGGCGAAAAATACGATAAGCAGGATGGGTATTCCTGGGATTTCTATAAGTAACCCGTGTATCTAAACTAATCCCTCTCACTTAACCTAAGTTTATCTGTCAGGATATAAACCATGGATGCAGAATCTTCGTTTCTCCCTTTCGAAATTCCTGAGCTCAAATCCCGGAATATGAGAATAGGCAGAGTGGGCCTTCTGCGGCGGTCTTTCTCTGTAGTTCCTGATGATTTTTTCAGAATTTATCAGAATGAAGACCTCCATCTGGAAGTTGAATTTCAGCAGGAGGAGTCCCATGTCAAAGTCTTTCTCTACACAAATATCGACTGTCCAAGGGACGAATGGCGAGAGCTGGAATTCAGACAGGAGAAGAATAGAATCTTCAAACTGTCATATAAGGTCAGGCAATGCGGAAGCTATAAGTTCAAATTAAAATATTCTCTTGATGACGGTAAAAACTGGTACTGGGACAGGGTGCCTTTCAGCCATGTGATAGTGGATCCGGAGGGGATTAAGGACATGAGGATGTATACCATGATACCGTCGGTTTCGGGCACTATCAATGACTGGATAGAGCTGCTTCCCCATATTGCAGGGCTTGGTTTTAATGCGGTTCACCTTCTACCCATTACCAGTCTCGATTTTTCTGAAAGTCCTTATTCTGCGTACGATCTTTTTTCCATTGATAAGGCTTACAGAGGAAATGAAGATTTGTCTGATTTTGCGGCTTTTGAAAAATTTGTCGAAAAAGCAAGGGAACTGGGGATCAGACTCTGCTTTGATCTGACGCTTAATCATATCGGGATCAGAAGTAGGATGACGCAAATGTGCCCGGAGTGGATTATGCCGGACAAAGGTGAGAAAGACGGGCTGAAGCGTGCAGGCTGCTGGCATATGAATTCCTGGCTGAAATGGGGTGATCTGGTAAAGATCTATTATGATCATCCCCACCCTGGTATTCGCAGTGATATCTGGGATTATATGACAAGATATTCCTTGTTCTGGTCCCATTTCGCCAGGCTTACAGGGGGTATGGTCCGCCTCGATAACCTGCATTCGAGTCATGAGGGGTTTATAACGCATTTGCTGGAAGAGATGCACCACACATACCCGGACCTCATAGTTATGGCGGAGTTCTTTACGGATTCCAATACTGTCCTGAAAAGGGCCGCAGAGTGGCCGATCAATCTTTTTCTTGCCAATCAATGGGAATACCCTTATGCGAATGATGTGCGTAATTATTTACGTTATATCCACTATATCGGCCGGAAAGTACGCTATTATCTGCCCATCACCACGCATGATACAGGCGTACCGGCCCAGCTCTACGGCAAGGCAGAAGCCGCTGTGCCCCGCTATGCAGTAACAGCTTTCATGGGTACAGGCCAAACCGGCATTGTTCAGGGTGTTGAACATGGATATCCAAAAAAAATAGATTTTATCGGCAGGAAGCACAAGTATGAATTCCAGGAAAATTTAAACATCTCGCACAGCATAAGAAATATCAACAGAGTGCTTTCGGAATCATCCGTATTTCATCAGGATGGTAATCTGGAGTTTGTTGACGGCAACCACGGCGCGGTGCTTGGTGCCTTACGTCGTCCGGATAAAGAATCGGATAAGGAGAATGACAAGGGCTACTTGATCTTTGTCAATCTTGATATTAGTAATCCCTATTCTTTGCAGATTGACCTTTCATCGCTAATTAAAAAAGAAACGAAATTAAAGCTGGAAGATAGAATAACCGGAGACTGGAATGAAGCACAGGTAAATGATATTAAGATTGACATTGAGCCCTGCGGTGTTAGAATATTTAAAATAGAGGTGTGATATAATCAAATGATGCTTTTACTGATGGCGCATGAAAGTGACCCGCTCATCACAAGCGACATCAGGAATAAAAAGGAGAAGAAGATGGATATAGGGGATATAGTCGTGATCGATCATCCCAAACATCCGTTTAATGGCTGTGTGGGCAAAGTTGTGGGAAAGCGCGGATACAGAACACCGGATGATCTCTGGATTCTTATATATGTCGCATCAAAAATGAGGGACTATCTTGTTCCCCAATCGATGCTGCGTCTGAACAATAAGGAATAGATCAGGACCTTTTTTTGGCAGTACGCCTTTTCTTTTCTACAAGGTCTTCCTCGATGGGTACTTTTTCCGGAAATTCTTCGGCTTCCGGCAGCGGCTCCTCGGTTTCGTAATCGCCGAGTTCCCAGATCATCTCATCAAGTTCTGTATCATATTCTTTATCAATTCCACTTTCAAATTCCTTAATCTTCTCATCAAGGAGTATATCCAGCGGTTTTACATTTTCGTTACGGTTCATTTTGATTCTCCCTGTATTTTTTTGAATTATGTTTTAATTTATGTCAAATATTGTGGATGATCCATCATGGGAATTATGATTTTCTATTTCTAAAAACCTGAATTTCGGATCAGGAAATGGATGATAACGATATGCTTTCTGGGGATGGCAAATTGTAATTAATTGTAGTATTAGGACTCAACACTATTTAAGGAGCAGACGCTGAAACTCACAATCTTTAGCAGACTGATCATCGGGTCTTTTTTGATAATTCTTCTGGTTGGTATCAGTGGCGTGTATACCATTATGAACCTGAATGATCTTAATCAGCTTATTGAGTCCATAATCAAGAATGATTCACGTATAATAAAGCTTGCTGAAGAGTCGCTTGACGATCTGTACAGCCTGACGGCTGCGGAAGACAAGTATCTTATATCCAGAGATCCTGATTATTACCAGCAGTTCAAAAATATTAGAAGCGACTTTACCAAGAGAGTTGATGAACTGGAAAAGATAGCGGATACCGATGTCAAGACTGGTTTATTAACCGAGATCAAAAAATTCCAGGGTCTTTACGATGTGTTGATCGATGAGCGGAAGTCATTAACGGTACAGGAAAAAAATAACCAGACCTATGTGATAGACAGGGAGATGATTACCCGTGAAATTGATCAGAAGTTGCGAAATCTTGTCAGAGTGTCGACTGAGGACAGGAATACAAAATTACAGCGGTCGAAAGACATGTCGACGCAAATTACAAATGTTTTCAATATATCGTTATCTCTCGCAGTTATCCTCGTCATTATTATAACCTTTTTCAATACGAGGAAAATCAACTTGCCCATAAACCTGTTAAGTGAACGGGCCAAGGAGGTGGCCGGCGGCAAATTTGGTGATCCGCTGAATATTTCGTCTCCGCCGGAGATTAAGGAATTGGCGGATACTTTCAACATGATGTGTGAAAGGCTCCAGGAATTGGACCAGATGAAAATTGATTATATCAGCCATCTGTCTCATGAATTGCGCACTCCTTTGACGGTTATCAAAGAAGCGTCAAGTATGCTTCAGGAAGGTGTTTTCTCAAAGGTCCCTGAAAAACAGGAAGATCTGTTCGTGTTGATCAAAGCAGAGTGTGAACGTTTAATATTATCAGTTAACCGTATTCTCGACTTTTCACGAATGGAAGCGGGGAAAATGTTTTTTTCCTTTCAAAAAGCGAGCCTTCGTCCTATTATAGAGAAAAATGTTTTAAAGTTGTCTCCTCTTATCCAGAAAAAGAAAATGGATATCACTCTTGACATTCCGGAAGATATTCCTTCTCTGCGAATGGACAAAGAAAGGATTGAGGAAGTATTTGAAAATTTATTAAGCAATGCTTTGAAGTTTACATCGGAAGGAGGAAAGATCACTGTATCTGCCAAGAGTAACGGTGAGAATAATACAATAGAAATATCTGTATCGGATAATGGCCGGGGTATTCCCGAAGATGGGTTGATGCAGGTTTTTGATAAATTCAAGCGCGTCGATGACAAAAGAAGTGCCATAAGGGGAACCGGGATGGGACTTGCTATCGTCAGACATATCATAAACGCGCACGGAGGGCATATATGGGTAAAAAGCAAAGTGGGCGAAGGGAGCACCTTTACTTTCTCTTTGCCTGCGTTATAGTATTAACAATGCTGATGTGCGGGTGCACTTACCTGAATCAAGTATCTCTGACTAGGTCTGATTTCAAAGAAGCAAATGACTTGATGAAACGGGGAAACTACAAGGCATCTCTGAGCAAATATGAGCAGATTATTGCACAATACCCTGCGGAAGGCGACAGGGTCCTTTTCGAGATGGGCGTCATATACGCCTTTCCGAGAAATCAGCAGAAAGACTATCCGAAATCTTTGGAATGCTTTCAGAAAATCATCAAGGATTACCCGGAGAGCAGGTATAGACAGGGAAGCAACGTGATGATTTTTCTTATCAATGAGGTCACGAAACAGCGAAAACAGATTGATAAGCTCGAACGGCAAGTCGAGGAATTTGAAAAGAAAATAGGACAGATGAAAGATGTCGATATGAATTTAAAGGAAAAGAAAAAATCTTTTCCTGAGCGGTAACGAGGTTAGTTATGGACAGACTTTTAATCGTTGATGACGATTTGAGTGTTTTAAAAGTTCTTAAGATGAGGCTGGAATCAGATGGCTATCAGGTTGAAGCTGCTTCAGAAATTGATGCGGCAAAAGACCTAGTGACAAAGAATGAGTATGAGCTTGCTGTTCTTGATCTGAAATTTTCCGGTGGCAGCGGTATAGATCTCATGAAAAGTATCCGTGAAGTGGATCCTGATCTATCAGTTATAATGTTGACGGCATACGGGACCATTGAAAGTGCGGTTGAAGCAATGAGAGAAGGTGCTTATATATATTTGACGAAGCCCTACAATTATCGAGAACTTCTTTTACAGATCAAAAAGGGTATTGAGAAAACAAATCTTTCGAGAGAAGTCAAAAAATTAAGGACTATTGTAAGACAGAGAGATGACACCAAGAATATCATCGGCGAGAGTGAAGCGATGAAAAAGGTCCTTGATTTGACATACCTGGCGGCGGAGTCAAATTCTAATGTCTTCATCAGTGGTGAGAGTGGAACAGGAAAGGGAATTATCGCGAGGGCATTGCATCAACTGAGCGACAGAAAAGATAAGGCATTCGTCTCACTCAATTGCGCCGCAATACCCGTCAATCTGCTTGAAAGTGAACTCTTTGGTTTTGAAAAAGGCGCATTCACCGGAGCAACTGCAAATAAAAAGGGTCTTTTTGTCCAGGCTGATGGCGGGATAATATTCCTTGATGAAATATCTGAGATCCCTCTTGCTATGCAGGGGAAACTCCTTAAGGCCATCGAAGATAGAGAGTTTTACCCACTGGGAGCGCAGAAGACAGTCAAAGTTGATATACGGATTATATCAGCCTCCAACAAGGATATTGAAAAGGAGGTTGAAAGCGGTAATTTCCGCGGCGACCTCTTTTACCGGATACATGTAATCCCCATCAGGATGCCGCCTTTAAAGGAGCGTAAGGAAGATATTCCTCTTCTGGTAGAACACTTTTTAGAAAAGTATGCCATTAAGATGAAGAAGAGTATCAAGAGTGTCACGCCCCAAGCCCTTCAGAAGATAATGCTTTATTCCTGGCCCGGTAATGTTCGAGAATTGGAGAACATCATTGAATGCGCTGCGGTGATGGTAAGAAATGATGTGATTACAGATGAGATGATAGTTCTGCCGACCCAGAAGATGGAAGAAAGCGCCTTTCGGTCATTCAAAGAATCCAAACAGGATTTCGAGCGAAGCTACCTCATGGAATTAATGAAGATCAGCAGGGGCAATGTGAGCCAGGCAGCTAAAATAGCCGGTAAATACCGTGCGGATCTCTATGCTTTACTGGAAAAATACAACTTGAGTCCTCTTGATTTTAGGCAAGACTGAAGGGAAAACCATTCATGCAACGATTGTAACAGTTTCAACATGTTTGCTTGTTTTTATATTTTTTTGAATGAATGATAATCCATACATTTTTATAGGCTAGATTAGCCCATTTTAAGGACAAAGAAAATAATAACCCATTTAATAACAATTGCTTGTAAATTTTAAATCCTTTCTGGTACATCTTTTGCTCTATTAATTAATCACCGTTCTGAACCAGATTTAATAAATAACTTTTTTAATTTTAACCGAATTGCCAGCACTAAGGAGCGGTGATATGGTTTACATAATCGGTAGTCTAATCATATACTTAGTTTTAGCTCTCTTCTTCTGGTCGCTATGTGCCGTAAAGAATAGAAGTTCCCACGAAGTTGAAAGCATGTTAGAAAGAACAGAAACTGAACCTTCATTTGGTGATGTTTTAGCAAGAAGATACTCTTCCGTTGATGGAATGTAGGAATTATCCATCAAACTTTTTCTTTCTATTTCTCTGAGAAAATCAATTCGCCTAACAAATAAGCCTGCCACTCTGTGTTTCAAGAGCAATAATCTAAACATACCAGATAATTATAAACCTTTGCGCAATTGAATTTCTGTTATTGCGGCTCACCCGTGCAATGACTGAATGAGAGCCATGTGATCATTTTAAATAAAGCTCGTTACCTCTTAAATAGTACAACTGTTTTCTCATTGACACTCCCACCCTTTTTCTTTATGCTCCCTCCGACTTGATTCCCCATACCGGGTTGACATCCTTTCCAGTGATGTATATGCTTTTTAAGACAAAGACTTGGCCTAATGTGCCAGCGATATACAGAAAGTTTGTTATGATTTATGCAATTCAAGACAGATAGAAATCAAGGAGACTTGCGGGCAAAGTGCATAGAGGAATTAGCCCGCAAAAAAGGGTTGGATGCGGAGGAGACGTTTGCAATCGATAACAGGCTGCTGGCTCTGATAAAGATTATCTCCACAG
>Ga0335070_10011806_pt1 | contig 10207 bp, 5 predicted proteins | sample Lox_Sample_13_FD_206722 | JGI IMG/M metagenome (GOLD analysis project Ga0335070, IMG submission 206722) | Soil microbial communities from Loxahatchee National Wildlife Refuge, Florida, United States - Lox_Sample_1.3 | ecosystem: Environmental > Terrestrial > Soil > Wetlands | place: USA: Florida... | reverse complement strand
CCGACTACGTAGCCGCCGTAAATCCCCACCACGTCGAAAATCGAACACAACAGCGGCAGGACAATCAGCGCCGAAAGGATCTTGGGTGAGATCAGGTATTTGAAAGGCTCAAGGGCCATGGCCTCGAGCGCGTCAATCTGCTCGGTAATCCTCATGATCCCTATTTCCGCCGCGATCGCGCTACCGGCGCGGCCGGTGACCATAAGGGCGGACAGCACCGGCCCCAGCTCCCGGATGAGAGACAGCGCGACGACCGAACCGAGCATCCCCTCCGAGCCGAATTTGCGCAGGGTGTAATACCCCTGCAGACCCAGGACCATGCCGGTGAAGGAGGCGGTGAGGAATATGACGAAAAAGGATTTCGCGCCGATGAAATGAATCTGTTTAATGATGGCGATGAACTTGCCTGGCGCCCGGAAGATGATGTAAACGGAGTACAGCAGGAAATTCATCATCCTCCCCATCTCCCGGAGAAGCGAAAGGGTAATCCGGCCGAGCTGATCCACGATGAAATACAAGCAGACCTCCTGATACTTTCAGCCTTTTAATTTGAAGTATAGAAGGATATCGGGGAAAGTAAAGCGGGGCGGGATGCGGCTAAGCACTATCGATCAGGGGCTAAATTGAATTTGTGGGAATACCTTTCCGGAACAAATGTCAATCCTGAGTCTTCAACTCTCTATTTCAGTTAAAACAGCAAATATCGGGCAGTTACCACGGTATTGTCTTTTTTGCGTGAAATAGCACGATTATACTTCGGAAAAGCCCGGCCACATGTAAATATTCCTCGGTTTCCAGCCGGGGTAGCAATTTAATTATCGATCTCAATTATCTTCCCGCCCGGAAGCAGGCGGAATCTGTTGCCGCGCCAGGTAACGCGGTTGCCGAGGAAGGAGAGAGCCCATGTGCCGAAGGCAAGGCAGTCTCTGACGGGGAGGAGCCAGGCATAACGCGGGACGAGCCGGTCACCGACGAAGAACCGGCTGTAGCAAAAAACCACGATGACGCGCGTTAAGCCGAGGAGAACAAAGGCCAGCCATCCGGCCGGGGAAAAGCCTGAAGCAATGAGGGCAAGGAGGGCCATCGGGACGGGCTGGGTGATGCCGGACGCGAAATACCCGGCGGGGCGGCTGACCCGCATGGTCCTGGCCCAGCGGAGCTGACGGGAGAGTATTCCCGGCAGGCGTTCCCTTTTCATGACGCTTTCCACGAAATGACCGGACAGGGCAAGCCTGTAGCCGGCGCGATGCACCATGTTGCCGAGCTGGTAATCGTCCGCCAGGTAATCGACGAGAGCCGGGAATCCGCCGATTTTCTCCAGCGCCTCCCTGCGCACCGCCATCGAGGCCCCGAGGCCGAAGGAAAGGCCCTCCAGCTTCAGGGCTACCATCACGTTGGGGACCATTTCTGCGGTGAACCCGAGCGCTTCCAGTGCCGTTGCAATTCCCCGGATTTCCCTGCTGCGGTAAAGTGAAGTCACGAGGCCCACGGAGGGGTCGGAGAAACCGGAGCAGACTTCGCGGAGATAGTTCGGATTGACCCGGATATCGCTGTCGCAGACGATCAGGATGTCGTACTTCGCCTTGGGGAAGGCATTTATCAGGTTGCAGACCTTGTAGTTGGCCCCGTAGATACGCCCATCCACGACCAGTTCAATGTCAACCCCCGGGTAACGTTCGATAAGATTTTTGATTACGGAAATAACCGGGTCGTCGGGAGACGCCGCCGCGAAGACTATCTGGTACAGGGGATAATCCTGTGTGCAGAAGGATGCGAAATTTTTGAAACTTTCAGCGTCCGTCCCCTTGACAGGCTTGAGGATGGTCACCGGCGGCAGGCAGGCGTTCCCGCTTTCCCGGCGGGAAAAGAAATCCCGTGCGCAATACAGGGAGATGAGCCCGTAAAGAGCCGGTGGAGCGATAATGATAAATGGAAGGATTTGTTGAAGCATAAAAGATACATTTTTTCTGGAGTTCCATCGTAGAGGCGATCCTTGTGATCGCCCGCCTTGCCGATGGCATCCGGATGCGGGCGATCACAAGATCGCCCCTACAGGATATCCGATATTTCAAATGATAAACGCTGTTCAAACGGCCTTTTCAATCATCACAAGATACGGCGCATCAGCCCGCCGGTTAAGGAGGCTGCTCCGCCAGACGTTGTATCCCGGCGAGGGCAGGCGTGCCGCCCATTCATCCACCGCGCGGCCCTCTTCGTCGCCGCCCGGGTGCCCGGTATAAACCGTCAGCAGAACTATGCCGCCGGGAACCAGCAGCCCCAATGACTGTTCGAGGGCGGACAGCGTCGTCTCCGGCCTGGTGACCGTGCTTTTCACGCCGCCGGGCAGGTAGCCGAGATTGAAAACGACGGCGTCAAGGGGTTCGCTGATAAATTCGCCCAGCCTCTCGTGCCCGGCATGGACAAGCTCCACCGCCGAAGACAGGGAGTGTTGCCGCAGTTTTTCCCCCGTCGCTTCCAGCGCATTTTTGTCGATGTCAAACGACCAGACCCTGCCCCGTTCTCCGACAATCCCGGCAAGGAAAATGGTGTCTTTCCCGTTGCCGCAGGTGGCGTCGGCAACCTTGCAGCCGGTTCCGACCCTTTGTTGCAGGATCAGGCGACAAAGCGCCACCGGGCCGCGCAACGGCTCCGGATTTCGGGAATTACCTGTCTCATTCACGATTATATCAACCTTCAGCTTTTAACCTTCAACTTCTTCCTGTACCTGTCGGCATACAGCGTGAGCACAGCCGGCAGGACAAGGATAAACGCAACCTGGCAGGACGCCATTCCGAGGGACATGATCGCGCCTATGGAAAAGACCCCCCTGTGATGTGCGACCATCAGGGCGCCGAAACTGGCCATGATGGTAAAAGTATTATAGATGACCCCCCTGCCCGCGCTTCGGGAAACCACCTCGACGCTGGTCTCCCCTTCCCTGCGGAAGCGGTTGATGATGTAAATCCCGGAATCCACGGCGATGCCCAGCACCAGCGGCATGACAATGATATTGGCCGAATTGAAGCTGATGCCGAACAGCCACATGCCGCTCACCATCAGCAATACCCCGACGATCAGCGGCACAAGCCCGATGACTGCCGCCCTGAAATTCCGGAACGTAATCAGCAGTATCACGGTGATGGCGATAAATGAGTAGAAGAACGCTCCGCGGTAAGCATCACGCATGATCGTCATGGACTCGTAAACCATGACCGGCTCCCCCGTCGCATGGGAATCAACCTTGCGAACATCGCGAAGGAACGCCGTGAGCGGCTCGAAATCGAAGATCTCGTGTTTTGGGGCCACCTGGAGCAGGTATTTGCCCGCTTTCCCGACGAATCGCTTTTTCATCTCGGCGGGGACATCGGCAAGCGTCACCGGTGAAGGATTGAGGCTTGATTTCAGAAACTCCAGCTTCTCCGGCAGGCCCGCCAGCATATTCCCCTGGAAGTCCCTGAGCTTGGCCAATGCCCCCGTGTCCTTCTCCTTCTCCAGCCTCGAGAAGAACCGGTCCAGGTTGACCAGGAACATCCTGACTCCGCGGGCTTCAGGCTTTTTTTCCTTCTCCAGGGTGTCGGCCAGCCTCAGCACCGCATTGCGGAAGTTTTCGAATACGGTCGGAAGTTCCATTACCCTCAGGTCCTCCTCGTATTTCCCCGGCGCGACGTCCGCCATTTCTTTCCGGATCTCCGCGATCACCGCCAGTTTCCGCTCCTGGTCCTCGGGAACAAAGCTGTTCAGGCTGACAACGTGATCGACCGTGGGAAGCGCCTCCAGCGCCCTGCTCTTGGCGGCGGCTTCGGCGGCCGAGGACGCGGTCACGACAGCGAAGTACCCGGAATTCTCCGAACTTCTCATCAGTTTGTAGGCATATTCGACAGACTCCAGTCCCTTCGCCTGGAGATTCATCAGGTTATAGTCGAACTTCACCGTCATGAGCGGATACATTGAAGCCAGGCAAAGAATAACGGTAATTGCGATTACGATCCTGGGGTGTCCGAACAGAATATGCATGACGGTTGTCGTAAGACGCGAGGGACCGGGTTCCGATGTTTGCGATCCACTAATGGTTTGCCCCTCGCCCTTGGCCCTTCGGCCTTCGCCCGATTTCCTGTACTTCGCGAACAACACCAGCATCGCCGGCAGGACGGTGAAGGTAGCGATGACGCAGACCGCTATCCCGCAGCCGGCGATGATCCCCAGTTCGGCTATTCCCTTGAAGTCGGTGAAGATGAAGGTCAGAAAGGCGCAGGCGACGGTCGCCGCCGCCATGATGATCGCCCAGACGTTCTTTTCCAGCCCTATTCTTATTGCCGGGAGCTCGGCCGTGCCTTTGGCGACTTCCTCCTGGTAACGCAGCACCACCTGGATGCCGTACTCTATGCCGATCCCGACCAGCATCACGGCAAACACCATCGACAGGATATTCAGGTGGCCCACGAGGAGTGTGGCCAGGCCGAACGACAGCGCCAGGGCAATCAGCAGCGAAACCATAGCCGCGATGACATTCAGAGCGCCACGGAACGCAAACAGCAAAAGCACTACCGTCAGGACCAGGGATATGACCGTTGCCAGGGAAATGTCGCGCTGGCTTGTCGTCATTTCCTCGTATTCGAGCACGGGGGTCCCGGTGAGACCGACCCTGACTTCACTGAAGTCGGGCATTGCCTTCAATTCCTTCAGATATTGCCTGATCTGGGCAATAGATTTCTCGGCGGGCACGAAACTCTTCCCTTCCTTGACCGGCAGGGCGGTAAGAATCTGCATTTTGCCCGCACTGGCGAAGGATGATTCCTTGCCGCCCGGCCCGGTCTGCATGAGGAACTCTTCCAGGGAAAAAGAGGCGCCGCCCCCCTTGCCGAAACGGTCAAGACCCTTTCCCAGCTTGTCCAGCATGAACGCCAGGCTCGCCAGCTGCTCGCCTGACCCGGCGGGATGCGGGCCGGTTCCGATATATCCGTCGATCTGGGCGGTGAGTGTCGAAAACAGGGTCTGAACGGAAGGAGAGGCAGAAAGGGCCTTCAGGACCGGCTTTGCCCTGGTGATGTTATCACGGAGGGCTTGCAGGTCGGACAACGGCATGAAGAGCAGGCCGTTGTCCTTGAAAAATTTCAGCCCATAAGGATAGAACACTTCACTGAATTTTTTGTCCGCTGCAAGCCTGCCATAGAGCAGTTCACCGAAACGGGCGGCCTTTTCCTGATCGTCGCATTCAATGACGACAACGATTTCTTCCATATCGCCGAACTCCTGCCGGTAAGCCCGGTAATCGGCGTGGAACTGGGTATTTTTCGGCATCAGGTCATCCCTGCCGGTCAGGAAATCCATTTTCCGCCAGGTATAAAACGTCGACAGCAGCGCGAGCAGAAGCGAAACGGCAAGAACAGCACCGGCGTTCCGCTCGATAAATCCAAAAAAATCTTTTCCGTGCTTTCCCATGGGCATATTACAATCTTTCCTCTCGTGCGAATAAGTTTTTTAAGGTAACATAGCCAAATTGCGAAATCAACCCAAGCGGCTTGCTAAAAAACCGGGAGCTTGTTTGCAAATAACAGCACAATAATGATGGGCTTCAGTTTCTCAATAAAAAACGTGATTAAAGTTATATCAACTAGAGGGAAAAATCTTTAACAAACCAAAAATATTCAAATATCTCTCCTTTCGTTTCAAATGAACACATATTTTGCTGTTATTATTATCTGAGATACTTTTCGCTTATGCCAAAATGCAAAACTGGTGAATATTAATCCATATCTGAGAAACTGCGCGTCCAGGGCTGTTTAAAGTTTCGCTATTATCCGGACAAATGAGCCATTCCGAGCACCAGTTCCTCAAGGGCGCAAAAATAGGTTGGTTTTTGTTTTTCCGGCACCAATGGCGCAAAGTGCCCGATAATGAAAAGAGTGTACCTTTTTGAAAAAATATGGTAGTAACTTCCTATTTACTCCTTTGCTTTCATGGCCTCGGGTGAAAGAATATTATTTTTTGATCGGACCAGGAGCTTGATGCAATGAAAAGCTGCAAATACCCAATATCAAATGCATTAACGTCGTTCAACGGCGCTCCCAGGGAAGAAAAAGAAACAACATTATTAAAAACCGGCGCAAAAGTACATCATCTTCCATCTTCTATTTGGAAGAAAAGAAATATTGAACAAAACAGCCCGCTGGACGTTGCCATACACAGGTGTTGTGAATTTTTTTTCCGGGAGCAGTTGCCGGCCGGTTACTGGTGGGCCGAGCTTGAATCAAACGTCACCATAACCGCCGAATATATAATGCTTTTCCACTTTCTCGGAATGGTCGACAAGAACCGGGAAAGGAAAATGGCCAACTATATCCTCAGCAAGCAGACCGTCGAAGGATACTGGACCATATATTACGGCGGACCCGGCGACCTTTCCACGACAGTCGAGGCGTATTTCGCGCTGAAGCTTGCCGGCTATGACGCCGGCCATCCCGCCATGGCGAAGGCCCGCGACTTTATCCTGGAAAAAGGCGGAATCATCAAATGTCGGGTTTTCACCAAGATTTTCCTCGCCCTTTTCGGGGAATTCGCCTGGTTCGGCGTTCCGTCGATGCCCATAGAGCTATCCCTTGTTCCGACCTGGGCATATTTCAACATGTACGAGTTTTCCAGCTGGTCGCGGGCCACCATTATTCCGCTGTCCATAGTAATGGCGGAAAGGCCGGTGCGGAAGCTGCCGCCCTGGGCAAGGATCCAGGAACTTTACGTGCGCCCGCCCAGGCCCATCGACTATACATTCACCAAAGAAGAAGGGATCCTGACCTGGAAAAACTTCTTCATAGGCGTGGACCACCTGCTGAAGATCTACGAGAGCAGCCCCGTCAGGCCCTTCATGAAAAAGGCCCTGGCCATAGCCGAAAAATGGGTGCTGGACCACCAGGAGCCGACGGGCGACTGGGGCGGAATCCAGCCGGCCATGCTCAATTCCATCCTTGCTCTGAACTGCCTCGGTTACGCCAATGACCATCCGGCAGTAGTCAAGGGGCTGGAAGCGCTTGCCAATTTCTGCATAGAAGATGACAACAGCCTTGTTCTTCAGTCATGCGTTTCGCCCCTCTGGGATACCGCACTGGCATTAAAGGCGCTGATAGACTCGGACGTGCCGACGGACCACCCCTCCCTGGTAAAGGCTACTCAGTGGCTCCTGGACAGGGAAGTGAGAAAACCGGGCGACTGGAAAATCAAATGCCCCAACCTGGAACCGGGCGGATGGGCATTCGAGTTCCTGAACGACTGGTATCCCGACGTGGATGATTCGGGAATCGTCATGATGGCTATCAAGGACGTCCAGGTCAAAGACAACCGCTCCAAGCAGAACGCCATACAGCGAGGCATAAACTGGTGCCTCGGCATGCAGAGCAGGAACGGCGGATGGGGTGCCTTCGACAAGGACAACACCAAACATATCCTCAACAAGATTCCATTTGCCGACCTGGAGGCGCTGATCGATCCTCCAACCGCGGACCTGACCGGAAGAATGCTGGAATTGATGGGTACCTTCGACTACCCGAAAAATCATCCAGCGGCCGTGCGGGCGCTGGAATTCATCAGGCAGACCCAGGAGCCGGAAGGTCCCTGGTGGGGGCGCTGGGGGGTAAATTACATATACGGGACATGGTCCGTTCTGAGCGGACTCGCCGCCATCGGCGAGGACATGTCCCAGCCCTACATCCAGAAGGCGTTAAACTGGATCAAGTCCAGGCAGAACCCCGACGGAGGATGGGGAGAGTCGTGCGCGTCCTACCACGACCCGTCTCTGGCCGGCATCGGCATCAGCACGCCGTCGCAGACCGGCTGGGCGCTTCTGGCGCTGATGACCGCCGGCAACGCGCCTTGCCAGTCGATCGAAAACGGCGTAAAATACCTTCTCAACAACCAGAAGGCCGACGGCACGTGGGACGAAGAAGAGTTTACCGGCACGGGTTTTCCCAAATATTTCATGATCAAGTACCATATTTACCGGAATTGCTTCCCGCTAATGGCCCTCGGAAAATACCGCTCACTCTTTGGAAAAGCGAACTGAAAAATCAGGAAACCCTCTCGTCTGAACGGGACACCGGTTCCAGGCCATCCATCCGGGTCCGCGGGCATGTGGGCCGGGCTCCCATCGGGGGGTAACGGCCACATCCGCGCGAAGCGGACCGGACGCATGGAAACACCGTGAAAACAGCATGAAAAAAATATTTGTCACCGGAGCAACCGGGTTCATCGGCGCGGTACTGGTCAGGGAGCTTCTTGATCAGAACTGCGAAATAAAAGCCCTGGTAAGGGCGGGTTCGGACCGCAGGAACCTTGACGGACTGGATATCGAGCTGTTCGAGGGAGATCTGCGCGACGGTGCATGCCTGGAAAAGGGACTGGCCGGCTGCGACACCCTTTTCCACGCCGCCGCCGACTACCGTCTCTGGACATGCGACCCCAAATCCATGTATGCGGCAAATGTCCAGGGGACCCGCAATATCCTGGAGGCTGCCCTCAGGCGGGGAATTTCCAGGGTCGTGTACACGAGCAGCGTCGGCACTCTCGGCAATCCCGGCGACGGCACTCCCGGAACAGAGGACACGCCAGTGTCCTTCTCGGACATGGTGGGCCATTACAAAAAAAGCAAATTTCTTGCGGAACGGGAAGCAGAATCCTTCATTTCCAGGGGGCTTCCCCTGGTCATCGTAAACCCCTCCACCCCTGTCGGGATACTCGATATAAAACCCACTCCGACCGGAAAAATAATCGTCGATTTCCTGAACCGGAAAATGCCGGCCTACCTGGACACAGGCCTGAACCTCATCGACGTGGAGGACTGCGCGAAGGGCCATGTACTTGCGGCCAGGCTGGGCCGGGTCGGGGAAAAGTATATCCTCGGCAACCGGAACATGACACTTCGGCAGATTTTTGATATGTTGGAGGATATTTCAGGCATACCGGCGCCGAAAGTGAGACTTCCCCACACGCCGGTTCTCATGGCGGCATACATCAACGAGGCTGTTTCCCGGATAACCCGCAGGGAGCCTCTTATTCCCCTGGCGGGCGTAAGGATGGCCGGGAAATTCATGTATTTCGATTCATCCAAGGCTGTCGGCGAACTGGGGCTGCCCCAGACGCCGGTCAAATCGGCGCTCGAGAAGGCCGTCAACTGGTTTCGCGGCGCGGGATACGCCCGATGAGGCAAAACCGCCCGCAGGAGTCATTTTATGCGCAAGTATCTTGACAACATCAACTCGCCGGACGACCTGAAAAAACTGGATGAAAGCGAACTGCCGCGGCTTGCTTCCGAAGTGCGCGAGTTCATAATCGAAACGGTCGCGAAGACCGGCGGGCACCTCGCGTCCAATCTCGGCTGTGTCGAACTTACCCTCGCCCTGCACTACTGTTTCAACTCCCCGGTGGACAAGTTCATCTGGGATGTCGGCCACCAGGCTTACACCCACAAGATAATCACCGGCCGTCGTGACGCCTTTCCCACCCAGAGGCAGTATCGCGGGCTGAGCGGCTTCCCCAAGCGCTCCGAATCGGTTCACGACGCCTTCGGCGCCGGACACGCCTCCACGTCAATTTCAGCCGGACTGGGGATGGCGACCGCCAGCAGCCTGAAGGGAGAGGACAACAAGGTCATAGCCATAATCGGAGACGGTTCCCTGACCGGCGGGCTGGCGTTCGAGGCCCTCAACCAGGCGGGCCACCTGCGCAAGAAGCTCATAGTCATCCTGAACGACAACGAAATGTCCATATCGGAGAACGTGGGAGCTTTTTCCTCATTTGTTTCGAGGAAACTGACCGGCAGCTACTTCAGGGAGTTGAAGAAAGAGATGCAGGGGCTGCTGAAGGGCATTCCGGCTATCGGCAACAATATCCTCCACTTCGCGAAAAAGGCCGAAAATTCCCTCAAGGGCTTTCTTACCCCGGGAGCGCTTTTCGAGGCCCTCGGTTTCGAGTATATCGGGCCCATTCAGGGCCACGATATCCCGCAGCTGATCGAGGTGTTCAAGACATGTCACGACGTGGAAGGCCCGCTCCTTATTCACGTTATGTCAACCAAGGGAAAGGGGTATCCGCCCGCCGTGGAAAACCCCTCCCGCTTTCACGGCGTCGGGCCTTTCGACGTTAAAACCGGCGCAGTGATTGCCGGCAAAGGGGCGGCGGGATCTTACACTTCCATTTTCGGCGAGACGATGGTTAAACTGGC
>Ga0335070_10011804_pt1 | contig 10209 bp, 7 predicted proteins | sample Lox_Sample_13_FD_206722 | JGI IMG/M metagenome (GOLD analysis project Ga0335070, IMG submission 206722) | Soil microbial communities from Loxahatchee National Wildlife Refuge, Florida, United States - Lox_Sample_1.3 | ecosystem: Environmental > Terrestrial > Soil > Wetlands | place: USA: Florida... | reverse complement strand
ATCCCTCGGCAATACATTGGGATTTGCCATGGAGTTGGGCGAAAAGAACCTTATGGAAACAGGCCTGAAATTCGGCGATCCGGCAGGGATCGAACAGATTATCCGGGATATCGCAGACCGGAAGGGCAAGGGCGGCGACCTTGCCAATGGAACACGGTGGTTAAGTAAACAATACGGCGGAAAGGAATTCGCGATTCAAGTGAAAGGGCTTGAAATGGCAGGATATGACCCTCGGGGTGCCTTTGGGCAAGGACTTGCCTATGCCGTTGCCAACAGGGGGGCCTGCCATCTTTCGGCAAGCCTTTTCGTCATGGAGGTTTTTACGGGGTATCTTGATCCTTATGCGACAAACGGGAAATCAGCGTATATTGTCTTTTTAGAGTCACTCAATAATGGCATTAATTCCCTTCCAACTTGCATGTTCACCTCTTTCGCTTATCTTCTGGAGTCCCCAATTGTCAGGCTTTCTCCGAAATTCATCCTCAAAATCATCATGCGTCATTTTTATCCCCTCGCTCTTATGCTGATGGATATTTCCCTCTATACAAAGCTTTTTGAAGCTTGCACCGGCCTTAAAATGAGCAAAGGTCAATTCTTGAAAGCAGGAAACCGTATCCATACGCTTGAGCGTTATATGAATACCCGTGAAGGAATTTCCAGGAGGGATGATACCCTCCCGGTGCGCTTCTTACAGGACGGGAGGAAAAAGGACCCGGAGAAGAGGATCGTTCCCCTGGAAAAGATGATCGATGGATATTACAAAAGGCGAGGCTTTGACCGCAACGGCATACCCCGAGACAGGACCCTTAAAAAACTCGGCATAGAGCCGAAAAGCATGGATCTTCCATAAGGCTCGACTCATCGGTTTCAAAGGTTGCGATATATGAATCATTCCTTGAAAAATGGGGGTGCTTTGAACGGTTGCGGGATTGGCACGATAGTTTCACTTTTGAGGATCAGAATACACCCACAAGATATTGTGGTTTTCTCATAGCCTTGGGCCCGGAAATTGAGCCCCACGGCAAGGGAATAAGATCAATTTTCCTATTGACTATGGATTCCCGCAAGAGTATTTCTTAATCGTCGTTACCCCGTGTTGCTAAGTAAACCCAACAATAAGAACCCTAACCTTCTGGGGGAAGTCATGAGGAGGAATTTCCGGAAGGTGCCCATATGAAGCCTCCAGGAGAGTTAATAACCCTTTGGAGGTTTTCTTGCCTTTATTGACACCTTTATATTGTGATTAGGGCATTTACTGAAAAATGCATTCCTTTGCTCAATGATTAACCCTTTTCAGCTTAGTTGAAGGGAAAGGAGGAGTTATGAAAAGAAGGCACAAAGTCGGGTTTGGGATTTATTTGTTGGTTACAATTTTTTCTATAATCTGGGGATTCCTTTACTTCTTTTCCCACGAAATGATGCCATATCACAAACAAGCCATTGGAAAAAGCTGGGGGGAAATCGAACGAGGGATTCAAGTTATTATTCTTGGATTGATGGAATCAGTTGGAGCCGGATGCCTTACGATAGGCTTCATTACATTAATCCTGCTGCTCATTCCATTTCGGCGGGGAGAAATTTGGGCTAATTGGACCATTTTCCTTGGAGGTATTGTTTTCAGTGGATTGGCCTTTTTTATCACCTTTAAAGTCCACCTTGCTAGCAATGCGTCCACTCCCTGGTATCTTTTCCTTCTTATCACGGCTCTGATCCTAACAGCCTTTTTATTCTCCTTGGGGATGGAGAAGGGAAAGCTTAAGAGCTAACATTCGCTTTGGGGGTGGAACCTTTTATTTTGACGGAGCAGTTGTCTGCTATATATCCTCTGTTTGGCTGCCGTCGGAAATGGTTTCGATATGCCTTCCATTTGTTGAATCGTGATTAACGATTTCTTCCAATTCCGTAATCTGCAAAGCAGCCCTTGGCTGAAGAGTGAGGTGTAATGGGGGCAGGAGAGGCAAGGACTTGATTTGACAGTGTCCCGGTAAAGTCAAATATATGTCAGGTCAGGTAGTAAAACATCGCCGCGCCTGTCATATCCGCGCCTCTTTGAATTTCACCCGGGCCAGCATATCCATCTGGTCCTGGGCATGGTTCTTTAGAGCCCTGCTCATGCGTAGTTAGAAAGAGCCAGGGTTGACCGAGCCCTAGCTCTTGTTATATCTCCCTCCGTCTTGAATCTCCGAATTTTGCTTCATTCCGCTTCCCGAAGGACTGCCCCAGGTTCTGCCGGAGGGACATGACTTTTCCACAAACTTGAACGTTGCAGAGCGAACAGAGCGTTCAGCGCTCTTTCCGGCGAAGAGAAGACGGGAACATGCTGGTCCTCCACCCACTGGAGCGTTTCGTCCCTTCCCGAGGGAAATCCGGCGACCCAGAGAGCAATCGGCTTTTGGGCATTCAGGGCCTGGACGAAGGGATGGAAAAATTCTCTAGGAACGTTCAAGAGCCGGGGGGGAAGCTGGATGGCCACAGCGTCCACATTCGGGTCTTCCGTCACCGCCTTGAGAAGTGTATAGTAAACCTTCCGGGGGTCGTGGAACTGCAGGGTGACTCCGAGGTCGAAGGGATTGCCGGAAATGTCCCAGGGAGGAAAAACGGCCCTCAGCTTCTCCAGGGTATTCTCTTGGAGACGGGGCAGGGAAAAACCGGCCTGGTGGCAGAGGTCGGTTACCACCACAGCCTCCCCTCCGGGTAATGTGGCCACTGCCAGCCGAGTGCCTTTGAATCGATATGGGCCGAAGCGCTCCAGGGCTCGGGCCAGATCGAAGAAATCTTCGATGTTTTGAGCCCGGATGGCGCCAGCCTGCTTCAAGGCGGCGTCGAACACCAGGTCGTTTCCGTGGACGATCACCCCGGTGTGGGAAGCCGCCATTTGCGCTCCTGCTTCCGTGCGACCGGATTTGAGCACCACCACGTGCTTGTACCGCGATGCTTCCCGGATGAGTCTGAGAAATTCTCTCCCCTTTCCCTCGATGCTCTCCAGGTGAATGGCGATCACCCTGGTGTTGGGGTCCTGAGACAGATAGGAAAGGACATCGACCTCGCTGACGTCCATTTTGTTTCCCAGGTCGATGAGCTTGCAGAGGTGGAGGTTAAAATCCGAGAAGAGCCAGTCCAGACGGGGTTCATAAAGACCCGATTGGAAAATAAAAGAGACTCCGCCCGCTTTCAACTTCTGCAGGGGAAAAAAGCTAATCGCAAAATTCACCTTGGCGTTGATCGGGCTCAGGGCGTTCGGGCCGATGGCCCGGGCCCCGTTTTGCCTGAGGAGGAGAGCCATCTCTTTCTGGACCCTTTTCCCATCTTCTCCTGTTTCGGAAAAGCCCCCGGCCACAACCGTAATTCGTTTGATTCCCCTGGCCAGGGCCTCCTGCAAAAGATTGGGGGCGAGGTTGTAAGGAACGGCGATCACCGCCAGGTCGATGGGACCTTCGATACTCTTCAAGTCCGGATAAGTCTTCACCCCAGCAATCTCATTGGTTTCCGGGTTGACCGGATAAACCTTCCCCTGAAACCCGAGCCGTACTTGATTGGCCACCAAGTTGTGGCTCGGCCGCATCGGGTTCCGGGAGGCCCCTACGATGGCCACCGACTCGGGGGAAAGAAACTTCTCCAAAAAGTGGATTTCCCTTTTTTCCATGAACCCCTTTCGTCAACTCCAAATTGGGAGTATTCCCCTTGATGTTTTCGCCCCGCCCTCTTTATTATTAAATCCAAGGGGAAAATGCAAGCCCTTAGGAATGCGCCCTGAAGCACGTAGGGTTCAGGGCTGCCCTGCACTCCACGTAGCGCAGGGCGGATTTCCAATTGCGAATTGTAAACGAATGCGATTCTTTTCAAATGGGGAATGAGCGCTGTACTGGCTAAAGTTCGGGGCTGCTCTGTGCTCAACGCAGTGTAGGGCGGATGGAGGAATACTCGCGGAGAATCCGAAAAACGTTGAGTTTCCTTCTTCTTATGGTATGCTAATCCAATAGATGTGAGGCTAGACTCAGATCGGCATTTCCGTCGTGCCCCACGCTGGCGTCAACAATTCTACTATGAGGAACCGGGGATGGAGGAGAAGGAAGCAGCGAGAATCGATACGGAAGAGGAAGAAAAAAAGATAGATGCCGAGGAAGAGGGCAGTTTTGCCGAGCTTTTCGAAAAAAGTTCCCAGACCGCTTACGGGCGTTTTTCGCCAGGCGACCGGGTCACGGGAAAAATCGTAAAGGTCAGCGCGGATACGGTTTTTATCGATCTGGGGGGGAAGAGCGAAGGGACTGCCAATGCCCTTGAATTCAAGGACCAGGACGGCACCCTGACCATTCAGGAAGGGGACGAAGTCGAGCTGCGGGTGGCTTCGGTCCGAGGTGGGATCCACCTGAGCAAGGCGATCAAAGCTCGCGGGGCCGAGGCCGTGGAGGTCCTTCGGGACGCTTTCAGGAACCAGATCCCAGTGGAAGGAAGGGTGGCTGCGGTCAACAAGGGAGGTTTCGAGGTGGAGATCTCCGGGCTGCGGGCCTTCTGCCCCATCAGCCAGATGGAACTCCGGTACTGTGAAAAGCCCGAGGAGCATGTAGGGGCCCGGTACCAGTTCCGGATCATGGAGATCAAGGAGAGAGGGAAAAACATCGTCGTTTCCCGACGCATGCTTCTGCAGGAAGAAAAGGAAAGAAAACTCCAAGAAACCCTGGCCGCCCTCAGGCCGGACCTCGAGCTCGAAGGCCAAGTGACCAAGCTAACCGACTTCGGCGCCTTCGTGGACATCGGGGGGGTCGAAGGGATGGTCCATGTGTCCGAGGTCTCCCGGGCGCGCATCGGGCATCCGTCGGAAATCCTCCAGCCCGGTCAAACGGTGAGAGTGAAAATTCTCAAGATGGAGCCGGATAAAAAAGGCCGCCAGAAGATTTCTCTTTCCATGAAAGCCCTGGAACCAGACCCCTGGGAGAAGGGGATTCCCTTCCAGGAAGGGGATGTGATTTCCGGAAATGTGTCCCGCCTGGCCGATTTCGGCGCTTTTGTGGAAATCATCCCGGGATTGGACGGGCTGGTGCACAGGACTGAGATCAGCTATGAAAAAGTCTCCCACCCCAGCCGGGTGTTGAACGTGGGAGACCCGGTTCAGGCCCGGGTCCTGAAGATCGATGAGCCCAATCGGAAGATTTCCTTGTCTATCAAGGCGGCCATGGTATTTGGACAGAATGGAGAGGGGGAGGAGGATGTTCGTCTCGAGGTGGGACAGGTCTTGAAGGGGATCGTGGAAGACCAGAAACCGTACGGGCTCTTCGTAAGGCTTCCCCAGCTCGGGATGAAGACGCGGGGACTGCTCCCCCTGGAAGAACTCCTCGAAGCCGACCGGTCGGATGTGAAAAAGAGGATGCTCCCGGGGAAAGAGGTGCAGGTGGAGATCATCGCCATCGAAGAGGACAACAAAATCCGCCTTTCCCAGAAGTCCATCAAAGAGAGAGAGGACCGGGGCGATTACGAGAAATTCCTGAAGAAACCGGGTCGGGGGTCCTCGCTCGGGACGCTCGGAGAGCTTTTCCAGAAGCTGAAAAAATAAAAGACCCATCGCAAGTGCGGGGAAGATACCGCACGTTTTTCCCGTTCCCTCAGGAAACCCGTCTCACCTTTCGTGGCGCGGCCAGCCAGATGGCCACGCAGGCCACGGAAAAAAGAACCGTCGCCACGACGAAAGCCAGGAAATAATCCCCGGTCAATTCAAACAGCCATCCCCCGAGCCAGGGGCCTATGGTTCCCCCCAGGGCGAAGGCGAACCATACCGCTCCGACGATCGCCCCGACCCTCGGACCCTGGAAGATGTCGGTAATGGAAGCGGCGATGGTGGGTGAACAGAGGCCGTTGGCGGCCCCCAGGGAGATGGAATAGTAGTAGAGCATCCAGGGCTGGGAAGAATCTCGAATGAACATCAGGACGATCAGCCCGGAGATCCCGATGGCCGTGGCCAGGGTGATGGTCACTTCCCGCCCGATCCGGTCGGAGATCAGGCTTGCCAGGCACCCGAAGGCGTAGGTGAGTCCGAACAAGGAAAGGACGGAGGAGGCGTAAAGCTTGGAAAACCCCATGTCCATGGCAAAAGCCACCTGATGGGCCAGGAGAATGTTCTGATTGATTCCCCAGAGACAGAAAGTCGTAAGACAGAGCAGCCAGAAGCGGCCGGTTCGTACGGCTTTTGAAAGAGTCCAACTCACGGCCGCCCATGCCGGGTCCACCACCCGCAACACGCCTTTTCCCGAGGAGGTGCGTTCTTCCTGCCATTCCGCAAGCCCGTCGCGGAAAAGTCCTATGTCGCGGGGGTGGTAGTGGACGACGAATAGGATGAGAGGAATCAGAACCCCGCCCACTACCAGGCCCTCGATCAGGTAGGTGTTGCGCCATCCCACAGTGTCGATCAGCCAGGCGATGGCCGGGTAGCAGCCGTACGCACCCCCCGAACCCAGGAAGAGCAGGGAAAAGGCCAGCCCCCTCCTTTTTTCGAACCAGTTGCGGAGGACCGTGGTAAAGGGGACCGCACCAATCATGCAGAGGCCGCCCCCGGATATCAGGCCGAAGGTGATCCAGAAATACCAGAGTTGGTTTCCCCAACGGGACAGGACGAGTCCCAGGGCCAGAAGGATAGCGCCCAGGACCATCGTCTTCCTTGGCCCCCTGCGGTCCACCAGGAACCCGGTGATGGGAGCCGCAATTCCGTAGGTAAGGAGGTGCACGGAAAACATGGTTGCGGTGTGGTCCCGGGACCATTTAAATTCTTCCAGCAGGGAAGGGAAGATGACCGAAAAGGAAAAACGGGCGCCATACCCCAGGGCATAGGAGGCCGCGCCGACGCAAGCGATGTACCAGCCGTAAAAAATGCGATGTTTCCCTTTTTCCATTAATTGATCTTGCCAACCTCACGCGCCAGGCCAACGCAGATAGCGTGAATGCTTTCGGCCATGTTGAAGGTCATGCGCACATGGGATGTATCTCTTCACAGGGGCGCGATTCGCCCGCCGCAGATGAAGAGACCATTGAAACCTCCCCTCCTGGGCGGGCCGAGGATTCCTCCTTACTCCAGTGGCTCGGGGAAAGGGTACCACTTTTAAGGCTTTGAAATCAATCATCTTTTAAAATGTTTTTCAGGTTGGGTTGAAAATCTGTTTACCCTCTGCCCTAGGTCCCCGTTATTAGAACTTTTGGGGCGTAATTATCAGTTTTCTTTTACTTTGCCAAGGTTTCAGTGTATTATAGGCGACATTCAAGACGCAAGGAGAAGGCCATGACCCTGAATAAATTCCGTTTAGAGGGGAAAAGCGAAATGGTCCCCGGGGGGGTGAATGCTATCGTTTCACCATGATTCATCACCAAACCAAACAAGGGGCTTCAGAAGGATAAGAGCCGGTAACCGGTTTTTCTTAGCGGCATTCGCATGGGGAGCTGGGGAGACCCGAGGAGCTGGGAGGGACCGTACTTTACGTGATCTCCGATGCATCCAGTTATGTAACCGGTCAAGCTTTCGTGATCGATGGGGGATGGCTGGCAAACTAAAGAGGGGAGGGCGCGATGAAAGGAATCTATCTGACCGGTCCAAACAATTTTTCGCTTCAAGAGGTGAATGATCCGGTACCAGGGAAGAATGATGTGCTCATCAAGGTCCGAATGGCCGGGATCTGCGGATCGGACGTCCACTTATTGAGGGGACGGAACCCCTTTGCCGCCTATCCCCTCGTGCCGGGGCATGAGTATATGGGAGAGGTCCTCCAGGCCCCCAAAGGCCGCGGCCTGAGAAAAGGGGACAAAGTAACCGTTTTTCCGGAGGTGGGGTGCGGTAAATGCCCGGCCTGCAAAGAGGGAAGGCTGATCCATTGCCCCGAATTCAAGTTCGTTGGGGTAAGAGCACCAGGAGGATGCTTCTGCGAAAAGGTGGCGGTTCCATTGGAACGAGTCATCAAGTTGCCCAAGACCATGAGAGATGAAGAGGGGGCCATGGTGGAGCCGACGGCAGTGGGCGTTCATGCTGTCCAGAGGGGAGGGGTGAAAAGAGGAGACAGAGTCGCGGTCATCGGCGGAGGGACCATCGGCCTGCTCACGGCCCAAGCGGCCCGGGCCTTCGGGGCCTCCAAGGTGGTGGTCTCCGAGCCCATCGCGGAGAGACGGAAGATCGCTCAGACCCTGGGCTTTAGACTCATCTGCAATCCCATGGAACACGACCTCCTGGCCTACATCAAGGATGAAATAGGTCTCGTGGATGTGGTATTCGATGTGGTGGGATTCAAGAAGACCCTGGAAGACAGCCAGGCTATGCTCCGTCCTGATGGAACCCTGGTCCTGGTCGCGCTGCCCCATATTGAAGGACTGGGGGTGCCGTACCAGCCCATCTTTGCCAAGGAGCTCCGGGTCATCGGGTCCCGGACCTACTTCATGAAGGACTTTCCCCTGGCCATCCGCCTCATACAGAACAAGAAAATCCGGGTGAAGCCCATCATGAGCGAAATCGTTCCTTTGGCGCGTTTCAATGAAGGCCTGGATCACCTGGAAAGAGAACCCGAAAAGTACGTGAAAGTCCTCGTCCGTCCAACCGAATAAATCGCCTTCTTTCTTTCCTGTCCCCCTATGCCGGGGCGGTTTCAAAACCGCCCCTCCTATTCAAGGTTTTTTCCTCGTTGTCCCTTGTCTGAAGGTTCTATGTTTTTAGAAAACGCTTCTCCAGTTCCGCCCACTCGGGAAAATCGAAGATCTCGAAAATTACGCCATGGGATAACATGCGGTCCAGCATTTCCCGGCTGCTCCTTTTTTCCTTGACCTCTTTCAAAAGCCCGACCGCCGCCTTGGTCATGTTACGGGTCAGGGCGTTGGGAAAGATGACGATCTTATACCCGATCAACTCCAGATCCCGGAAGGAAAAGAGAAAAAAACAGAGACCCGACGGGTAAAAGAAGGAGGAATCGCATCGCCCATTCGATTCCCAGGGCGTCGGCCAGGGCCCCAGTCCCCAGGACTCCAAGACCGGCCAGGCCCCAGGCCATTCCCATGATGATTCCCGAGACGGTCCGGGCTTTTCCGGGGGCCATCTCCTGGGCCAGGACGATGCATGCCGACTCGCTGAGGAAAAACAAAAATCCTAAAAGAGACAAAATCAGAAAACTGGCCGGTCCCTTCCATGCCAGAAAAGCAAGAAGCGCGGGAAGGATAAGGATGGATGAAGTGACAATGATCTTTTTCCTCCCTACCCGGTCCGCGAGGACTCCTCCGGTCAGGCCGCCCAGAGCGCCGCAGACCATGAAGACGGTAAAGGAACTTCCCGCAGCCAGGAGAGAGAAGCCCCGGAGTTTTTGAATCATGGGGAGAAAAGTGGTTAAGCTCAAAACGGCCGTGACCCGAAGGACAACAACTCCCAATAGGAGGCCAAGGCTTGAAAGCCTCCGATTCATACGGCGTTCTACGGCTGGAAGAACCCCAGCGATTGGGGCAATAGATACTTCTTCCGCAGGGGCATGGCGGTATAGAAACCAGGTCAATCCCAAAGCCGGTAGGCAGGAGATGAAGCTCCAGTCCATTCCCAGGTTGGACACGGTCAGCAGGATCAGGAAAGGGCCCAGGCCATACCCTGTGTTTCCTCCCAACATGAAGAGGGACATCCCCAAGGTCTTCTTCCCTCCACTCAGGGAAGCAGTCATGGCCGCGGCTTCGGGGTGAAAAGCGGCTCCTCCCATTCCCCCGAAGATCAAGAGGAAGATCAAGAAAGGATAATGATGGACAACCCCGATGAAACTCAGGCTTACCCCGCAAACCAGGGGGCCCAAGAGGATCAAAGTTCGTCCCCCGAGTCTATCGGCTAGGTACCCGAACAGGGGCTGGGTCAGGGAAGATGAAAAGCTGAGAACCGTGGCCAGGATGCTAGCCCGGGTGAAGGTGAGCTGAAATTTTTCCACCAGGAGGGGGAGAAGGGGGGGAAGAAAAGCCGGATAGAGATCGTTGATAAAATGTCCCAAAGCAAGGAGAGCCGCCTTAGGGAAAGATGTTCTTGAATCTTTTCCGTCCATGCCTTTTTATGATGGTCTCTACGCAGCGAAAAGGGAAGAAAAAATTTTACAGGCTCCTAGGGGGATGGTATAGTTTTCAAAAACGGCCGGCATTTGCCGGTTGCTCGTTGCCCGTTTCCCATGGCCGGTTTCCATTCAGCGGATTTTGACGACGGACAACAAACCCCCGACAAGGACAATTGAC
>Ga0335070_10011803_pt1 | contig 10209 bp, 11 predicted proteins | sample Lox_Sample_13_FD_206722 | JGI IMG/M metagenome (GOLD analysis project Ga0335070, IMG submission 206722) | Soil microbial communities from Loxahatchee National Wildlife Refuge, Florida, United States - Lox_Sample_1.3 | ecosystem: Environmental > Terrestrial > Soil > Wetlands | place: USA... | reverse complement strand
CGTAGATCATAGACTGAGTACAGGCTACCAGTAGCTTCCAAAAACCCCTTCAGGAGGTCCGGCCAACAGGTAGGAAGCGACAGAAGTCTTTTGAGCAAATGGAGAGAATTTCTTCGGAGCCCCGCGGCCGAATCCCACTGGCCGGCCTGGTCCCATTCCATATCCCATGCCCGGTCCGTACCCCGGACCGCACATTGGCGGCGCACACACGGGAGGCGGACACGGCGCGGCCGCAATCATACAAGGCCCACCGGGTGGCGGACAAGGCGGCCTGCAACCATCTTCCAGGAGGCAATCCACTAGCTTGAACGGAAGAGAAACAGCCCCGACGACTATTTTGCAAGCGCCTTCAAGTATCATTGCCAGGGGATTCTCCTTGCATTGACCGCATGGACGCGGTCCACACGCAGGAGGCCCGCATCTTGGAGGCGGACAAGGCGGCGCACACATAGGAGGTGGGCAAGGCATAGGCGCCGCACACACAGGAGGTGGACAGGCCATAGGCGGCATACACTGAGGAGTGCGACAGACCGGGCCGCCGGCCGATACCTGCGCTGCGGATGCAATTAGCAACATGCAGGCTATAAGCGCAGCACCTATGTAAATTCTGTTCTTCATCATTAGACAACCCCTTTCACAAACCCACCTTGCGTGCCAAGGCGGACAGGCTCCCCAAAAGTAATATCATGCCGAATGGGTGGACAATACCAAACAGTAGCGATAGGTGTCAATACTTTAAAAGGAAACGCTGTACGGGGCCGCTGACATCAACCATTTTGTCTTATTGTTTTTTCACTGCCCAAAAAGTTCCTCCTCTCCGGAGTCCAACGGAATCTCATCAGCAGGACCACTTTCGGGTCTTTTGGGGAATCCGACCCGACCGCATCCGAAATCCATGGAAGACGAAGGCCCTATATTTTCAAGAATTTTTTGTTTGAAGCCTTGACCTTCAGGCATCCACTCTTGAACCATTGCGTCCAGCACAGGTTCGTGGTTCTTATCGAACCGAATTTTTCCACGAGGACCTTCGATTTCGATTTCGGATACAAAATTTATCAATTGAGACGGATCACGTCGGTCAGGCGGGAGATCGGACATGCGCCAGACTATGTCCGCAATATCATATCCTTCCGCAGCCCGGACCACGTCGGTAACTTCACGGCGCAAAATCTTTTTGATTTTGCCTGCAAAGTCCTCCTGGGCTTTCATGAACGTGAGAGTTCTTACCCCAGCGCAGCTTTTTCCAAGATCGGTGAGCGTCCGAGGAAACGCTGTTAATGAATCAGGTCCTATGATTGGTTGTGTGAGAGGAGCATTTGCACCTCTGTAAGCTTTCAGGAACGACACCGCCTGTTCATGACGGAATGACGCGAAAACAAAGTCAGGTTTGGACTTGGCCACAGCGTCTCGGAGGTTCTTAATTTTTCCGGAACGGGCAGGTATCATCATCCTATCTGCAAACGCGCCTCCCACCTTCTCGAACCCATACGCGAAAGAATCCGCTTCTTCATTGCCCTGTGGATCGTCGTCGCCGGTCAGGAACACCTTCTTCCCTACATTTTTCAGCGCCCAAGCGGCTAACGGCTGAGCTGCCTGATATGAATTGTTCCTGACCCTGAAGCTACCGGGAAGGCAAAACTCCCCGGCTACCAACCTCACTGAAGGGTTCGTTACGAACAGGATAATGTTTGCATTCGCAATCCCGTGGATCACCTTTTCAGATCCATCGAGGGAGGGCGGGCCTACCAGGACATGAACCTGTTTGGTCATGACAAGATCCGCAACAGCTTCCACCGTTTTGGCGTCATCCTGACCAGGATCTCTTTTCAGGATCTCCAGATTCGCAGCGTCCGATCCTTTTTCTTTCAAATACAACTCGAATCCGCTGAGTAGTGATTTGGCTTCGCCCGAAAACGGACCTTGTTCCGGGAGAATCATCCCCACCCTAAGGCGCTGTTTATCCGCCGTGGAGGCCGTTGGGAATCCTCCAAGCAGGAGGGCGGTCCCGGCGCCGGTCCAGACCAAGAAATCGCGGCGGCTAATTCGTGCCGCTTCTTTTCTATGGACGGGCCCGACAGACACTCCACGGCAGCCTCGATACAGAGCCTCAATCGAATTGGATATGGATTCTTGAATCTTTTTCGTATCCTTGTTCCCGGAACTCCGCATTTTTTCTCAGTTCCCTTTCTCCACCTCATTGGAGATTCTCAATGCAGTCACGAAACATGTCTCTTACGCTTCGGGAGAAGCAAGGTGAACCGCACGCTTTCATGAAGGCAATCAGGGCTCGCCTTGCCCAACCAGGGCTCCCCGAGGACCGGCACAGGTCGTGATTTCATTGAGAAAACCGGCTCGGTCTCGGGCATCCTACCCCAAGCCGCGCACAGTGTAAAGAAAACGAAGCCCGTAGACCCCTGGGCTAGCTCGGGAGAAAACAAGTTGAGCATGCGCCTCAGCATCGAACATGGAAAAAGGCTGTCACAACGATCCCCACGAACCGGCTTGCGATCCATAACAGGACGTTATATAAGAAAAGCAGTGTTATCAGGTCGGTTGCCGGAGACGGACAAGGACGGCTAGCAACCGCTGTTGCGACGTTCATTCCTTATTTGCAAGGAAGCCGGGTCAGACTTGAGCCGACTCCCACACTGAAGGTGAGCCATGGCCGTGAACCCAAAATTATTGGAGCTGCTTGTCTGCCCCAAGTGCAAGGGTGATCTTGAACTCACTCAGAAGGGCGACGGTTTGATATGCCATGCCTGCCGCCTAAAATACGAGGTCAAGGACGATATCCCAATCATGTTGATAGATGAGGCAATTCCCCTTGATAAGGATGTGCCGGGAACCTGAGACGTGATAAGCACCCAAGATCAACATGGATTGGCGCCGTCGAATTAAGCCGTAGGAACAATGAGTTTCAGTCTGGCCCCACCTGGAAAACCCTCTCGCATTCTTGTTCGTGGAACAAACTGGCTTGGCGACACAGTGATGAGCTTGCCGGCCATCAAAGAAATCCGGAGACTGTTTCCATCGGCATATATAACGCTGTGGGCGCCGGCAAGTTTGGCCGCGCTCTGGGAAGTGACCGGGATTGCCGACGACATCATCTCGTTTGACAATAATTCGGGCGGCCCCTGGCGAAGGCCATACCGGATGCGCAAACGGCTTGTATCGAAAGATTTCGATCTTGTGGTCCTCTTTCAGAATGCTTTTGAAAGCGCCTTCACTGCATGGCTTGCCCGGATACCGATGCGAGCAGGCTACCCCACCGACATGCGAGGTCTGCTGCTTAACATAAAGGTGCCTCTCACTCAGGAAATCCGCAGGAAACATCAAGTCTTCTACTATCTGGCGATCACAGACTTTTTGGCGAAAGTCTTTCAAATCCCAGCTTCGCCGGGAACCCGGCCGGCCGATTGTTCCATCCCTCTCCGAGAGGAACTCCTTAACAGTGGTAAGAATGAGCTGTTATCCAGGCGTCTCGATCCGGAACTGCCCCTGTTCTGTCTTTGTCCCGGCTCGGTCAATTCCGACGCAAAGAGGTGGCCTGTGGACTACTTTGCTGAGTTGGCCGATCTCCTGATTGCCCATGTCGGTGGGCAGGTGGTGTTCCTGGGAACAGCCCAGGAGCATGCACTAATTGAGACTATTCGGTCGCTCATGCAGAATCGAGGTTCCGTCAACCTGGCTGGAACAGCCGACGTCGTAACCGCGATGGCTGTGATGAAGTTATCCACCGCAGTAATATCGAATGATACGGGAAGCGCGCACCTTGCCGCCGCAGCTTGCGCGCCGGTCTTAACGATATTTGGACCGACATCTCCAGGCGCCACGGCGCCTTACGGACCCCATAGCTACACGATTCAGGGCGAAGCTCCGTGCGCTCCTTGTCGCCACTTCCGTTGCCCGGTCCCAGGCCAGCCCTGTATGCGGAGCGTCGAGCCCGGAACGGTTTTCCGCAAGATTCAGGGAATCACCATTCCTGATCCCTAATCTTTTGGCAACGGCCGAAATGTTCATGGAAAATAAGCGCTCTCCTTTCATTAGCGTGATCATCCCGACGTTCAACCGCCTGAACTTGTTGAAGGAGACGCTGGAGTCCGTAAGGAGCCAGATCTTTCGCGACTTTGAAATCATCGTTGTAAATGATGGGTCGAGCGACGGGACCGGCAACTGGCTCAGCAATCAAACTGACATCCGAGTGATCGAGCAAAACAACCTCGGTATAGCAACGGCAAGAAATAATGGTGCGGCTGCCGCCCGTGGCGTCTGGCTTGCTTTCTCGGATCATGATGACTTGTGGGCCCCCGATAAGCTACTGATTCAGGCCGAATTCATCCGAAACAATCCTGAAGTCGCTATGGTTGCGGCTCGACACGTCAGATTAGGTAAGGCTTATCATCGGCCGCGACGACCGCGTTGGATCAAAGGCGACCTCTTTTTAAAAGAGTATTCCCAAAGTTTTATGCATACGTCTTCGGTAATGATACGCAGCGACGTCTTTGAAGAGATCAAAGGCTTTCCCGTCAAATATCGGTTTGCTGACGAATTCGATGTCTGGCTGAAGATAACAGCGGACCACCCCACCGCCTATTTCGACGGACCGCTGGTTTTTATTCGTTTTTACGAGTCCAATACCAGTCATGACCGCATCGGGGTGCGGACCGACACTTACGATATTTTGTTAAGGCATTACGATCCTGAGCGCGTTCCTCGAGAGGTCTTTCTCAGGACTTTGTCTGATCACGACATTTCCTTTGGCAGAGCGTACGCGCACGCGGGCAACCTTTCCGAGGCGCTGAAATGGTTCCGAAGCTCTCTGCGAAGGACCCCACTCAGATTAAGAAGCTGGCGATATTACATCAGATACAGAATCTTGTCGGCATTGTGCAAGAAAGACGCGACCGCGGTCGGGAGTCAACCGGAAGAGATCAGGAGTGAGAGTTTACCGCAAACTCGGCATCCTGCGGGGGCTCCTGACTCTACTTCAAAGCACTCCTAAACAGTCGGACCGCTACAGGTGCTCGAAATTGAGCTTGGCAATCAAAATTCACCCTGAGACAGCACAGATCCTGAACTCAGATCCACGCGCCGTTTCGGATTTTCTTCTTTCCGTAATCGAACACCACGCTCGACTTCTCTCGGCCAACAGCAAATCCGTATTGAAGGACAGCCCGGAGAGCGCTGTGACACTGGTGAAACTGTCAGGTTTCCCCAAGGTCTGCGTGAAGGAACTCCGGTGGCGAGGTCGGATCCATGCGTTAAAGGGATTCTTGCGTCCCACCCAGGGTGAAAGGAGCTTCCGGAACGGATGGAGACTGCGCGAGGCCGGGTTCGGAGTAGCTGCCCCCCTCGCTCTTATCACAGACAGGCGACTGGGGATCGTGCGCGGCCAATGGGTGGTCATGGAAGTCATACCCGGTGCGGTCGAGCTGGACCGCTACGTTCTCAAGAGGGAGGCCGAAAGGTGGCAGCCCGAAGAAAAGATCGCTCTTATCAGGCTGTTCGGCCGGTTTCTGGGGTCCATGCATGCTGCCGGCGTCTTCCACTCCGACCTCAAGACTTGCAACATACTGGTCTCTGAAGACCCTCCCCAAGAAAGTGATCCGTCAGACATGGGTCAAGATGATGCTATAGTCTCCGGCATTGAGAATTGCGCCAAAGATCACCCTCCCCTAACCCCTCCCGTCAAGGGAGGGGATGAGAAAACCCTCTCCTCAGGTGGGAGAGGGATGGGAGAGGGGGATCTTCAAGAGGGCCGACAAGACGCAATTTTCAGCGCAGTTCACCATAACAAAGCGCCGGCCTCTGGAAAAGCTGTTCGCTTTTCATTGCTGGATTATGATGAAGTACGCTTCTTCCGACATGTTTCCGGCAGACGCAGGATCAAAAACCTGATTCAGATATTCTTATCAACGCCGGTTGCTATCAAAGCCACTCAGCGATTGCTCTTTCTTAACGAATATGCCCTGCACGCCGGCTTAAGTCCTTATGAGAAGCGAGAGACAGCCCGAGTGGTCATTGAAGCTGCGAGCGGAAAAAAGATACTGTATGTCGGGTTTAATGGGGATGTGCGGGAGCAATGGGACTCAACACCTAGTTCTTCCGGGTCGGCGCTTGAGAAACCAGAGAACCTTTCTCCATAGTGCGCGCCACGTATCTGGTCACCCTGCCGGTTTCTGCCATGCAGGCACCGACGAGCTCCACCAAGCGCTGAAAAAGCTCAGGTCGCGCTGCGCGGGCCTCGGCGAGCTTCTCCTCAACGGGGTAGCCATCCTCTTCGCGTACCAAATATTCCGGATCATCGATTTCAGCATCATTAATCAACGCCTCCAGCGTTTGATTCACCGCGGGCGCAAGATCAACCGCTATCTTCGAGGAAGTCTTCATCACTTGTTGGAGCGGACCCTCAGAGCATTCTCCATCGTTTTCCAATGCTGAAATCCAGCGATGGACAGAGCCTCTCTTTACCGCGTCATTGATCAGGTAATGAATTGTGCTCTCGAAGATACGGTGCCGGTTCACGATATAATTTCTATTGCGAACCGGGGAGCGCTTGGAAAGCGGATTCAACAGGACTCGGTGAATTATTGTCATAAAAGAAAAGGGCAAGGCTCGGGCATGGTACGGTTGAGTCAAATCCTGGAGATAATGCGCCGCCCAGGCAGCGAAACGCCATGCCCAATAAATGGCTCCTTTTGCCTGAGCCAGTTGGGCGAGCGCTGAGAACAGCCTTACTCTTTGTTCCATGAAGCTTATGCGTAGGTCCGGGAAAATATAGGTCAGCACTGGGTTCTCATGGAGAAAAGCCATGTGGAATGCGGCCTGCGAACTCAGTCCGGTTTGCATACCAAAGGGCGCGCGGCCGTACGCATAGCTTTTCTCAAGAAACAAGTTCTGGTCCATGCCCCAATCCGGTTCATCGGAAAAGGTTGCCATGACCTCGCTGATTTCAATGGATTCCTCATTTTCAGTCTGCACGTAAGAGGCCGAGGGAGGACCTGATCTGGAGGTGTCATGCTCGACTCGACTGGAGACCTCCTCAGGTTTGAGTGCGCGAACGTATGAGATCACAGTTTTCGGATTTAGTCTGAGCTGGGCCATCAGATCACCGGGGGAATTAATCTCCATCACGTCCGGTCTGCTCCGCGCCGCTTCCTCGCTCCGGGCGCTGGGCAAACCCGAATACGCGGCGATGACCTGCGGCAGGTCCTCACGTGCCAGTGCAATAAATTCATCAAGCTTCATGACATTTGTTTTGTCGGTCACAGATGTTATCCGGCAAGACTTGAGAGCTATTCGGGTCAGCAAATAATGGGTGTTCCAGGAAAGCCTTTCGCTCTTCATGGCTTCAACCAATGGAGCGATTTTGCTTGATGGCCGCTTCATCAAGATACGCGGTCAGATTATCGTCGGATTGCATGCTAATGCCCAATGCTTTGTGCCACACGTACGGCGATTCCATGCATAGGTAAATTGCCGCTTCGGGAGCATAATGCCTGATCCTGTTTGAGAGTTGTTGATAAATTTCAATACGCCGATCTTCATGCAAGCGGCGCTTACCATCCAAGCCCCTTAGAAATCCATCGTGGAAATACGGGACCGGGCCGAAACGCTCACGGGCAACCTGTTTCAGTCCCGAAACAAATCGTAGCACGCCGAGGGAAATCCACACGATTGAAGATGGGTCCAGACAATTAAATATTTGATCTATTGTCCGGCAATAGTCATCCTCCCATCCCGGCAAAGGGATTATCGGATCGAAATGAAACCCAATGTGGTAACCCGCCCGTTGAGCCAAAACGGCAGCTTTGAGTCTTCGTTCGAGAGGAGCTGCCCTTCTCTCTTCTTGTCGGGCTACAGTCATCGAATTGACTGAAAAACTCAAAATGACCCGTCCTCGCGGATCGACTTCCAGAAGCGGGTCTATAAAATCCGTCTTAGTCTTGATTTCAAGAGAAGCGTTTTTTTGCGAAGAAAAAACATCGACCAATCGCCGGGAAAGACCTGTTAAAGGTTCCAGAGCAAGCGAATCGGTGAATTCTCCGGTACAGATGCGATGGAATTTGTTGGCATCTTGTTTCAGGTGGTCATTCAGCGCCGCCATCAGATCGGCTAAGTTTACAAAGACCTCAAGGACCGGTCTGTTGAAATAGGCCTGAAGCGCACAGTATCGGCAGTCCATAGGACACCCCTGACCTATGTGGAGAATCTCCAGCCCGCAGCAAACATAATGAGGGGTCCCAGGACAAGGTTTGATACACGCCCCCTTGTTTTTCATAAGCCGCAAAATCTTTTTTCCCCGGGAAAAAGGGTCAGGTTCCAGATTCAGTTCCCATGCTTTCTGAGCGCATTCGGCGCCGACGAAAACTTTTGCCGTTGGCAGCTTATCCACGATTTCGCGCGTCAAGGGCTCATCACGTGCGTCCTCGTCAATCCATATCTGTTCGATGGGGAATTTCATTTCCTGGTGCGGGATTTTCCCTCTCTCCCTGACAATTCGGGATACTTCCACGAGCGCAACAGTTCTCGGAAACGATTCGCCTGCTCCGGCAGAGGTATTTGCAGATCCGTAAGCACGGCCTGAGCCTCCGCGCTGCGAACAAATTCGAGCACCGGCCTGGCGTGAAAAATAGAGAGATCGAACAGCTCTCCGATCACCTCCGCCTTTTTGTTCGCATTGAAACCGAGGCCCTCGGTCAATTCCAGAAGGGTCGCCCGCTCTTCAGGTTGCAGCTCCGATAGTATGAGGGCTGTCTTTTCACGAATACGACCGATAGCCAGCGCTTCCAAGAACTTGTCTTCCAGGCTACCCAAGGCGCTGAGACGCTCCAGACGAGGCCCGAGAGGCGGAACACCCAGCGTGGGCAAAAAATCTCTTGCAACAACGCTGCGAGGAAACAATTCGAGCAGCCGTTTCACAATGACCCCGACGCAGGCTGAATTGAGCTCCCTGTGACTCACGTTGTCCCAGAATGCCATAGTGAACCCATGATTCTCCGGCATATCGACAGGGACCTCTCGAACTTCCACTTTAGCAAGGCCGATTTGGGATGCGGCCTGAAGACGACGTCTCCCGAGAACAGGAGTCAGCTCGCCGGACGCCCTTTCCTGAACAATCGGCGGATTGAGTATCCCCACTTGCTCGATGGACCTCATCAGAGATTCCAAACCTGAATAGCAAGGGATGAAATATGTCCTATCGTCCAGGTTGATCGCCTGGGGCTTCAGGGTATAAGTTACAGTATGTTCGAGCCAGTTCAAGATAAGTCTCCGCCTCTTGATTTTTTCCCTTTTTCTTGCATCCGGAAGCTACGATGCGGCATTTGCGAATAAGCTCCCGAACCGCCGCAAGATGGTAGTCTTTCCGTAGTTCCGGGTCTCTGAGTATCTTCAATATGGCTTGAATTCTGAACCGATCGATCGCCGGCGTGGTTTCGGAAAGTTGGTCAGAGTGGCCGCCATGCTTGATTACCAGGCGTTCCGGCACGAAGGCCACTTCATAATGAGCTGTGACACGAAGCCAGAGATCATAATCCTCTGCAGCCGGTAGGCTTTCGTCAAACCATCCGACGCGATCCAGGAGCGTCCTGGAGATCATTACCGATGAAGGGCTGATGAGACATCTTTGCAGCGCTCTCTCGAAGAACCGACCGCCCTGCTTCTGATGCGCCTTTTTTTGCTGAACTTTCTTATCATCACGTATCCAGATTTCATCTGTGTGACAGACGAACAGCGCATCTTTCGCGTCATACATCCGGATTTGTCGAAGCAGTTTGTCCGGAAGCCACTCGTCATCCGAATCGAGAAAAGCCAGGAGTTCACCTGACGAACGTTTGACGCCGGCGTTGCGCGCCGCGGATACGCCGCAATGTTCTTGAAATAATGGCAAAAGCCTGTCCCGGAATTGCGAAAGCAGTTCACGAGTGGAATCAGTGGAACCGTCGTCCACGACAATTAACTCAAAATCGGTAAAGGTCTGGCCCAGGACTGAATTGATCGCCCGTTCCAGGAGATAGGCCCGATTGAATGAGGGAATAATTACGCTGACAAGAGGCAAAGCGATCTTCTGTTATAACGAAATTCAAAAATAGGAAACAGAAACATTCTAATTGAACTATCATTATCGAGCAACACGAGAAGTGCAATCTCAGATAAGCTCTACTCGTTCCCAGGCTGGAGCCTGGGAACGAGGAAAAACGGGGTCAA
>Ga0335070_10011802_pt1 | contig 10209 bp, 32 predicted proteins | sample Lox_Sample_13_FD_206722 | JGI IMG/M metagenome (GOLD analysis project Ga0335070, IMG submission 206722) | Soil microbial communities from Loxahatchee National Wildlife Refuge, Florida, United States - Lox_Sample_1.3 | ecosystem: Environmental > Terrestrial > Soil > Wetlands | place: USA... | reverse complement strand
CACCCTGGCTCTTTCGCGGGGTTTCCCGGGCCCCCGCGAGGCAACATACTAAGCCCCCGTTGCGCCCATCTCAACGGGGGAGGGGAACAATCCATGAGCGAATTAGTTCTTCCCACGCCCCTGGTCTGGGGCCGCCCCTGGTCTGGGGCCTGTGGGCAAATGGGATATTGGAGCCTCGATTATTTAATGATGCCGGTCTATATGCACCTTCCCGCTATAGGTGGGCCAGCATCCGCCGCAAGGTCGGCAGGCGGATCATCGTCATTGATACCGCACCGTTTGCATTTCCTGCCCATCCACCATACCCCACGCCTGCTGAAACCCTGTGGGGTCCAGTCATGGTCGAAATGAGCACAAATCCAAGTGCGGATCTTATCAGCCGTCCTTATCTCGATGGTTATCCCCAAGAATCGATTTCTAATCTTTATCGGCATCGTCTATACCCTCATTCCTGGACCGGCAGATAATCCTCCAGGGTTGCATCCGTCCCCGGGATCTCGTCCAGTTTCTCGATGACTATCTGTTCTTCGATGACCGGCCCGATGGTGATGGAGAATCCTATACTCGGGGGACATCGGCACGGGTTCCATTCCGGATGTATCATCCGCTCCAGCGGACTCGCATTGTCCCAGACGGACTGCTGCATGGTCTTGAAGTCCCCGCGCATGGCCGCCATCCAGCCGTCCAGAGGGGTCAGCCGTCCACTGCCACAGTCCCTGAAATCAAAGAGTCCCATGACGCTTCCTCTTTCTCCTGAGATCCCTGCTGAGCCTGCACCGCCAACTCGTATTATAATGCCGCTGGAGATCCTGGAAGTGCAGGAAGTCCGCCCCGCATGAACTACAGACCCACATATATACCTTCCCTTTGTTTCATACCAATTTTCCGACGTAATTCTAATTTTGTTGACGCCAACAAATTGAGGTCATTTCTCTTCTTTTCCCATTTGCCACTCAATCTCGTTTCCGAATTCGTCAAGCGGGCACCAATACTTGTCCCGCTCCTTTCGGACGTTGCATTTCCGCATCATCCCTGTCTCGCACCAGGAGCACCGATACCTGGTCGGTGCCGTGCCTGCCGGACGGATGACCATTTCGAGATACGGGCATGGGCCTACTTCGCTGGCTGGCATCAGTCCCGCCTCTTCTTCCTGAACGGCAACCTGAAGATGTCCCATAGGGATCGCGTCTCTCCTTTCTCCTTCGGGTGGAGCCCCCAGCTCCGCCGTTCCTTCTGCTTCAGCATTCACGGCACCTCGTCCGGTTCTCCGCCCAGCTCTGCGGTGCATATCCCCTTGTGGACGCACTCGTGGCAGACCTCGACCCCCGGACGGACCACTTCCGGGTTCCCGCAGCAGACCGGCCTCGTGTCCGGATCCTGGAGGACCGATTCGGGCATCGTGATCTCCCGCATGCCGCCCTCGGCCTTGTCATCCGGCACCATGACCCTGACGGGTTTCCTGCCTGTATCCTTTGCGAGCTTCTCGAAGACCGAGGCGATGACGTAGGCCCGGATATAGGAGTAGAGCACCTGCTGGCCGAGCTCTGCCTTCGTCCTGTACTCCTGCTTCCAGGGAGCGTCCCCGAACTTGGTTGGCTCCTCACCCCTCTGCCAGTACTCGTCCACGGCATGGAGGAACTCCCTGTCGTGGTCCGCCTTCGTCTTCCCCAGGTCTCTCTCCTTCTTCCTGAAACAGTCCAACCAGACCTGCGGGACTTTCAGGACCGAGCCATCGTCGAAGCTCGTGAAAACGACTTCTTCTGCCACCATGTTATCCCTTCAGCCTCGGGCATGTCCTCGGGCTGCACACCAGCCCCCTGATGGCCGCCGGGTGCCTGCATTCCCAGGTGGTCTTCGGGTGCCAGCCCCTGGGAGGCCCGCCGTACTCGCAGCGCATGTAGCACCACCGGAGATACCTGGCAAGGCGGTTCATCTTGTCAGGTACTCGCACCTTTTGCATTCGCCGCATTCATACGAAACATCACACTTCCATGCCAGCCCGATGGGTTTCCTGCAATAGAAGTTATAAGACTGCCCGGCATCGATCCAGTTGAACGTCTCCTCGCTGACGGGTATCATCAGCGAGGTCTCGTTCAGGAACAAGTCGTATTCTCCGTAAACTACTTGTTTCTCATCGACCTTCTGCCAGACAATGCATTTCTCTTCTCCAGGATAGAGAAGGATTACGAGAATGATGGTAGCAACAGCGATGAGTGCGATTGCTGCCCCGATCTTAAGCCAATCTTTCTTTTCCATGGTCAACCTCCATCGCCATTCATTTATTTCTTATACGGCCCCAGGAACTGGCCCTTGTTGTAGTTCTTCGAGTCGTTTAATGCCACATCAGGATGGCCCCGCCGCTTTTCCCTGATTGCCTTCAGGACTGCACAGGTGCTGCAATTGCACCTCCGCTCGTCCAGCTTGCAGAAGTCGATCTCGTCCCCCGCGCCTGTGACTTCGATGAAGACGAATGGGCACCGCTCTGACATGGTTCACCCGCACGGATACTTGTACGCCTGTTTTCCCCGAATCGCCTTCAGGACCGTGCAGCTCTTCTCGATGCAGATCCTGTCATCGAGCTTGCAGAACGGAGCCTCGCTCGACTCGGCAATCTCATCGTAGTAACTGAACGGGCATTCCTTTCCCATAGTCAGGCCCCCTGTCCTTTCAGTACCTGGTACAGATCGGTCATCACGTTCATCTCCTTTCCCTCCTGCAACCTGGCGAAGATCCAGACGATCATTTCCGGCGGCATCGTGACGGTCTGGGTCTTGAGCTCCTGGCGCATGAAATCGAGCCCGACCCATTCCTTTTGTTCCTTTATTACGTCGTACAGGACGGCGGCCAGGTCCGCAGGGATGACGACCTTCGCTGGCAGGTTGTCGAAGTTCAGCATGGTCATATCTCTATCAGGTCGAAGATTTCGTGGACCATATTGAGTTTCTGATCTTCGGTCATTTCCTTCGGGTACTTTGCCCGGATCTCTTTAAGGGCCTTGTCGTGCTCCTCGTTGTAGCATTTCTTGCAGTAGAGCTTTCCCTTCATCTTGTGGCCGTCGATGACCTCATAGCCGAATGGTCCGGTCATCCTGCCCGTGGATTCCACGCTGACGTGGATATGCCCCCCGCATTTCGCGCAGGTGTACCCTGCATGTGCCCATGCCATTTCAATCCAGCTCTCCTGTGATCTGATAGACCGAGAAATGCTTGCCCTTCTTGACTTTTTCATCGAGCCATTCCTTGAGCAGTTCCTTGGAGAGATTGGCTGGAATACGGTACATGTACCCAATTCCCTTATAGTGCGGAATTTTCTTTCCCATGCTATCTCACATCCCCAGGTTCGGGTTCACGTTTTCCGGCCCCGGTGTTTCCCCGTGCAGCGGCCTATCACTCGGGGCCTGCTTCCCGTGAGACAGGATGACCACTGGCAGGAGGAGATCGATCCAGTCGTCGTGCATCCTCGGGTAGTCCGACTTCATCCACCACCAGGTCCAGATACGATGATACATCGATGGCCGCCAATATTCGAGGCGCAGAGACTTGACGTACTTCCGCCAGATTTTCCTGAGAAGACTCTTGCCCTCGTCCGACATCCAGACCGTTTCGAAGGGTTTGGGCCGGGTCTGGATGATGTGCATCTCGTGCTTCAGGTCCAGGATCTCCTCCAGGGTCAGATCCCGCCCGATGTCGATCTTCCCTGCCAGGCTGTCGATGATCTCGTCCCGCGTCATTTTCTTTTCATCCAGGCCCTTCACTTCAATCCGGCGCATGATCTGATTCCTCTGATATTATAAGCCCAAAGGCAAAGATGAGGACCGCTCCTGTCCCAACCCCTATCCAGAACCCGAGGTATGGCCGATTCGCCAGCCACCCGAGGGTCGTGCATGTGATCAACGGCAGTACAAATAAGGCGATGAAATGTATCGCCGTTTCATGAAACTTCTGCCTCGTTGACTTGATCCCTCTCAGTTCCACCCTGAAAATTTCCTCCGGCATCTTAACCCCCATGCATATGCATCGACACCTGGCCTAATACTTCATCTGGATCCTGGTATGATACTCCGGGCAGTGGAGCCCACGGATTGAGCACTTCCGGCCCCTGGCCTTGAAGAACGGGCAGGCTGGCATCACCGCGCCCACGGCCACGCAGTCCTTCGTGAAATGGAAGCCCTTGTCCTCCATCATCTTCACGTATTCGTCCAGCTCCTCGTCGGTCATCTTCCTGGTCTTTATGAGCCCGAGTTTCTCCGCGATCTCCCAGAGATACATGGCCGCCAGGCTGCATCCGGGTCCAGGTCCAGAACTCATGTCCCTTCCTTACTTTTGAGTAGCCCCTTCAGATTATCAATCCTTTTGGCCGCGAAGGAGCTGAGGCTGGATGCCGAGAGACCGCCGCTACCTTCCATCTCCTTGAGGGCTGCTTCCCAGTACGCGATCTCCTTTTCGAGCTCTTCCCTGGTCAGTTCGTGTGGATCCATCAGTCGCAGCCCCAGCCCGATGGCTCCTTGCCCGGAAGCACCTTGAGGAGTGGCTTTCCATCAGGCCCAACGATATCATACTTGGGCTCCGGTGGCTTCTCCACTGTTGTCTCTTTCTTGACCTCGATTCTCCCGACGATTACGTTGATGTCCCATATCTGTTTCCTGTCATCGTCATAAGACTCCAGCACCCCTATGATCTGGCGCAGTTTTTCCTCGCAGCTCTGGTTGTAGGTCATACCCCGCTTCCCTCTGTCCCGACCTTGCGGTGCCGGACCGGCAAATCCGCTGGACTCCTGGACCTGGTATAGTACTCGTCGGCCTCATCCTCCGGGATCTCCCTTGCGGTCACGTTCTTCAGGAAACGGCTGGCGATGATCTCGGCGTCGCTCTCGCACCAGGCTTCGGCCTGGATAGTCTGGGCCGGGATGAAGACCTCATAAAACTTCTTCTTTACATCCTCTGGCATGGTCTGCCTCCGGTTGAGACTCCTTCACTCTTGAACTCGTCGTACCTGTCCTTCACGACCTGAAGCGTATTGGAGGTCGAGGGGCATCATGTCCCCCTCCCAGCCCCTCGCCGCCAGGTTCTTCCCTGCCCTGATCTGGCGCAGGAGGAACCGTTTGAATTTGTCTGATTCCTGGTATTCCCTTGATTCTGTCATGGTCTCCCCAGATACTTCTTCCCGCCCTTCTGGAACTCCGGGTCCAGCTTCTCCGGGAAGGCCGCATTGACCCGCTTCATGCATTCGTCGCAGAGGCAACCTTCCCAATGCTTCCCCCCGCTCGACCCGCAGCCATCGCAGGTGCCCCGCTCCAGGGGCCGGACCCGTTTCACTTCCGTTCCTCCTTCTGATCAGAAGCAGTCTTCCCCATGCGCTTCCGTGAGGCTCTAAGTCGTTCATCCTCGAAGATCGAATGAATGAGATTGTTTAAGGCCCATACTGTCTTGGATTCGGGGTTGAGATTATACCAGATATAACCCGGTGCGAAGTTCCTCTCGATGAACTTGAGGTAGATAAGATCCTTCATCGCCACCACGAGCTGAAGATGGTTGATCTTCGGGAGGGCCACCATGATCTCATCCATGGTGAACCCCTCATTCCCGAGAGGGAGGATGAGTTCAAGGAGTTCAATCCTCCATGAGTTTCCGAGGAGGGGTGAGAGGCCAATCATTTCTGGTCCTCCTTCCGGTCCCTTGACCCGACCTTTCCCTTCAGTATCCATTTCCCCCCGTTTCCTTACCATGTTTTTCCCTCACTGATTTTTGTCAGGTCTTCGAGTGGTTTCCACCGCCCTACATCCCATTTCCCTTTCTGGACCTTGTATACGACCAGGGCCTTGCCGTCCTTTATGTTCTTGACGATCCCGCGCCGCGTGCCATTCATTGTAAGGAACTCTACCTGGTCCCGAACCTCGATCATATCGAGTCCCGCTCGATCTTCGTCAGCTTTTTCATGGGCATCCACTTCACCGCATTGCTGGAATGGAACTCCACCAGAGCCTCGCCGTTCTTGACATCCTTGACCTTGCCCCGCATCTTCTTCCCCTTTGAGGTCATGAACTCCACCCTGTCGAAGCGTTCCAGCATGCCGGTCATTATTTCTTCGCCCTGGCCCCAGGTAATACCCAGTGGGTGATGGCAATCATCCCGTCGGGTTCCAGCTTCACTGCATAGGACCAGTCGCCGTCCCGGAGGTGCTCGAAGGTCGTTCTCAGGGATTTCTTGTATTCTTCGAGCTCCTGGATCTTCAGGTCTTTCTGGTGAAGGACAACCTCGCACTTCGACTTGCACTCGTCCTTTTCCTTCTGGAGCGTCCCCATCTGGCCCCTGAGAGCCGCGTTCTCGTTCCTCAGGGTTTCCAGGTTCGAGAGGAGCGTCTTATTCGTCTCGATAAGGTCGGCGTTCTGCTGCCTGAGTTTCAGGATCGTTGGGTGGACCATAGTTTACCCCGTGAATTTTCCCCGCTTCAGCTTCATGCAGGTCTTGCAGCAGAACTGGGTGTTGCTGCAATCGTCGTCGTTCCGCATCTCGAAGACCCCTATCTTTGGGTTGCAGATCGCCGTCTCCCCGTCCACGGTCCAATGCCAGGATTCCCCCTGCTCGCTCCTGAACAGGCCCGTCGTCTTCCGGATCGGTCCGCCCTCGCTCATTCCAGATCCCCGAATGAGATTCCCTGGCGTTCCATCTCCGCCGCCAGGAGCGTGGCGTCAGTGAAGATGTCCTTCTCGAAATGCTCCAGTGATATCAAAGATGCCGGGTTCCCGGTCCTGGCCCTGCTGCGCTCCGCCAGGGTCTTCCCGACCACGAGTGCCCCGATCTTTGAGAACTTGTCATGGTGTTCCCCGACGAACTGCTTGAACTCCCTGTCAAAGACGCACTTCGCCGCCTGGTTCAATTCGAGGATCATCACCTTCCGTGTGCCATCGGCCTCGACCAGTTCTTTGAACTTCTCTGCGGTGATGCCCAGGGGCACCTCGTCCCAGTAGAAGATCGTCGCGTATGTGCCCCTGTCCCCCAGGGTCGTGAAGGCGATGTTCTTTGGTCTCCGCTGTTCCTCAACCATCTTTATACCTCTTTCATCTTCTCAACCTGCTCGCGCATCTTCCTGGCTTCCTCGCAGTCCGGAGCCTTGGTCGCATGCCACCGCTCGTTCCGCTTTGCCGGGACATCCGACATGCGCCAGTCCACGCAGGGCCACCCGTCGCGGCCCAGGAGGAAGAGATCGAAGATGCCTCCGATCCACCAGGCCCCGAGGAGGCCCCGCTTGAAGCGGATGTCCTTTTTTTCGGTATCAATCCTGATGTAGTAGACGGTCATGCCGTCACCACCGGCTCGCAATCCAAGGCCCAGGTATCAATGAGGGCTACGCATACCCCAAGGATTGCCCCTACCTGGGCACCTATGGCCCCGCCGAGCGTGAATCCAAAAAAGGAGACGAAGAACCCCCACATGAGGAGATTGAATCCGAGTTCCTTCAGTTGCATTAAAGCCTCTCCGAGTTCTTCAGGAGCCGGATGAATACACCCTCCATGCACTCCGGGTCCACGTTCTTGTGCATTTCACAGAGGGGATTTCCATATCGCTCTACTGTCGCCGTTGACGCATATCCTTCGTCGAGGCACTTCCAGCAATAATCTTTGAACGCGTAGGTCTTGTTCGGATCCAGCTTTTCGCGGAATATTACCGGGCCTTCCCGTTTCATGGTTCCCCTTCGTATGAAATCGCTGCATGGACTGCACGGCTTGCCCGGGATGCATGACCTGTGCAGGCCCGGCTGGTTGATGCCCACCCGATGGCCTTTCCTGCACGGCGAGATCGCATGCCATGATTCGCAGATGGCACAGCACGTAGAATCCGGGTCTGTCCGATCCCTGATGTTTCCGTAGTCGATGCAGATTCGATTCGCTGGTTTTTGAGAGTCCTCCATTCAGACCATCCCAGGAGACGGCCTTTCGGATCGGACCTGGGATGATGAGGCTATGTCGTTATGGTTATTTAATTCTCCCGTTCTAATTTAGCCCTTCGGCGGGCTGATATCCTTGAACCGCCGCCAGACGCAGATGGTCTGGCTGCTGCACCCCGGCGCACCAAAGGCGTGACAATGCCACCATTCGGCGATACCCAGGCCCCCTCAGATCAGCGCGTCGATGGCATCCATGATTTCGTTGATCATGCCGATACGGGCTCCATAGTAAACCTGATTGGTTTGATTGTCCTTTTCTGGAGTTTTCTTCAACGCATCCAGAGCCCTGATTTCCTTCTTCTTCATCCTCCTCAAGAGATCAACGATATCGGTGTATGATGGGGTCATGGTTTACCTCTACCCGAAATATTCGTACTTCGCGTCCCTGAACCCGGCCTTGTGCAGATAATAAGTGATGAACTCCGCCTTGTCGAGACTCAGGTTGTTCCGCGTGCGCGGCGGAATCTCGTTGTAGTCGTGAATCGCCAGTTCCACCTGCTTCAAGAGGGTTTTGACCTGGGCAGGCTGAAGGCCGTCCGGGTAGGATACGAACCCCTCTGCCCCCATTCCGCCCTCTTTGATGGGGACTACCTGCATTATCTCTACCTTGCCTGCGCCGATATATAAAGATTAGTCCATGTTGATGGCAAAATCCAGGTCATCCATGCCATCATAATTCCGAACCTGCTCTTTTAAATCCTTCTTTTTCTTCAGGTAGTCCTGATTGAGACCATCCTTGTCGTTCCGCCATTTCTTATCCTTGCTCATCGTGCGCCTCCAGGCATTCCCGATATTGCCTGGCGATATTCTCGTGGACCGGCTTGCAGTGGAGCGGGCACTTCGGGTCGAACCAGAAGGTGCCCTCGCCGTACATGAGCGTGCCCCAGCCGTGGCAGTTGTCCATCACAGGGCAAGAACACCCTTGCCTGATCGCCTCGTCGCTTCCCGGGTTCGGTATTACCCTTGTTCCCATCCGTTTTCCCATGCTTCGATCTCCGCTCTTGTCACATGGCTCTGGAGCCTGGCGAGGCCCGTGAGGTGCGGGAACTCCTTGGGGTCGCCCCGCCTCTTCGCCCGGATCCCCTCGGCGAAGTAGAAGGTGGTTGTCATGTCCCGCACCTCATGGACGGCGGGATCTGGTCCGGGTTCAGGATCCCGACGCCATCCGGGGTCACTTCCAGGGCCGTCCCGTCGGTGAAGTAAAGTACGAGGGAGCTCAATCCCCCGAGGCAAGAGACCCAGGTGTGGATGTCCTTGACCGTCTTGCCCTTGAGGAACTTCCGATACGTGCGCCTTGTCTCGCGCTGCTCCTTCTCGTACTCCCTGTCCATGTCTTCGAGGCTCATCCCTGGTCCCAGCCCCTTGTCCACGCCCCGATCTCCTCGGTTTTGCCGTCCCTCACGAGATGGCCCGGGACCACCCTCGGCTCGCCCTTCCGCTTCGCCCTGACCCCCTCCGAGAAGAAGTGCGCGAGCGTCACGTTGGGATCCCGTTCCATGGACTTCTCGGCCCGCTGCAAGGCCGTGATGAACTTCTGGATGCCCTCGCGCCGCAGGACGATTTCGCCCGGGCCTGACCGGCCACGGATCATGTCCCAGGCCCACCCGAGCCGCAGCCAGAGCGGATAGTACCCCTCGCCCCGATACCACATGCCGACATAGGCCAGCGGCAGCTCCTCGTTCTTCCCGTCCCAGGAAAGGCTGAGCGCGTGAGAGTGACAATCGCAGACCACGAAGGTCTCTTCAAAACCGTCGTCTTCCATTGGTGAAAGATAGAATCCCCGGAAAATAAAGAGCTTCTGTTCTATCGCACCTTGGATTTGAATATCTGATTCCGGGCTTCGTCTGTCAGGTCTGCTTCCCTTTTCCCGACTGGCTCGAAGACGAAGACGGTGCCGAATTTCTGTCCCTCCATGTCGTAACCCTGCCATGGATCGACCTGGGCACCTCTCAGGCCATGGGACCGCATGATCCGCTTCACCTCATCCTGCTCGTGCAGCGGAAGATTTACCGATTCCACGATGCGCCCGCCTTTCCGCTTCCCTTTGATGATCAGGTGCCCCCTGCCCAGGGTGTTCAAGGTGGGGAACGGATGGCCCGCGCAGGATCCCCCGGTGTAATAACCCCGACGATTCACGTCCATGACCATCTCCCTGATCTCCGGATCTACATCGAAGGGAACGCCGTAGCTCTCCAGCTCATCCATCTCGCGGTGGGTCGGGATCTTCTGTCCACGGAAGTTATCCCAGGATGAAGATACCCGCCCG
>Ga0335070_10011801_pt1 | contig 10210 bp, 8 predicted proteins | sample Lox_Sample_13_FD_206722 | JGI IMG/M metagenome (GOLD analysis project Ga0335070, IMG submission 206722) | Soil microbial communities from Loxahatchee National Wildlife Refuge, Florida, United States - Lox_Sample_1.3 | ecosystem: Environmental > Terrestrial > Soil > Wetlands | place: USA: Florida... | reverse complement strand
AGTTCCCGGAGTTTGGCTTCCCATCGTTCAGCTTTGCCACCGTCCACATCTGCTCCAGGCTTGACCGCTTCAGCAGTTTCTCGGTGTAGAGCGCGGCATCCCATTTGGCGAGGTCCAGAATAGAAAAATACAAGCTCCCGTCTGCCGTTGTGTTCAGGGAAGGCGCCACCCACTCCTGATTTTTCAGCTCTCCCTTGACCAGCCGGTATCCGGCGGCGCGGTTGGGAATGATGTCGGCTTCGCCGATGATGCGAGTCGTGGTCATGCCCAGCGGCTGAAAGATGCGTTCTTGCAGAAAGTCCCCGTAAAACTTTCCGGTCACGCGATGAATCAGGATACCCAAAGTCGCATAGCCCAAGTTGGCATAGCTGTACTTGGTCCCTGGCGGAAAGGCCAGCGGCACCGCCTCAATGGCTTTCAGAATCTCGTCTTCCGTGCGGTCCTGGCGGAAGTTGTAGCTCTCGGGATAATCGGTGAACCCACCCGTGTGACTCAGAAGCTGGCGCACCGTCACCTGCTTCCAGGCGGCGGGAGCGTCGGAAAAGTACTTGCTGATGGGGTCGTCCAACCCGACCTTCCCTTCCTCTACCAGCATCATCACCGCGGTTGCGGTGAACTGCTTGCCCATCGAGCCAGACTGAAACAGGGTTTCGGGCTTGACCGGAACCTGCAGTTCGACGTTGGACAGGCCATATCCCTGCGCCCGCACGATTTTTCCCTCTCGCGCCACCAGCAGGGCCAATCCCGGAATCTTGCGCTTCTGCATCTCGGACTGGATGTATTGGTCAACCGGATCGGAAGCAGCCTGAGCTGCCGCGGTGACGGAGAGTAGGAGAGCGATCCAAACAACGCTCGAGCGTGTTCTCAAGTTTTCCTCCAGTGTGACACGGGGCAAAAGACCGGAGGCCCGGACTTAACGTGGGCTGCCTGAACTCGGCAACACCACTTTGCGCCTCCACCCGAACCGCTCCGCCACCACGTTCAGGCTGCGGTCCAGTTCCACGCCGGCGCCGAGCGGGCTTCCACCCATGCGGCCGGGATAGTCATAGCGGAGATCGCGGAAACGCACAATATAGCCCGGCTGCGGCTTTTCCACCTCTTGCGTCTCGGTCACCGGGTACCTGGCCCAGTCCAGATACACCTGTCCCAGGTAGCTGCGCTTGGCCGCCAGCGTGACTTCCGTTTCCTCGGGTTTATAGCGGATGCGCATTTGCCCGTCGGGATCCACATCGCCGGCAGCGGAGTCCACCAGCGTTTGCGCGAAGAAATTCGCGGTCTCCACCACGCCGTACCACCGGAACGGGTTCCACATGTAGGGATAGGCCGAGACCCGGATCGGATCCGCCTCCCGGTACAGCCGGGATTCCAGCGCGGCGATGGCGCGGCGATGTTCGTAATCCCGCACCCCCCACATCGCCGCCACCCCGAGCAGCGCCAGGCTGGCAGCCAGGCGTCCCTGCGGACCTCTGCGGCGCCCGCCCACCTCTTCGTTGACCAGGGAAAACAGGGCGCTCAGTAACAAAGCCCCCGCCAGGAAGACGTACATCACCGGCTCAATGATGAAAACAATGTCCCAGGAGTACCATCTCTCGGAAAACGGCCAGAAGGGACGCACTCCATAATTGTTCGTGAAGTCGAGCAGGAGGTGGCTCAGGCCGGCCAGGTAGGCGAACCCGAACAACACTCCCCAGCGCGGCGGCAGATTGGGGTCCCGGGTCTTGCGCCCGCGTAGTCGCCATACGAGGTAGATCACACCTACCGCGGCGGCAGACACCAGCGCCGCACCCAGAACAGAGTGCGTGAACCCGCGATGATGGGCGAAGCCGAAGCCTGGACCCTTGAAGCTGCTCAGCACGTCGATGTCTGGCGCCTCTGCCGCCAGCGTGAGCGTCGCTGTGGCCAGTGCCGTCTTGCGATTCAGCCCGGCGCGGCCCATGCAGGCGCCAAAGAGCAAATGAGTGATCGGTTCCAATGTTCGAATGAGGCCTCGGGACCCGGGCTATAGAGAATACACGGCCCAGCCGAGAATTCTTAGATGACAAGGCTGCTTCCCCCGATGCACCGGCCGCTCCGCCCTTGTACCATGGACTTCAGCGGGAATGAAGACACTTCTCAATTCCGGAGACCGGGAAGAAATCCTGGCGCGTTTGGCCAAGGTTTATCCTGCCAATCCGCGGCGCTGGGGCAAAATGTCAGCTGCGCAAATGGTCTGCCACTTGAGCGAAGCCTTCCGTGGCGTGATGGGCGAGCGCGCCGTCAGCCGGGCGCCGTGGTTCGGCAGATCGCTGGCCAGGTGGGTGGCACTCTATGTGCCGCTGCCGTGGCCCAGAGGCTTCAAGACGCGCCCGGAGATGGACCAACTGATCGGCGGAACTCCTCCCGGAGACTTCGCAGCCGACCTGAGCGAGCTGCGCCGCCTGCTGGACCGCTTCACCCGCCACCCCAGAGACTTTGAGTGGCATCCGCATCCCGTGTTTGGCGCGATGTCGGACCGGGACTGGCAGCGTTGGGGATATCTGCACATGGACCATCATCTGCGGCAGTTTGGCGCCTGAGTTTGGGATTATCATTGGGAATTAGGGCCACACGGTAGTGCTGCTGCTCGCAGGATTCCTGCCCCGCTGGAGAAGGCGCGGGGCTTCGGAATGACCCAGGTTTATGTCCGGGCGTTTGGAGCCAAACCTATGCTGCGCAGCGTAATTGCGGTCATCGTGGGATACCTGGTATTCGCCGCCTCCGCGGTCGTTCTCTTCAGGATTTCGGGTCGTGACCCGCATGCGCCCGCCAGCCTGACGTTCATGATGCTGAGCGTTCTCTACGGGATGTTCTTCGCGGCCGTCGGCGGCTTCGTGGCCGCCTGGCTGGCGCGGCGCTGGGAGTTTGAGCACTCGCTGGCAGTCGCGGGGCTGATCGCCGCCGGGGGCGCAGCCTCCCTGCTGGCCAGCCCCGGCCGCGCGCTCTGGACCGAACTCAGCGCAGTCCTGATCATGGCGCCGATGGCGATGGTTGGTGGGTACCTGCGCCGGCGACAGACGGGCGCGAAGAGGTGACTCACGGCGCAAGCAGAGTGACCGCATCTGGAACCATCGTGATCTCCGCCGGCACATTCCCGAGCAGTTCTCCGTCCGCCTCCACAAACAATCGCGACTGCGGGTCGGGAGCGCGGCAGAGGGCGCGATCGCTGTCCGCGAGCTCGATCTGTTTTCCCTTCCACGTTGTCGCCAACAATCCACGCAGGATGTAGCGCAGATAGGTGAACCGGCTGCGGGTATGAAACAACACCAGACGCAGGTCGTTGCGCTCGAGCGACGCCCCCGGCGCAAGCTCGCGCAGCACCTTGCCGAAGTTCCGGATGCGCACCGCCAGCAGTTGCGATACCTCGGCCTGCCGCAGCGCCGTCCCCTGCCCGAGTTCAACCGGGAAGGACGGTAGCGGGTGAGTCAGCCACAGGCGCGTGGCTTTCGCGTAGTACGAGGCCATGCCCAGGCGGCTCTTGGCCAGGGGATTCAGTTTGTAGAACAGGTGGGCGTCCACCCCAACGCCTGCAGCCACGGTGAAGTAACGGGAGGCGCGCTGGCCGCAAAAGTCGAGATACTCCACCCGTCCCACCGCGATGCGGCGCCTTTTAGCCAGCAGGGCCGCTCGCGCTGCGGCCACCGGGGACAGAGGCAACCCTAGATCATGGGCCAGGGCGTTGGCCGTTCCCAGCGGGATTATCCCCAGCGCCGCTGGACTCCCTACCATGCCCTGCAACACGTCATGAATGGTGCCGTCGCCGCCGCAGGCGAACACCGTGTCGCAGCCGGCGGCGACCGCCTCCCCCGCCTGGTCGCCGGTCTCGGCCGCCGAGCGCGTGGCCGCAGTGGACACCTCCACTCCGGCTGAACGCAAGATTTGTGCCGCCGCATCCACATCCGCCAGGCGCCTGGGGCGCCGGCCTCCGGAGAGTGGGTTGTAGAGCAGGGCAGCCTTGCGCATGGCAGCAGGATGAAAGTGGATTGTACCCGACTCCAGTAGCGTTGCCGGTAGAGGCTGCGTTTGCTGCTCTCTGCGTTCTTTGCGGGCCCTTTGCGCGCTCTGTGGTTAAAGCCTTATGCCGTAAGCTGCACGTCCGATGCCGGCCCTCCGGTTTGCGCCCCGCCGCGCGATTCGTTAAGCTACAGAAACTGCCATCGGGGTCCGCCACTACTGGGACAACTCATTTCCTTCTTACCGAGAGATCAGGAGGGTCATCCGTATGAAGCACCTTGTTTCCATCCTCGTTGTTGCGCTGTTATGTGGGGCCGCTGCGGCCCAGGACCATTCCGCCCACGGTCAAGCCCAGCCCGCCACCATGATGTCGGGCCTGGGAGACCTGCATCATCCCGTCTCCACCAGCAATGCTGAAGCCCAGCAGTTCTTCGACCAGGGTCTGCGGCTGATCTATGCCTTCAATCATGACGAAGCCGCGCGCTCCTTCGAGCGGGCTGCCGAGCTTGACCCCAAGCTGGCCATGGCGTACTGGGGCATCGCTGAAGCCGTGGGACCGAACTACAACGATCCGGCCGGCGCCGACCGTTTCAAGCAGGCGCATGAAGCCATCCAGAAGGCGGTAGACCTGTCTGGCAACGCCTCGCCGGCCGAACAGGCTTACATCAAGGCCATGGCGAAGCGCTTTCCCGCGGGACCGAACGCCGACCTGCGCAAGGCCGCCGAGGAGTACCACGACGCCATGCGTGAGGTCGTGAAGCAATATCCCGACGACCTCGACGCCGCCACGCTGTTCGCTGAATCCGGCATGAATCTGCACCCCTGGGGCCTGTGGCATCCCGATGGCACGCCGGAGGCAGGAACCGAAGAAATCGCGGCTACGCTGGAGTCCGTGATCCGGCGCGATCCCAACCACGTGGGCGCAATTCACTACTACATCCACACGGTGGAGGCCTCCCCATCCCCTGAGCGGGCGCTCGCGGGGGCCACCCGCCTCGCCGCCCTCATGCCCGCCGCCGGACACATCGTGCACATGCCCGCACATGTCTACATCCGGACCGGCGATTACGACGCCGCGGTCAAGACCAACGAGAAAGCCGCTGCCGCAGATGAGGCCTACATCAAAGCCAGTGGCGCGCAGGGCATCTACCCCATGATGTACTACAGCCACAACCTGCACTTCATCGCCATGTGCTCCGCCATGAACGGCGACTACGACGAGGCGATGAAAAAGGCCGAGATGCTGGCCACGCACGTGGGCCCGGCGGTCGCCATGATGCCTCCGCTCGAGGGCTTCATGACCATCCCCATGGCGGTGCAGATTCGTTTCCACCGCTGGGATGAAATTCTGAAAATGCCGGCCCCGGATCCGGCCATGAAAACCGCGACCGTCTTCTGGCACTTCGGACGCGGCATGGCGCTGGCTGGCACGGGCAAGGTGCAAGAAGCGGAGGCCGAGTACAGGATCGTCTCCGATGCCGAGAAGAACACGCCCGAAGACGTGATCTTTGCCATGCCCATCAACAACAAGGCCAAGGACATCATGAAAATTGCCGAGAATGTCCTGGGCGCCAAGATCGCCATGGCGAAGGGGGACCATGCCGGGGCGATCGCCATGCTGCGGACCGCGGTGTCCGTCCAGGACACGCTGAAATACGGCGAGCCGCCCGACTGGTTTTTCCCGGTGCGCGAGTCGCTGGGCGCAGCCCTGCTGATGAATGGCGACAAGGCCGGGGCGGAACAGGTCTTCCGCGCCGACCTGGACCGCAATCCGCGCAATCCCCGTTCTCTCTTCGGCCTGCAGCAGGCTCTCAAAGCTCAGGGTAGAAATTACGACGCGGGGTTTGTGGAGAAGCAATTCCAGGCGTCGTGGAAGGGCGGGAGTGGGTTGAAGATGGACGACTTGGTTTAAAGGAGACAGGAGGGCCGGAACCCGGTTCCGGCCCTAGATTTTGACCTCACCGCGCCCGACCGCATAGACGCAGTGCGGCAGGCCGCGCCACACGACTTCCTTCCATAGCTTCATCCCATTTCTCTCGGCCACGCGGCGGGAGGGACCGTTCTCCGGTCGGATGAGAGAAATCAGGCGATCCACTTTGAGGCTCGCGAAGCCGTAGTCGCGGACTGCACGGGCGGCCTCGGTCGCCAGTCCCTTGCCCCAGTGGTCACGGCGCAGGTGATAACCAACCTCGATCTCCTCGGTGCCTTCCACAACCTGTTTGATCAGTCCGCAATCGCCAATCAGTTCGCCGGATTCCTTCAAGATTATGGCCCACAGGCTGAAACCGTCGTTTGCGTAGCGGCGCAGATTGCGCTGGATCCAGTCCTCAACCCCCTGGCGGTCGAAGGGCGCGGGGTAGTAGCGCATGGTTTCAGGATCGGAGAGGATGCGGGCGAGGGCGTCTGCGTCTTCGGCAATGAATTCGCGCAGTCTCAGACGCGGAGTTTCGAGAATCAGCATACGTTCTGCCGCTGCACGCCAGATCCCTCGTCCGGCTGAAGTGCGCCGGCCTTCGGGATGACGCCATCTCAAACTGTAGCCCAGCTAAATCTTATCGAGCATCAGGACACCAAGCGCCCGGCTGCGCACGAATATAATCTCTCTGGCGATGCCCACCGCAAGCAAGGACGTAGAAAAGAAGCTGGAAGCGCTGCGCGACAAGATCCGCCACCACGAATACCGTTACTACGTTCTCGACAACCCCGAGATCAGCGACGCTGAATTCGACGTGCTGATGAACCAGTTGAAGGCGCTCGAGGCCGAGCATCCCAGCCTGATTGCTCCCGATTCCCCGACCCAGCGCGTGGGCGGCAAGCCGCGCGAAGGTTTCGTCAGAGTCCGCCACTCCTCGCCCATGCTCTCGCTCGACAACACCTATAGCGAAGAGGAGTTGCGCAACTGGGAGCGGCGGGTGCACGAACTCAGCGGGCGCAAGGACATCGAGTACGTCTGCGAGCTCAAGCTTGACGGCATGTCGCTAGCGCTGCGTTATGAGGACGGCAAGCTGGCGCGCGGCATTACGCGGGGCGACGGCTCCGAGGGCGAGGACGTCACGCTGAACGTACGCACTGTGCGGTCGGTTCCCTTGTCCGTCGCAATGGAGACGCTGAAGAAGGCCGGCATCCCCGCCGACTTTGAGGTGCGGGGAGAAATGCTCATGCCCCTCCCCGCCTTCAAGCGCATGAACGAAGAGCGCGAGCAGAAGGGCCTGTCTCTGTTTGCCAACCCGCGCAACGCCACTGCCGGCACCGTCCGCCAGCTCGAGCCCAGCATCACCGCCCAGCGGCGGCTCGACTACTTCGCCTACATGCTGTTGCGGGATGGGCGCACTTATTTCGATCGCCACTCGCAAACTCTCGACGCCCTGGAAGGAGCCGGATTCAAAGTTAACCCGCACCGCAAGCTGGCGAAGAGCTTTGAGCAAGTCTGGGGCTTCATCCGCGAGTGGGAGGAGAAGCGCGACAGCCTCCCCTACGAGATTGATGGCATCGTCGTGAAGGTGGACCGCACCGCGCTGCAGGACGAACTCGGGTACACCGGCAAGGCCCCTCGCTGGGCCATCGCCTATAAATACGCGGCGCGCGGGGGCATCACCCACGTGGACGACATCCTGGTGCAAGTGGGGCGCACCGGCAAGCTCACCCCGGTGGCCGTGCTCAAGCCGGTGCCCATCGGCGGCACCACGGTCAGTCGCGCCACCCTGCACAACATGGACGAAATCGAGCGCCTGGGGGTGAAGATCGGCGACTGGGTGGAGGTGGAACGCGGCGGCGACGTCATTCCTAAAGTCGCCCGCGTGGTCGAAGACAAGGCCCACCCGCGCGGACACAAGAATTTTCACATGCCGGAGCGCTGCCCGGAGTGCGGCACCAAAATCGTCCGCAGCGAAGGCGAAGTGGACTACCGCTGCGTCAACGCCAACTGCCCCGCCAAGCTGCGCGAGACCATTCTGCATTTCGCCTCGCGCCACGTGATGAACATCGAAGGCATGGGCGATGCCCTGGTGAACCAGCTCACCGAGCGCGGCATGGTGAATAATGTCGCCGACATTTACAAGCTGACTAAGAAAGACCTGCTCGATTTGGAGCGCATGGGCGATAAATCCGCCCAGAATGTGCTGGGTGAAATCGAAGCATCCAAGCAGCTGCCGCTGGAGCGCGTGATTTTCGGGCTTGGCATCCGCTTCGTCGGCGAACGCACGGCCCAGTTCCTCGCCGAGCATTTCGGATCGATGGACGCGCTCATGAACGCCAGTGAAGACGAGTTGCAGCAAGTCAGTGAAGTGGGGCCGCGCATCGCCCAGAGCATCGTGGAATTTTTTCAGGAGCCCAAAAACCGCGCCCTGGTAGCTCAGCTCGAAAAGCTGGGTCTCACCCTGACCGGCAAGAAGAAACAGCGCGGCACCGCTCTCGCCGGGAAGACGTTTGTCCTCACTGGCACACTGGCCCGTCACAGCCGCGATCAAGCCAAGCAACTGATCGAAAATGCCGGCGGCCGGGTGGCTTCCTCCGTCAGCAAGAAGACCGACTACGTGGTCGCGGGCGCCGATGCCGGCTCCAAGCTGGACAAGGCCAGGGACCTGGGAATCGCCGTGATCGGCGAGACCGAGATGGAGGCCCTGCTCGGGTAGGCGCCTCGCCGGCATGTCTGCCCTGATGGAGCCGAAAGACCCCAGAGCGTGGGTAGAATGGCCCCGATTTCCCAGGCCCCACAAGGAAAAACGACAATCTGTTGACATTTTGTTGACAACTGCCCGGGGGTCCTCTCGTACTCTTCCGGAGCCGTCTTGCTGGAAATTTCCTGGGGCTCTCCCCAATTCCAAGAAGCACATGAAGAAGGAGGAAGTATGCGGGTTTTCCGCGAGAGTATGCGAACGTCTGCTGCAATCGTGATGGTACTGGCGCTTGTGGCTTCGCTTTCCACGCTGGCCAGTGCGGTCGGGTACAACGTGACCAACCTGGTAGCTGATCAGCCAGGGGTCGCTTCCCACACCGATCCCAACCTGATCAACGCCTGGGGCATCAGCTTCAGTTCGACCGGTCCGTTCTGGGTTACCGATAACAACACCGGCCTTTCCACCGTGTATAACAGCAACGGTGTGCCCCAACCGCTGGTGGTAACCATCCCTCTGCCTCCGGGCATGAGCGGAACCTCCACGCCGACCGGAACCGTGTTCAACAGCACGACCGATTTTGTCGTCACCGAAGGCGCGAAGTCGGGCGCGGCGTCGTTTTTGTTTGTCACCGAAGAAGGCACGATCAGTGGTTGGAAGTCCACCGTGGATATGACCAACGCCATCCTGGCGGTTGACAATTCCGCTCAGGGTATCAACTACAAAGGCATGGAAATTGCCAACAACGGGACGGGAAATTTCCTGTACATAGCCAATTTCTTCGACGGCACCATCGATGTCTACGACGGCAGCTTCAACAAGGTGAGCTTGTCGGGATCGTTCACCGACCCGCGGCTCCCCCCCGGATTCGCACCCTTCAATATCCGCAAGCTGGGGACCCGCCTGTTTGTCAGTTACGCGAAGCAGAACGCGGACAAGAGCGATGCGGTTCTGGGCGCCGGCCTGGGCTTGGTGGATATCTTCGATCTGAACGGCAACTTTCTCAAGCGGTTTGCTACCAAGGGGATGCTGAACGCTCCCTGGGGGGTGGCGATGGCTCCCACCAACTTCGGCACCTTCAGCAAAGCCCTGCTGGTGGGCAACCTGGGGGATGGCCGGATCACCGCCTACAACCCCAATACCGGCGCTGTGCTGGGACAACTCAGCTCGCCGACCGGCCAGGTGATTTCGATCAGCGGGCTTTGGGCAATTACCTTTGGCAACGGCGGCCAGGGCGGAATGAAGAACGTGCTGTACTTCGCCGCCGGCCCCGGCGGCTACAGCCACGGACTTTTTGGCAGCATCGCGGCCCAACCCTAGATTTCCGCAGCCCGGACTGTGCCTGCGGGCGCAACGTCATCCTGAGCGCGGGTGCTGCCCCTCCCGCGCTCAGGGTGATTGCTGCGCCTGGAGTGCTTCCCGGAGTCGGCTGTAGGTGGTATCCAGCGTTTCGGGAAGGGTGCGGGTCTCGCCCACCACGGACATGAAGTTGGCGTCGGCAATCCACCGCGGCAGCACGTGCATGTGGATATGTCCGGCTACGCCCGCGCCGGCCGCCTGGCCTATGTTCATGCCGAGGTTGATTCCATTCGGCGAATACAGCCGGCGCAGCAAGGTTTCCATCCTTT
>Ga0335070_10011800_pt1 | contig 10210 bp, 5 predicted proteins | sample Lox_Sample_13_FD_206722 | JGI IMG/M metagenome (GOLD analysis project Ga0335070, IMG submission 206722) | Soil microbial communities from Loxahatchee National Wildlife Refuge, Florida, United States - Lox_Sample_1.3 | ecosystem: Environmental > Terrestrial > Soil > Wetlands | place: USA: Florida... | reverse complement strand
TAGCCAAAGTCCGTAGCTGCAGTCTTGAATCGTGTTTTCTTTTATAGTCAGGTTTGTGGAGTATCCGCCGACATAAATCCCGTAGTGCGTATTTGATGTCAGGTTGTTTACTATGATCGTGTCGTCTTGCGCTGGAACCGTCAGGTCTGCGACGTATATTCCGAAGTCGTTCTCTGATATTGTGTTTTGCGTTACTGTGATGTTATTGTAGGCGATTCTGATGCCTGATGCTGCGTTAGCTGTGATGTTGTTTCCGATGATTAGTGTGTTTGGAGCCCATGCGTCTATGCCAAATCCTGGGGTACCAATGCCTGTGAGTAGGTTTTGGGTTACGTTGTTGTTACTTATGGTGCATCCTGTCGACTCCGAAATGACGTAGATGCCTGTGCCTTTGTTTAGGCTTGCGTTATTTGACGTTACAATGTTGTTTGTGCAGTAGCGGGAGATTCCTATGCCACCGTCTATGTTGTTGGAGACGTTGTTTTGGGTTATGGTGTTGTTGGTGGCGTAATTGTAGATCATAATTGCCGTTGCGTTATTAGCTGTTATTTTGTTTTGGGTAATGAGATTGTTCGATGAGTAAGTTACGTAAAGAGCGTTGCCCGCGCTGTTTGTTAGATTGTTGTTGACGAGTGTGTTGTTGTTTGAGTATGAGAGTAAAATGTCGGCTCCATAGGCGGAAGAAATTGAGCTGTTCGCGACTAATGATTGGTTCGAGTAGCTGAAGTAAATTCCCCAATAGTAGCCTGCGATATCCACATTTCTTATTGTTACGTTCTTGGTTGTATCGAGCTCAATTCCTATGGCTGTAAATGAGTTCGGCCCAATTAGTTTATGTCCGTTTCCGACCACTATGATATTGCTTCTCTGTACAATTACGTTATCGGTTACATCACCTGTGAAAGTGTAAGTTATTTTGTCTGAGGTTGAAATTGGAGCGTCTGTGGGCGTTATTGATCCATCTGGCTGAATAATGATGGATGTTTGAGCGTTTGCCATTTGGTAGCCAGTAAAGAGTGGAGAAATTACCCAAAATAAGAATAAGGCAATTGCGAATTTGGAGCTCGAGAGTATTTTCAATTTAGAATGTTCTCCCAGGTTTGCATTCTGCTATTTTGGCATTTTGTATTTAACATTTTGCGTGAGGGAGAATTAGGCAGGAGCAGACGCAAATTGCTCCTTCAAGAGTGCATTGTAAATTTGCGTGTTTTTTCTGAAAAGCCTTATACGTCAAAAACTTAGCTCACTAGTTCTGTTCATTGCTTGGAGATTCGCTATGCCCTTTGAGCTGATAGCTCCTTTCAAAACTTCGCCGGGTCAGGAAAAAGCTGTTGATCAAATAGTGGCGAACTTCACGTCGAAAGACAAGCAGACGCTCTTGGGCATCACAGGCAGCGGCAAAACATTCGTAATGGCAAACGTGATTAACCGCCTCCAGAAGCCTACGCTAATCATTGCACATAACAAGATTTTGGCGGCTCAACTTTATGCCGAGTTGAAAATGCTTTTCCCCAATAACCGCGTGGAGTACTTCATCAGCTTCTACGACTACTACCAGCCTGAAAGTTACTTGCCCGCGCAGGACATGTACATCGAAAAAGACTCCGACATAAACGAAGAAATCGAGAAGATGCGCATGCACGCGGTTTCTAGCATCGTAAGTCGACGTGACACTATTATAGTTGCCAGCATAAGCTGCATCTACAGCTTGGGGAACCCTGATGACTTTCGAACCCTCGCCGTTGAGTTGCATGTAGGCAACACGATGACGCGGCAGCGTCTCATCAACGCGCTCGTTGACATGCAATACGAGCGCAATGACACGGTTCTGGAACCAGGCAGGTTTCGTGTCCGGGGCGATGTTGTGGATGTAATTCCCACTTACGAGACCGACATCCTTCGAGTGGAGCTAGAAGGCAGCACGGTCAAAAAAATCAAGGAGGTTCACGCCATAACTGGTGACGCCAAGTCCGTCATCGAACATGTTACTTTGTACCCTGCGAGGCAATATGTTGTGCCTCAGGAGAAGCAGCAGCGCGCTCTGCAGCATATACGCGATGAGCTCGCCAGTCGGCTTCCAGAGCTTCCTCCTCTTGAGGCGCAAAGGCTTAAGCAGCGTACTAACTACGATTTGGAGATGCTGAGCGAGATGGGTTTCTGCAAGGGGATAGAGAATTACAGCAGGCATTTTGATGGTCGCAATGCTGGGGAGCCTCCTTTTACGTTGATGGATTATTTCCCCAAAGATTACTTGCTAATTATAGACGAAAGTCACCAGACGATCCCTCAATCGCGTGCCATGTACAACGGAGATTGGGCTCGCAAGAAGAACCTCGTCGACTTCGGCTTTCGCTTGCCCAGCGCTCATGATAACAGGCCTCTCACGTTTGAGGAGTTCGAGAAGAAGATGGGCAAGACGCTCTTTGTTTCTGCTACCCCAGCGGAGTATGAAACCGAGAAGAGCGGGGCGCCTGTGGAACTCATTACCCGTCCCACTGGATTGCTAGACCCTGAAGTTGAGGTTCACCCCATAGAAGGTCAGATGCAGCATTTGATGGCTGAAGCAAAGAAAACGATCGCCCGTGGAAACCGTGTCCTCGTCACTACCTTGACAAAGCGGATGGCGGAGGATCTGACAGACTTTCTCGTGAAGGAGGGTTTTCGCGTCCGGTATATGCACAGTGAAATCGACAGCCTTGATCGTATAGAACTTGTTAGACAGTTACGTGTCGGCGATTTCGACATCTTAGTTGGCATCAACCTGCTCCGTGAAGGCTTAGATATCCCGGAAGTTGCCACAATTTTCATTTTGGACGCTGACAAGGAAGGCTTCTTGCGAGATGAACGTAGCCTCATTCAGACAATAGGGCGCGCCGCCCGAAACGTCAATGGTAGGGTTATTCTTTATGCCGACGTTATGACACAATCGATTAACCGTGCCATAGAGATCACTCAGTATCGCCGACAGTTTCAAATGCGATTCAACAAAGTGCATGGCATAACTCCGCAGACAATTGTGAAAAGCGTTTCTAGAAAGGAAAGCACAATAAAAGGTATCAAGCATCTGGCGAAGTCGGATGTTCAAAGGCAGATAGCCGAGCTTGACGCCCAAATGAAATCGGCTGCTGAGCGTCTTGACTTCGAAAAGGCCATCGAGCTACGAGATGCTATACAAGAATTGACCAGGTCATTAACGCAGAAAACAAAAAATGAACAATACCTAAGGGAAAATGACATAGACAGAGCAACAAAGTTCTAATGCCAAACCTGAACCATCTAATTTTCCTTAAATAACGCCTAATCTGGGTAACGAAGCCATGAGAGACACAATATCAATCAAAGGCGCGCGAGAACACAACCTCAAAAACATAGACCTAGAGCTGCCCCGCAACAAGCTCATAGTCATAACAGGTCTCTCAGGCTCGGGCAAGAGCACTCTCGCCTTTGACACCATCTACGCTGAGGGACAAAGGCGCTACGTCGAAAGCCTCAGCGCCTACGCCCGGCAATTCTTGGGCTTAATGGACAAACCTGATGTTGACTCAATAGAAGGACTTTCGCCTGCAATCTCGATCGAGCAGAAGAGCACTAGCAAGAACCCACGCTCAACAGTGGGTACGGTCACTGAGATTTACGATTATCTTCGACTGCTCTTTGCCCGAATTGGAACTCATCACTGCCCTCAATGTGGTAGCAGCATCCGCCCTCAGAGCCCTGAAAACATAGCGAGTCTCGTCATGGCAGAGAAGGACAAGACGCTTGTTTTCCTAGCGCCCATCATCAGAGGCATCAAAGGCACCCATGAACAGATCTTTGAGGACCTCAAGAAGCAGGGCTTCACCAAAATCCGTGTGGATCAGAAAATCTACGACTCAGAAAGCGTTAAAGACGAGGTTAAACTTGTTCGCTACGAAAAGCACTGGATAGAAGCTGTCATAGACACAATTACCGTCTGCGATGAGGAACGCAGCAGAATATCCGAGGCAGTGGAGCAAGCTCTCCTCACTGGCAAAGGTACGATGATAGTAATTGATGCAGCACAGAAAGTCGACGATGAAAAGAAGGAACTGGAACGCTTTGAGGGCGAAACTACCTACAGCACTTTTGGTGCGTGTCCTAATCATCCTGAAATCGTTTTTGAAAGCTTGGAGCCTCGAATGTTTAGCTTTAATTCGCCGTGGGGAGCTTGCCCAACTTGCCACGGTCTGGGTGAAATTACTGAAGTCTCTGAAGACCTTGTCATTCCAGATCGTAACAAATCAATTTTGGACGGCGCCCTAGCTGTCTACGGCAAGATGGAGCTTAGCTGGAGAGCTCAACAGCTCATGGTGGTAGGCGATAGACACCATTTTGATTTGTTCACGCCGATCAAAGATTTTACGATGGAGCAGTTGCATGTTCTCCTTTATGGTGACCGTGAACCCATAAACGGGAATTGGTCTAACGGCGCTCACATGTGGATGCGCGAAGGCTGGGAGGGCGTCATCCCGCAGACGATGAGGTTGTACCGGCAGACTGAGAGCGATTGGCGCAAGGAAGACATTGAGAAGTTCATGAAGAGTCGTCCTTGCAACGACTGCAAAGGTAAACGCCTTAAGCCTGTTGTGCTGGCGGTGCGAATCTTAGACAAAAGCATAATCGATATTACTGATATGTCGATTGAACAGTCTGTTGACTTCTTTGGCGACCTGCATTCCAAGTTAACTGAAAAAGAACTGGCGATTGCCAAGCAGGTTCTTAAAGAAATTAATGAGCGCCTTGGTTTTCTGAAAAATGTCGGATTGGGTTACTTGTCTTTGAGCAGAGCAACTCGCACTCTTTCAGGTGGGGAGGCGCAGAGGATTCGGCTGGCAACGCAGATTGGAAGCAATCTTATGGGTGTGCTGTATATTTTGGATGAGCCGAGTATCGGTTTGCATCAGCGTGATAACGCCAAGCTTATTAACACTTTGTATAGGCTTCGTGACTTGGGCAACACGCTGATCGTTGTAGAACATGATGAGGAGACAATGCGGAGTGCTGACTACATCGTTGACATGGGTCCAGGCGCTGGGGTCCACGGTGGGCACATTGTGGCGGAAGGCTCGCCAGAAGAAATCATGCAGAATACTCGCAGTCTAACCGGCAAATACCTTAGTGGCAAGCTTCAAATTGACGTTCCCGCTGAGCGGAAGAAACCCGCGGACTTCATGGTTGTTGCAGCCGCTGAAGAGAACAACTTAAAGAAGCTCACCGTAAATCTTCCTTTGGGAGTACTTTGTGGAATCACAGGCGTTTCAGGGTCGGGCAAGAGCACTCTGATGAATCAAACTGTCATGCCGAGGTTGCGTGAAAGGTTTGGCGAGCGAGTTGACAAGATTGGCAAACATGAATACCTAACGACGCCCAGCTTTGTGAAGAACGTTATAGTTATCGATCAGGACCCGATTGGTAGGACTCCAAGAAGTAACCCTGCGACGTATACCAAGCTATTTGACGAGATTCGCAAGCTTTTCGCTGCGACCAAAGACGCTAGGACTCGTGGTTACACTGCTGGCCGGTTTAGTTTTAACGTGAAGGGTGGGAGGTGCGAAACTTGTCAAGGAGACGGCGTCTTGCGCATTGAGATGAATTTCTTGCCTGACGTTTACGTGCAGTGCAGTGACTGCAAGGGCAAACGGTACAACAAGGAGACCCTTAGTGTTCTCTACAAGGGCAAAAACATAGCTGAGGTGCTAGACATGACAGTGGAGGAAGCTGCCAAGTTCTTCGAGAACCTCCCTGTCATCTCGCGGAAGTTGCAGACTCTCGTTGATGTAGGACTGGGCTACATCCGGCTGGGGCAGAGTTCGACAGAGCTTTCTGGAGGCGAAAGCCAACGCGTCAAAATTACTCGGGAACTCAGTAAGAACAAGTCAGGACACGTCGTCTACATGCTAGACGAGCCAACGACTGGCTTGCACTTCGACGATACCAAGCGCCTTATCCGGGTCCTTAACCGACTTGTTGACAAGGGTAACACAGTCTACGTCATAGAACACAACCTTGACGTCATCAAAAGTTGCGACTATCTCATCGACTTGGGGCCTGAAGGTGGCGAAGCAGGCGGAGAAATCATTGCGACTGGGACGCCAGAAGAAGTGGCACAAAATGGCAAATCTTATACTGGTAAATTCCTGCAGAAAATGCTTAGCCAAGGAAGGTTAGACAAGGTTTAGCTGGCGAATAAAGAAACATGATTAAAATCCGCTGTCCGATTGAGTTCAAGAGCATCGACATACCCACTGACGCTGGCGTTTACCTTTATCGTGATGAATTGGATGAAATTCTATACATAGGAAAAGCAAAAAACCTTCGCAGTCGTGTTAGAAGCTACTTTTCCAGTACTTCCAAACCCGCCAAAACCGAGCAGTTGGTGTCTCGGATCCGTAGTATCGATTGGGTTGTCGTTAACAGCGAAGTTGAAGCGTTGCTGCTGGAAAACAAGCTTGTTAAGCAGCACACGCCCAAATACAACATCAACCTCAAAGACGCCAAAACCTTTGGTTATATCGCGCTCACACGGGAATGGTTTCCGAGGATACTGATGAGCCGCAAGGTAAGCCGCAAGCTTGAATCATTTGGGCCTTATACTGATGGCTTCAAGAGGCAGGACTTGCAGCGGCTCGTGGTCAGGGTCTTCAAGCTACGTGTTTGTCGAAAACTTCCAAAACGTGCTTGTCTAAACTTTCACATCGGTTTGTGTTGTGCCCCTTGCAACGGCAGCGTGACTCAGCAGGAGTATTCTGAGCGGGTTGAACAGGCTCGGAATTTTTTGAACGGTAACTACGGGCAAACCATCAAGCTGTTGCTTGCTCAAATGGACGAAGCGAGCAAAAATCAGAAGTACGAGCGCGCTTTAGAACTGCGCAAACAAATCGCTTCGATTAGGCTGCTTAATCAGAGACAGATTGTGGACAAGGAGCGGCGCTTCGATCAAGATGTGATGGCTTTTCGGAAGCTGGGAGAGAAAGTCCTCATCGTGCAGATGGGTGTAAGGCGAGGTGTTCTACTGGGCAAGAAAGAATTCAGCGTGGACCTACAGTCTCAAGTTGAACAGGAATTCCTCAAGGCATTCTACTCGACAAACCAGATTCCGCGCGAAATTCTGCTGAACAAGTCATGCTGGCAGGACAGTGATGAGAAAAATGCTTTGGAAAAGTTCTTTTCATCACGGCGTAATGCCGCGGTCTCGCTGGTTGTGCCCCGGCGCGGGGACAAGCTTGAGCTTGTCAAGCTTGCGGAGAAGAACCTCGAATCAACGTTGGATGAGGACAGTGCTTTGGTTGATCTACAATCAGCGTTGAACCTGCCGACGTTGCCACGAGTCGTCGAGTGCTTTGACGTGTCTAACCTAGGTGGGGAGCATGTGGTTTCTGGCATGGTCCGCTTCGCTGATGCAAAACCTGACAAGAGCAACTACCGCAAGTTTAAAATCAAAACAGTCGCTGGACAGGACGATTTCGCCTGTATGTGCGAAGTTGTGACACGAAGGTACAAGCGAATTCTGGAAGAAAAAGCACAGTTACCTGATCTGGTAGTCATTGACGGTGGGCTAGGTCAAGTTAGCGCAGCAAAAACCGCGGTGGAATCGCTGGGTTTGCGGTTGCCACTCATAGGCTTGGCGAAGGAACATGAGGAGATCTACTTGCCAGATGATCTTGAACCGAGGAAGTATGCCAAGGACAGCCGGATGATGCTTTTTCTGAGGCAGGTTCGCGATGCAGCGCATAACCTCGCGTTGGGTTATAACCTCAAGCGACGAGAAATGAAGCTTAGAACTGAGTTTAATTCCAAAAAGTGAAGCTGGTCTTCGCTCGATGAATAATTGCGTAGGTGTTGTTAATTCCTAAATGAGGTCTTCAGCAGACTTACACTCGGTTGAGTTTTTTCAAATGTTTATGAGAGTAACTCTATATGCGATGTAACACAATCTTGTTACTACATTTGGCTACTTGGTTGCGGGCATTTGTCACGAAGGAAAGCGGCAGAATTGATCGCGTAAAACTTATAGCGTTCTAAGGCTAGCTATCTGTCATTCACTCTTTCGCGGTGCTCAATTATGAATTCAAAAAGAATTCTAGATCTTATCGGCAACACGCCTCTCGTAGAGATGACCAGACTGAACCCAAACCCTGGTGTTAAGCTGTTTGTGAAGTTGGAGAAATTCAACCCCGGAGGCTCAGTGAAAGATCGCATCGCCAAATTCATGATTGAAGAAGCCGAAAAATCTGGTCAGCTAAAAACGGGGAAGATAGTCATTGAACCGACAAGTGGAAATACAGGCATTGGATTAGCGTTGGTCTGCCGCGCCAAAGGCTACAACCTCGTTCTCGTGATGCCAGAAACTATGACTCTTGAGCGTCGGCAAATCCTCATTTCACTTGGCGCCCAAATCCTGCTCAGCGACGGAGCCAAAGGCATGAATGGCGCGGAAGATATGGCACATGAAATCGTTAGCCGAGACCCAGCCAATTACTTCTTGCCCAACCAGTTTGCCAACGCAGCAAATGTATTGGCGCATTATCAAACGACGGGAGAGGAAATTTGGCGCGACACAGAGGGGCAGGTTACGCATTTTGTGGGCGGCATCGGAACCACTGGTACGCTAATGGGCGTATCAAAGTGCCTCAAAGAACACAATCCAGCTGTTCAAGTTATCGGCGTAGAGCCTGAATCTGGTACGGCAATTCAAGGTTTGAAAGACTTAAAAACCCAGTATGTACCAGCCATCTGGGATCCTAAGCTGGTCGATGAAATCCGTTATGTAAACCCCAAAGACGCTGAAGAATCTTCCAGGCTCTTAGCCTTGCAAGAAGGAATCTTCGTCGGGCCAAGTTCAGGAGCCATCTTTCATGTTGCAGAGGCGAAAGCTAAGGAAATCGAAAAAGGCGTCGTAGTTGCAATCGCTCCTGACGGAGGCGAAAAATATTTGAGTACAACCCTTTGCGATCCCGTTCTCTGTTTGGACTGCGTTAAAAAATATGGAATTCAGTGCTCGTATAAGGATGGGCGTCCAATTGTTAAGGCTGACGTATCGCCTTAATTCATCTATATGTTTTCTTAATTAGTGAATTGTCGAGCAGAGCCGGAGTCTTCAAGTTTAGGATTTGGCGACGCGCAAGAAATTATCCATAAGCGTTTCGGACAGAATCCTTGTTTGCTTCTCAATGCTCTGGCACTCTTCAACAATCTGCGCCTTTGACTTGCCAAATCCGCCAAGCCATTGTTTATATTCATCTGCCCATAACCCAGCGGTTTTGGAAGAGACTTCAAGGTGAAATTGCACCGCTAGCGCTTTTCCTTTGCCGAAAGCTTGGTTTTTGCATTCTTTGCCTTCCACCAGCAATTCAGCGCAGTGTGGTACGTCGAATGTGTCGCCATGGAACTGGAACACTGGAATTTCGGTTGGAAATCCTTTGAAGAACGGGCTCGTTTGACCCAGATTGGTTAGCGTCACCTCGTAGCTCCCGACTTCTTTTACAGGGTTTCGTTTCACTTCGGCGCCTAAGATGCTTGCAAGGATTTGACCGCCACCGCATATGCCCAGGTAGGGTTTGTTCGTTTTCAACGCGTCGGCTAGTCTGGCTATTTCGACATTTAGCCAGCTAGGCTTCGTCGGGGCGTAGATAGAGATTGGGGTGCCGCCAACGAGTACTGCATCATAGTCTGCTAGGTCGGGGAATACTTTGTTCGTGAATGCATTGTGGACAAAATGGTTGATGTTGCGGGCTTGCAGGTAGGCTTCAAAAGTGCCGAGGTTTTCGGCTTGATGGTTCTGAATGATCAGGACTTTCATTGAAGACTTTCCGTGGTTTGGGGCATTAACTGGTTCAGCCTGTCACCTTTGTATTTGATGCTGTTGTGAAACTTTAACTTATTTGGTTTCATGGAACAAAAGTCCGCATTTTGGGCATTGCCTTAGGACAACCCGTATCTGTTTCTTGTTATCAGTAACAATGGTGGAGTTTCCAATAATCAATGTTTCACTGTTGCACCTAGGACATATGCCCATCAAATTAGCTACCTGCAAGAAAACTCTGGCTCCTCGGTATAAAACTTTGCTGAACCTTGGAAACAATTTAACGCCGTGAATTTGACTAGTTTTCTTTTTTCATTTTGGTTATGACAGGTTTTATAAGTTAAGTCAATTTCTTATTCTTGTCCGCCCGTTTCCGTAGTGGTGCACTGA
>Ga0335070_10011798_pt1 | contig 10210 bp, 6 predicted proteins | sample Lox_Sample_13_FD_206722 | JGI IMG/M metagenome (GOLD analysis project Ga0335070, IMG submission 206722) | Soil microbial communities from Loxahatchee National Wildlife Refuge, Florida, United States - Lox_Sample_1.3 | ecosystem: Environmental > Terrestrial > Soil > Wetlands | place: USA: Florida... | reverse complement strand
ATCATCGACCTTATTATTGGCTAGGATAGAGTTTATCTCTGCTTCCGCAACGTCAACATGTGTGTTCATGATATGGTTAAAAGCCTTTGCCGCAGAATCCCTCACCTTTTTTGTCTTACTGTTCATCAGACTCATGATTTCAGAAAAGGTTTGCGAACTCTTCTTGCCCTCCTCGGAAAGCACCATTCTTTCTTCCTTTGAGAGGAATCCGGAGGTCATCTTTACCCAGTTGAAATAAGAGGTGGGTGACTTGAGGTTCAGTATCTTCTCTTCTGCTTCGCTGAGCATGTACCTCGATTCTGCAAAAAGCCTTTCCAGGAAATGTCTGTAGGGCTTCAATCCATGATATTTAAGGAATTGTGTCTGCTTCTCCAGGGGGATTCTGCCTATGCTGAGATGAAAGAATTGGATGTCATTCTGAATCTTCTGACCGAACTCCTCGATTTTGTTATAGCTCGCCTTAAGGGCAGGATTAATTTGGTCCTGCTGTGATCTGAGCATAAAATAGTATCCTTCGTCACCATCGGTGCCGTAATCCCTGTTCCATGCCTCGTATTCATCCAATGCCTTTCTGAGCGCATCAGGATCCTCGAGGTAATCTTTGCGGTCTTGCCATGTATTGATGAATGTATAGCTTTTCTGTTCTAAGAGGCTCCTTTTTTCTTCTATCCCCGGGTCGTCATCGCTTTCAAAGAGGGGGGTAAGGTTCCATGCGCCTTGTTTCATGTCCACTTCCTTTCTGGTCCCCTTACATCGGGTATAACGAAGTTAAGGTTCCCTCCTCAACCAACTCAGGGGAGGAACCATAGGGTATTATAGCACCGAAGGATTGTCTGGTTTGGAACTGTCATGCGAAACAATGTAAAATAATAAACGGTGGAAAAGACTCGGAAACCATTTGTGGAGATTTATGCGGACGGCGCATGCAGCGGAAACCCGGGGGTTGGCGGGTTCGGTGCGCTCTTGAGAGCGAACGAGAAAGAGAGGGAACTTTCCGGCTGCGAGGAGTTGACTACAAACAACAGAATGGAGCTGCTGGGAGTGATTTGCGCCCTTGAAGCGCTCAAGAGACCATGCAGCGTAAGGATTACCACAGATTCCGATTATGTGGTGAAGGGGATGACCAAGTGGATGGATGCATGGATAAGAAAGAACTGGGTGAACTCCCAGAAAAAGAACGTGCTCAACAGGGATCTGTGGGAAAGGCTTTTGAGGGCATCACAACCCCATGAGGTGGAATGGGTCTGGATAAAGGGACACAATGGGCATCCCGAAAATGAACGGTGCGACCGGTTGGCAAGGAAGGAGATAACGCGCTGTAAGCAAAGGATGAAGGGAGGAGAGGTCTGACCCACCTTATTCATGAGTTTCTTTATTTCTGGAGAGGTCAGGGATTGTAATATTTCTTCTTTCCTGGCAGGTAGTCCTGTTCCACATGCCCGCCGTAGTCGTGGGGATATTTGTATCCTTCTCCATGTCCCAGTTTCTTTGCGCCTGGATAGTGGGAATCCTTCAAATGGTCGGGGACCTCAAGGGTCTGTTCCTTTCCCATATCCTCCATGGCCGACTCTATTGCCCTGTAACAGGCATTGCTTTTAGGGGCCTTTGCGATATAGATGGTGGCCTGTGCAAGGGGTATTCTCGCCTCAGGCATTCCTATGAATTCGACTGCCCTTAATACAGAGGTTGCGATAACCAGTGCCATGGGATCAGCCTCTCCCACATCCTCGGACGCGCATATGAGTATCCTTCGCGCAATAAAACGAGGGTCTTCTCCCGCATAAATCATTTTCGCAAGATAGTAAATGGCGGCATCAGGATCAGAGCCCCTCATGCTCTTTATAAAGGCCGAGATGGTGTCGTAATGCTGGTCACCCTTCTTGTCATACACCACCACCTTTTTCTGAATGGATTCTTCAGCGATCTCAAGGGTAATGGTAACCTTCCCCTTTTCGTCAGGGGTGGTGAGGACAGCAATTTCTAGGGCGGAGAGAGCCTTCCTCGCGTCGCCATCAGACATTCTCGCAATGTGCATAAGGGCGTGCTCGTCAGCGGCTATCTCCATGTTTCCGAGACCCCTCTCTTTATCCCGTAGGGTGTTATGCAGGATACCCAGGAGTGCTTCTTCTGATAATGGTTTCAGTTCAAAGATCTGGCTCCGGGAAAGAAGCGCGCTGTTCACATAAAAGAAAGGGTTTTCAACGGTCGCGGCAATCAACACAATATTCCCTTCCTCCACATCAGGGAGGAGGGCGTCCTGCTGGAGTTTGTTAAACCGGTGTATCTCGTCGAGGAAGACAATGGTTGGGACACCTTTTGCCTTACGCGCGCGTGAGGCCTGGATGATCTTTCTAAGGTCATCCAGGCCTGCAGTGGCTGCATTGAGCCATTCAAAGTGGGCCTTTGTCTTTGCGGCTATGACCCTGGCCAGTGCGGTCTTCCCTGTACCTGGAGGTCCGTAAAGGATGAGGGAGGTGATTCTATCGGCTTCTACCGCCCTCCTCAGGAGCTTACCTTCCCCAAGAAGATGTTCCTGCCCCACGTATTCCTCAATTGTTCTGGGACACATGCGATACGCGAGGGGCTCTCTCACCGTTTCTGTCTTAAAGAGCTCCATGTATCAATCTAACCGTTTTGCACAAGATATGTCCAGACGCACCGAATGAGTGTATACTTAAAGATAATGTGGTAATGAATGAGGCCCCTGATAAAAGAGAAGGAAAGGGAAGGGCATAGTCATGGAAAAACAGGGTGAGTTTCCGGCAATAAGGGTAATACTGAGGGACGGACAGAGTCTCAAGGTGAGACCCATTGAACCTCAGGACAGGGAAAAACTGAGGGACTTTTTTTACCGCTTGAGCCCCCAGACGCGTTACTTCCGTTTCGGGTATATGAAGACCTACTTGAGTGACGATGAACTCACCTATTATACAGAGATGACTCCCCCTGACACTTTCGCGTACGTGGCACTCATGGGGGAAAAGGATGAGGAGAGGATTGTGGCGGTGGGCAGATGGTTTCTTGCCCAGGATACAAAGACCGCAGAGATCGCCTTCGTTGTGGAAGACAACATCCAGGTGAAGGGGATCGGTACTGCCCTTCTCGAACAACTTGCGGATGCAGCCCTTGCGTACAAAATAAAGAAATTCATCGCAGTTGTGCTTCCGGAAAACACCCGCATGCTTGAGGTCTTTGAGGAGAGCGGTTTTAAAATACAAAAGAGAATCGATGAGGGCGCATACCAGATTATTTTTGATCTTGAAGGCCAGGAAGAGTACGCGAAACGTCAGGCATACCGTGAACACATTGCCCGTTCTGCTGGGGTACGCACAATCCTATTTCCAAGGAGCGTTGCAGTGGTCGGCGCATCCAGGGAATCTGGAAGCGTGGGGTGGAAGATATTCCATAATCTTCTTTATGCCGACTTCGCTGGTACTATTTTCCCTGTAAATCCCAGAGCAACTTCAGTGGGAGGGGTGTTGTGTTATCCTTCGGTCAGCGAGGTCCCCGGGGATGTGGACCTCGCAGTGATAGTGGTGCCTGCCCCCAAGGTATTGGAGGTGATCGACCAGTGTGGGAAAAAAGGGGTGAGGGGACTGGTTATCATATCTGCGGGATTCAGTGAAACGGGCCCGGAGGGTAAGGAGAGACAGGAAGTTCTCAGGGGGAAAATCCTTTCTTATGGAATGCGGTGCATAGGGCCAAATTGTCTGGGGATTATCAATACCGATCCTGGAGTAAACCTGAACGCCACCTTTGCGGCTGTCGCTGTTCCCCGGGGAACCCTGAGCATAGGATCCCACAGTGGTGCCCTGGGGCTCGCACTCCTCGATTATGTGAAAAGCAATAGCTTGGGCATCGCACATTTCGCAAGCATCGGTAACCGCATTGATATTTCGTCTAACGACCTTCTGGAGTTCTGGAAGGATGATGAAAACACAAGGGTGATTCTCCTCTACCTGGAGAGCTTTGGAAATCCCCGGAAATTCAGCCGTATCGCGAGGAGCGTTTCGCGCAAAAAACCCATCGTAGCCATGAAGTCAGGCAGGAGCGAGGCGGGGAGAAGGGCGGCGAGCTCCCATACCGGAGCGCTTGCAGCATCAGATGTTGCGGTGGATGCCCTTTTTCGGCAGGCAGGAGTGATAAGGGTGAATACCATAGAAGAGATGTTCAATGTGGCAAAGGGACTTGCCCATCAGCCATTACCCAAGGGATCGCGGCTCGCCATTCTCACCAATGCGGGCGGTCCGGGGATTCTGGCTGCGGATGCTGCGGTAGGGTGGGGGCTTACCGTACCCACCCTTTCTGATGACACGCGAAAAAAGCTCGCCGAGTTCCTCCCAAAGGAGGCGTCCCTCTCCAATCCTGTGGATATCATCGCCTCTGCAACAGGAGAACATTTCGGCAAATCCCTGGGGATCCTCATGGATGAACAGGATATCGACGCGATTATTATCATTAATGTACCCATCAGACCCTCTGAGGAGATAGCGGATGCGATCAGGGAGGCAATGTCTTTACACCAGTGCGACAAGACTGTGCTCGCCTGTTTTATGATGTCAGAAGCAAAGGGGATCGACCTCAGTTACGATTCAGGAAAACGTGTACCGGTCTATCTTTTTCCTGAAGACGCGGTGCAGGCCCTCTCCCATGCCTATCCCTATGCCCAGTACCGTGGTTCAGACGAGGGACACATCGTCGCCTTTCCCGACATTGATGAAGAGAGGGCGAGGAAGCTTCTCCAGACCGAGGGGCTTCTTGAGGGAGAGGGCGGCTGGTTAACCCCTGACAGTGCGATGAGGCTTTTGAAGGAGTACGGGATACCGGTTGCGTATACAAGGGCTGCGTTTAGTGCTGATGAGGCAGCCAGTGTTGCACGGGCTGCGGGTTTTCCTGTGGCAATGAAACTTCGCTCCAGGACAATCACCCACAAGACCGACGTGGGAGGAATCTTTCTGGGACTGGAGGGGGAAGACGAGGTGAAGAACGCATACCATGAGCTGATGACTCGCCTCGCGGAAAGAGGACACATCTCTGAGATGGAAGGTGTTGTGGTGCAGCCCATGATGGAGGGAGGCCAGGAAGTGATTATCGGCATGTCCCACTATCCCGTATTCGGGCCCCTCGTGATGGTGGGACTGGGGGGAATCCATGTAGAGCTCCTGAAGGATGTTGCCTTCTCACTCCATCCTCTTACCGATAAGGACCCTGATTACATGTTCAGACAGCTGAAGGGTCTCCCCCTGCTTGAGGGCTGGCGCGGGAGTACTCCCAAGGATACGGAGGCGCTGAAAGAGGTGCTTCTGCGTTTCTCTGCCCTTATCGATGATTTCCCCGAGATTGCGGAAATGGAGGTAAACCCCCTCATGGTTTTTAACAGGGGAAACGGCTGCATGGCTGTTGACGCAAGGATATTATTTAAACCATCTACCGTCCAGTAGGTGGTGAAAAGCCTCGTCACTAAGAAAGGATACGGGTATGGTTCTCCATGGTCCGGAACACCCGGAACCCTCACGGACAAAAAACACCTTATGAGAAGGGAGAGAAATATGTTTCATGCGGCGGATCCGCAGGATATCCTTGATGGCAGGATTACCGATGTGTATTTCGAAAGAACCCTTGCCATATTGAGGGCAAAGGGAATAAACCCCGTGGTGAAGGCGGAATTCATCGCCAAGAGTCTTCCCGATGACTGGAGATGGGCGGTCTTTGCCGGACTTGAGGAGGCTATGGCACTCATGAAACGTCTCTCCGTGAAAGTGAGAGCGATGAGGGAGGGTACGGTCTTTTATCCTTATGAGCCGGTTATGGAAATAGAAGGGAGGTATCAGGACTTCTGTGTGTACGAGACTGCTCTCCTCGGTCTGATATGCCAGGCTTCGGGGGTTGCGACAAAGGCGGCTCGCTTCAAGAAACGGGCAGGGGAGAGGGTAGTGATCAGCTTTGGTGCCAGGAGAATGCACCCCATCCTTGCACCCATGATCGAGAGGAACGCCTATATCGGCGGGTGTGACGGTGTATCAGTGGTAAAATCGGGGGAGGTCATCGGAGAAGACCCCATGGGTACCATGCCCCATGCATTGATCCTCTGCATGGGGTCTACTGTTGAAGCGATAAAAGCATACGATGAGGTATTGGAACCGAAACTAAAAAGGGTTGCATTGATTGATACCTTTCTTGATGAAAAGTTTGAGGTTCTGAATGTGGCTGAAGCCCTCGGCGAGAAGCTTTTTGCCGTAAGGTTCGATACGCCTGGATCGAGGCGGGGCAACTTCTTCAGGATCTTGGAAGAGTGCAGGTGGGAACTTGATATGAGGGGATACGGACATGTACGATTCTATGTGAGTGGTGGGATAAAAGAGGAAGATATCGGTGTTCTTAACCCCGTGGTTGACGGATATGGCATCGGTACATCCATCAGCAATGCACCTGTGGTCGATTACGCCATGGACATTATGGAAATCGAGGGTAAGCCGCTTGCAAAGCGGGGAAAGTGGTCCGGGAGCAAGCGTGTCCTCAGATGTCCCTCCTGCGGTAATAGAAGTATTGTTCCTTTGAAGGATACTCCTCCTGTCTGCCGGTGTGGGGGAATTGCTCATGACATACTCGTCCCGGTTCTGGATAGAGGAAACCCTCTTCTGGATATGCCCTCTCACAAAGCAATAAGAGACTATGTCTTGAGCCAGATGGAGGGAGTTGACCTCAGCGGATAGACATGTATTATATCCTCTCTGCTATCTTTCTCTGGAGCTCCCTTGGCATTGTTATCCGTCTTTCAGGAGCTCCGGTTCATCTCCTTATATTTTTCTCCTGTCTTGTGTCCTCGTGTCTCATAGGTCTTATGTTCTTGCAGCAACGGTACCGGAAGGAGATACCAAGGGGAAGGGAGCTTTCCCCCCTTCTCATTATTGGACCCATAAGCCTCGCCAACTCATTCTCCTTTTATTACGCGTACCAAAACACAACAGTGGCGAGTGCCGTATTAACCCATTATACCGCACCGGTGCTTGTGGCGTTCCTCGCGCCCATTTTTCTCAAGGAGCGGCTGACCATAAGGGTTTTTGGTGCTGTTGCAGCTGCCACACTTGGCCTGTGGATCATGCTGGATGTCTCTCCCCAACGATTCTTCTCCCTTATCATTGAAGGAGATAGGACTACAGGAGGAATACTGGCGGGGCTCTTCTCTGGATTCTGCTACGCAGTACTCGTGATTCTCTTCAGGGTGTTGTCCCCTTCCTATCACCCCCTTGTCATGACATTCTTCCAGAATCTCACGATCGCTGGCATTCTCCTTCCTTTCGCAGCAAGGGGTGCATCTTCTGGTTCTTTTCTCTGGGCCTATGCGGTTATGGGCATAGTCCATTCGACCATAGCCCCAGTGCTCTATTTCAGGGGATTCAAAGTGGTAACAGCGAACAGGGCCGCGATACTCGGTTATCTGGAACCTGTCTGCGCAATTCTTCTGGGAGTGCTTTTTTTGGGAGAGGGAGTAACTTATAAGACAGTAATGGGAGGCGGTATAATACTCTTTTCAGGATATCTCACGGTGAAGGGTTAACCCAACCATCTGTGACGTTCTTTGTTTCGGTAGAGGCATCCGTCCCTCGGCAAGACAATGGCCCTCCTCGATTATGCTGAGTCTGCATACCGCACAACGCTCTGTCCCTAAGTATTGTCACGGTCCGCTCTTGCGGACACGCGCATAACCCTTCCGCCACAGGCGGATTGCCATTCGGGCCGAATACCTCTGCCGTATCAATGTCAAACCAGTCAGCCATTAACGATACTTTATTCATACCTCAGGGGCTCAACAGGATTGAGCTTTGCCGCCTGCCATGCAGGATAGATGGTGGAGAGGAAGCTGATGAGAATCGCTGAGACCGACACAGAGACAAAATCCGAAAGTTTCATTTTCACCGGAAGATGGCTGAGATAGTAGATATCGGGGGGCAACTTGATGATCTCGTACGTGTTGAGGATGTACGAGAGGGTGTATCCCCCCGTGAGCCCAATGGCTGTTCCTATAAGGCCGATAATGAATCCCTGGAATACGAAGATGGCCATTATTCCCTGGTTTGTTGCACCCATTGTCTTTAGGATCGCGATCTCTCTCTGTTTTTCTATCACATTCATGATAAGGGTACTCACAATGTTGAATGAGGCAACAAGTATGATGAGTATCAGAATGACAAACATGGCGAATTTTTCGAGTTTTAGAGCAGAGAAGAGGTTTTTGTTCATCTGCATCCAATCCCTCACATGGTAGGGAGACCCGAGGACTTTCTGAACTCTCCCCCTCACGTCCCCTGCCTTATAAATATCGGATATCCTTACCTCTAACCCTGTGACGTCTCCCTTCAGGCCGAAGAATTCCTGGGCAGGTTTCAAGCCGGTCACCACAAGATTGGAATCGTACTCAAACATTCCCACTTCAAATATTCCCACCACCCTGAATGACTTGACCTTTGGGAGCATGCCCAGGGGCCCGATTTCTCCTGTCGGAGAAAGGATAGTGATGGTATCGCTTCTCACCACACCCAGTCTCAGGGCAAGTTCCCTGCCGAGGATGATCCCAGGCAGCCCGCCCTGTGTATCCAGATCCTTAATAGTTCCCTCTTTCATATGTTTGGCGATATCGGTAGTTTTTTCCTCCAATGCAGGATCTACACCCCTGAGGTATACCCCCTGTCCCTTAGGGCCGAAGGAGACCATGACCTGACCGAGGACGAACGGGGAAGCGGAGATAACTTCCTTTTCGGCCTTTATCTTGTCGATGACCGTCTCATAATTGTCCAGGGTGCCTCTGAAATTGAGTACGACAAGATGGGCATTTACCCCAAGAATCTTTTTCTGGAGGTCTTCGTGAAATCCGCTCATGACAGCAAGCACCACAAGAAGAGCCATTACCCCCAGTGCGACACCCCCAATGGAGATGGCGGTATTGAAGGAAACGCCCTTATGTTTTTTTTTGGACTTGAGATATCTCAGGGCAACGAATATTTGGTAGGGAAGGACCATGGACGTTCAGAATCCAGCATCCGGAATAAAAGATGCGAGTATCGGGCAATTGAAAATTCCTGCTGTCAAATTTTGCATGTCCTATTGCTCAGGCTTGAGCTGTGGAAAGAGTATGACGTCCCTGATGGAGAGAGAATTGGTGAGGAGCATGGTAAGCCTGTCGATACCGATCCCTTCTCCTGCCGCAGGGGGCATACCGTACTCCAGCGCCCGCACAAAGTCCTCATCCATCCATTGCGCTTCCTCATCACCCTGTTGCCTGGCCTCAACCTGCCTGAAGAACCGTTCCCGCTGGTCCATGGGGTCATTGAGTTCTGAGAAGGCATTGGCGATCTCGCGGGATGCGATGAAGAGCTCAAACCTCTCGACAAGCTTGGGCTGGTCCTTCTTCTTTTTGGCGAGGGGGGAAAGTTCCACGGGATAGTCGATGATAAACGTGGGCTGAACGAGTTCAGGTTCCACCTTCTCCTTGAATATCTCATCAATGATCTTTCCATGGGAAGCCCCGGTCTCTATGTCAAGCCCCTCTTTCCTTGCCCATTCCTTTGCGTATCCTGCGTCGGAGAATATCTCCTCAGGCACCCCGCGGGATTTCATCGCTTCATACATGGGAATTCTCGGCCATGGCGGCGTCAGGTTTATAAGTGTGTCGCCATACTGGACTTCCAGGGAGCCTGTTGCCTTCATTGCAATGGTGGTCATAAGTTCTTCTGTGAACGCCATAAGAAAAAAGTAATCCTTGTATGCCATATAGAATTCCAGCATGGTAAATTCCGGGTTATGCTTTGTGGATATTCCCTCATTTCTGAAATTCTTGTTGATTTCATAGACGCGCTCGTATCCCCCGACAAGGAGTCTTTTCAGGTAAAGCTCAGGCGCAATCCTGAGGTACAAATCGATGCCGAGGGCATTATGGTGAGTCTTAAAAGGCCTGGCGGTTGCGCCTCCAGGAATCTGGTGCATCATAGGTGTTTCAACTTCAACAAACCCCCTCGAATCGAAAAAATCCCTCATAGCCCTTATGATGATCCTTCTCTTTTCGAATGCCTTGCGGGCCTCGGGGTTCACAATCAGATCCACGTATCGCTGCCTGTACCTGGTCTCGATATCCTTGAGGCCATGCCATTTTTCGGGAAGGGGTCTCAGCGACTTGGTGAGGAGCGTGAAATCATCCACCTCAAGGGTGAGTTCA
>Ga0335070_10011797_pt1 | contig 10211 bp, 9 predicted proteins | sample Lox_Sample_13_FD_206722 | JGI IMG/M metagenome (GOLD analysis project Ga0335070, IMG submission 206722) | Soil microbial communities from Loxahatchee National Wildlife Refuge, Florida, United States - Lox_Sample_1.3 | ecosystem: Environmental > Terrestrial > Soil > Wetlands | place: USA: Florida... | reverse complement strand
TCAAGGCGATACCTCGTGATTGCCGAGGTCCGCGACGGCCAGCCGGGCGCACCGGTGCAGGTGCAACGCTGAAGCGGAGGAGCATTCCATGACCATGCAAGTGCACGGCATTCACCACGTGACCGCCATCGCGGGAGACCCCCAGGCGAACGTGGATTTCTATACCGGCATCCTGGGGCTACGCCTGGTGAAGTTGACCGTGAATTACGATGACCCCCAGACCTATCACGTGTACTACGGCGACGAGACGGGCCATCCGGGAACCATCCTCACCTTCTTCCCCTGGCCAGGAGCCCCGCGGGGCCGAGCGGGCACCGGCCAGGTGGCCGTGACCGCCTTTGCCATCCCCGACGGATCCCTCGGATTCTGGGCGGACCGGCTGAAGGCACACAAGGTGGAATACACCGGTCCCAGCCGTCGCTTCGACGAGGAGGTCATTGACCTGCAGGATCCCGATGGCCTGCACCTGGAGCTGGTGGCGGACGGGCGGGCGCCGGAGTCGAGCCCCCGGCCGGATGGCCCCGTCCCGGGCAAGGACGCCATTCGGCGGTTCCAGGGGGTGACGATGGCGGTGGAGGGTTACGAGCGCACGGCCGGACTCCTCACGGCGACCCTGGGGATGCGAGAGGTGGGGGCCAAGGGGAACCGGTTCCGATACACGGTGGGAAACGCGGGCGCCCCGGTATTCGTCGACCTGCTCTGCCTGCCCAGCGGCCCGCGCGGGCGCGTGGCCGTGGGGACGGTGCACCACATCGCCTGGCGCACGCCCGACGACGCGGCGCAGCGGGCCTGGCGGGAGCAGATCGCCCGGCTGGGGTTCGACGTCACGCCCATCATCGACCGTACCTATTTTCATTCCATTTACTTTCGCGAGCCCGGCGGAGTGCTCTTCGAGATCGCCACCGATCCGCCTGGCTTTGCCGCCGACGAGCCGGCGGAGGCGCTCGGCAGACGCCTGGTCCTCCCCTCCTGGCTGGAGTCCGCGCGGGCCGAGCTTGCTCACGCCCTTCCGGCGATCCGAGGGCCCGAGGGACAGAGGTTCCCCTCATGACGGCACGCGAATCGCTCGGGTTTATCCATCGGTTCATTCCTGCCCCGGAGACCGATGCGCCCCTGACCCTGCTCCTGTTGCACGGAACGGGCGGCGACGAGATGGACCTGCTGAGCGTGGGCCGGCAGCTCGCACCCGCCGCCGCCCTTCTCAGTCCCCGCGGAAAGGTCCTGGAGAATGGGATGCCCCGCTTCTTCCGCCGTCTCGCCGAGGGGGTCTTCGACCTCGAAGACCTGCGGGCGCGGACGCACGAGCTGGCCGACTTCGTGGAAGCCGCGGCCCGAACGTATCATCTTGCCTCCGACCGCATCTTCGCCGTCGGCTTCTCCAACGGGGCAAACATTGCGGCCAGCATGCTCTTCCTCCGTCCGCAGGTGCTGGCAGGCGCGGTCCTCTTCCGGGCCATGGTCCCCCTGGTGCCAGACCCGGTGCCGGACCTCCAGGAGCAACCCGTCTTCCTTGCGGCTGGCCGACAGGATCCCGTCGTCAGTCCGGACGAGACCGAGCGGCTGCGGCGACTCCTGATCCAGACGGGGGCGGACGTCACGCTGCACTGGGAGGTGGCGGGACACCGGCTCACCCCGCGGGACATCGAGGCGGCTCGCGGGTGGCTGCAGGTCCGGGGGTCCGCTCGACGCGAAGGTCCGCTCAGAAGCCAGAGAGCAAGGGGGAATTATCATGGATGACCACTCCGTTGAAATCCCTCGATCGATCGCCGCACTGTTGGCCGATGTCGACGGCACCCTCGTCACGAGGGAGAAAGTCCTGACCACACGCGCGGTGGAGACCGTGCAGCGGCTGCGCGAGCGGGGCATCGCATTCGCCATCACCAGCGGGCGTCCCCCCCGCGGCATGCGTATGCTGGTCGAGCCGCTCGGGCTGACACTGCCGATTGCCGCGTTCAACGGCGGCATGATGGTCCACCCCGACCTGTCCGTGGTCGACGAGCATCCCCTGCCCGACGACGTCGTGCCTGCCGTCATCGACACCATCCAGGCGCACGGCCTCGACGTCTGGATCTATCGGGCCACCGAGTGGTACGTCCGCTCGCCCCGCGCCCCGCACGTGGACCGCGAGGCGCGGACCGTTCAATTCCCACCCACCGTGGTATCCACGTTCGACGGCCTTCTCAGCCGGATTGTGAAGGTGGTCGGCGTCAGCGACGACCTCGAGGCGGTCGCGCGCTGTGAGGCGGCGACGCAGGAGCTGTGCGGGTCACGTGTCTCCGCCGCGCGGTCGCAGCCCTACTACCTTGACGTCACCCATCCCGCCGCCAACAAAGGCACCGTGATCGAACGGCTGTCGCGGTCGCTGATGATCCCGCTGGAGCGCATCGCCACGATCGGCGACCAGCCCAATGACGTGCTGATGTTCAGGCGGAGCGGGCTGAGCATCGCGATGGGAAACGCGAGCGAGGAGGTGCAGCGACAGGCGACCTACGTGACCACTTCGTGTGATGAGGAAGGATTCGCCAACGGCGTCGATCGCTTCATCCTGGGGCGACCGTCGTCGGTGAGTGCATCGCCTTTGGCGGTGTAGTCGAGGGAGCAACGCCCATCCCGGTGGGGGCATCCGAGGCGCCAGGGCGGACCCGGCCTTGCCGTGCGCCGCACGAGGTGCCACATGACGGACCGCAACCCCATCGCGTCCCTGGAGGTGACCCAATGAAGGCTACCCAGCGGCTTCACGATCTGGGCCAGAGCATCTGGCTCGACAACATCACGCGAGACCTGCTGACGAGCGGGACGCTCAAGCGGTACATCGACGAGCTGTCGGTGACGGGACTCACGTCAAACCCCACGATCTTCGACCATGCCATCAAGGGGAGCACCGCCTATGACGCCGCGATCCGGCAGAAGCTCCGGGATGGCAAGGCAGGGGAGAGACTGTTCTTCGCGCTCGCGCTCGAGGACCTCACCCGCGCCGCCGATCTTTTTCGGCCGGTGCATGATCGGACCAGCGGCGTCGACGGCTGGGTGTCGCTCGAGGTGTCGCCCCTCCTGGCCCACGACACGGCCAGCACGATTGCCGCTGCCCAGGCCCTGCACACACGGGCGGGGCGATCCAACCTGTTTATCAAGATCCCCGGCACCTCAGAGGGTCTGCCGGCCATCGAGGAGGCGATCTTTGCCGGCGTGCCGGTGAACGTGACGCTCCTCTTTTCCCGCGAGCACTACCTCGCGGCTGCCGAGGCGTTCCTGCGCGGCATCGAGCGACGGATTGCCGCCGGCCTCAAGCCCGAGGTCGCCTCGGTCGCTTCGGTGTTCATCAGCCGCTGGGACGCCGCGGTGGCGGGCATCGTGCCGCAGGAGTTGACCAACCAGCTTGGCATTGCCGTGGCCAAGCGCACGTACAAGGCGTATCGCAGCCTGCTGGGCTCGCCACGCTGGCAGCGTGCCTATAACGCCGGCGCCCGCCCGCAGCGACTCCTCTGGGCCAGCACCGGCACCAAGGACCCCAAGGCCTCCGATGTCCTGTACGTCAAGACCCTAGCCGCGCCGTTCACGGTGAACACCATGCCGGAGGCCACCCTGAAGGCCCTCGCCGACCATGGAGAGGTCGGGGAGTCCCTTCCGGCAGATGGGGGCGATTGCGAAGAGATGCTGGCCGGGTTCGCCAAGGCCGGCATCGACGTCGACACGCTGGCCGCCCGGCTCCAGGATGAGGGGGCCAAGTCGTTCGTGAGCTCATGGAACGAGTTGATGGAGGTGATCGCGTCCAAAAGCGCCGCCCTGGCGGTGGCCGGGGCCGCCACCGGGGGGGCGTCCTGAGGTGACCGAGATGAGCAACTACACGGAGCAACTGGAGAATATGAAGACCCATCCCGGTTTCGTTGCGGCCCTGGACCAGAGCGGGGGCAGCACGCCCAAGGCGCTGCTCTCCTACGGCATCAAGAAGGAGGCGTGGTCCAACGAGGCGGAGATGTTCGCGATCGTGCACCAGATGCGCACGCGCATCATCACCAGTCCCAGCTTCTCCGGCCAGCGGATCCTGGGCGCCATCCTGTTCGAGAACACCATGGACCGGGAGATCGCGGGCCAGCCGAGCGCAGACTACCTGTGGGACGTGAAGCGGGTGGTGCCGTTTCTGAAAGTGGATCAAGGCCTGGCCGCGGAGCAGGACGGGGTACAGCTCATGAAGCCCATGCCCGCGCTGGCCGCGCTGCTCGACAAGGCCAGGGCCAAGCGCATCTTCGGCACCAAGATGCGCTCGGTCATCAAGCAGGCCAACCCCTCCGGCATCAAGGACATCGTCACCCAGCAGTTCGACACCGCGCGGCAGATCAGTGCCGCGGGCTTCGTGCCGATCGTCGAGCCTGAGGTGGATATCCACTGCCCGGAAAAGGCCGAGGCCGAGGCGCTCCTCAAGGCGGCCCTCCTCGAGCGGCTCGACGCGCTGCCCGCGGATCAGCCGGTCATGCTCAAGCTCACCCTGCCGGAGCAGGACAACCTCTACGCCGAGTGCGTCCGCCATCCCCGGGTCGTGCGGGTGGTGGCCCTGTCGGGCGGGTACACGCGGGAAGAGGCCAACGAGCGCCTGCGCAGGAATCACGGCGTCGTGGCGAGCTTTTCGCGGGCGCTGGTCGAGGGGCTCTCGATCCAGCAATCCGACGCCGAGTACAACGCGGCGCTGGATGCCTCCATCCAGAGCATCTTTGAGGCCTCCAGCACCTAGCCCGGATTCTTCACGAAAGACCTGCGAAGAATCCGGGCTTAAAGGCGTGCACCGACTCGCCGGGCGGCTACGCCCTGGGGCAGGCAAAGGAGGGAGTCATGCAGCTCGGGATGGTCGGGTTGGGGAGGATGGGAGCCAACATGGTGCGGCGGCTCCTCCGGAGAGGCCATCAGTGCGTGGTCTTCGACCGATCGTCAGGGGCGGTCGAGGAGCTGGTCAGGGAGAAGGCGGTCGGAGCTGCCTCGCTCCAGGAGTTCGTCCGGGGGCTCCGGAAGCCGCGCGCGATTTGGTTGATGGTCCCCGCCGGCGCGGTGGATCGGGCCATCGCCGAGCTGCTGCCTCACCTCGAAGCAGACGACATCCTCATCGACGGCGGCAATTCCTACTACATCGACGACATCCGGCGCGCCAAGGAGCTTAAGGCCAAGCGGGTACATTACGTCGACGTGGGGACGAGCGGCGGGGTCTGGGGCCTGGAGCGCGGGTACTGCCTGATGATCGGCGGCGAGGAGGCGGTGGTCAGGCGCCTCGATCCGATCTTCGCCGGCCTGGCCCCCGGCGCGGGGAACCTGCCGCGCACCCCGGGACGCGAGAAGATCGGCGGCACGGCCGAGGAGGGATACCTGCATTGCGGGCCCAGCGGCGCCGGCCATTTCGTCAAGATGGTCCACAACGGAATCGAGTACGGCATCATGGCCGCCTACGCCGAGGGGCTGGGGGTCCTGCGCGACGCCAACATCGGCAGGCAGGAGCACGCGACGGACGCCGAGACGACGCCCCTGCGCGACCCCGAGCACTACCAGTACGACCTCAACCTGCGGGACATCGCGGAGGTGTGGCGCCGGGGCAGCGTGGTCGCCTCGTGGCTGCTCGACCTGACGGCCACGGCCCTGGTCGCGGACCCCGACCTCAAGGCCTTTACCGGCCGGGTCTCCGACTCCGGTGAGGGACGGTGGACGATCAAGGCGGCCATCGATGAGGCCGTGCCGGTGCCAGTCCTCACCACGGCGCTCTACCAGCGCTTCAGCTCACGCGGGGAGGCGGACTTTCAGGACAAGCTCCTGTCGGCGATGCGCTTCCAGTTCGGCGGCCACCTGGAGAAGCCCGGGGGAAAATGACCCGACCAAGGAACTCCCACACCCCCAGACGCCCACACTATTCGGACGGAAGGGTGTGGGAGTATGGGGGTATGAAGGTATGGGAGTGAATGCTCGGGCAAGGAGGAGATCATGAGCGGGCCGCACTCTGATGCCTTCGTGTTCTTCGGTGTCACGGGCGATCTTGCATACAAGAAGATTTTCCCGGCACTGCAAGCGATGGTCAAGCGGGGCCACCTCAACGTGCCGGTCATCGGTGTGGCCAGGTCCGAATGGAGCGTCGATCAACTCCGAGCGCGGGCACATGACAGTCTCGACAAGCACGGGGGGGTCGATCCCGCGGCGTTCGACACGCTATGCGGCTTGCTGCGCTACGTGAGTGTCAACTACACCGATCTGACAACCTTCCAGACGCTTCGCAAGACACTCGGCGGCGCGAAGCGGCCAGCCTATTACCTCGCGATCCCTCCCACGATGTTCGAATCGGTCGTGGAGCACCTGGAAAAGTCGGCCTGCAACCAGGGCGCTCGCGTCATCATCGAGAAGCCCTTCGGGCGCGACCTAGCCTCGGCGCAGGAGCTGAACCGCATCTTGCTCGGCACCTTCGACGAGTCGGCGATCTTTCGGATCGACCACTACCTCGGGAAGCGACCGGTCCACAACATGCTCTTCTTCCGCTTTGCCAATGCATTCCTGGAGCCCTTCTGGAACCGAAACCATGTGGAGAGCGTCCAGGTGACCATGGCGGAGAACTTCGGGGTCCAAGGGCGCGGCGCTTTCTATGATGAAACCGGCGCAATCCGCGACGTGATCCAGAACCATCTGTTCCAGGTTATGTCCAACCTGGCCATGGAGCCCCCCGTGAGGACGGACAGCGAGTCCATTCGGGATGAGAAGGTTAAGGTCCTGAAGGCCATTCCACCCCTGGACGAAAAGAGCGTTGTCCGCGGGCAGTTCCGCGGCTACCGAAAGGAGCAGGGGGTGGCGCCGGACTCCAAGGTGGAGACCTTCGCCGCCGTGCGGCTGGAAGTCGATTCCTGGCGCTGGCGAGGGGTCCCTTTCTACATCCGGGCCGGGAAGTGCCTTCCCGTGACCTGCGCGGAAGTCGTGGTTCGCTTGCGTCGGCCTCCATCGATCTTTCCCGCGTGCGCTGCGCCACCGAACTACGTCCGATTCCGAGTCAGTCCTGACGTGGCGATCGCTCTTGGTGCGACGGTGATGGACCCCGCGGAACAGATGGTCGGCCAGCAGGCGGAGCTGCTGGCCAGCCAGCGCCCCGGCGCAGGCGAGATGGATGCGTACGAACGAGTGCTGGGGGACGCCATGGAGGGAGACGCAACATTGTTTGCCCGGCAGGACTATGTGGAAGAGGCGTGGCGGATTGTCGATCCCGTTCTGAAAGCTGGCACCCCGATCCACGAATACGAGCCCGGGACCTGGGGGCCGAAGGAGGCCGACGCGAAGGTGACGCCCTCGGGCGGCTGGCTGAATCCGACCGTGGCAGGGTGAAGTCCTTCCGAAATTCGCCAGACGAATTTCGACGGATTGGAGATGCGCTCATGAAGGTAGACGTGCTGGCCGATGCCGAGGCGGTCGCCCGGAGGGCGGCCGCCGTCATCGCCGCCGAGGCGCGGGCCGCCGTGGCGGCCCGCGGCCGTTTCGTCCTGGCCGTGAGCGGCGGGCACACGCCGTGGCAGATGTTGCGTGCGCTGGCGAAGGAAGAGGTCCCCTGGAAGGTCGTGCACGTGGTGCAAGTGGACGAACGCGTCGCGCCCGTCGGGGATCCCGACCGGAACCTCACCCACCTGCGCGAGAGTCTCCTCGGCCAAGCGCCGCTGCCGACGCAGCAGCTCTACCCCATGCCGGTGGAAGCGGCGGACCTCGACGCGGCGGCCCGGCACTACGCCCGCACGCTCCAACAGGTTGCCGGGACACCCCCGCTGCTCGACCTGGCGCATCTCGGCCTCGGGCCGGACGGCCACACGGCCTCGCTCGTGCCCAACGATCCGGTGCTGCAGGTCACTGACCGGGATGTCGCCCTCACCGGCCGGTATCAGAACCGGGAGCGGATGACGCTCACCTATCCGATCCTGAATCGCTCCCGCCGAATCCTTTGGGTAGTGACCGGGGGCGAGAAGGCGGACATGCTCGCGCGGCTTCGCGCCGGCGATCGGTCGATCCCGGCGGGAAGGGTGCGCCAGGACCAGGCCCTGGTGCTTGCGGATCGCGCGGCGGCCGGTCAGGTGGGTCCGAACTGAGGAGAGACCAATGACGGACGAGCAGCTCGGACAGCTATCCATCAACACCATTCGCACCCTCTCGATGGACGCGGTCCAGCAGGCCAAGTCCGGACACCCCGGCACACCCATGGCGCTGGCCCCGCTTATCTACACGCTCTGGAACCGCGTGCTGCGCTTCGACCCGCAGGACCCCATCTGGCCCAACCGCGACCGGTTCGTGCTCTCGAATGGGCACGCTTCGATGCTGCTCTGGTCGGTGCTCCACCTCACCGGAGTGCAGGCCGTGAACGCGGAGTACGAGCGGCTGGGGCAGCCCGCAGTGACTCTGGAGGACATCAAGCGCTTCCGCCAGCTCGACAGCAAGGCGCCAGGGCATCCCGAGTACCACTGGGTTTCGGGGGTGGAGACCACGACCGGCCCCCTCGGGCAGGGCGTCGCCACCAGCGTGGGCATGGCCATCGCCGAGAAATGGCTGGCCCACCGGTACAACCAGCCGGGTTTTGACATCTTCGACTACGCCATCTACGCCGTGTGCGGGGACGGCTGCCTGATGGAGGGGGTCTCGGCGGAGGCGGCCTCCCTGGCGGGGCACCTGAGGCTGGAGAACCTCTGCTGGGTCTACGACAACAACCACATCACGATCGAGGGGAATACGCGGCTCGCCTTCACCGAGGATGTCGCGACCCGGTTCCTCGGCTACGGCTGGAACGTCCTACGCGTGGGCGATGCCAACGACCTCGAGCGCATCCAGCACGCCCTCGAGGTCTTTCGGCAGACGAAGGGCCGCCCCACCCTCCTCATCCTGGACAGCCATATCGGCTACGGCGCCCCGCACCGGCAGGACACCGCCGCGGCCCACGGCGAGCCACTCGGGGAGGAGGAGATCCACCTCACCAAGAAAGGCTACGGGTGGCCCGAGGACGCGAAGTTCCTGGTCCCGGACGGTGTGTACGATCACTTCAAGGCCGGCGTGGGCGCGCGCGGCGCGGAGGCCCGGAATCAATGGGAAGCCCTCTTCGCCGGCTACCGGCGCACGTACCCCGAGCTCGCGACCGAGATCGCCCAGATGCAGCGGCGGGAGCTGCCGGTTGGCTGGCACCGGAATCTCCCCGTCTTTCCGGCCGACCCGAAGGGTCTGGCTGGGCGGGACGCGTCGGGGAAGGTGCTGAACGTGCTGGCCCAGAACATCCCCTGGTTCCTCGGGGGCTCGGCGGATCTCGGTCCGTCCAACAAGACCACCCTGACGTATGCGGGCGCGGGCGACTTCCAGGCCGAGAGCCCAAACGGGAAGAACCTGCACTTCGGGATCCGCGAGCACGCCATGGCTGCCATCGTGAACGGGCTCGCCCTCTCCAAGCTAAGGGCCTTCGGGGCCACCTTCTTCATTTTCAGCGACTACCTGCGCCCCGCCCTCCGGCTCTCGGCCCTGATGGAACTGCCCACCCTCTTCGTCTTCACCCACGACGCCATGGGGGACGGGGAGGACGGCCCCACCCACCAGCCGGTGGAGCAGCTGCTCTCGCTGCGCGCCATCCCCGGGCTCACCGTGCTCCGGCCCGGCGATGCCAACGAGGTCGTCGAGGCCTACCGCGCCATCCTGCAGCTGCGCCATCGACCCGCCGTGCTGGCCCTCTCGCGCCAGCCCTTGCCCACCCTGGATCGGAGCAAGTACGCCTCCGCCGCGGGCGTAGCGAAGGGGGCATACGTTCTCGCCGACGCCCCCGGCGGGCAGCCCGAGGTGATCCTCATCGCCACCGGTAGCGAGCTGAGCCTGGCCGTCGAGGCCCACGAGCAGCTCCGCGCCGAGGGAATCCGCTCGCGCGTGGTCTCCATGCCCTCCTGGGACCTCTTCGACTTCCAGCCCCAGGCGTACCGCGACAGCGTGCTGCCGCCCGCCGTGAAGGCGCGGGTGGCGGTGGAGCAGGCCTCGACCCTCGGTTGGGAGCGGTATGTCGGGGAGTCCGGTCGAATCATTGGGATGAAGACGTTCGGGGCCTCCGCCCCGCTGAAGGAACTGCAAAAGAAGTTCGGCTTCGAGCCGGAGCGGGTGGTCGCGGCCGCCAAGGAGCTGCTGGGAAGGAAGTAGGCGGGCACGCCCCACTCGGCCGCGCGCCCGAGGGGCCTGCTCGCGACCGGATGGAGCGGCAA
>Ga0335070_10011796_pt1 | contig 10212 bp, 10 predicted proteins | sample Lox_Sample_13_FD_206722 | JGI IMG/M metagenome (GOLD analysis project Ga0335070, IMG submission 206722) | Soil microbial communities from Loxahatchee National Wildlife Refuge, Florida, United States - Lox_Sample_1.3 | ecosystem: Environmental > Terrestrial > Soil > Wetlands | place: USA... | reverse complement strand
GCCGCCGCGGACGACATACACCATCGGCACCGACTCGGAGCGGTCCAGCTCAGCCAGACGCTCCACGTCGGCGGCCGTGAACGGACCGAGAGCGATTTCACCGTCCCTCTGCACGATCGTGCCTCCCCCCTTCACGTCAAGGCGCGGCGACGTCGATACCCTGCTCGGGAGCGCCGCCGCTGGTCCAGCTGGCGCCGGCAGCGGCGGCCATGACCGCCGCCATCGCCGCCGCCTCCAGCGGCGTGATGCGCTGGCCGAGCACCACCAGGGCGGCCAGCGCGGCGATGGCCGGCTCGATGCTGAGCAACACGCCGTACGTGGCCGCGCGCACGCGGCGGATCGCGACCATCTCCAGCCAATACGGGAACGCCGATGAGGCCACGGCGATGATCACGCCGAGCAGGACGGCCTCGCCGTGACCGGCCACCTTGACGCCACCCACGAGCATGAGCGGCGTGGCCAGCACCGTGGCCCCCACCATCATGAGCGCCGTGACCGAGAGCGGGTCCATGCCGGTCACGGCGCGCTTGGCCAGCAACAGGTAGACGCCCCAGCAGACGCCGGCGGAGAGAGCCAGCAACAGGCCGACGCCGGTGACCGAGCCGGAGGGGCCGGCCAGGATGACCACGCCCGCGCCGGCCAGCGCGATCCACAGCCAGTCGAGCCCGCGCCGCTTGCCGAGCACGGCCACGCCGAGCGGCCCGACGAACTCGACGGCCACGACGATCCCCACCGGCACACGGCTGATGGCCCCGTAGAAGCTGAGGTTCATCAGGAAGAGGGTCACCGCGAGCGCCGCCAGCGGCAGGCGCTGACCCTTGGGCGGCAGCCTGCGGAACGCGCTCGGCCGCACGACGACCAGGATGAGCGCCGCGAACGCCGTGCGCAGCCAGAGCGCCTCGAACACGCCGACCGAGCCGATCACGCGCACGGCAAGCGCCGACCCGGTCTGGATCGAGAGCGTGAGCACCACCACGAGCGCGGCGGCGAACGCGGCGTCCCGCCGCGCCGACCGCCGCGGCCGCCGGGGGGTGGATCCCGAGGTCGCCTTACGACGCGTCGTGTCGCCGTCAGTCATGCCGGGAGTCTATCGGGCGGCGGAGGTGACGTGCCTCCTCGCGCCGGAATCCGGACTTCAGAGGGCGCCCTGGCTCTGCGGCACGCGAGGGGTGCACATGCCCTGCTTGCGCATCCGAGCGGCGCCCAAAGGTGGGCACCCTCACACTTGTGAGCCGCCTGCGACCGTGGTACCTTTTCTCACTTCCCCAGTAGCGGAGCAAAAGACTCCGCTTCTCTCGACAGCGAGGACGACATGAGCGCGAGGCCCGAGACCCCCACCCATGCCGACGAGAAGCACGCCATCCTGTACGGCCATCCGATCCCGGAGAACAGCTTCGCCGTCCGGGACCTGCAGCACAAACTCCCCGGCGTCGGCCTGTTCGACCTGCGCCGCACGGAGAGCGGCGCCCACGCCTGCACCTTCTGCGGCGCCTGCGCCAAGAAGTGTCCCGTCCAGTGCATCGACGTCCGCCTCGACCGCTCGCGCACCCACGGCAGGGGCAAGGAGCGCCACTTCGCCGGTACCATCACCATCGACGAGCGCCGCTGCGTCACCTGCAACCACTGCATGGAGACGTGCAAGTTCGACGCGCTCATCCCCACTGAGCTGTACGAGGAGCACAGGCGCCGGGTGCAGGAGCTCGCGCACAAGACCCCGGCGCTCTCCTCCGGCCACGGCCTGTGCAGCGGCTGCGGCGCGTCCATCGTCGTCAACCAGGTGCTCGGCCAGGTCGACAGCCACTACGTCGTCTCCGGCGCCACCGGCTGCCTCGAGGTCTCGACCACGCGCTATCCGTACACCGCCTGGAAGGGCAGCTACATCCATACCAACTTCGAGAACGCCGCGGCGACGCTCAGCGGCGTCGAGACCGCCTTCCGCGCCCTCTCCAAGCGCGGCAAGCTGGAGGAGAAGGTCAAGTTCATCGCCTTCGGCGGCGACGGCGGTACCTACGACATCGGCCTGCAGGCGCTCTCCGGCGCCATGGAGCGCGGCCACCAGATGCTCTACGTGTGCTACGACAACGGCGCCTACATGAACACCGGCTTCCAGCGCTCGTCGGCCACGCCGCACGGCGCCTGGACGACGACCAGCCCGGTCGGCGAGGAGCTCCCGGGCAAGCTCGGCCACTCGAAGAACCTCACCGAGATCATGGTGGCGCACCGGCTGCCCTACGTGGCGCAGTCCTCACCGCACGACCCGCAGGACCTGATGCACAAGGCGTCCAAGGCGCTCGCCATCGACGGGCCGACGTTCCTCAACGTGCTCAGCCCCTGCCCGCGCGGCTGGCGCACCGACAACGACGAGGTCATCTCGCTCGCGCGGCTTGCCACCGACACCTGCTACTGGCCGCTCTTCGAGGTCAACAGCGGCAAGTACCGGCTCACCTACCGGCCGCGGCACAAGCGGCCGCTGGGCGAGTGGCTGGAGCGCCAGGGCCGCTTCGCCCACCTGGCGCTTCCCGGCAACGAACACATGGTCCAGCAGCTCCAGGAGTGGGTCGACGAGGAGTGGGACCTGCTGCTGCGCAAGTGCGACGAGATCCCCGAGAGCCAGTGGGACACGGCGAGCAGCCGCCACAAGGCCGAGCCGTTCGTCCTGCACCCCAAGCGCTCACACCTCGAGTCGCTCGGCGAACCGCTCACGGCGAGCATGACCTACACGGCGCTCGAGTGGGACGACTTCGACTGGGGCCGCCACGCCGGCATGAGCGACGGCGCGTTCGAGGACTAGGGGAAGGTGCAGTACAGCACCTTTGTCGTCTGCACGCAGCTGCCGTAGACCCACCGCGACCCCGGCGAGCACGACGTACTCGGCGGCGGTGCGCGCCGGCGACGAGAGCTTCTCCTCCTTCTCGCTGGCCACCGGCCGGCCGCTCAGGACCGGACGAAGGTGCCGGCCGCGCCGGCCTTCGGGTGGCCCAGCAGATACTCGACGAGGTCGCCGCGCACCTCGACCGGCACCTTGCGCCACGCCAGACCGCCGTAGCCGCCGCTCGTGACCGCGCGCGTGACGAGCTCCTCGTGCGCGGGCCCGGCGCCCGGCAGCACGGTCTCGTCGAGCAGCACCCAGCCGACGCCGACGTGCCGGCGCATCTCGTGCTCGTCGGTGACGGTCAGGAGTTCGTCGAAGTCGGCGGTCGCGTAGCGCCGCGTGGCGCCGCGTTCGTCCGTCACGTCCCAGGTCCGGTCCGGCTCCGGCTCGCCGGTCGTACGCTCCCTGTGGAAGAGGCTCATGGGCACTCCCTTCGCGTCACGCGGGCCCTCCGTCGCATTCTCCTGCAAACATAGGATCAGCGGGCTCGCGCCGCATGACGACCACATCCAGGCCCTGCTCGCGATACCGCGCCAGCCGCTCGCGGAGGAACCCAGGGGCCTCCGCGTCCGGCAGCCGCGCGAACCCGGCTCCCCGGTAGAACTCCTCCAGATACGCGTGCGGCACGCAGTAGCACGGCTCCACCAGGTCTGTCAGCGCCTCGAGCAAGCGGCGGCCGATGCCCCGGCGGCGCACGTCGTGGCGCACGCGCATGCCGCGCAGCACGAGCACGCCGTGCTCGCGCGCCAGGCGGAACGCGCCTGCGACGCGCCCCTCCTCGAGCGCGATCACGAGGTCGTCGGAGGGCCGGGTGCCGCCCCCGTACGCCTCGGCGCGCAGGAACGCGTCGACGTCCATCCGCTCGTCGGGGCCGGCAATTCGGACCGCGAGGTCCAGCGCCGGGCCGTCCACGCGGATGTCGACCTCCCCTCGCAGGACCATCCGGTGGAAGGCGATAAGCTCACCCGACGGTGACTGCTTCGTGCCCTCCTCGACGACGACGAAGCCGGCGCGCCGGTAGCAGGCGATGGCGCGCGCGTTGGTCTTGCGGACGTGGAGACACACCGGGGTGCCGGGATGCGCCCGGCGGAACGCGGCGGCCGCCGCCTTGACCGCCGCCGTGCCGATGCCCCGCCCGTACAGGTCCGGGTCGAGGAAGACACCGAGGACGCCCTCCCGGCCGTCCGCGGTCAGCTCGACCCACACGGTGCCGGCGTCGGCGCCGTCCCGAGTGATGACCCACCAGAAGAGGCCGCCGGCAGGGTCGTGGCGGTCGGCGGCCGGGTCGTGCGGGCGTGTGCGGGACATCTGGCCGCCCGCCACTCGCGCCCACCGGTCGATGGCCGGCAGGTCGTCGGGACGGACCGGGCGGAGGGAGACCCGCGTCGCGGCCTCGCGCTCCCGGCGCGCGACGACGTAGGCGAGCCGCGACTGTCCCCTCCACAGGAACTCGCGTCTCAGGTTCAGGTTCATGCGCTCGGCGAGCGCGATCGACGCGCTGTTGCGTGGGTCGATCACAGCGACGAGCTCGGGCAGATGCAGCACCTCGAAGCCGAAGTCGAGAAGGGCGGCGCAGAGCTCCGAGCCGTAGCCGCGACGCCAGCGCGACGGCATGAGTGCATAGCCCATGTTGACGTCGACGATGCCGGGCACGTAGTGCACGCCGGCGAGACCGACCAGCTCGCCGGTCTCGCGCTCGATCACGGCGTAGTCGCCGAAGCCGTGCTCGCGCCAGTGCGCGTCGATCTCGCGGATGCGCGCCGCAGTGGCGACCTCGTCCGTGTCGGGGCCTGGATGCCAGTAGCGCATGACGGCCGGATCGCCGGTGACCCGGTGGAGCGCCTCAGCGTCGCCCGGCACGAGACGCCGCATCACCAGCCGGTCGGTGTCCAGGAACCCGCCAGCTTGAGGCGTTGTGCAACTCAACTGGTGACGGGTTCCGCTGTGCGCCGGAACAGGTAGATGTAGACCTCGTCGCCGTCGACGACGTCGCCGCCCATGAACACGTCGGCGCCACGGAGCGGCGACGTCTGCACCTTGGTGGGTCGGAAGAGGGCGGCAACGTGCTCGAGGAGCCACCCCACGGCCTCGATCGCGTCGATCAGCGCCGGCTCCGCAGCGGCTCCCGGCGCAGCGAAGCCCTTCTCCATCTCAGCCTTGACCAGGTCCTCGGGGCGCCGGAGCTCGAACCAGGTCAGGCCGGCGGTACGGGCCTCCCGCGCCAGGCTGATGGCGTCCTCCCGGACGCGGCGATCGAGGGCGGCGACGTTCTCCTGCCGCCGAGCCTTCTCGTCGCCCACCGCGAGGTAGCGCCGCGCGCGGGCGATGTGCTCCTCGCAGTCGGCGCGCGCGCCGCCGTCGGTCTCCTCTCGCAGCTGGGTCGCGAGCGCGATGACACCGTGGGCCAGGGCCTCACCATCGTCGCCCTCGAAGGTCACCTCCCAGAGCGTGTCGACAGCCTTCTTGCACTGCCCCGCCTGAGCCTGCTGTGTGGCCCTGTCCAGCGCCTTGGACATTGGCAGCCACCCCTCCCCTAGATCTTGATGAACGTGATGACCCGACCCGATGCGTTGGTCAACGTCATCCGACCCGATCTCGGGACCCGGAGATCCCAGCGCCGGCCGAGAAGATCGACCTGCAGCTTCACGCTGAGCGACGGCCAGGGCGGCGCGGTGATCACGCCGCGCACTGTGTGGCCGTCGACCCTGCCCTTGAACACCTGCCGGGCGATGCCGCCGGTGACCGGGGGACGCGCGATGGTCACGGTCGACCCGAGGGCGCCATCCTGGAGCCAGGTGCCCGAGGAGTCCCAAGCCAGGGACTCGCGGTCGGTCTGCCTGCAGGAGGCGAAGCCGGCGGCGAAGACGAGAGCGAGAAGCGCGAGGACCACGGCGATGACGACGCGCCGCAGCCATGGGTGGGCGCTCGGCGTGGGCCGCGGCGCCTCGCTCATGTCCGCTCGGCCGCGGCCGACGTACCCGAGTTGCTGGCTCGAAGGCCCCTCGTCGGACCAGGGCATGGACCCTCCCCCTCCGCTTCCTCTCCGGAGAAGGTACCACGATTCTGACAGCGCGCCGGAGTCCCGACTTGACCAACGTCATGTCCGGGGTCTGTTGGTGCAGGGGTATGCTCAAAACGCACGAGCAGGCTCGGGCCGGCGGCCGCGAGGCGGCCCGGCCCCCGAGGAGGCGGACCATGAAGATGGACAGAGGCTGTCCCGGGCAGGACAGGAGCAACTGGACCGCGGACGACATCTTCGAGGAGCCGTGCATCAACTGCGGCGCGCTCATCGAGTTCTTCAAGGACGACGCGCGCCGCTACTGCCCGTCCTGCGGAGCGTGCAACCCAAACCCGCGGCAGGACGTCGGCTGCGCCGCCTGGTGCGCCGCCGCCGAGAAGTGCTCGGTCGGCCGCCAGTGGTTGGACGCGGACTCGCTGAACGAGCCGAAGGCGATCAACGAGTAGCGACGCGGCCGTACGACGGCGCCGCAGCCCGGGGCCGGCGCCTGGTGGCCCCAGCCGCTCGAGACAAAGGAAGGGCCGGGGCGGCGCCAGCGCCGTCCCGGCCCCGTTTCATGCCGGGCCGTCCCCCCGGCCGGCATGCACTGAGCGTGTCCCCCCGGGCCCGCTCAGGCTTCGGCACTACAGCTGCAGGTACGAGTCCGCGTACAGCGTCTGGTTGGTGAGCATCCGGTAGGTCTTCCAGAGGTCGACCTGCTCCGGGTCGCCCTTGTCCACCAGCGACTCGTCGAGCATGTCCATGGACGCGACCGCGTCGAACAGCGCCAGGACGAGCCTGTTGAGCGGCGAGCTGTCGTCGCGCTGCTCGCACACCCGGATCCACTCGTTCTGGACCCCGTCCAGGGGGTCGGCGATGGCGCTGTCCAGGCCGGCGCCCATCACCATGACCAGCATCACGCGGTTGATGAGGGGACGGACCTCCGGCAAGGCGCCGTTGGAGATGTTGCTGAGGCCGACGACGGTCATCGGAGCGGGGTCGGCCATCATCTTGAACATGCGGATGGACTCGACCGACTCCATGGCCACGTCCTGGTTGCAGTTGACGGCCAGGACGAGCGGGTCCAGGTAGAGGTTCTCGACCGGCAGGCCGGCGGCCTCGGCGGCTGGCATGAGGGTCTCCATGGCGATACCGGCACGACCGTCGGCGGTGGTCGGGATGCCGTCCACACCCATCGTCAGGGCGATGACCCTGGCGTCGTAGTCGGCGGCCAGCTGCATGACGGCGTCGCAGCGCTCGGGGTCGGCCGATGCAGAGTTGAGCATCCCGGGGCGCTTGCAGAGCTTGAGGCCTTCCTCCATGGCGGCGAGATTGGTGGTGTCCAGCGAGAGCGGGACGTCCACGACCTCCTGCACCGCGCTCACGATCCACGGCATGATCTCGTGGCCCAGCTTCTTCTGCGGGCCGATGTTGAGGTCGACGATCTCCGCCCCGGCCTCGACCTGCTTCACGGCGAGGTCCTGGATGACCTTCTTGTCGCGGTCGGCGATGGCGGCCTTCACGGGCGCGGACAGGATCTGGATGTTCTCACCGATGATGAGCACCGGCGGCCTCCTTAGCCTCGGGTGGGTGTGGCAAGCGCGGCGCTGACGACAGGTTCGAGCGCCGCGATCAGCGGGCTGTCCGCCGGCAGGCCGACGAGTGGCTTGCCGACGGCGTCGTACTCGGCGACCAGCGCGTCGTCCGGCAGGACGGCGAGCAGGTCCAGGCCATTCTGCACGATGGCGGCCTCGAGCTCGGGCGAGAGGCCCTGAGCGGCACGGTTCACGATCAGGTAGTGCCGCCCCACCTTGGTCTCGAGCTCGCCCAGCAGCGCGGCCACGCGACCGGCGGTCGTGATGCCGCGGATGGTCGCGTCGCTCACGATGAAGAGCACGTCCACGTCGCGGGTCGTGCGCCGGGAGAGATGCTCCAGCCCGGCCTCGTTGTCGATCACCACCCACGGGTAGCTGCCCGCGATCTGGTCGACGATGAGCCGCAGCATGTTGTTGGCGGCGCAGTAACAGCCTGGCCCCTCCGGCCTGCCCATCGCCATCAGGTCGACGTCGGTGCCCTCGACGATGCTCGAGTTGATCTCGTAGTCGAGCAGGTCCTGCTTGGAGATGCCCGCCTCGAGGAGGTTGGCGCGCGCCTTCTCGCTGGTCTCTTCGCGCACGTCGCCCACCGTCTTCTCGAGCGGGAGGTCGAGCACCGTGTTCAGGTTGCTGGCCGGGTCGGCGTCGATGGCGAGGATCGGCCCGGCGTGCGCCTCCGCCAGCCTCTGGATGAGCAGACCGCAGATGGTGGTCTTGCCGGTCCCTCCCTTGCCGGCGACGGCGATCGTGGTGGTCATGGATCAGCCTCTCTTTCCACTCTCCCCGCTGCGCTCGGCCAGGGCCGCGCGCACGCTGGGGAAGCCGGTGAGATCGGTGTGCGGGAGGAACAGAGCCGAGGTGTACTCGTCCATGAACGAGTTGTCGGCGCTCAACTCCAGGTAGGTCATCTTGGCCGCCACGTCGCTCACCTCGTGACGCACGTTGACGCAGAGCAGCGTGGCGAACGCGCCCAGGGCGCTGGTGTTGCCGAGGAAGTGGAACTTCTCCACCGGCTGGTCGGGGAGCAGGCCGATGCGGATCGCCTTCTCCACGTTGAGGTACTGGCCGAAGGCGCCGCCGATGAAGATCTGCTCCACGTCGGCGAGGTCGACGCCGACGGAGGCGCAGAGCACCTCGAAGCCGGCGTAGATGGCCGCCTTGGCGCGGACGAGGCCGGAGATGTCCGACTCGGTGAGGGCGATGTCCTTGGCGGCGTCGCCCTCCCCCGCCCGGCAGACAACGTACTCGGGCACGCCGTCGCGGACGCGGACGCGCGGCGTCGGCGCCTCCAGGTCGAGGTGGCCGGACTTGTCCAGCAGCCCGGTGACGAACAGCTCGCCGAGCAGGTCGATGAGGCCGCTGCCGCAGATGCCCACGGCCGGGGCGTCGTCGATGGTGCGGAACGTCGGCTCCCAGGTGGCGTCGTCGATGAAGACGTCCTCGATGGCGCCGGGCGAGGCGCGCATGCCGTCACGCACGCCGCCGCCCTCGAAGGCGGGCCCGGCCGAGCAGGCGCACGAGAGCAGCCAGTCCTTGGTGCCGAGCACCATCTCTCCGTTGGTGCCGATGTCGATGAAGAGCGTCAGCTTGTCCGTGGCGTACATGCCGCTCGAGATGACGCCGGCGGTGATGTCGCCGCCAACGTAGCTGCCCACAGACGGCAGGACGTGGACGCGGGCGAGCATGTTGGCGTTCAGTCCGAGCTCGCCCGCCACCAGCTTGGGAGCCGCCGAGATGGTGGGGATGTACGGCTCCTCGCGCAGGAACCTCGGGTCCACGCCGAGGAGCAGGTGCGTCATCGTCGTGTTGCCGGCGACGGCGATCTCGTGGATCTCGTAGAGCTCGATCCGGTTGCGCTGCTGCAGCTCCTCGAGCAGGCTGTTGATGGTCTCGACGACCAGCTTCTGCAGCCGCTCCAGTCCCTTCTTGCGCTTGGCGTAGATGATGCGGCTGATGACGTCCTCGCCGCACGCGATCTGCCTGTTGTAGGCGCTCGCGGTGTCGACCACGCGTCCGGTCGTGAAGTCGACGAGGTAAGCGACCACGGAGGTAGTCCCCACGTCGACGGCCAGCCCCATGCTCGCGTGCGGGAAGGCGTCGGGGTAGATCCGGATGAGGCGCGGCGGCATGTACGTGCCGTACACCCAGTCGCGCATCTCGAGGGTCACGCTGACCTTCCAGTTGGCCATGCGCAGGTCCTTGCCGAGCCGGCGCAGCATGGGCAGCTCGGCGCGGATCTCCTCGATGCCGTGCTGCTGCGAGAGCGCCCTCCGAAGGCGGTCGAAGTCGCTGGTGTTGTCGGCGAGCGACGGCGGTTCGATGTCCAGCGAGAAGGTGCGCACCGCCGGGTCCTGCAGGTAGTCGCAGATGATGGGCAGCGACTCCGGCTCGGCCACCGCGTGACCGTGCGGACGCACCTTCTCCTTGCGCCGCTCGGGCACCTCGACCTCGATCGACCCTTCACCGGCGTAGGTCTGGCAGGCGACCGCCCACCCCTCGAGGATCTCGGCGGTGGCCAGCGCGGCGCTGCTGCGCCGGTCGACCTCGCCGCTCGCGATGCGCACGCGGCAGCGGCCGCAGCGTCCCTGCCCCGCGCACGGGGCAGGGACGTCCAGCTCGCAGAGGATCGCGGCGTCGAGCAGACTCGTGCCGGGCGGAACCTCGATGGTCTCACCGGACGGCGTGAACGTGATGGTCGCCATCGCCGTCCGCGGCCTGGTAGCGGCGTCGCTCACAGACGTCGCCTC
>Ga0335070_10011795_pt1 | contig 10212 bp, 10 predicted proteins | sample Lox_Sample_13_FD_206722 | JGI IMG/M metagenome (GOLD analysis project Ga0335070, IMG submission 206722) | Soil microbial communities from Loxahatchee National Wildlife Refuge, Florida, United States - Lox_Sample_1.3 | ecosystem: Environmental > Terrestrial > Soil > Wetlands | place: USA... | reverse complement strand
CGCCGATTCCATGGCAACGGCATCCAACAGGCGCTTGGGCGGGTTGGACTTACCCCGCATGGCGCGCCGGAACTCATCGGACCCGCGGAACTCGCCCCAGGTTTGCTGGAAGACGGCGTTGAGCGTTTCTTCGTTGATGACGATTTTCTCAGCCCGCGTGACCTCTTCCAGGATGAGCGAGCGTTCCAACCTGCGGATGGCAACGGGCTTGGTTTCCTCGGCGGTGAACTTCTCCTGGTCCATCTGGCGGGATTTCAGATAAGCTTCCATGTCGAGCCCCTGCTCGGCCAGGCGGGCCTTCAGGTCTTCGGTCACATGCTCGATCTCGTGATCCACCAATTGAGGCGGGTACTTGATGGTGGCTCCCTCCTTGATCTTGTCGATCAAGTGGACAAAATAAGTATCGTCGTAGTCGGCTTTCGACTGCCGTATCAGGTTGGCGCGCACAGCATCCCGCAGGGCTTGCAGATTTGCGAAGGGACCGGTCATTTTGGCAAACTCGTCGTTGAGCTCGGGCAGGATGGCGCCTCGCACCATCTTGACCGTCACCTCGAACTCGACCGTAAGCCCTTTGAGACTTTCATCCTTGAAGTCTTTTTCGTACTTGTGGTTGAAAGATTTTTTGTCGTCCTTTTTCAGGCCGACCAGTTCGCCTGAGAAGCCAGCGAAAGGCCACTCATCCTCTTTTGACTCGGCACGGATGAAGACGGGGTAGCCGGGCCGGTCGATCAGTGGCGCCTCGCCCTCGACAGCCTTGGCTTTGACTCCCTTCAGGTCGACCAGGACGAAATCGCCGGCCTGGATCGCACGCTCGACCGTCTCGGTCTTGCTGTACATGCGGCGCAGCTCTTCGATCGCCTCGTCGATCTTGTCGTCGCCGGGCTCCTTCCAGTCGTAGGGCAGGCGGAGCGAGCGATACTCTCCGAGGTCCACCGTGGGCATCAGCGGGACGGTCAGGACGAACTTGGGCGGATCGATGCTCTCCACTTTATCCAGAGAGCCCGGGCCGGAAGGGTCGATCTCGGCTTTCTTCAACGCCTCGGGATAAACCTCATCGAGAAGAATGTCCAACGCTTCCTGGGCGATTTTTTCCTCCCCCAGGTAGCGCAGGGCGACGTCATAAGGGACCTTGCCGGGACGGAAACCGGGGATCTTCGTGCGTTCGGAGATGCGTCGGGCAGCGCGGTGCTTGGCGCCTTCCATACGCTGGGGCTCGATCTCGACGGTCAGGGTTACCTGATGGTCGTCACGGGGTTGGGTCGCAATTTTCAAATCGATATCCTTTTCGTGCAATGCTCGTGGCTTTGTTGAGGTGTGGGGAAGACGGGACTTGAACCCGTACGCCTTGCGGCACATGATCCTAAGTCATGCCTGTCTGCCAATTCCAGCACTTCCCCGGAAGCCTGCAAGATTATAAGCGCAAGGGATACGCTAGTCAATAAACCTGTGTCCTCTGTTAACCTTTTGCTTACAGGCCGGTGAGGGGTTCGCTGCGGTATAATCGGCGCATTCTTTTTTACCGGAGGAACATTGAGCCGAATCATCAACCCCGACAGCGCCGGGAAAGAGCGCACCCGCCTGACCAAAGGTGTGGTCGTCGCGGTGCGCGAGCTGGCGCAGCAAAGCGAACCCGGAACCGAATCGCGCGACTTGGCGGCATTCATCGCCCTGGCATTGAATCGTATCGCCGAGACTATCGACGTCTCGGTGGCCGCGTGGGAAAAACGCGGTTACTGGGTCAAGGCGGATCATTTCCGCATGGATTGGCTGTGGGCCAGCCAGTATGCCCAGAAAATACGCCAGGCGGTTTTGGGCGAGGATTGGGGAACGGTAGCCCAGGTTGCAGCCCAGACCGCTCAGAAACTGGGCAAGGTCAACGTCACAGACCACCACCGCCTGGGAAGACCCTGGGTCGGAGCCTGGGAAGAGCTTAGACGACAAAATTAGACAAAAGTCCGGCGGCCAACCGCCGGATTTTTGTCTCTTTCAGGGGGTTGTGTAGGTGATGATCAAATCGATCTTGGCAAATTGAACCGCATCGGCATTATTGTCCGAATTTGTCTGAGAGTTGGACTGGACCCTGTAGCGGATGCGACCGGTCCCTACTTTGGCTTGCAGATCCTGGCGAAAATCATTGTCCGCAGCCGGGGTCCCGAGATCGGTTGTGGAGCACCATCCATGGTCTTCGTTGGCCGGTGCCGGGCCGGATACAAAGTCACCTGCGCTTGGGGAAGGCGGAGCGTCATAATTGACCGGATAAACCTTGATGCAGCCCAGGTTTCCGAAGGGATCCCCGCTGATCGCATAGTCGCTCAGATCCATCTTGACTTCGGTGATGGTCGCATTGTTGGGAATCCCGGTGATATCGAAGGCTACGAATGTCTGCAATCCAAGGTTGGGAGGGGCGGAACCCCCGGAGCCGGAATCGCCGACATATAGATCACTTGAGATATGCCCGTCGCCGCGAACCGTACCATTTTCATCGGGGATATAACTGCTGCTCGTCGTCACGGAATGGCTGGTGGCGGTGGGCACTTTGATCACGACGATGAAATGCGTGAAGATCGTCTGATTGGTCGGTTCGCGAAACCCCCAGCGTCCTTGATAAGTACCCGCGGTCATCGGCGCGGTCAGATTGACGGTCGCGTCGACGTCCTGGCCGGGCGAGACAAACCCGCTGGTCAGAGCTTGGGCATATCCTGTTGGGACGCCCATCGCATCGCCGCTTTCGAACACCAGCTGATAACTGGAGCTCCAGGTACAGGTGCCCACATTGCGCAAGCGCCAAGTCTTGGTGAAGGTCGATCCGGCGGGCACGACGGTGTTGTCCGGGATGGTCACATCGTCGATGAACAAAGCCTTGTTGCACGGTAAAGGTGTATTCGTTGCGGTCGCTATGGGTGTGTTAGTTGGGACCGGCGTGAAGGTTGCGGTCGGGAGATTGGGTGTCGGAGATGCCAGACCGGCCACCCGGGTCAGCTCGGCCTCCACGGTCCTGGCCGATTGTGTGTACACCAGAGCCGGTACCTCGGTCGGGCCTCCTTGGAATGGCAGGTTGCATCCATTCAAGACGAGGATTGATAAAATGATTGCGGCTGTCGAAAAGATCCTCATGGCTCCTCCTTTTCAATCATATCTTCAAGTTTACTCACATCATATGGATGGGTCAATAGAGCCCACCAAGCGCGCCACGTAAACCGTACCGTTCTTTGCGATACGGCATTTTTACCAGAATGAGGATGGCTAGCTAGAATAGACCGGGTTGATATGCAGCCTGCCTGCCGTCGAGGAGCAGGAAAGGTGCGGCGCGCTCGACCATCACCCCCAGTTTGCGCAACGCGGACAGCTCTTTGATCCTAGATTGGCGGCGAGCCTTCAGGATCGCCTCCACGCCCTTCGGCCCGATGCCCGGGACGTGCAGCAGGTCCGTTCGCTCCGCCCGGTTGACTTCGACGGGTGCTTCCCGTAGGTGCACATCCGCCCAGACCGCTTTGGGATCGGCCTGGACCGGGAGCTGGCCGTCTGCTTCGAAGGGCAGTTCCTCCAGGTCGAATCCGTAGTCGCGCAACAGGAACGACGCCTGATACAGACGGTGCTCCCGGATCGGGGCAACCGGTGGCTGATCTTCGAGTGGAGTATCGGGGATGGGCTTGAACCGTGAGTAGTAGGCGCGCTTCAAGCCCAGGCGGCGATAAAGGTACCGGGTGGCGCTCAGCAGCTCGAGGTCTGATTCGCCCGCGCCTCCGGCCACGAATTGGGTCACGCTGGAGGGCCAGTGTCCATTCCAGCCTTTGGTTGCCGGCTGCGTCCGGCGGATTTCCTCGATCCATTTCAGCGGTTGGAGCAATTCCGCCATGAATTCCTTGTGCGGGGCAAGGCGCGTCAGACGGTCAGTATTCGGTGCCTCCAGGTTGACCGAGACTCGGTTGGCCAGCTGCATGGCGCGTTCGACCTGGGCTCTCTCGGCGCCGGGCATGACCTTGAGATGGATATAGCCTCTGAAACCCAGTTTGTGCCGCAGGAGATCGGCGGTATCGATCAGCTTGTCTTCGGTGCGCACGCCTCCACCCACCATCCCCGAGCTTAGGAAGACCCCCTCGGCGATTCCTTTCTGGGCCAGGGAGAGGAACAGGCGGGCAAATTCCTCGGGTTGGAAAGTAGCCCGGCGCATGTCCCTCCCGGCGCGGAACGGGCAGTAGTAACAGTCCCGTTCGCATGCCGAGGAGAGCAACGTCTTGAGCAGCTTGATGCGCTGTCCATTGGGGAGCACGGCGGGGTGGACGTAGATGGCATCCTGACCGCATGGCAATGTAGAATCGATTATTTGCTCGCCGGAAGCGCGGATCTCCGCGTCCGGTTCGAACGACATCTGTGCGGAAAGCATTTTCAAGCGGGATACTTGATCGTCCACGTCTTAATTATAGAACAGATATTCTATACAGTCAAGTATATACCTGTGAAATGTCTGATGATAGAAGTTGAAATGAGACATCCGGCGTGCTAATATACAAGTATATTTAAAAAATTAAACCAGGTCTTTAGTCCAGGGGGGACAATATATGAGCATATCTGCAGGGAATAAAAACAGACTCCCAATCTGGGGGATCGTGGTTGCCATAGCGGGCGCCCTGGTCATCCTCTCCATCGCCACATATGGCCTCCTTGTGAATATGGTATTCTTGTAGCAATACGTCAAAGCGGGCAAATGGAAGCGTAAGTAAAATGCAATTGATTTCACGGAGATTTTGTGCGATACTGGTTGTTAAAAACTGGAGAAAAAATATGAACGACAAAGTCACCAAAAAACTAAACGAGATCACCCGCAAAGAATGGATTGCGTACGAATGGATTAAAGTAACCGGTTTCCAAGAACAGCCAGAGTATACGCGGGGTTTGAAACGAACGGCCAAAGACGCGGCGAAGGCTGCTGACGAATGGGATAGAATGAACGCGAAAACAGGCCGTCTGTGAATTTTGTCATATCGTTACCTAATTAAACAGGATTGCATTTCTTCCGAGGAGCGGGTAAACTCAACCGTGTATGGCCGACAGCCAGACTCTTCACGCGTTGATGGATGCCTGTTCCCAGCCAGGATGCCCGCTATGCACCGTCACTCAGGCTGCCGTTGAGCGATACATCAGTGGACTATTTTATGAAAGCATCCTGGATCCAATTTCACGCCGTAAATTACGGAACAGCCTCGGCCTTTGCCAGAAACACGCTCGCCTGGTTCTGGATGCAGGCTTGAGCGACGCGCTCGGCCTGGCAATCCTTTACGAAGATCTGGTGGGGAAGGTACTGGAGTTGCTTCCGGTCGCTACGAACAGCACAAGAATAACCAAGAAGGAGGCTATCCGTTTCCTCGAGCCGGCAAAACCATGTCCCGCTTGCATCCAGGAAAAAGAGACCTCCCGGCGTTTCAGTTCGGCTTTAGGAGAGGCGAGCCACCAGGGTGGTTTCCAGCAAGCCTTCCGAAAATCGGACAGCCTGTGTCTGCCCCATCTTCGCGAGGCGATCGAATACACCTCCAACCAGCACAGCCTCCGTGCCCTGCTCGACTCCCAGTCCGAGAAGATAACCGGCCTGCGGCAACAACTGGCGGAGTTCATCCGTAAAAATGATTACCGCTTTCGCGACGAGGCTTTTGGCGAGGAACGTGACTCCTACCGGCGGGCGATCGAGATGATTGTCGGGATGAAACATAACAAACCAGAGTGAGAGCCGCGGAAGGGACAGTGGATCCTCCTTTCGGAATAACCCTGGCGATCCTGGCCGGCGGCAGGTCGGAACGGATGGGGCAGGACAAAGCGCTCATGCTTTTTCTCGGCCGGCCGCTCATCCTGCGCATTTGCGAACGCCTAAAGCCGCTGGCCGACGAGGTCATTGTGACGACTTCCCATCCGGAAGACTACGCCTTTCTGGGCGTTCCTTGCTATCCGGACTTCGAGCCTGGTCGCGGCGCCCTAGGGGGGCTTTACACTGCTCTTAGCATGGCTAGCAACCCGATCGTGGCTGCGGTAGGATGCGACCTGCCTTTCGCCAGCCTCGGTATTTTCCGATATGCCTGCGACCTGATGCGCGAGGGCGATTTTGACGTCGTCGTCCCATCCACGGATAAAGGGCTGGAACCGCTGCATGCCGTCTATCGCCGGGAGGCTTGCCTGCCGGTAATCCGGCGGGCAATGGATAAGGATGATTTGAAACTGATCAACTGGTTTGCAGAGGCAAAGACGATTAAGCTCAAACCTCAGGAGACGGCCAAACTCGACCAGCAAGGCTTGGGGTTCTGGAACCTCAACACGCCCGAGGATTTCCAGCAGGCGGAAGAGCGCGCCAGACGAGAAGAAATGCGCTAAGATTATTACGGTCGGTAATAACTGTTCCCTGCGCAAGATCTGCACAGACGGATCCCGTTTTTATATACCTGCCTTTCGTTGATGATCTCTTCCCCGCACTGCGTACATTTTGACCGCACGCCCGGACGGCTGAGGAGTGTTTTTAAATCCGGCTCAAGCTGGACTTCCTGATAGTCGAATAACTCATTCTCGGGCATGATCTGGTAGGCTTTGAACTGGGCGTAATACTTTTTCTTCACCTGCGGTGCGTAATGGAGGGCAGATTCACGCACGCCGGTCCGTGGTGCTAGGCGAACCGCCCGTCCAGTCTTGACGTCGGCAAAGGTGGCCGCGATCTTGCCCAAGTCGTTGACGCGCAGAGTGCGGTGGCCGACCGTCGCGCCGGTAGCTACTTCGATACCGTCTGCAAAGCAGCCGTCGGTTTCGATGATCACCAGGGCGGCTTTGTGCGGCATGGGTGCTTCCAAGCCGATGGCCGCCAGACCGGCCAGGCCCATGCGCACGCCAAGCACCTGGCGCGGACAAAGGTGATCGTGTCGGGCGGAACTCAGCTTGAGCAGGTCGGTAAGGTGGGGTGTCACATCGAATTCCTGGTGTTCGGCTAGGGCGACGGTTTCAGTTTGTGAAAACATGCAGATGACCATCCTGAGGGATTACGAATCGTAAGGAGCGAAGAGGCTGGGTCGCTGGCCCGCGCCTAACCCTGCCCTCCGGATCGAAGCGCGACCCATGACAGGGGCAGATATAACCTTCCGGCTTGCTCTCCACTGTACAGCCCAAGTGCGTGCAAACCAGACTGAGAACGGAAAGGCCGGCATCCGTGCGCAGGACCAAGGCCGGGATTTCAGGACGCAGGGTACGCGAACCGGGCGCAAAGTCCGAGACCGGGCCGAGGTCGAAATCGGTCGGCAGGGCAGGCTCAGTTTGGGCTTCGAGAAAACGGATCAGGCCACCCAGCCCGAGCAGGCCGCAGGCCGCCAGGACTGACGTCCGGGCAAGCTTCAGAAAATCCCGGCGGGATAAAGTTCGTGAGCTCATCTCTGTACCGAATGGCATTGGTGGCAGGAGGCCGAATCCTGCCGGGAGGGGTCCTGCGTACATCCCGAACCCTTGACGGGCTTGAAGGTATAGCGTTGGCCGCTCGCCTTGTCGAATAATTCGTAGCTCCCGTCCGACAGGGGACGGATGTTCCAAAGCGGATCACCTTTGTCTGTCATCAGGATTGTATCGCCAATTTTCAAGTCGATGACCGGGTTGAGTTGCGCCAGGCGGAAGGCGATGTCGTTTGGGTCGGTGAGGGTCTTGGTCAGTGGCAGCTCGGTGGGGGTGCCATGACAGGTTTTACACCGGATGTATTGGATATCCTTTTTGCTGCCATACAAGCTGCCACCGCCCATGGCTTCCGTACGTGTATGACAGTCATTGCATTCGAGCTTGTATTCGCAGGTGGTGAATTGGGCGATGGGCTGGTAGTACGCGTGCAATCGGTCGGTCGGCAGGTCCTGGCGGGACTGGAAGGTCATCGAGCGCAGGTCGTAGTTGCCGCGGTTGTGGCAGGTGTCACACTGGGTGAAAGGGATGGCCGTGGTCAGTTTGTGAACCTGTGGCGTCACCCCTTGCCCCTCTCCCGGAAGCAGACCCACTGGAGTAAGGGGTGTATGGCAGGCAGCGCAGCCAGTGAAGCGGGCGTACTCCGTCCCCGGCAGGGGTTGGGCGGAGATATGGCAGTTGAGGCAGTTCTGGCCGAAGAGCTTGATTGCAGGATTGGACGCCTGGACTTGGCCGAACGCCGACAGCCCAGTGATCCCGCTGGAGCTTTGCGGATCCTGGACGACCGAAACGGCGAAGCGGGCGGTCAGGTCGGGTTGGGCGCCGAAGGTGTAGAGCATGCTGGCGATCGCGCCGGCGTAAGTTGCCTGGATGCTGGTGGTGGCGCGCTGGATGTGGTCGCTGTAAGTTTCCGGGCTTCCGCCGTGACAATTGTCTCCCCCGCACGAGGCCTGCACGACTGAATCGTCGGAGGGATTGGCCCCGCCGCGCATCGTGCTGTGGGCCAGATTTGCGTCCAGCGCCAGGGGCTCACCCCCGTGACAGACCACGCACCCGAAGGTCTTGACCGAATGAGAAGAGCTAATCTGCGCCAGGTCGGAGTGACAGGTCAGGCAGTACTCCACCTGGCCGGTGAGGGTGGGGATGAGTGCCACCGGTCTGGGGCGGCGGCTTTCCTGCCAGGCGGCGATAAGCAAACTCAGCAATAACAGAACCGAACCAAAAAAAAGAAAATAACGACGCATATCAACCGGTAATCGTCAAGAGGTTGGCAGCAAGGCAACAATCGTCAGGGCTAGGATGGTGAGGATGATTGCCAAGGCTAGAAGCTGCGACGGCCGTCCGCTCCTTGGAAACCAGCGTCCAAGTTCCGAGGAAGACGGCCTGGGAAAGATGTAAGGGATCAAGGTCATCAGAAGCAGGAGGGCCAACGGAACGACCACGCCCCACAGGAACGGGCTGCCAAGTTTGAGTAGCTGCTGGACCCACAGGAAGAACCAAGGGGCGCGCGCTGTTTCGGAGAGGGCCGATTGCGCGGTGATCGGCGGTGCCAGCGGAGCCGGTGCGAAGACCGAGAGCAGCAGCAGCCCGGTCGAAGCCAACAGCATTGCCAGGGCTTCCCGCCGAACGAGCTCGAAACGCGTGATGCGGGTCTGGTCCTGGCGCATGGCCGGGGGAGGGACGGCAATGCCACCGTCCCTGCGTACCCGGAAGAGGTGCCAGCCGCCCAGAATCAGGACGACAAGCGACAGGCCGAAGATGTGCCAGTCATAAAAGCGAAGCAGCGTCGCCGGCCCGGGCTGTGGGCTACCGATCAGGACGAGGTAAAGGTCATTTCCAAGGACGGGGATTGATTTGACCAGGTTGGTCCCTGTGACCAGTGCCCAGCGGATGCCCTCGTCCCAGCGCAGGACGTAGCCGGTGAAATCCAGCAGCACGGCCAGCACCAGCAGGCCCATCCCAAGCAGGTAGTTGAAGCGCCGCGGCGGGGCGTAGGCACCGGTGAGGATCACGCGCAGCAGATGCACGAGACAGAAGAGCACCAGAAACTGCGCCGACCAGAAGTGCAGGTTGCGCACCAGCCCGCCGTAAGGGACCAGGAAGGTCAGCGCCTGGATCGAGCTGCCGGCCTGGTCGGGGGTCGGGACGTAATAGAACATCTCCAGAATGCCGGTGGCGAGAAGGATCAGCATCAGGAAAAGTGCCAGCCCGCCGGCAGCCAGCGTGTAGTGGAAGCGCGCCTGTTGGGCAGGGATGGTGGGAGGATGGAGATGGTGGAAGAAGTTCGGTCGCACGGAAAAATTATATCGTGAGTTAGATAACCGCCCCTTGCCCAGGAGCGGTTATTTACGGTTCAGGGTGATTTAGATGCCTTTCGGAAAAGGGACCTAAGAGGCAACACTTTGCTCAGTTTCCTACTCAAACACCGGCAGGTATTTCACCGCCAGGCCAAAGGCCAGGATGCCGAAAGAGAAGATGCCGACCGAAATGGCTATTTCCGGCAGGGAGGGGAGGTAGTGGACATTGCTCATGAACGAAGGCAGATAAGTCAGCGGGTCGGGGTGCCGAACAGCGAACCAGCTCACGTCGAAGCGGTTCAGGATCATCCCGAGCAGGAGGAGGATTGCGCCGGCCAGCAGACCTTGCGGGCTTTTTCGGGCCTTCTTGATCGAGAAGAGCACCAGAGGGAAGATCGCGCCGGCCAGAATCTCAGCCCAGAAAAGGAGGCTCATCACGCCGCTGGAGAAGAGATACTTCAGGTTGCCGACGACTGCCAGTTGGATAAACCTAATCACCAGGTAGAGA
>Ga0335070_10011794_pt1 | contig 10213 bp, 9 predicted proteins | sample Lox_Sample_13_FD_206722 | JGI IMG/M metagenome (GOLD analysis project Ga0335070, IMG submission 206722) | Soil microbial communities from Loxahatchee National Wildlife Refuge, Florida, United States - Lox_Sample_1.3 | ecosystem: Environmental > Terrestrial > Soil > Wetlands | place: USA: Florida... | reverse complement strand
GTCGCGCTGCGGTAGGTAGTTCTGAGCGACCTGCCTGACGTATCCCCCCGCCCCCTCGGTGAGCTCGACGACGCCCTGAACCGGAGTGGTCGGGCCCTCGGTCGGAATCGGGGCCTGACGGGGGTCCCGCGAACCCTTCGGGCCCTGCATCGGCCCTCCGGGTCCGCCGTGTCGATGGTGACGATGGCGCCGCGAGTGCCGCGGCCCGTGCCTCAAGGCAGGGCCGCCCACCGCGACTTGTTCATCGTCTCCTCCAGATTCCGACTATGCGGTTTCCCCGCGGGTCTGTCAAGTCGCCGGAGATCACATCCCGCCGCTCGGGTACGCGAGGAGGACGCCGATGGCCTCGAGCCAGTACAGGCGGTCGTACGAGATCCCCTTGCGGCGCGCGAGGCGCAGCGTCACGGGCTCGAGGCGCTTCTGGCCGCGAGCGAGTCCGGCCAGGACGAGATCGAAGGTCGAGGCCTGGTCCACGGCCGCGTCGAAGCCGACCTCGACGCTCGTCTTCGGAGAGAGGGGCCGGTAGCCGCTTTCGTTCGCGCGCCACTCCCTTCCGTCCGCGCTCCGCAGCACGACCTGCCCCGGGTCGAACGAGTACCCGAGCTCGCGCGGGTCGAACACGATCCGCAGCCTGAGGGACGGGATCGCCTGGTCGCGCGGGGCGCGGTCGAGCGGCTCGATCCGGAGCTTGAGGCCCTCGATCTCGATCGACGGCCGCGACCCCGGCTCGCCCGCGACACCCGTCGGCACCGCCACGACAGCGCTCTGCGTGTAGCGCGTGGTCGCGCACGCGGCGGACAGAACTCCGGCGAGTGCGGCGGCGAGAGCGGCAGCCCGCAGCGTCGTCTCGCGGCGCATGGGACACCTCAGAAGCGGAAGGTCAGCTTCAGGGACAGCGGGCTCCGCGCCTCGCGCGCGGGCGGGCCCAGGGTGTCGAGGGCGACGGGGGTCCACCGGTCGGTCTTGATCAGCGCGCCGATGCCGGCTCCAAGGGCCGTGCTCCCCAGGCCGTAGATCGCGAGCGCCTCGCCCCGGCTGCAGAGCACGTTCTCGTTGACCTTGCAGAGCACGGGGTCGACGTCGTCGGTGAACGCCAGGGCCAGGCAGGGTGGCTTCATGGCTCCCTCCGCTCGCCCACAAGATAGGGGCGGCACGGCCGCCGTGGGGGAGGTCGACTGGACAGTTCCGCGACCGTCACATCGGTAAACGAAGCGCTCGAACGCTTCCGACTACGGGCGCTCCCCGGGAAGGAGCGGGCGAAGTGTGACGATGTAGTGGCGGCTGGCCGTGGTCGAGGGGCCGCTGCCGTCGGCGCAGACCGAAGCCGGGCGCGCTCCGGTCGGCCAGCCCTTCGCCTCGTCCGCGGTCACCGTGCGAGGACCGGCGAGAGCGTCCGCGATCGGGAACGCGAAGGCCCACGGCCGGCAGCCCCCGACCGTGCGGCCCTCGCGGACGGTCATCGCGTAGGAGGCCGGCGCGTACGGGCGGAGGCTCGGGTGGTGGTACCGCAGCAGGTCAGTGACGAGCGAGGCCAGCGGCGCGAGCGCGGGTGTCGCCCGTGCCGGATCGCCGTTGACGACGATCTCGAGCGGCCTGCCGTCGAGAAGATGCAGCCGCGCCGTCCTCGAGGCGTCTCCGCCCAGGGCGACCGGCGACGAGAGGCGCAGCCTGCGAACCGCGTCCACCCTCTTCTCGAGAGCCGCGGCCTCGACCTTGTCGAGCCTTCCCGCTTCGAGGCGCTCGGTCCCGCCCACGAAGACCTGGCCGTCCTTCATCAGGACGAACCGGGGCGGGGCGCCCGAGGGGTCGCTGCCCGGAGTGCCGGGATCGGCCTCGAGGACGATCGTCGCGCCGGGCACCTCGCCGGCCCGCGCGCCGCACACGAGCGCGAGGGAAAGGAGCGACGCGGCGGCCGCCCGCCTCACCGGATCTCGGCCTCCGGACCCACCGTGCAGTTGCGGCCGGACTCCTTCGCCCGGTAGAGCCGCGCGTCCGCGGCCTTGATGAGCGCGATGTCGTCCTGCGCGTCGATGGGGAACGTCGCGACCCCCCCGCTCAGCGTGAGGCGGCCGAGCGGCTGGCCCGACTCGCCGGGGAAGCCCTGGGCGGCCACGGCCGAGCGGAAGGCCTCGGCGAAACGCCAGCCGTCCGAGGCCGTGGCGCCGTAGAGGAGGGCCACGAACTCCTCGCCGCCGTAGCGCGCGAGGACGTCGCCGCGGCGGCCCGTCTTGCGGAGGAGCTCCGCCACCTTCTGGAGGACGCGGTTGCCCTCCTGGTGGCCGTGCCGGTCGTTGTAGTTCTTGAAGTGGTCGATGTCGAACATCGCGAGCGCGACGGGGTCGCCGGTGAGCTGCGCGCGCTCGAGCTCCATGGCCAGCCGCTCGCGGAAGAAGCCGTAGTTGTAGAGGTTCGTCAGGGGGTCCGTGATCGCGCGGTGGTGGGTGCGGCTCACCCGCCACGTGAGGGAGCGGACCCGCTCGACCTGCAGCCAGAAGAGCTGCTCGAGGAGGTCGGTCCGCTTCCGCAGGAACTCCCGGAAGCTCGCCGCCGGGATGAGCAGGACGCGCGAGGCGCCGTGGGCGCGCACGGTCGCGGACCGGACCTGCCCGTCGAGGGCGGCCATCTCGCCGGCGACCGCGCCCGGGTACAGGTGGCGGATCGTGATCTCCTCCCCGTCCGGCGTCTGGTGCGTGACCTCGAGGCGGCCCTCGAGCAGGAGCACCACGTGGTCGCCGGGGTCGCCCTCTTTCCAGAGGGCCGCGCCGGGGTCGAGCGACACTTCGCGGCCGAGCGGGCCGAGGTCGGAGAACGACCCCGGCAGGCTCTGGACAAAGAGGCTCGGCCCCTCCTCCTTCGCCCCCGTCACTGCCGCCATGATAACGCCGGAGGGAACAGCTCAGGGGGCGGGCCGCGAGCCGAGGTCGATCACCCTCTCGATCGCCCGGCGGCAGGCCCGGCAGAACTCCGTGTGGCGGGTGAACATGATGCAGTTCGCCTGGGCGCGGTAGTACCCCTTCGCCTCGTACATCGCCCCCTCGAAGGCGCCCACCGCGGCCGCGTACGGCCCCTGGGCGAGGAGCGCGTCCACCTTAGCCTGCTGTTCGCGGAAGAGGGCCTCCATCTCCTCCTCCGGCCGTTTCTCGGCGCGGATCTTCTTGCGCCGGGCCTGGATCTCCTTCTGGGCGGCCTCGAATGCCTCCTTCGCCCACGGCGTCGGCAGCGGAGTGCCGGGGGTCAGGATGTCCTTCCACTTGGGCTCGGCGGCGTTCGCCGTCACGTTCAGCTCCCAGGGCTCGGGCCGCTCCTGCGTGCTCCCGTAGGCGACGTCGGAGGTGTAGTACTCGTCGGCGAGGCCGGCGAAGTGGTGGCCGAACTCGTGCACGAAGACGTAGGGCGTGAACGCGTTGTCGGAGGCGACCGTCGCGTAGAGGTTGAAGATGCCGCCCCCGCCGTACTTCCTGCCGTTCACGACGATCTCGACGACGTCGTAGGGGGCGGCGGCCGCCACCTCGCGCACCCGCTTGTTGTCGAACGCGAGCACGTAGCGCTCGGAGCCGAACGCGTCGTACGTGGCGCGGAGGGCCGAGCGGCGGGAGACGCCGTCCGACGGCCGGGCGACGCCGCTCTCCTCCGAGGGCGTGTCGAGCGCCCACACGTTGAAGTCCGACCGGCGCTCCTTGAAGGGGGACACGGAGAAGAGGATGTCGGCGAGGCGCTTCGCGTCGGCGTGCCACTTGGCCATCTCGGCCGCGGTGTAACCGTCGCCGAGGAGGAGGAGGTCCACCTTCTCGGCCGGAGGGCCGTTCTCGATCACGGCCCACGGCTTCGTCGCGGGAGGGCCGGTCCGGTCCACGGCGGGGTCGGCCGGGTCCACGGCGACCGACCACGCCTCGCGGAAGAGGCCGGCGGGGTCCCGCTTCTTCAGGACGACCTGGACCGGGCCCTTCGGCTCCGGGAAGCGCAGCGACTCGTGGAAGGTGCGGAACCCCTTCTTCGCCTCGTCGGTCATCTCCCACTCCCCGCAGATGCTGGCGAAGCCGCGCGAGTACGCGACCCGGTTCGTGGCGCGGTCGAGGACCTCGAAGAGGTACTTGCCGAGGTTCGTGTCGTCGATCGGGCGCTTCGGGTTGCCGGGCCACGGGCCCTCCAGGACGATGCCGTCGAGGGCGAAGCGCTCCTCCGACGCGCTCGCGGTGTGGAAGTAGTCGAGCCGCAGGGTGCGCGGCGGCTCGGGGGCTGCGGCGGCCGTGGCCACGGCGAGGACGAGCATCGAGAGCATGGCGGTACCTCGGTCGTCGGATCAGAACACAAAGCCGCCGCGACTGGAAGCCTCACGCGGGCTGGTGGTAGCCTCGGCGATCATGACCGCACGACGCGCTCTCGCTCTCTTCGTCCTCGCGTTCCTCGCCGCGCCTCTCGCCGGGGCCGGGTCCGTGCCCGTGCGCGCCAGGAACGGCATGGTCGTCTCGCAGAACGCGATCGCCTCGCAGGTGGGGATGGAGGTGCTGATGGCGGGCGGCAACGCCGTCGACGCCGCGGTCGCCACCGCCTTCGCCCTCGCCGTCGTGCATCCAGCCGCCGGCAACATCGGAGGCGGCGGCTTCCTCCTGCTGCGGCTTGCGAGCGGCGGGGGCGCGGTCTACGACTTCCGGGAGCAGGCGCCGGCCGCGGCCTCCCCGACGATGTTCCTGAAGGACGGCCGGTACAGCAGCGAGCTCCACCACGACAGCCCGATCTCGGTCGGCGTGCCGGGCACGGTGGCGGGGCTCAGCATGGCGTGGACCGACAACGGGAAGATGCCCTGGCGCGAGCTGCTGGCGCCCGCCATCTCGCTCGCGCGCGACGGCTTCATGGTGACGGACGGGCTCGCGCGGTCGCTCCACGAGGTGCTGCCGCAGATGAGGCGCTACCCGGCCTCGATCGCCCAGTTCTCGCACAAGGGCGTGCCCTACGAGATGGGCGACCTCCTCCAGCAGCCGGACCTCGCGAAGACCCTCGAGAGGATCGCGGAGAAGCGGACCCGCGGCTTCTACGAGGGCGAGACGGCCGATCTCGTCGAGAGGGAGATGAAGGCGCGGGGCGGGCTCATCACGAAGGAGGACCTGCGCAACTACACGGTGTACCGGCGCCGGCCGCTGCGGGGCACCTACCGCGGCGACGAGGTCCTGACGGTGCCTCCCGCGAGCGCCGGCGGGGTCGCCCTCCTCGAGTGCCTGAACGTCCTCGAGGGCTACGACGTGAAGGCGATGGGGTTCGGCTCGTCCCGCTACGTGCACCACGTCGCGGAGGCGCTCCGGCGGGCGTTCGCCGACCGCGCGCGCTGGCTGGGCGACCCCGCGTTCGTGAAGGACATGCCGACGGAGAGGCTGGTCTCGAAGGAGTACGCGGAGGCGCTCCGGAAGACGATCCGCGAGGACCGCGCTTCCGTCTCCTCGCCCACGAGCTTCGAGTGGCCGGCGGAGAGCGCGGAGACGACCCACTTCTCGGTGGTGGACGCGGAGCGCAACGTCGTGGCGGTGACGTACACGCTCGAGGACGGCTACGGCTCGAAGATCGTGGTGCCGGGCGCGGGGTTCCTGCTCAACAACGAGATGGGCGACTTCAACGCGGGACCGGGCCTCACCGACGAGAGCGGCCTCGTCGGGACCGAGCCGAACCTCGCCGACCCCCGCAAGCGGATGCTGTCGAGCATGACGCCGACGATCGTCGTCCGGTCCGGGCGGCCCTACTTCGTCACGGGCAGTCCCGGGGGACGGACCATCCCGAGCACCGTCCTGCTCACGATCCTGAACGTGCTCGACTTCGGCATGAACGCGCAGGAGGCCGTCGACGCGCCGCGTTTCAACCACCAGTGGCTGCCGGACGTCATCCGCTACGAGCGCTTCGGGCTCCCGGCCGACACGCTGGACGCGCTCGCGGCGAAGGGCCACAAGGTCCAGGAGATCGAGGAGCAGGGCGTCGCCGAGGCCATCGTCGTCGGTGGCCAGGGCGGGCTCGTCGAGGGCGGCTGCGACCGGCGGGCCCCGGACGGGGGGGCGATCGGGAGATAGTCCCCCGAGCGCGCTCCCGGGGCGCCGGGCGCGCGAGGGACATCGAGAGCCTCGCTGAAGGCCAGATCAGAGCAACGCCGTGGCGCTCTATCGTGGCGAGCTACGCTGCCACGGAAGGAGGCGGTGGGGGGGCCGGCCGGTCGGTGACCAGCTCGGGGTGCTCGCGGCGGAAGGTCTCCGCCACCCGGCAGTCCCAGCAGACCGGCTGGTGCGTCGCGAGCACGTCGAGGACCTGCTCGGGCCGGAAGCCCTCCCAGCCCACGATCGCCCCGCCGGGCCCGACGAGCCCCGGCTGGTGGTCGTGCCACTGGATGGCGTGGAACTCGCGCCGGCAGTACGCGCAGCTCTTGCCCTGGTACCAGTCGGCGAGGATGTTCCGCAGGAGGCATGCCTCGGGGGCCGACTCGATCTGGCCGAGGCATTCCTGCCCGCAGCCGGCCTTCTCGGGCCAGCGGGTGCAGGACTCGAGGCGGAGATCGGGATGCCCCTGGGGCGCCGTCGCGGCGGCGTGGCGCGCGTCCACGCGCACCGCCACCATCTCGCGGTTCTCGGGGCACACGACGACGCGCGTGCCGCGGTAGCGCATCCAGGCGCCCGCCAGGCGGCGCCCGAACAGGAAGAGGACGCCCAGCCCCACGAGGACGGCGACCCCGAGCACGAGCTGGAACGGAGTGGGCATGGAGAGTCTCCTATGGTGTGGATTTAACCCTTGGCGGTCTCGTTGGGAATAGATCGTTTGATCCGGCGCGCTGGCATGCGACGATTGCTGCCATCTCGCCGTCCACAGCCGGAAGACCGAGAGCCGAGCCGCCGACCGACACGGACCGAGGAGGGGACATGCCCCGTCTGCGAACCGTCGTCCTGCCGCTGCTGTTCCTGGCGGCTCTCCATGCCGCTCCGCCCGCTTCCGCACAGGTCAAGGCCGCGCCCGCCGTGCCCGGGTCGGATCTCGCCGCCCTCGACACGCAGCTCGACGCGCTGGTGCGGCGGGTGGCTCCGTCGGTCGTGCAGGTGATCGCCTCCGGCTACGCGACTTCACCGGGGGCGCTCCTCGCGCGGGCCGGCGCGTCGGGCTCGGGGGTGGTCGTCGACCCCGACGGCTGGATCGTGACGAACTGCCACGTGGTCGAGGGTGCGCGCAGCGTCCGGGTCGACGTCCAGCAACCGGGTGTCGGCGGCGGCTCGATCTTGCGGCCGCGCTCCCGCCGTCTCGCCGCGCGCGTGGTCGGCGCGGACCGCGAGACGGACGTCGCCGTGCTGAAGGTGGAGCAGGTCGGGCTGCCTGCGCTCCCCTTCGGCGACAGCGAGGCGCTGCACCAGGGCCAGCTGGTGCTCGCCTTCGGCAGCCCCCTCGGGCTCGAGAACTCGGTCAGCCTCGGGGTGGTGAGCGCGGTGGCCCGGCAGCTCCGCCCCGACGACCCGATGATCTACGTGCAGACGGACGCGTCGATCAACCCCGGCAACAGCGGGGGGCCGCTCGTCGACGTCGACGGGCAGATGGTGGGGCTCAACACGATGATCCTCTCCCAGTCCGGGGGGAACGAGGGCATCGGCCTCGCCGCGCCGGGGAACATCGTCCGCTCGGTCTACGAGCAGATCCGCAAGGTCGGCCGCGTGCGCCGGGGCGTCATCGGCGTGCGCGCGCAGACGATCACGCCGCCCCTCGCGGTCGGCCTCCGGCTCCTCTTCGACCGCGGCGTCGTGCTGTCCGACGTGCTGCCGCCGGGGCCCGGGGCCCGGGCGGGCCTGCGCCCCGGCGACGTCGTCGTCGCGCTCGACGGCAAGCCGATGGAGAACGCGCGGCAGCTCGACGTGAACCTCTACCGTCGGGCGCCCGGCGAGACCGTGACGCTCTCGGTGCGCCGGGGACAGCAGGCGCTCGAGGTGCCGGTGCAGGTCGTCGAGCGGCCCGAGGACCCCGACCGCTTCCTCTCGCTCGTCACCCCGGAGAGGAACCTCGTCCCGCGGCTCGGCGTGCTCGCCCTCGAGCTGGACGACGACCTGCGGAAGTCGCTCGATCCGCTGCGGGGGACGGAGGGCGTGCTGGTGGCGGCGCGCTCCGGCGGGTCTCCCGGGGCCGACGACGACCTGCGCCCGGGCGACGTGATCTACGCCGTGAACGGCGTCTCTGTGCGCGGGCTCGCCGAGCTGCGCTCGGCGGTCAGCCGCGCGGGATCGGGCGAACCGCTGGCCCTGCACGTGGAGCGGGCGGGCAAGCTGGTGTACGTGGTGGTGGAGGCGGAGTAGCGACCCAAGCGGTCATCCCGGGGCGCTCCGCGTGCCGTGCGACGAGGGATCCGCCATCCCGAGGCGGTCCCGCCTGGCCCTCCCCGAGTCGCCGAGAGAGATCGGCTCTTACTTACGGATGCTCTCTGTGACCCTCGCATCGAGGGGCAGGCGATTTCCCGAAACGGACGTGCCCTGTCAGCGGCCAGGTCTACTCTTCCTCACATGGAAGACCACTGTCACCCCTCCGTCTCCGAGGAGAGCCAACCCCCCTCCGCGGGCCGAGCCCGGACGCCTGTCTCCGAGCAGAGTCGACCGCTCGCTGCTCTCTCCGACGACGATCTCCTTCGCCGGCTCGGGGAGATCCTCGCTCAGTCGCGCCGCGTCGAGACGGACCTCGTCGCGCACATCGCCGAGGCCGACGAGCGGCGCCTCTACGCCCGCGAGGCCTTCCCGTCGATGTTCACCTACTGCACGAAGGCGCTCCACCTCTCCGAGTCCGAGGCCTACCTGCGCATCGCCGCCGCTCGGGTCTCGCGTGAGCACCCGGTCGTACTCACGATGCTCGGCGACGGCCGTCTTCACCTGACCGGGATCGCCCTGCTCGCCCCCCACCTCACCCGGGAGAACCGGGACGCGCTTCTGCGGCGGGCGACGCACCGGTCGAAGCGGGAGATCGAGGAGCTGATCGCCGAGATCGCGCCTCGGCCCGACGTGCCGGCCCTGGTGCGAAGGCTCCCCGAGCGGACGTTGTCGTCCACCACAGCCCAGGCTTCAACTCCGTCCGGAATGGGTCACTCGGTAACACGAGGCCCCGTTCAACTCGCCGTGCTCCCATCCGGCTCGGCTACCGCCGCAATGCCTTCCGACCCAGCCTCCGCCCCGATCTCGCCTCGAGAGGCTCTCGTCGCCATCTCACGAGAGGACGCTTCAGTATCGATCTCGAGTGGTTCTCCCTCGATGGCGCCCGATGCCACGGCCATGGGATCGCCGAAGCCGGCGCACCGTGAGCCGCCCCCGGTCCTTCACCCCCTCTCTCCAGGGCGGTACAAGGTGCAGTTCACGGCCAGCGCGGAGCTGCGCGACGAGCTCGAACGGCTGCAGGCCCTCCTGCGTTCACAGATCCCAGACGGCGATCTCGGCGCGGTGATCGAGGCCGCCGTCACCGAGACGCTCGAACGCCTCGAGGCCCGCCGCTTCGGGGTGACGAAGCGGCCGCGCAATGGTTTTTCGAGCACCAACACATCACCCGACTCCCGCTACATCCCCGCGGCGGTTCGCCGGGCGGTGCGCGCGCGGGACGGGAACCGGTGCCGCTTCGTCGACGCTTCAGGGCGGCGGTGCGAGGAGCGCCACCTTCTCACGTATCACCACGTCTACCCGTTCGGCGTGGGAGGGGACCACCGCCCCGAGAACGTCCATCTCGTGTGCAAGCCGCACAACGACTATCTCGCCGAGTGCGACTACGGACGGGAAGCGATGGCTCGATTCAGGCGAGCAGGACGACGGGTGAGCGAACGAGGCAGACGAACGGGACCGCGCGACTCGTGACGGCAAGCTCAGAGGATGGCGAGGATCAGGGTGCAGACGGAACGGCCTGGGGCCGGGCTGACGGGGGCCCCTCGGGTCTGATCGAGGAAGAGGGGGGAGCTGATCGAGACCGGGTGGTGGGTGACCCCGAGGCTGGCGAGAGGGGCTCCTGCAGGAATCCTCGGGGCTGGTCAGATCCTTCGGGACGCGGGTCGACGGACGTCCCTCAGGGGCATCAGGCGCCTCAGCAGCCGGATCTGGCCGGCGTGGTACAGGTCGTGGGCGGCGACGCCGCGGAGGAGGTGGCCGATCGTCCCCCGGCCTCCCGGGGCGCCGCGCTCGAGGTCGGAGTCGTCGAGGCGGGCGACCGCCGCGCGCAGGCGCTCGTGGCAGTCGGCGAGGAGGAG
>Ga0335070_10011793_pt1 | contig 10213 bp, 11 predicted proteins | sample Lox_Sample_13_FD_206722 | JGI IMG/M metagenome (GOLD analysis project Ga0335070, IMG submission 206722) | Soil microbial communities from Loxahatchee National Wildlife Refuge, Florida, United States - Lox_Sample_1.3 | ecosystem: Environmental > Terrestrial > Soil > Wetlands | place: USA... | reverse complement strand
CTACGCCAAGGCCGGCGGCGGCATGCTGTACCTCGTCTCGACCGAGGGCGGCGCTCAGGCCGACCGCTTCGACGGCGGCATGCAGCTCGTCGCCGAGAAGGTGGCCGCCGAGCTGGGCGAGCGCGTACGCCTCTCGTCGCCGGTGCGCCGCATCTCGCAGGAGAACGGAAGTGTGACGGTGGAGGCGGACGGCGTCAGCGTCAAGGCGAAGCTCTGCGTCGTCACCGCGCCGCCATCGCTGGCCGGCCGGATCGACTACTCGCCCGCCATGCCGCCCCTGCGGGACCACCTGACCAGCCGCTCCCCGATGGGCAGCGTGATCAAGGTCTACGCGATCTACGATACGCCCTGGTGGCGCGAGGAAGGCCTCTCCGGCCGCGTCGTCAGCGACACCGGGCCCATCAAGGTCGTGTTCGACAACAGCACGCCGGAAGGCAAGCCCGGCATGCTGATGGGGTTCATCGAGGGCGGCGACGGACGCCGGCTCGCCAACATCGACGCGGCGGAGCGGCGCAAGCTGGCGCTGGAGTGCTTCGTGCGCTACTTCGGGGACAAGGCCGCGAAGCCCGCCGAGTACATCGAAGGCAACTGGCCCGCCGAACAGTGGAGCCGCGGCTGCTACGGCGCCGTCTTCCCGGCCGGAACGCTGGTATCGTGCGGCACGGCCCTGCGGGAGCCCGTGGGGCGCATCCACTGGGCCGGCACGGAGACATCGGAAGAATTCCCCGGGTACGTGGACGGTGCAGTGCGCTCCGGTGAGCGGGTAGCCCGTGAGGTGGCGGAGATCCTGGACTGAGCGGCGGGCAGTGGGCGATGGGCAACGGGTAATCGCCCGGCAGCCCCCCACCCAATCGCCCGTCACCCGAAAGGAGGCCGCTATGGCCACAGCAACTAAGCCCCGGAACGCAGCGAAGACGGCAGCCGGCAAAGGCACGACAATCGTCACCGGCGCGTCTTCGGGCATCGGCGAGGAGTTCGGGCGGCAGCTGGCCCAGCGCGGCTATCGCGTCGTGCTCGTCGCTCGGCGGCGGGACCGGCTGGAGAAGCTGGCGCAGGAGATTGGCGATGCGGAGATCATCGAGGCCGACCTGAGCACGCCGTCCGGCGTCGCCGCTGTCGAGGAGCGCATCGCCAGGGGCGATATCGACGTGCTGGTGAACAATGCCGGCTTCGGCACAAACGGTGACTTCGCGGAGCTGCCGCTGGAGCGCGAGCTGGAGGAGATCGACCTCAACGTCCGCGCGCTGACACAGCTCTCGCACGCGGCCCTGGGCCCGATGAAGGCGCGGCGCAGCGGCACGATCATCAACGTCGGCTCCACCGGCTCCTTCCAGCCGGTGCCCTACATGTCCACATACGCTGCGACCAAGGCCTACGTCCTCTACTTCAGTGAAGGGCTGCACGAAGAGGCGAAAGCCTACGGCGTCACCGTCACCTGCCTGACGCCGGGGCCCGTCAAGACGGAGTTCCAGACAGTCGCCGGCGTCGACGAGAAGAGCTTGCCGGCCGGCTGGTCGACGCCCCGGCAGGTGGTGAAGCTGGCGCTCAACGCGGCGAAGTCCGGCAGCGCCATCGCCGTGCCGGGCATGTACAACAAGGCCACGGCCAACATCTCACGGGTCGCCCCGAGGTTCATGGTCCGCAAGATATCGGGACGCATGTTCAAGAAGAAGGAGTAGCCCCATGGGCAAGAACGGTAAGAACGGCAAGAACGGCAAGCCGGGCAAGGAAGATGCCGGCATCATCCTGAAACTGGCGGAGCTTTCCGCGTTGATGAACACGCAGGCCGGCTCCGAGTTGATCTGGAACCCGGAGTTCCAGGCGGACCCGGCCAAGCACGGCCCGGGCACGCCGGAGCACACGGCGCTCATGCAGCTGATGCGCTGGATGGAGACCATCGGGACGCTGTACCGCAACGGTCTGATCAACGAGGACCTGTTATTCGACTGGCTGGGGATTACCGGCACCTGGGACCGCGTGAGGCCGATCGCCCTCGCCATCCGCGAGCACGTCGGGCCCGCCATGTGGGAGAACTTCGAGTACATGGCCGAGCACCAGCGCGACTGGAAGCCGAAGCGCTAATAGCGCGGGCCGCCCGGGTCAGGGCCGCGCCCGTCCCCACCAGATTTACAAAATGTAGCGGCGACCTTCAGGTCGCCACGTGGAGGGTGGGGACACTCGCCCCGCCAGAGGGAGACACACATGGGCAAGCTAGACGGCAAGACAGCGATCGTGACCGGCGCTAGTTCCGGCATCGGCCTGGCGATCGCGCAGGCGCTGGCGGCGGAAGGCGCGGCGGTGGTGCTGGCCGGGCGCACGATGGCGCCGATGGAAGAAGCCGCGAAAGAGATTGCGGCGGGCGGCGGCAAGGCCGTCGTCAAGAAGCTGGACGTAACGGACGAGAAGGCGTTCGGCAAGGTGGTGGACGAAGCCGTCGCCGAGCTGGGCAAGCTGGACATCATGGTCAACAACGCCGGCTACAACCCGTTCGACACGGTGATCAACGGCGGAGACTACGCCCGCTGGAAGGAGACGCTGGAGGTCAACGTCCTTGGCTTCGCGCTGGGGATGCGGGAGGCCGTGCGGGTGATGAGGGGCAAGGGCGGGCACATCGTGAATATCACCAGCGTCGCCGCCCGCTACGCCGAGCCCGAAGACCCGATGTACGCCGCCTCCAAGCACGCCGCCGGCGCGCTAACGGAGAGCATCCGCCTGGCGCTCTCCGGCCAGCCGATCCGCGTGACGGCGATCATGCCGGGCGCCGTGGCCACGAACCTCGTGCGCTCAATGCCGCCGGACACGATCAAGGGGATCGCGAAGATGATGGGCATCGATCTCGATGCCGCCGGGTGGAAGCCGGGCGACCACTTCCCGCCGGAGCTGATGGAGAAGGCCCTGGCCGCGATGCGGAACATGGTGATGTCCCCTCAGGACATCGCGGACGCGGTGCTCTTCGCGCTCTCGGCGCCGCCCAGCGTGCAGATCAGCGAGATCATGATCCGGCCGCTGCAGCAGCTCCAGATGCCCGGCGTCAGCGTGCCCGCTTAGGGCGATGGCCGAGATCGAAGAGCGCAAGAAGCCCACCGTCGCGCGGGAGTACTTCACGGACGAGATCATCGTCACGTGGGAGCCCTCGTTCTGCATGCACTCCGCGCGCTGCCTGATGGGGTTGCCGCAGGTGTTCGACGCCGACGCGCGGCCGTGGATCGCCATCGACGCCGCCTCCGCCGACGAGATCGCCGAGGTCGTGATGCAGTGCCCCAGCGGTGCGCTGCACTTCCGGCGGCTGAACGGCGGCCGGCAGGAGGAAGCGCCCGCAGAGACGACGGTGCGCGCCGTCCGCAACGGCCCGCTCTTTCAGCGCGGCCGCATCCGCATCACCGACAACGAGGGCAAGATCATCCGCGAGGACACTCGCGTGGCGCTCTGCCGCTGCGGCGGCTCCGCCAACAAGCCGTTCTGCGACGGCACGCACCGCGCCATCGGCTTCCAGGCTGACTAGCTTCGCCCGAGCGCCCCGCCAAGCACCTGGCGAACGGTGCGCGCCTGCCGGTCCTTGAAGCCGGTGCGGGCCACGATGGCGCGCGCCGGGCAGTACGGGACACAGATGCCGCAGCCGTTGCAGGCGTCCTTGCGGATCACGAACTGGTTCTTGGCTTCGAAGATCGCTCCCTCCGGGCACATGAACTCGCAGACGCCGCAGTCCATGCAATCAGAGCTGATGATATAACCGTCCGGATTCGCAGCAGCAGGCGAGGCGGCAGGAGGGCGCGCCGCCTCGCCCGCGGGCGCGTCGTGACTCACGACGCGAACTCCGTCGGCACCTTCACCGCTTCGTTGAAGAAGGCCTGAAACGATTGGTTCATCCGGAAGAAGATGTCGGCCTGCAGCTGATCAGACGCGACGAGCTTGAGCGGGACGCCGGCCATCGTCAGCCGGTTGAGCGTGTGCTCCAGGTCCGGCTCGCCGTTTTCCTGGATGTTGCGGACCATGTCGGTCCAGGCGGTGAGTGTGCCCTCGATTGTGAAGTCGGACTGCGGTACCGGGTCGGCCACCTCGGCCACTGAGCTCACCCGGTAGCCCGAGAAGTCGAGCAGGTAGCCGCGTGTGCCGCGCCCGTTGGCGTCGATCTTGATCCCGACCTTCGCCTCAACGTAGCCGAGCTTCTTGAACAGCTCCTCGTCGTCGGCGGCGCGGCTGGCCAGGTCTTCGAACCATTGGCGTGAGGGGAAACTGGTCATCTCGCGGCCTCCCTAGAACGGCGCATCGGCCGGGACTTTCGTGATAGCGCGGCGGTCGAACCCGGCGAGGGCGCAGCGGTTGAGATACTCCTCGCGCATGCGGACCCAGACCAGCCGGATCGCCTCCATGCCCTTGTCGATGCCCTTCACGCCGTCCCCCATCAGCACGGCCAGCGGCTCGATGATGTAGGGGTTGGTGAGGAAGCCGGGGATGCCAAGCTCGGCGACTTCCGCGAGCTGGTGCATCTCGGCGATCGCCTTCTCGCGCTCCGGGTGGTGCGCCAGGAAGTACTTCAGGTGCATCGTCCCGTAGGAGACGTGGCGGGCCTCGTCCTGGATGCAGAGGCGGTAGATCTCCTTCTCCGTCTTGTTCTTGGCCAGGAATTCGCCGCTGCGGAAGATGTCCAGAATCAGACCCTCGCCCAGGACGTGCATCAGGAACGAGCCCTGGACGTAAGTCGGCGCGTGCAAGATCGTCTTCAGGAAGACCTCCGTGCCGGTCAGACAGCGCATCAGGCCGCCGCCGTTGGCCAGCGCGCGCTTGCGGAAGACCTCCAGGTGGCGCGCTTCGTCCATGGCCTGGGTGCAGAGGAACATCTTGACCTCGTGGAAGTGCTGGTTCATCTGCCACACCCACTTCGCCGGGAAGTCGGAGGCGATCATCTCGACCTCTGTTAGCAGCGTCGCGATCTGGCACTGCGCGCGCTCAAGGTCGTCCGGGAGCGGTTTGAGCTCGTCCCAGGGGATGTCGCGGGTGGCGCTCCACTGGCGCGCGGTGGCCTCTTCGTAGAGCGCGACGACGTTGTCGGCCCAGACCTGGTACTTCTCGTTGTAGGTGTAGCCCATGTCAGGAACATCGTCGTCAACTACGGAGCCACGCGGGGCCATGGTGCGTAGCGCCGGCTTGTCTTCGGGCTCGCCGGCGTAGGCGGCGTTGATGTCCTGCAGTGTCAGGCCGCGGTCCGGCTTGCGCATTTCGGCGCGGATGCCCCAGTTCGGCTTGGGGTCCTTCAGCCACTGCAAGTCGAAGCGGCCCTTCTTCAGCTCATCGATGTAGGTGAGCTGGTCCGGCGTGAAGATCGTGCCGGTGCCGTTTGTACTAACCGGTGGAGCCTGTGTCATTTGACCCTCCTTGGGCAAGTGCGCTGGGTTGACTCGCCGTTGCCTTACCTTAGCGGCTGCTAGAATAGGCACGCATGGGGAATTTGCATCAATTTTCGGCGCCGGCGGCCAAATGGTCCGTTCGGCACTTGGCTGCCTGTCCCGCTGGGACGAGGCTGGTGGCGTGAGCGGGCAACCGGAGCCGATGGAGCTTCTCGGCGCGTTCGAGCGCACGGGAGATGGCGTGTACGCTGTCGACTACGACCAGAACATCGTCTTCTGGAACCGGACGGCGGAGCGCCTGCTGGGACACAAGGCGGCTGACGTCCTGGGCCGCAAGTGCTTCGACGTGATCGCCGGCGGCGACTACCTGGGCCACCCCTTCTGCGGCTCCGACTGCGACGTTATCGAGTGCGCGCGCCGGGGTCACGCGCCGCCCAACTACGACGTCCGCACGAAGTCTGCTTCCGGCGAGGCGAGGTGGCTGAACATGAGCATCGTCGTCCTGGCTGGCCGGCGGAAGCGCGCGACGCTGACCGTCCACCTCTTCCGCGACATCACGGAGCAACGCAAACGCCAGCTACGGGCGCCGATCCTGGGCGAGGCAACGGGCGCCGGCGAAGACAACGCGCTCGCCAGGCTCACGCGCCGCGAGTCGGAGGTGCTGCAACACCTGAGCGCTGGGCTGAGCAATGCACAGATCGCGGAAGCGCTCGGGACAAGCGCGACGACCGTCCGCAACCACATCGAGCACCTGCTGGCCAAGCTGGGGGTGCACAGCAAGCTTGAGGCAGTGATATTCGCTGCGCGTTACCGCATCGTCTAGGGATTGCGGACTTAACGGCTGCCATGCGTCATACTCAAAGCAGTGCTGTTCGAAAGCCTGGTCGCGCTCGGCACGCTGATCATGGCGCGCCTCCTCTGGCAACGTCAGCCGAACCTGGCCACCTGCGGCCTGTTCTGGTTCGCGGCCACGGTGATCGTGCTGATCGGCTGGTCCTGGCACGTATACGAGTTCGTGCTGGCGGCGGGCGTGGCCTCCAACGCGGCGGTGACGCTGGCCAACGGCGGCTTCATGCCGGTGGCCGGGCACCGGCGGCTGATGGGCCCGGCCCGCTCCGTCTGGGTGCAGCGGGAGGACGCAAAGCACCTGCTCTTCCTGGGCGATAACTGGGGCAACCGCCACATCCGCTTTAGCGTGGGGGACACGCTGCTGGCGGCGGGGATCGTGCTTTCGTTCTTCAACGTGTGAAGACGGGCCAGGCCGGCCACCCAACCAGCGAACGTATCACTGTGAGCAGGCCTCAACCTGCAAGAAACCCTGCGCGAATCTGCGGCTACGCGCTTAGCGCAGCGATACGAGGTAGTTGTGGATAGCCTCTGCGGCGCGGCGGCCGTCCGCCATGGCCGTGACGACGAGATCGGCGCCGTTCACGTTGTCCCCGCCGGCGAAGACGCCCTGGCGGGTGGTCTGGTAGTCCTCGTCCACGCGGACCGTCTTCCAGTTGGTGGTGCGCAGGCCGGGCGTGGTCTTCTCCAGCAGGTCATCCGGCTCGTAGCCGATGGCCAGCACGACGATATCGACGTTCAGCACGAACTCTGAGCCACGGATCGGCTCCGGGCGGCGGCGGCCCGATTCGTCCGGCGCGCCGAGCTGCATCTTCCGGCACTCCGCCGCGGCGACGGCCCCGCCCTCGCCAACGAAGCGGTAGGGGACGGTCAGGTACATGAACTCGGTGCCCTCTTCGCGGGCGTGCTTGCGCTCCTCCTCGCGGCCCTTCTGCTCGGCCTCCGTGCGGCGGTACATGCATGTCACTTCGCTAGCGCCGAGGCGGATGGCGGTGCGCACGCAGTCCATCGAGGTGTCGCCGCCGCCGACGACCAGCACGCGCTTGCCGGCGACGTCGAGGGGCGTCCGGTAGCGTTCAGGCAGGAGCTCAGGCTCCAGGTTGCCGCGGACGAGGAACTCCGTGGCCTGGTAGATGTTGGCCATCTCCTCGCCTTCAATGCGCATGCGCCCGCCGATCGGGGCGCCGGTGCCCAGGAAGATGGCGTCGTACCCCTGCTTGAACAGGTCGTCGAGCGTCACGTCCTCACCGATGCGGGTGCTGCACTTGAACTCGACGCCCATGCGCTCCAGGTACTCGACCTTCGACTGCAGTATCTCCTTGCGCATCTTGAAGTTGGGAATGCCGTAGAGGAGGACGCCACCCGGCACCGGCCACGACTCGAACACGGTGACGGCGTGGCCGTGCTTGCGCAGCTGCTCGGCGACGGCGATGCCGGCGGGCCCGGAGCCGATCACGGCGACCTTGCGTCCGGTGTCGGGCTGGATGAGCGGCAACGGCACGCCGCCGTGTGTGCGCTGGTAGTCAGCGATGAACGATTCGAGCTTGCCGATCGACACCGGCGGCTGCTTGCCGTACGGCGCCGGCCTGATCGCGAAGCCCACCACGCAGCTGCCCTCGCACAGCGATTCCTGCGGGCAGAGGCGGCCGCACATATCGGGGAGGTTGGACGTCTCCCGGAAGACGGCGGCCGCGCTGTTGATATCGCCCTTCTCCAGGAAGAGGAGGGCGCGCGGGATGTCATTGCCGGTGGGACACGCTTCCTGGCAGGGCGCGGCCGGGCAGTGGATGCAGCGCTCCGCCTCCACGACAGCCGAGTCCAGGCTGTAGCCGAGGTAGGACTCGTCCCAGTTGTGGATGCGCTCCTCCGGCTTCTGCTTCGGTACCGGAACGACCGGTATCAGCAACCGGCGGTGGTTATCGGTTTCCTGTGGGCTTCTTTCAGCAACCATATGGTTCGCTAATTCTAGCAGACGGCGGGGTATACGAATGGCCGCGGACTGGCGTGGCGCTCCTCTCAACGAATGAGAGACCGAAATAACGAATCACACCTGCAGGGGCTGACCGCCTGATTCGTTGTTCGTTGGGCCGGAGACCGTTCGTTGAACAGGAATCGCCTTAGCCAGCCGGTTGCGGCGCGATGGCGCCCGCCTGGCGGCCGTCGCCGTCTGTGGCAGGCGCTTGTTCGTAGGTCATGCGATACAGGTTGGCGTAGATGCCGCCGCGGGCCAGCAGCTCCGCGTGCGTGCCCATCTCTGCGATCTTCCCGCCTTGCACGACGACGACACGGTCCGCCCCGCGCACCGTCGAGAGGCGGTGGGCGATGACGAACGACGTGCGGCCCTTCAGCAGCCGCTTGAGGGCGTTCTGGATCACGACCTCTGTGCGCGTGTCGACGTTTGCGGTCGCCTCGTCGAGGATGAGGATGCGCGGGTCGGCGATGACGGCTCGCGCGAAGGCGATGAGCTGGCGCTGCCCGACCGAGAGGTTCTGGCCGCGCTCGTGCAGCTCCGTGTCGTAAGCCTGGGGCAAGCGCTTGATGAAGTCGTGCGCGCCAACGGTCTTCGCCGCTTCCTCGATCTGGGCGTCCGTCGCGTCGAGGTTGCCGTAGCGGATGTTCTCCTTCACCGTGCCGCTGAACAGGAACGGGTCCTGCAACACCAGCCCCAGGCGTCGCGCCAGCGAGCCGCGGCTGATCTCGCGGATGTCGTGCCCATCGATGAGGACGCGGCCGGCGGTGACATCGTAGAAGCGGGCCACCAGCGAGGTGAGGGTGCTCTTGCCGGCGCCTGTGGGGCCGACGATGGCCACGGTCTCGCCCGGCTTCACGTGCAGGCTGACGTCGTCCAGCACCTTGGTACCGGGGACGTACTCGAAGGTCACGTGGTCGAACTCCACCTCGCCCTTGATGTCGGCGAGGGCTACGGCGTTCTCGGCGTCGACGATCTCCGGCTTGGTGTCCAGCACCTCGATGATGCGCTCGCCGCCGGCCATCGCGCGCTGGAGCTGCGTGTACTGGAGGACGAGGTTGCGCACCGGGTCGAAGAAGCGCTGCACGTAGAGCGCGAAGGCCAGCACGACGCCGACGGTCATCGTCCCGTTTAGCACCCGGAAGCCGCCGAAGACGATGACCAGCGCCGTGGCCACGGCGACCAGCATCTCTACGATCGGCATGACAGCGGCGGTGATGCGCCCCGCGTCCACGTTGGCGTTCAGGTTCTCGGCGTTGATGCGGTCGAAGCGGCGGGCGTTCTCGCTCTCGCGGGAGAGGCTCTGGATGACGCGGACGCCGGACACGTTCTCCTGGAGGTTGGCGTTGACGACGGCGATGGCCTGGCGCACACGGACGAAGGACTGGCGCGCCCTGATCTGCCAGAGCGCGATGATGACGATCAGCACGGGTACGGTGGTGAACGTGATCAGCGAAAGCTGCACGTCCTGGATCATGAGGAAGAAGACGACGAGGAACAGCCCGAAGAAGTCCGCCAGCACGGTGAGCACGCCGGTGGTGAGCAAGTCCTGGAGGACGGCCACGTCGTTCTGGACGCGGGACATCACGCGGCCGATCTCGTTGCGGTCCAGGAAACTGAGCGAGAGCTTCTCGATGTGGTCGAACATTTCGGTGCGGATGGTCAGGAGGACGCGGTGGCCGACGTAGGCCGTCGTGATCTGCTGGATCCACTGCGTGAGCCAGCCGACGAGCGCTAGTGCGGCGAGCGCACCACCGATGCGGGCGACGCCGCTCACGTCGCCATTGGCGATGTATTTGTCGGTGGCCTTGCCGATGAGGTAGGGCTGGGCCGTGGAAGCGACGGCGAAGATGATCATCGACAACGTCGCCAGGACCACCTGCAGCCGGTAGGGCTTGAGGTACGGCGCCATGCGCCGGATCACCTTCTGGTCGTAAACCTTGCCCAGCTCATCGTCGTCCCAGCCGTCGGTGCTGCGGCGCAGGTTGCCCGCGCCCGGCCCGCCGGGCCGCCCGGCCATGCCGCCACCCCAACCGACGCCAGCGCCTCCCCA
>Ga0335070_10011792_pt1 | contig 10214 bp, 7 predicted proteins | sample Lox_Sample_13_FD_206722 | JGI IMG/M metagenome (GOLD analysis project Ga0335070, IMG submission 206722) | Soil microbial communities from Loxahatchee National Wildlife Refuge, Florida, United States - Lox_Sample_1.3 | ecosystem: Environmental > Terrestrial > Soil > Wetlands | place: USA: Florida... | reverse complement strand
AACCTGCCCTGACGCTTCCCGTCAGGGTCACGGCGTCCACCTTATCCTCGTCAAGAAGCGCAAGGGCATCCGGAGGATCAACGAGCACCGTTTGCAAGACCCCTCGCGGAAAGCCCGCGGCCGCAAATGCCGCCTCAATGGCCAGGGCGCAGGCAGGAACGGAGGGTGCGTGCTTCAGGAGCACGCAATTCCCGGCACTGATCGCGGGGATGCCGAACCGAAAGACCTGCCAGAAGGGGAAGTTCCAGGGCATGATGGCCAGCACCACGCCCAGCGGTTCGAAGGTTACATAGCTCCTCTTCGCTTCTGTCCTGATTTCCTCTGGACGGAGGAAAAGCGCTGCCTGTTCTGCGCAGTAATCGCACAGCCAGGCGCACTTCTCGATCTCGGCGAGGGCCTCCCGGATGGGCTTGCCCATTTCCCGGGTCATGAGCTCCGCGTATTTCCGCTTCTCTTGCCGGAGATGGTCGCCCATGCGCTTTACGTATGTCGCCCGCTCTTCCACAGGCACGCTCCTCCAGGCGAGGAAAGCCGCGCGGGATGTTTCGACCGCCCGGTCCAGCTCCGCTTTCGTCATGAGTGGGAATTCCTCGACGAGTTCCTCTGTATAAGGATTGACTGACTGCATCTTCGCCGCCATCTTCCTCATCCTTTCGCTGCGTCCCTGTGTTCCACGGGCTCGTAGACGCATCCTGTTTTCCCGCAGTAGTGGCCGACGTACTCCGACAAAGGCCGGTACAGGGCCGGCTTCTCCTGTGCGTCGGCAAACTTCTCCTCGATGATGTGGGCGGTCCAGCCCGCAACCCGTGCCGCCGCAAAGACCGGCGTCATGAGGTCGAGGGGTATGCCCATCATGTGATAGACGGAGGCGCTGTAGAAATCAACATTGGGCCTGATCGTGGTAAGGCCCCGCGCCGTGAACTCGGCCACCGCAGTCTCCTCGATCTCCGTCGAGAGCCGGCACCACTGTTCCTGCTGCAGCTTCCTGCCGATCCTGAAGCACATGTCTTTCAAGAACGGGGCCCGCGGATCGAGCGTCTTATAGACCGCATGGCCCATACCCATGATCTTCTGCCCTTTCGCAAGCTGATCTCTTACCCATCCGGAAACGTCCTTCTCGTTCCGGAGTTCCTGGAGCATCTTCATGACCTGGGCGTTGGCCCCGCCGTGCAGACTCCCCGAGAGGGCTCCCACACCCGCCGCCACGCTCGCGTACATGTGGGCCCGTGTGGATGTGACCTCGCGGCAGGCAAAGGTGGAGGCATTGAAAGAGTGATCTGCATGAAGCACCAGCGCAGTGTCGAGATCACGGGCAATCTCGGCGTCGGGTTCTCCGCCCGTGAGCTGCCACAAAAAATTGGCGGCATGGGAGAGAGTGTTCTTCGGAGGCAGGGGATCGGCGCCTTCGCGCATCCTGTGCCAACCGGCCACGATCGCGGGCACGCGGCTGATGAGGCGGATGGCCTTGGCCATGTTGGCCTCACGGCTCTCATCGTCGAGCACAGGATCTGCCGTTGCAAGCACAGGGACCGCTGCCTGGAGCACGTCCATGGGGTGGGACTCTTTCGGCAGCGCACGTAACGCATCGATGACGAATTCAGGGAGCGGCCGCGCTTCGATCAGCCTGTTCCGGAACTTTTGCAGTTCTTCTTCCGTCGGCAGTTCATCATGGTGAAGGAGGTAGGCCGTCTCTTCAAAGGTCGATCTATGGGCCAACTCTTCGATCCGGTATCCGCGATAGATGAGGATGCCGTTTTCGCCGTCTACATGGCTGATCCTGGTGTCCGCCACGGTGACGCCCCGCAGGCCGATGTTTTTCACCCGGACGCCCGTTGGTGTCTTCTTCTCCCCTTCGGATGCGGTTACCTGCGTTGTGTTATCCATGGCTATCCTCACATGTGCAGTTTGCTTTTCACAAAATTCAGCGTCCCGCCCGCCAGGAGGTGCTCCCGTTCCCGCTTTGAAACGTCGAGGAAAGTCACGATGGTTTTCCCTGCGGCTTCAACCGGGATCTCCCTGTCGCCCTGCTCGATCCGTTTCCTTAAATCGGGAAAGATGATCTTCGTTCCTTCTGTCAGCCGGTCGTAATCACCGGGGTCTGCGAAGGTGAGGGGCAGGACGCCGAAGTTGCAAAGATTGGACTTGTGGATACGGGCAAAACTTTTGACGATCTTCGCACGCACGCCCAGGTACCGCGGCGCCAGCGCCGCATGCTCTCGGCTCGAACCCTGACCGTAGTTCTGGCCTCCCACAATAACGACAACGCCCCGGGCCCAGCAGGCCGCGGCAAAACCGGGCCGAACCTGCTCGAAGACATGCTCGCTGATGGCCTCGATGTTGGAGCGAAGAGGAAGTACCTGGCTTCCCGCCGGCATGATCGCATCCGTGGAGATGTTATCCCCCACGCGAAGCACCACCTCGGCCGCAATGGTGTCCGGAAGCGGCGCGAGCTCGGGAAGTGGTTTAATGTTGGGGCCGCGCACGACAACAGTATTCTTTAACTCGTCGGAAGGGAAAACGATGGAGCGCTCGTCGGTGAGATACTTTTCCGGGTCGCGGATGCGAGGAAATGTCATTTCCCCGGTGAGGTCGCGGGGATCGGTTATCACGCCGCGAAGCGCAGACGCAGTTGCCGTCTCCGGTGAACAGAGGTAGACCTGGTCGTCCTTGGTTCCTGATCGTCCGGGAAAGTTTCTTGGGAAGGTCCTGAGACTTACTTCTCCTGTCCCGGGGGCTTGCCCCATGCCGATGCAGCCGTGGCAGCCGGGCTCGTGCAGGCGGGCGCCAGCCTGAAGAAAAGCCAGCATGCCGTTCTCACGGGCGATATTCTCGATTACCTGACGACTGCCGGGGTTCACGTGGAAAGAGACCGTCGGATGGACGTGCCTGCCTTCCAGAATCTTTGCCGCGACCATAAGGTCCCGGAAAGAGGAGTTGACGCTGCTGCCCACGATCACCTGGTCCACTTTGATGCCGGCCACATCCCGCACGGGCACGACGTTGCCGGGCGAGAAGGGCTTCGCGATGAGCGGTTCGATGCTGCCGAGATCGAGGGTGAGATCTTCGTCGTACGTGGCGCCCTCGTCAGCGGCAAGTTCGCGCCAGCATCGGCCACGTCCTTGCGCCTCGAGGTATTCCCGCGTCCGTGCGTCGGAGGGGAAGATGCTGCTGGTGGCGCCCAGTTCGGTACCCATGTTGCCGATGGTCTCGCGATCCGTGGCGGAAAGGGTCTCCACGCCCGGGCCGTAGTACTCAACGATCTTGTCCACACAACCCTTGACATCAAGGCGGCGCAACATCTCCAGGATGACGTCCTTGGCGCTCACCCAGTCGGGAAGGCTTCCCAGCAGCTTAACGCCGAGCACACGAGGGCAGGAAAGATAGTAAGGAAAGCCTGCCATGGCCAGCGCTACGTCCAGCCCGCCCGCACCGATGCCGATCATCGAGACCCCTGCGGCTCCCGGCGTGTGGCTGTCCGAGCCGAGCAGGGTCTTTCCCGGTACGCCGAAACGCTCCATGTGGACCTGGTGCGATACCCCGTTGCCCGCCCCGCTGAAGTGGATGCCGTACCGCGCGCAGGCGGTCTGGAGAAACTTGTGATCGTCGGCGTTCTTGAAATCAGTGTGCAGGATATTGTGGTCAACGTACTGGGCTGCCAATTCCGTCTTGACGGAAGGGAGGCCCAGCGCCTCAAACTCGAGCATGGCGAGAGTGCCCGTGGCATCCTGAAGGAGCGTGTGGTCGATCCTGATGCCGATCTCCTTGCCGGGGATGAGTTCACCCTCGACGAGATGATCACTCAGTATTTTCTGGGTAAGGTTCTTCTTCACAGCCTCACCGAAGTAACCGTCAGACGAACACAGCAGCGTTGATTTCCGACAATGAGTTGCAACCGGTCATGATCATCGCCTTTCTCAGATCTTCAGAGAGGAATCTCGCTTCGGCGGCCACTCCTTCCGCCCCGCCGCCGATGGCCGCGCGAATGAATTCCCGGCCTACCATCACAAAGTCCGCCCCGAGGGCAAGCATCTTAAGGACGTCGAATCCGGTCCGGACGCCGCCATCCGCGGTGATGAGCACCCTCCCCTTCAGAATGGGGACGAGCCGGGGCAGCACGTCCGCAATCCCGAGCATGGAATCGAGGGTGCGGCCGCCGTGGTTGGAGATGGAGACTACTTTGCAACCCGTCTCCAGGGCTGCTGTCGCATCCTCTTCGCTGGTGATCCCCTTGAGGATGAAAGGAAGGGGCGTAGACTGGACAAGCTCTTTCAGCTCATTCACGGACTTGCGGAATACGGGCTGCCCCTTAAGGCCCATGGCGACCGAGCCTGCGCCATCGAGATCAACCCCCACGGCAATCGCACCAGCTTTCTCGGCCTCCTGGATGAGGCGCATCAGGACGGTTTGCTCCCGGGGCTTGAAGATCTGCACGCCCCAACCTTCGGCTTCCCGTATTGCCTGCACGCCGGGCCGGTCTTCGAAGGTTTCAGCGCCGTCGCCGACAAATGAAATGGTCCCGGCCGCCTTGCACCCCGTAATGACAGCCCGGGCGAAGTCCAGCTCGCTGATCGCGCCTCCCATGCTGATCTTTACCCCGCTCATGGAAGTGCAAAAGATCGGAAAGGCTACCTCGTGTCCAAAAAAGGAGGTCTTCATCTCCGGTTCGCCATGGGAAGAAATCAGGCGGGTTTTTAAATGAAGGCGATTGAGTGCTTCAACGTTGGCGGTGAAGGTGGTTCCTTTCCCGATCCCTCCCATGCCGAGTGGTTTGCCGTACTTAATGCCCTGGCAGAGGCGATCCGCGTGGCCGTCGCACACCTTGTAGACGGCGCAAACTCCTTTCATTTTTTCTCTTGCTTCTTCGCGAACACCAGTCAGATCCATTGCAGTCTCCTGAGTATTGTCAAAATCCAGTTCCCCTTCGCAAGACACTGCTTCCATCGCAGATAAGAGCGGACAATGGCCTTGATGAACGCCGATGAATTATCTTTGACCGCCCGTGTGACAAGACGGCGCAGACGGTCAACGTGCGCGCCTCCGGTGCGTGAGAGGGCTGCGCGCAGCGCTGAACCGTGGATAGCATTGACGTCGTATCACAGTGCTGTCCACCGGCATGTACATCTGTGTTCATCTCTCTTCTCTTATCAGCGTACATCTGGGACAAGAATTTTCCACGCCGTTTGATAGCTTGTTTCGTAATCTAATACTCCAGGCCATTACTGTCTATTCTCCCCATCCAGCGCGGCTTTACGGAAATATCCCCCGGAGCTTGGTTGCCTCAGCGACACGCCCGATACCCAGCATGCCGGCCGCCGTGCGCATGTCGACCTTCTCTCTTTCCGACAGCGCTTTGACCTCGTCGAAAGCATTCGAGAGTATCTTCTTGAGTCGCTGGTAGATCTCCTCTTCGCTCCAGAGGAGCTCTTGAAGGTTCTGCACCCACTCGAAGTATGACACCACGACGCCGCCCGCATTCGCCAAAATGTCGGGGATGAGATATATGTTCCTCTCTCTCAGCACTGTGTCGGCAGCGGGAGTCGTCGGACCGTTAGCCCCCTCGACGATCATCCGGCACCGGAGCGCGCCTGCGTTCTCGCCTGTTATTTGGTTCTCGATGGCAGCCGGCACCAGAATATCGCACTCCAACAGAAGGAGTTCCTCGTTACTTATTTCATCCCCGTCGATCTCGCCACTTGTAAAACAGTTGTTATTCCGCTTGCACTGAAGCGCTTTTGCCACGTCCAGACCCCGGTGGTTATAAACCCCGCCGTTGATATCGGAGATCGCGATCACTTTGGCTCCGGCGTCGCTGAACACACGGGCTGCCGTTCCGCCGACGTTTCCCGCGCCCTGTATCACGACCCTCGCATCCTTCAAAGCCAGCCCCTGGAAACGGGCCGCCCTTTCGGCGACAATGAAAAGGCCCAGGCCGGTAGCACGGAACCTACCCCTCGACCCGCCGAGTTCCAGGGGCTTCCCCGTCACGATCCCCGGCACTGAATAACCCTTCCGTATGCTGTATGTATCCATGATCCAGGCCATGACCTGTGGATTGGTAGACACGTCAGGGGCCAGTATGTCCGCCTCGGGACCAATGAAGGGCGATATCTCCCAGGTGTAGCGACGGGTCATATTTTCCAGCTCCTGGGACGTCATGGTGCGGGGATCGCATTCCACCCCGCCCTTGGCACCGCCGAAGGGAATGTTGACCACGGCGGCCTTCCATGTCATCCACATGGCCAATGCCCTCATTTCATCCAGGTGCGCGTCGGGATGGAATCTCACGCCTCCTTTGAACGGACCTCGCGTGTCGTTGTGCTGCACGCGATATCCGGTGAAGACCCGAACGCTTCCATCGTCCATCTTGACCGGAAAGTGAACGATGATCTCTCTTTTTGTGTGCTTGATCTTCTCGAGAATGCCGGGCTCCGTGTGAGGGAGATACTTGGCCGCAATCTCGATCTGCCTCAGGGCCATCTGGGCGAGATTCACCTTGCCTTCGTTCATCGTCGCTGATTTCCTCACTCGTGGCGTTCTGGAAGGATTAACATCCCTCCGGTGTATTCATCTGCTCATGAACGTTGCGACTGCTACTCCCGACTAATATAAGGCGGAGAGGGAACTCCCGCAAGACAGCTAGCCGAACTACTCTCTCTCCATGATCGTCAAACAGAGAGCCTGGTCGATGATCGACTTGGATGCTCCTCGGAGTATCCACCGTCCTCTCGGCAAAAATGTTATCCGGATGTCGAGTATTCAGCATTGACAAGCCGCCGCCGCCGTCCTATGACGTAGAAGGGAGCGCATGAACGATGGCAGGGGTTCCGGCGGGCGAGGGAGAATGCGATGAAAAAAGTCGCTGCTAAACTCTTGACCGTTCTCAGAAGGCGCCGGGAGTACGTGAGGTTCTGGGAGTGGCCGGACGCCAGAACGAAGGAGCGTGCAATCGCCGAAGAGCTTACGGCCTCGCTGGGAGGACGCGGCGGGCCTTCTCTTTTTGGGCTGCGGTACCCCGCACAGTCTCCCCCGGACATCGTCGCGCGGGATGCGGACGGACGTGACGTCGGTATAGAAGTCGCGCAGCTCGCACCCCGAGAAACTGCGTGGCAACACGGATACGGGCAACCCGTCTTCCGGCGATGGACCGCCCGGGAAGTGATCTCGACAGTAGAGGAGCGGATCAGGGAAGCTGATCGCAAGAAAGTTCACGGAGGGCCGTACGCAGAATTGCTGCTGCTCATTCTCACGAACGAACCGAAAATCTGCTACGACGACTACGCCGAAGCTTTGAGCGAACATCTCTTTGCAGAGACTCGGCAGTTGACCAGGGTGTATGTGCTCTTCTCATATGATCACGCGGAAAGAGGATACCGGTGCGTGGAGCTGAAAACGCGATGAGAGATGATTGAAGAGCGGGTCACGTTGACAGAGCCCAATGCCGAGTATTACACTAGGGTTTACTATAAAAGAAAAGCAAACTTGTCGTGTACCGGCTATCACTTGTGCAGCACGGGGAGTTACGGCCTTCACGCACCGCGTGCCGCATCAGGGCCACTGATCATGTGATGTAACCGGCGAGGCCGATCAAGCGACATATGTGTGAAGCACCCGGCGCATCCGCTGGACTTTTTCAGCAGAGGAGGAGTCGAACGTGAGCAAAAAAGGGGAAGGTTTAACCAGGCGTGAGTTTGTCCTGCAGGTCGGCCTGGGGGTAGCCGGTCTTGCCGTGGCCTCGCCTGCGAAGCTGGCGCTGTCGGCCGCGTCCGCCACAAAGGACGGCATGGGCTACCGTGTGCTCGGCCGGACGGGCCTCGAAATCTCGGAAGTCGCGCTCGGCGCGGGCTCGATAAGCCCCTCGGGGGCCAACCTCATCCGGGCGGCGTTGTCCCAAGGCATCAACTTTATCGAGACAAGCAGCAACTACAAGAACTCTCATGTTGAGACGGCCATAGGTCAGGTGGTGAAGTCCATGGGAAACAGGGACAAGGTCTTCATCCTCACCAAGGCCGGCAACGTAGAAATCGGACGCATGCTCGACGCCCCTGCCGCCGAAGTGGAGAAAGCAGTCAGGGCAGAGCTCGAGGCAAGCCTGAAGCGCCTGCAGACCGATTACGTCGACGTCTACACCTGCCCCTACATGGGCTTCAGCCCCAAAGAGGTCACGTTCCCTGCGGTGCACGAGGCCATGGAGAAATTTAAGAAAGAGGGGAAGATCCGCTTCAAGGGATTGTCCACCCACAGCGACTACGTCAACATATGCATGGCGGCTCTTGACGGCGGGTACTACGACGTCATCCAGTTCCCGGTCAATTTCGCCACGGTCCTCCCCCGGATCAGGGAGGCGGTGCTGGAAGCCAAAAAGACGGAGAAGAGCGCAGGGCCTGCGGCCAAAACAGGGGAGGCCGGGTTTGAGCGGCCCATCCTGGATGTGCGCGAAGTCCTAAGGGTCGCGCAGCAGAAGAATATCGGGGTCGTGGCCATGAAGGGCGCCCAGGAGTCCTTCCTCCCGCCCTCCATGCGCGAGCAGGTGAAGAACGAGCTGGCCAAAGGCACGACGCTGAGCTGGCACCAGTTCGCCTACCGGTTCGTGCTGGACCAGCCGCAGGTGAGCACCGTGGCCGTCAGGATGGCCAACATGGCCCACCTCAACGAGGCGCTGCTGCTCCCCCAGAAGACATTGAAAGGCTGAGGCTAACGGCAGAGCGTGCAGACGTGAAGACCGGAAGAATCTCCCGGAGAGAGATCACGCGCACGGAGACTGCGGTCTCCTGCCTGGTGCTCGTGCTCCTGGCGGCCATCGGCGCTGGCGTCTGGGCCAAGGGGCGCATGTACGATCCCGGCCTCTTCCGGCCGGAGCTCGCCGGCCTGGCACGGGAGCGCCCCGCACAAGCGGTGCGGGTGGATACGCCGAGCGAGCAGAGGACTTCGTCGGGCAGCACGACAGCCCCCGCTGCCGCTTCCGCGCAGCCGGCGCCGCTTTCGGGCCCGCTCGAGGACCTCGCTCCTCGTGGATGGAAGCCCATGGAGAAGGTCGCGCACTTCACCCCCGACACCCTGTACGAAAAGATCGATGGCCGCGCCGAGGAATACCTCGATTATAAAGCGTCGGGCCTGGACTGCGTGAGCCTGGTCAACGCCAAGGACAGCAAACAGTTCATCGACATCTACCTGTACGATATGGGCAAGCCTGTCCAGGCCTTCGGTATCTTTTCCGTCGAGCGCACGGAGGGCCTTCCCGCACTTGCGCTGGGACGTGAGGGATACCGGTCTGAAGCCAGCTACTTCTTCTGGAAGGGGCGCTACTACGCGCAGGTGCTCGCGTCAACCAGAGGCAGCGACATCGCAGAGGTCGGGCTCACCGTCGCCCGCACGCTTGAAAAGAGGCTCAAGGATAACGGCGAAGTGCTCTGGGGATTCAAGGCCCTGCCCGAGAAGGATCGTGTGCCGGGCAGCGTGCAGTACTTCGTGAAAGACGCCATGAGCCTGGATTTCATGAAGGAGACCTACATCGCACTCTACAAGAAAGGTGATGCCAGGGTCACGGCCTTCATCTCGAAGCAGCCCTCGCGCGATGCGGCCGCAAAAACCCTCGCGAGTTACGAAGCCCACATCAAGAAGTACGGGAAGCTCCTCGATAAACGCGATGCCGAGGGATCCACGCTGCTCACCGCAGACATGGGAGGCGCCTTCGACGTGGTCTTCAGCAAGGGAAGCCTGATCGGCGGAGTAAGCATGGCGGAGGACCGCGCAGTGGCTGAGAAGGCCGCGCTGGACATGCTCGCCGGTCAGCGCGAGAAAGAATGAGGCGCCTGCGGGCGCAACGATAGGCGAAGAAAAACAGGATACGGGCGATGGACAGAAGGGAATTTCTGAGAAGGGCCGGAGCCGCGGGGCTCTGCGTGGCGGGGAGCGTGCTCGGCGCAGCCTGGCTCTACGACCCCCGGGGCGGCGCCGACTATTTCCGGAATGAAGAAGCGAAAAAAACAGCGTTGCTCAAATCGTATCGCGTGGAGCGCGGACCAGGCGCCGTAACCATGAGCGTTGTGCGCGGGAAGGATCCTGAAAAGATGGTGCGTGCCGGCCTCGAGGCCATGGGCGGCATCAGCTCCTTCGTGCAGAAAGGCGACGTGGTGCTGATAAAGCCCAACGTGGCCTTCGACCGTGCGCCGGCGCTCGGCGCAACCACCAGCCCCGAGGTGCTGAGGGCGGTGGTG
>Ga0335070_10011791_pt1 | contig 10214 bp, 9 predicted proteins | sample Lox_Sample_13_FD_206722 | JGI IMG/M metagenome (GOLD analysis project Ga0335070, IMG submission 206722) | Soil microbial communities from Loxahatchee National Wildlife Refuge, Florida, United States - Lox_Sample_1.3 | ecosystem: Environmental > Terrestrial > Soil > Wetlands | place: USA: Florida... | reverse complement strand
AACGCCGCGCGTCATGGGATATCTGGAGCGTCCGGGCTACTCCCCCGGATCCCGCCTTCTTTCCAGCGTCACGCCCACCTTCCGGATATTGCGGATGTGCCCGAGCTTCGCGACGGACAGTCGCACCCAGGGCGCCTTGAACTCGTTCACGATGATCGCGCACACGTGCTCGGCCAGCGCCTCGAGGAGCTTGAACTTGCGGTCGGCCAGCTCCGAGGCGATGCGCTCGACCACGTCGCCGTAGTGCACCGTGTCGTGGATGTTGTCGGTGCGCCCCACGGCGTTGCCCGGAATGCCGATCTCGATCTCCATCTCGAGCGTCTGCGCGCGCTGCTTTTCCCATTCGTAGATGCCGACCCAGGCGTCCACGCGGAATTCGCGGATGAAGATGGTGTCCATCGGCCATACTCTACAATACGTCGATGATCACTCTCGCCTGCATCGTGGGTGGATACCTCGCGGGATCGATCCCCTTCGCCATCCTCGTGAGCCGCGCGATGGGCCTTCCCGACCCGCGCACGTATGGCTCGGGAAACATAGGCACCACGAACGTGCTGCGCTCGGGCAGCAAGGCCGCCGCGGTCCTCACGCTCGTGGGCGATGCGGGCAAGGGCTGGGCGGCGGTATTCGTGGCGCAGATGCTCGGCGCGGACGTGGAGCAGGGCGCCCTCGTGGGATTCAGTGCGTTTATCGGCCACGTCTATCCCGTCTGGCTGCGCTTCCAGGGCGGCAAGGGGGTGGCGACGGCGGCGGGCGTGCTCCTCGCGCTGGAGTGGCGCGTGGGGCTCGCGGTGCTCGTCGCCTGGTTGGCCATCGTGGTCGTTAGCCGGTATTCTTCGCTCGCGGCCCTCGTGGGGGCCGCGGTGGCGCCCGTCGCGGCGTGGTATTTCCTCGGCGCGGGGCCGGTGCTGGTGGCGGTGGCGGCGATGAGCGCGGTGCTTGTGTTGCGCCACCGGGTGAACATCGGCAAGCTGTTGAGGGGAGAAGAAAGCCGCATCGGCGAGAAGAAGGCCGCGGCGGCCCACTAGAGGGTACTGGAGCGATGAGCGAAACGCCCGGCGACGACGACCTGGACTTCACCAGTCCGGCCAAGCCGTCACCTCCGCCGCCGCCCGAGAAGGTGGCGAGCGCCAAGAAGGAAGCGGCCACCGGCAGCCCCCAGCTGCAGAAGAGCGGCTTCTACGTGGCCATGGCGCGCAACGCCGGCCAGCGCATCCTGCCGCGCAACGGCCAGCGCCATTCCATCTTCATCATCGAGGACGACAAGACGCTCGCCGACCTCGTGGGCGAGGTGCTCTCGAAGGCGGGCTTCCTCACGCGCTTCGCGAAGAGCCGCACGGAGATCAACGCGGAGTTCAACAAGCCGCCGCTGCCCGACCTGGTGCTGCTGGACGTGTCGCTGCCCGATGCCGACGGCTTCCAGATCCTCGAGCGCGTCCGCGGCAATCCCAAGATCAAGTCGCTGCCCGTGATCATGATGACGGGCAAGTCGGAAGTCACGGACGTGGCGCGCGGCCTTTCCCTGGGCGCCGATGGCTACGTCACCAAGCCGTTCCGCATCTCCGGCCTCGTGCAGGCCGTGAACACGGTCCTCGGGATCCCCACTCCCGGCGGCGGGTGAGGCTCTCGTGGCAGCAGTCGGCGCGAGATTGCGGCGCTGAGTTTTCACCACGGAGACCACGGAGACCACGGAGGAAAACCAAAATCCATGTGCGCTTCGTGGCCCCGTCGACTTGGGCACGAAACACGCTCAGCGGTTTTCGCTTTTCCTCCGTGGTCTCCGTGGTCTCCGTGGTGATGGCTTTGATCTCCTAGGCCCGCACCAGCGCCGCTTCGTGCGGCACCTTCGGCTTCGGATACGGATAGAGCATGTTGAGCGCCGCCGTCTGGCCGTTGGCCTGCACGATGCGGCAATGCTCGCGCTTAAGGAGCCGCGGGTGGGCCACGCCGCACGAGTGCGCGATCATCTCGATGTCGTGGTTCATGCCTTCCGCGTAGTTCGCGACGCGCTGGAATTTCTCCTCGACCACGAGGCCGCGCTGCAGGCGCGGGTTGTGCGTGGTGATTCCCGTCGGGCACGTGTTCGTCTGGCAGCGCAGCGCCTGGATGCAGCCCAGCGAGAACATGAAGCCGCGCGCGGTGTTGATGAAGTCCGCGCCCACGCATAGCGCCCACGCGGCGCGCGCGGAAGTGACGAGCTTGCCGGAGGCCACGAGGCGGATGCGCTCCTTCAATCCCGACTCGATGAGCACGTCGGCCGCGCGCGGCAGCGCCTCGTCGATGGAAAGGCTCATGTGGTCGAAGAGCGCCTGGGGCGCCGCGCCGCTTCCGCCTTCGCCGCCGTCGATCACGAGGAAGTCCGGCGCGTAGTCCAGGCCTCGCCGCAGCACGTTGTCGGCGAGGTCGTTCAGGAACCACCATCCGCCGATCGCCGTCTTCACGCCCACCGGCCGGCCCGTGAGCTCGCGGATGTACTTCACCTGGTCGAGCAGCTCGTGCGTGTTGGCGATGTCGCGGTGGCGGTTGGGGCTCAACGAAGCCTCGCCCACGGGAATGCCGCGCGTGGCCGCGATCTCGGGCGTGACCTTGCCGCCGGGAAGCACGCCGCCCTTGCCGGGCTTCGCGCCCTGCGAAAGCTTGATCTCGAAGGCCTTCACCTTCTTCGCGAGCTCCTTGGCGCGCCCGGGATCGAAGCTGCCGTCCTCCTTGCGCACGCCGTATTTCGCGGTGCCGATCTGCGCGATGATGTCGCCGCCGCCCTCGATGTGATAGGGCGACGTTCCGCCTTCGCCCGTGTCCATCCAGCAGCCGGCCACGGCCGCGCCGCGCGAAAGCGCCAGCACTGCGGGCTTCGAGATCGCGCCGAAGCTCATGGCGCTGATGTTCACGAGCGAGCGCGCCGTGAAGGGCTGGTCGCAGTAGCCCTGTCCGATCACGAGCGGAGGCGTGGGCTGCTTCTCCCATTCCTGCACCGGGTAGGGCGCGTTCACGAAGAGGATCGCGCCCGGCGCCTTCATGTCGTACGTGGAGCCGAACCCGATGATGCCGCCGCCGTCTTCCTTCTTCGCCACGCGATAGACCCATGCGCGCGTGGCGCGGTTGAACGGCATCTCGTCGCGGTCGCCCGCGAAGAAGTACTGTCGGAAATACTCGCCCTGCTTCTCGAGGAAGTAGCGCAGGTGGCCGATCACCGGGTAGTTGCGCAGCACCGCGTGCTTCTTCTGCGTGACGTCCTGGATGAAGAGGAACACGATCACGGCGAAGGCCACGATGGCGAGCAGCGTGCCGACCCCGACGGAAAGAATGCTTAACACTTCGGTCATGAACGGCCCTCGTGCGCTGTCGAGAGAGCGGCTAGTATAGCCACGACCGATCACGGAGGCAGGAATGAAGGCCACGCTCGCCATCTGCATCGCCATTGCGTCGCTCTTCGCCGGGGCCGCAAGCGCCGCGCAAGCTCCATGCACCGACGCCGACGCGAGCTGCACGGAGATGCTCGCACTTCCCGGCGCGAAGGGCGGCATCACCGTCTATCGCAGCTATCCGCTGGGCGAAGCCCGGCCCGCGATCGTGCGCGCGCTCATCGTGGTCCACGGCCTGGGCCGCGACGCGGACAGCTATTACGCGAGCGCGCTCGCCGGCGGGCTCACGGCCCACGCGCTTGGCGACACGATCATCGTCGCGCCGCACTTCAAGTCCTCGGAAGGATCGTGCAAGGACATGCTCGCCGCCGGAGAGCTGGGATGGCACTGCCAGCCGCGCAACGATACCTGGCGGACGGGCGGCGAGGCGGTCACGGGCGGCGTCACGTCCTTCGACGCCATCGACGAGTTGTTGCGAAAGTTGAACGACCGGAAGGTCTTTCCGAACCTGAAATCGATCGTGGTCACGGGCCATTCGGCCGGCGGGCAATTCGTGGAGCGCTACGCCATGGCGAACGCCGTGCACGATTCGCTCGCGGTGAAGCCCGCGTACGTCGTGATGAATCCCTCGTCCTACGCGTACCTGGACGAAATGCGCCCGACGGCGAGCCTCTTCGCCGAGCGCATCGAGGCGCAGCCGCCGGGCTTCCACGAGGCGCCGTCGAAGCGCGAGCACGCGGACTTCGCGCGCTTCCACGACGCGGAGAACTGCACGACCTTCGACAAATGGCCCTACGGGTTGAAGGAGCGCAACGGCTACGTGGCGAAGGTCCCGGACGACGTGCTCAAGAAGCAGGTCGTCGAAAGGCCAGTCACGTTCCTCGCCGGCGAATACGACATCCTGCCGCTGCACGGCTTCGACGGCTCATGCGCCGCCATGGCGCAGGGCGGCACGCGGTTGGCCCGCGCCTACGCGTTCGCCAAGTACATCGACGAGCGGTTCGGCGCGAAGCACGAGGTCCACAAGGTGGACGGCTGCGGCCACAGCGGCCGCTGCATGCTGGGCGCGGGAGAGTCGCTCAAGTTCCTCTTCCCGCCTATTTGAGCAGCGTCCGCCTCGCGAACTCCACCGTCGCGTAGAACTGGTAGTCCGCGTTCGGCTTCTTCGCGAAGCCGTGGCCCTCGTCGTTGGCGAGGATGAACCACACGGGGGTGCCGCGCTTCTTGAGGTTCGCCACGATCTGCGCGCCTTCGCTGTAGGGCACGCGCGGATCGTTCTTGCCCGCCACGACCATCAGGGGCTTGGTGATCCTGTCCGCGTTGTTGAGCGGCGAGATGGATTCGAGGATGTCGCGCATCTGCGGGTCGCGCTCGTCGCCGTACTCGGCGCGCCGCAGGTCCCGCCGGTAGCTCTCGGTGTGCTCGAGGAACGAAACGAAGTTGGAGATGCCCACCACGTCCACGGCGCTCGCGATGCGGTCGGCATAACGGAATGCGCACGCGAGCGTCATGTATCCGCCGTAGCTCCCGCCCATGACCATGATGCGCGAGCCGTCGAGGTAGGGCTGCTGCTTGATCCATTCGATGAGCGCGCCGATGTCGCGCACCGAATCCTCGCGCAGCGCGCCGTTGTCGAGCTTGAGGTAGGTCTTCCCGAATCCGGAGGAGCCGCGCACGTTGGGGTAGATCATCGCCACGCCCAGCTCGCTCACGAAGTAGTTGTTGCGCCCGATGAAGCTGGGCCGCGCCTGGCCCTCGGGCCCGCCGTGGATGTTGATGATGACGGGGCGCTTGCCCTCGAACTTCGTGGGCGGCGCATAGTAGAAGCCGCTCACCTCGAGGCCGTCGAAGCTCTTCCACTTGATGACGCGCGGCTCGGCGAACTGGCTCGTGTTCACGCCCGGGGCGTTGCCGTTGGTCCAGCGCGTGAGCACGTTGGCCTTCAGGTCGTACGTGAAGACGTCGCCCGCGGACCGCGCCGAGCTCATGGTGATGGCGATCTCCATGGACTTCGGCCGCCAAGCGAGGTTCGCGACCACGCCGTCGACAAGGGGCGGGCGCGGCAGCTCCTTGAAGGTGGCGAGGTCCATGAGGCGCAGCACGTCGGCGCCCGCCTCGTTGGTGATGAAGGCGATGCGGTTCACGTCGAACGAGAGCGCGAAGGCGTCCACGTCGAAGGCGAGGTTGGGTGTGAGCACGCGCGGCGCGCCGCCGGAGAGCGGCAGGTACGTGAGGCGGCGGAACTCGCTCGCCCTGTCGCACACGGTGATGAGCCCCCTTCCGTCCTTCGTGAAGCGCGTCTCGCCGTAGAACACCGGTTCTCCCTTCGCGGGCGGCGTCACGCGGCGGGCCTTGCCCGTGGCCACGTCCATCAACCAGATGTACGACTCGTTGGCCGAGACGTACTCGATGTACACGAGGCGCTTGCCGTCCTCGGAGAAATGAAAGCCACTCCAGCCGCCGCCTTCGAGCTCGGCGATCACGCGATCGGTCTCGGGGTGCGCGGGATCGACCACGTGCACGCGCGTCGTGACCTTGCCGCCCGGATTGTTGCGATCGACGGGCAGCGTCGTGTACACCGCGAGGTCGCCCTTGCGCGCCCATTGCAGCGTCGAGGCGCGCTCCCCCGCGGGGCTCACGGGCGTGACGGCCCTGGTGGCGATGTCCTGGCGGAAGAGGCGATAGACCTCGCTGCCGCCTTCGGCGCGCGCGAACACGAAGTAGCTTCCGTTGACGGGCTGGTAGGTCGCGAAGTTCACCGCGTCGGGATAGTCGGTGAGCGGCTGCGGCCTTTCGCCGGGTGCGGTCACGAGCTCGATCTGGTTGGTCGCGTTGAGGCGCCCGCGGATCAGCATCTCGCGCTTCGTGGGATGCCACGACGCGATGGCGTGCGCGCGGAAATCCGCATAGGGCGCGACCTTCTCGATGAGGTCGTCGGATATCGCGGGCACGCCGTCGATCACGAGGCTCGTGGGCGGCGTGATGTCCCCGGCGGATGCGTGGACCGCGGCGAAGGCTGCGGCGGCGAGGAAGAGCCGCTTCATCGCCGCCGTCATTTCGTGGCGACCGGGCGCGACCGATCGGCGACCCACTCGCTCCACGATCCGGGATACAGGCGCCCCACGGGAAGCCCCGCGATCGCCATGGCGATCATGTTGTGGCACGCGGTCACGCCCGAGCCGCACATGTGCACGGCGCTTTCGCCGGGCATCCCCGCGAGCATCTCGTCGTACTCCTTGCGCAGCTGCTCGCGCGACTTGAAGCGCCCGTCGGGGTTCAGGTTCTTCTGCCAGAAGCGGTTCACGGCGCCGGGAATGTGGCCCGCCACCGGATCGATCGGCTCCTTCAGGCCCGCGTAGCGCTCGGGCGCGCGAGCGTCGACGAGCTTGATCGACGGATCCTCGTGGAAACGTTCGAGGAAGGGCGCATCCACGGTGGCGCCGAGCATCGGGCGCGGGACGAAACTTCCCGTGCGCGGCGGCGGCACTTCAGTCGAGACGGGGCGGCCTTCCTTCTCCCACTGCGGCCACTCGCCGTCGAGGATCGCGACTCGATCGTGGCCGAGCCATTTCAGCATCCACCAGAGGCGCACCGCGAAGTTGCCGCCGAGATCGTCGTACACCACGACCTGCTTGCCGGGCGCGAGGCCGCGCTCGTTCATCTTCGCGGCGAACACGGCTGGATCGGGCAGCGGGTGGCGCCCGTTCGTGCCGCTCTTCGGGCCCGAGAGGTCTTCGTCCACGTGCAGGAAGTAGGCGCCGGGAACATGCCCCGCGGCGTAGGCGCGCCGGCCCTTCCCGACGTCGGAGAGCTCGTGGCGCGTGTCGAAGACGATCCAGTCGGGATCGGCGAGGTGCGCGGCCAGCTCGGCCGTCGTGACGAGGTTCGTGTCCATCGGGAAATTTTAACCCGGCGGGCATTCGGGGCTACCATGCCGGGATGCTGAGGGCGCTCGGATTCGTTGTCCTGGGGCTGGTCGTCGTTTGCGGCGGCTACCTGCTGGTCTTCCGCCATTCCGCTGCAAAGGTGCGCGCGTTCTGCGACAGCGTGACGATCGGAGCGAAGGTCGCCGACCTTCCGCTCACCGCGAGCCAATATGGATTGAAGCTCTCCGGGCCGGTCGAGCAGATGGGAACCCAGGGCAAGTACGTCGCGGCTTCCGCGGGGAGCCCATACACCGTGAGCGACTACGCCTGCCGCATCCGCGGCACGGCCTTGAACGGAACGGTCACCGGCAAGAAAGTCGGCTACTAGTTCATCGAGGATGGGCGGCGCGGTTACTTGATCAGGAAGGCTCCGCCGAAGGGAAGCGCGTAGAAGAAGCTGGGCTTGTTCGCCGCCCGGAACTGGTCGACAGCCGCCGTGGTGCCGGGCCAGTCCATGAAATTGTAGTCGTCGATCTGGATCGCGCCGCCCGGCGCGAGGCGCGGATAGAAGAACTCGAGGCTTTGCAGGGTCGGCTCGTACAGGTCCACGTCGATGTGCACGAAGGCGAAGGTCTCGGAGGCGACCTCGGGAAAGCGCGAGGGAATCCAGCCCTGGTAGAAGCGGACGAAGGGAAACGGCGCGAGATTCTGCCGGGTCATCTCGAGCTTGGCGCGGAACATGGTCGCGCCCGAATCGAGCTGGGCCCGCAGCCCGAACACGTCCACGTGATTCGGGGAAAGGTTGCGGTCCTCGGCGGTGGGGGGCGAGAGGCCTTCGAACGAATCGAACACATGCATGGGATCGGAGCGCCCGATCCGCGCCATCGTCCGCGCGATCATGTACGTGGAGTGGCCGAACATGCAGCCGCATTCCGCGAAGCTGCCCTCGATCGCCGCCACGTGCCGTACGAGCTGCGCGAGACTGAGAAAGCGGATGCGCTTGGTCAACGAGTCCTTCGACGTGCCGGGGAACTCCTGGTAGGTCTGCCAGTCCTCGCTGCCCTCCTGGACCGGCCGGTACCGCTGCCAGAAGGCGATGTTGGTCAAGTCCGTGACGATCTTCAATTTGCGGCCTGGTCCCTGTGCGTTCGACAGGCCTCATTGTGTCATGGGGCGGTCGCTTCCGTCCGGACCCGCTTCAGGTCCTGCGCCACTCTTCCGCCTTGCAGCACGATGACGCGCTCGGCCGACGCGATCGTCTCGGGCCGGTGCGCGATGATGATGCGCGTCAGCTTCAACGACCGGATCGCCTCGTTCACCGCCTTCTCCTTGGCCACGTCGAGCGCGCTCGTCGCTTCGTCGAGGAAGAGGATCCTTGGCTGCTTGTAGAGCGCGCGGGCGAGGAGGATCCGCTGCTTCTGCCCGCCCGACAACGCCGCGCCCATGTCGCCGATCAGCGTGTTGTACGCCATGGGCATCGCCGCGATGTCGTCGTGCACGGCGGCGAGCTTCGCGAAGTGCTCGATGGCCGATTGGTCCGGCGTGGGATCGAAGAACGAGATATTGTCGCCGATGGATCCGGCGAAGAGCTGGTCGTCCTGCATCACCGTGCCCACGAGCTTGCGGTAGCGGTCGATGCCGAGCTTCTGGATGTCGAGGCCGCCCGCGAGGATCTTGCCGTCCGTGGGCGCGAGCAATCCCAGCACCAGCTTCACGAGCGTGGTCTTGCCGCCGCCCGATGGCCCCACGATCGCGACCGATTCGCCCGGCGCCACGACGAACGAGCAGTTGAGCAGCACGAAGGGCTCCATCTCCGAGTAGCGGAACGAGAGGTTGTTCACTTCGAGGGACGCGTCGATCGGGTCCGCCGGCGCGGAGCCCGCTTCTTCCTCGGGTGCGGTGAGCACGATGTCGGCGAGTCGATCGGCCTGGAGCGACAGCATCCGCATCTCGATCGCCTTGTCGATCAGCCCGGCCACGCGTGCCGAGAACTGGTCCTTGTAGGCCATGAACGCGAAGAGCATGCCGACGGAGAATCCGCCGTCGAGGACCGAGAGCGCGCCCAGCCACACGATCGCGATGCGCTCGATGCCGAAGACGAGGCCGTTGGCCGAGCGGAAGCCCAGCCCCAGCTTCTGCGTGGCGAGGTCCTGGTTCACCGCGTCCACCACGAGGTTGAGCCATCGCGAGCGCCGCTCCTCCTGGCGGCCGAAGAGCTTGATGGACTGGACTCCGCGCACTGTCTCCAGGAAGTGGCTCTGCTGCTTGGCCGTGTGGACGATGTGCTCCTCGGTCGCGCGGCGCAACGGATCGTAGAACGCCCATCGCAGCACCCCGTACGCGGCCACGGCGCTCGCGGCCACCGCGGTGAGCGTCGCGCTGTACACGATCATCATCGCGATCGTGGCCGCCGCCATCACGCCGTCGATCAGCGCCTCCACGAAGCTCGAGGTCATCGTGCGCTGGATGTTGTTCACGGCGCCGAAGCGCGACACCACGTCGCCCAGGTGGCGCTTCTCGAACCAGCTCACGGGAAGGCGCAGCAGGTGCGTGAACACGCTCGCCAGCCACTGCAGGTTCAGGTTCGTGGACAGGTAGAGCACGACCCACGAGCGAAGCGCGGTGAGGCTCACCTGCACGAGCGCGAGGAGCAGGAAGCCCAGCCCCAGCACCGTGAGCAGGTCGCGGTCGGCCGAGACCACCGCGCCATCGACGGCCCATTGCATGTAGAACGGCATCACCACCGCGATCGCCTGCAAGGCCAGGGCGAGCACGAACACCTGGGCGAGCGAGCGCTTGAGGCCGACCACGGGACCGAGCAGGTCGCGCAACCGCACGTGGCGCCGGTCGTCCGCGGGGTGGAAATCCGGAGTCGGCGAGAGCTCGAGGGCGATACCCGTGAAATGCTTCGAGACTTCCTCGAGCGAAAGTCGCCGCACGCCGAAGGCCGGGTCGTGGACCACCGCTCCCCGCGGGTCCGCCGATC
>Ga0335070_10011789_pt1 | contig 10214 bp, 6 predicted proteins | sample Lox_Sample_13_FD_206722 | JGI IMG/M metagenome (GOLD analysis project Ga0335070, IMG submission 206722) | Soil microbial communities from Loxahatchee National Wildlife Refuge, Florida, United States - Lox_Sample_1.3 | ecosystem: Environmental > Terrestrial > Soil > Wetlands | place: USA: Florida... | reverse complement strand
CCGCACGATTACGCCGATGGCATTGACGCTGAACCCCTGGGCAGCCAGGTAGCTGTCTGGATGCCGTCGATCTATGGTCCGAAGATTCCCGAGAAGCCCGAGATGATGCATTTATATGGAGTCGGCGATCACGGCGGCGGCCCCACGCGCATCATGCTCGATCATGCCGAGCAACTTCGCGCACCCGAGGCAGTGTTCCCCAAGCTGGAATTCAGCTTCGCTCGCGACTTCTTCGCCGACATGGAAAAGAAATTGCGCGGCATGCAGGTTCCCACGTGGGACGGCGAATTGTATTTCCAGTACCACCGCGGAGTCTTTACCACGCAGGCGGAAACCAAGCGCCGCATTCGCCGCTCGGAAGAAAACGTGTTGAACGCCGAAAAGTTCGCGTCTCTGGCCTCGCTTTTTGGGCGTAGCTACCCGCAGGCTGAGATGGAACTCACCTGGAAGAATCTACTATTCGACCACTTCCACGACATCATGCCGGGCTCGGGCATCGCGGTGAATTATCTGGATGCCAAACGGAATCTGGAAGATGTAGATCGATCCGCAGAGGAAGTCACGATGGGCTCTCTGCGCGAAATCGCCGCGCACGTGAACACCGAAGGCGACGGCATTCCCGTAATGCTCTTCAATTCCCTTTCCTGGCCGCGCACGTCTGTCACAGAGATCCAAGCGCAACTTCCTGCTCCTGCACAGCAAGTAGAAGTGGTTGACGCCCAGGGAAAAGCCGTAGAGTCGCAATTGCTCTCGATCGATGCCAGCACGCACCGCGCACGTTTACTTGTACTCTCTTCCACGCCGTCGATGGGATATCAAACTTACTTCGTCCGAGCAACCACAAAGCCACCAGCCGTTCATTCCATGTTGAAAGCATCAGCGGACACGCTGGAGAATGAATTCCTCCGGGTGAAGATCGATTCTCAGACGGGATGCATGACCAGCCTGTTCGATAAGCGGAGCAATACCGAGTCGCTTGCACCCGCCGAAACAGACACCGGTGGACCAAAGAATGCAACTTGCGGGAATTTGCTGCAGACATTCGTCGACAAGCCACAAAAGTGGGACGCGTGGAACATCGACGCAGATTTTGAGAAGCAGCATTGGGACCTCGACAAAGCCGATGCAGTAAAGCTCGTCGAGAGCGGCCCTCTGCGCGCCGTGATCGAATTAAAGAATCATTTCCAGAACTCTACCTTCGTGCGCGACGTTATTTTGTACGCCGGTATCGCACGAGTCGACGTGAAGACACAGGTGGAATGGCACGAAAAACATATCCTGCTAAAGGTGGCATTCCCGGTCAGCGCCCACAGCAACAAGGCAACGTATGAAATTCCTTTCGGCTCGGTGGAACGCCCAACGACTCGCAACACACCTGCGGAACAGGCACAGTTTGAAGTTCCCGCGCAACGCTGGGCGGATATGTCCGATGGCAAGCACGGGCTCAGCCTGCTGAACGATTCGAAATACGGCTATGACGCCAAGGGCAACGTGCTGCGGCTTTCGTTGTTACGTTCGCCCGAATGGCCTGATCCTCATGCGGACGAAGGCCATCATGAGTTCACGTACTCTGTCTATCCACACAGCGGCGGATGGAAGGATGCTTTGACGATTCGTCAGGGATATGAACTCAACTATCAGTTGCTTTCCATGCCCGTCGAGAAGCATCAGGGCGCGCTGCCAGCGGAACACTCCTTCCTCCAGACTCAAGCCGAGAACGTTGTCGTGAGCGCCCTGAAGAAGGCGGAAGATGACAATTCCCTGATTCTGCGCTTCTACGAATGGGCGGGAAAAGACGGAGACATCTCCTTCAGACTTCCGCCAGGAGCAACATCGGCCGCTGAGACAAACCTGATGGAGATGCCGAGTCGATCTGCTTCCTTGCAAGGAGAGACACTCAAGGTTCACGCCAAGCCTTACGCCATCGAAACGTTCAAAATCCAGTACGCAACCGCGGCGGTCCCGGAGAGACAATGACCGGAACAGGTAACGGACTGATTCTCGGCATCGATATCGGTGGAACCAAAATCGCCTTTGGCTTGGTGGACTCGCAAGGAAGGATTATCTCGCAAGGCCGCAAGCCAATGTCCGCCCACGGCACTCCCGAGGCAGGACTTCAAGCCGTCACCGACGCGATCGATTCCGTCATGGCCGAGGATAAGGCGAAGGTGCGGAGCATCGGGATATGCGCGCCGGGGCCGCTCGACCCGAGGAGCGGAGTCGTTTTGAATCCACCGAATCTTCCCTGCTGGAGAGATTTTCCCTTGGCTGAGCGAATTCGCAGCAGATACTCCGTTCCAGTGAGAGTCGACAACGACGGCAACGCCGCTGCGCTCGCGGAAACGAAGTGGGGTGCGGCACAAGGACGCCGCTATGTTTTCTACGCCACCGTCGGGACAGGAATCGGAAGTGGCATCGTTTTCGATGGACGCATCTACCACGGGAATACGGGCGCCGCTGCCGAAGGAGGACACGTCAGCATCGATTATCGAGGTCCCCGCTGTAATTGCGGGAAATTGGGGTGCATTGAGATTTTGGCGGCCGGACCCGCTATCGGCGCTCGCGCACGCAGCAAGTTAGCCGACGGCTCGCGTTCATCTGCGATTCGCGAGTTCGCCTCGGGCGATGTTGCATCCGTGACCAGCGAGATGGTTGGGCGTGCCTTTACCCAGGGAGATGCTTTGGCGCGGGAGGTCTTGCACGAGACCATCGAATTGCTGACAGTATGGCTCGGGAACATGGTGGATTTGGTGGACCCTGACGTGCTTGTGATGGGCGGAGGAGTATCCGCCATGTTGCGCCCGTTTTTTGACGAGATCAAGGCTGGCTTGCCGAAGTGGTGCGTGAATCCGCGGTGCTCGGAGATTCCTTTACTGATCGCGCGTTATGGAGCAGACGCGGGCATCGCGGGCGGTGCTGCCTTGTGTGCTGAAGAATAATGTGAAAGAGACAACCTAGAGATATCCGACATGCTCTTAAGACAACTTCGTCTGTTCTCGATACTCGCTGTTTTCGTTTGGATCGCCTACATAACGCCACTACTCGCCCAAGACCTGCCGAACGCGCCCGACTCCCATGTCTTCGCCCTGACCCCGGAACCGGGATATTTCACTGAGCCAGGTGTCGCCGTGGATCCGCAAAATCCGCAACATGTTCTGGCGGTTTTTCAGGACAATGTCCATGCATCCTATTCCCAGGACGCAGGCCAGTCCTGGCACGCTGCGGAAGGCGTCGCTCCGGGCAACTATCGCATCTCGGGCGATGTTTCGGCGACGTTCGACAATCAAGGCCACGCCTTCGTTTGCTACATTGCCTTCGATAAGCTCGGCACCTTTAATTACTGGGCACACGGAGCCACCCGTAACGGCATCTTCATTCGTCGCTCGCTTGATGGCGGCAGGACTTGGGAGGCAGATCACATTCCGGTCGCCGAACAGAAGTCCGAGCCCGGCATTCCGTTCGAAGACAAGCCTTACATCGTGGCTGATACCACGACGGGTCGCTTCGCAGGCAATCTCTATATCGGATGGACGCGCTGGCGCATCCCCGATTCGCAAATGGTGATCTCGCGCTCGACCGACGACGGAAAGACTTGGTCGGCACCCGTGGAGATCGATGCCCATCCCGGTCTGCCGCGGGACGACAACGGAGCGGCAGAGGGCTTTGATGGAGTGGTCGCGCCGGATGGAACGCTGTATGCCATCTGGAGTCAAAGCGATGACATCATGCTGGCCACGTCGCGAGATGGCGGAAAGAGTTTCAGCAAGGCTCGTGCAATCATTCACACAGCCCCCATCATGTTCGCCATTCAGACTCTGGAACGTGCCAACGGTTTCCCGCAGATTGCTATAGATCCCAAATCGAAGCGCCTCTACATCACCTGGAGCGACTATCGGAATGGCGATCTCGATGTTCTCATCTCGAGTTCGGCTGACGGCGGCAAGAAATGGAGCGAACCCATTCGAGTCAACGATGATCCCGCCCACAACGGCGCGGAACAGTTCTTCCAGTGGCTTGCAGTAGATCCCACGGACGGATCGGTTGATGTTCTGTTCTACGACCGGCGCGGAGATCCGCAAAACCGCAAACAGGTAGTCGTTCTCGCACGCTCGACGGACGCGGGCCGGACCTTCAAGAACTACGCCTGGACCCATGAACCGTTCGAAGCCAGCGGCGTCTTCTTCGGCGATTACACCGGGCTCGCCGCCTACGGTGGCCGCGTCTATGGAGTATGGACGGAGAAACCCGTGCCCGCTCCTGAGTCAACGGATAAGGCTGAAGGAACAGAATCCGAAAAATCCAAGCCACGCGGAACGGTCGTTAAACTGGGAACCGTCGACTTCAGAAATCAAGGCGGGAATAACTGATCTTTAGCCCGTGAAATTCACTGTCATGGCAACCCTCCCGGAATCAAATCTCGGTCTCGAGCAAGCGCTCACGAAGGCCGCAATTTTCTCAGAGCTTGCCGAAAGTGAATTGAAGTTTTTAGCGGGTCGAGTGGCTCGCCGCAAGTACGCTGCCGGAGAATCGGTCTTCACGGAAGGCGAACCTTGTATCGGCCTCTATATCGTGGTTTCGGGCCACGTGCGGATCTACAAGAGTTCAGCCGGCGGTCGAGAACAGGTCCTCAGCATCGACGGTCCCGGAGCTTCGATTGCAGAACTGCCGGTCTTCGATGGTGGCAGGTATCCGGCCTCTGTAGTCGCGATGGACGACGTAACCCTAATCTTTGTCAGTAAGCAGGACTTTCAGGCTTTGTGCCTGGCTCATCCTCCTGTCGCATTAAAGGTATTGAAAGTAGTGGGAGGAAGATTGCGCCGGCTTGTGGGGATTATTGAAGAGCTCTCGTTCACCACGGTGCGGCACCGTCTGGCCGCGTTTCTGCTGCGAATGGCAAAACCCGAGGCAGGTGGCCGAAAAGCGGTCGAACTCCTTCTTCCCGCCAGCAATCAGGAACTGGCCGCACAAATCGGCACAGTCCGCGAACTGGTCTCCCGCAATCTGTCGCGTTTACAGTCCGAAGGGATCATTCAGATCGAAGGACGCACGATCACTGTGCGCGACCTCAAAGCACTCGAAGCTGCGGCGCAATCCACCGAATAACATCCCACCCTTGGAGCTGTGACAAAAGTCATCGGCAGCACTGCGTCTTCCCGCTAAGGTTGCAACATACAGCCGCCCCGCGAGATGCCGTGGCCGCCAGGAGAACCAAAATGACAATCGTTACGAGCAAGACCGTTCGGGAAATTGCCTTGGAAACCACGAGCGCCACGCGTGTCTTCGAAAAACTAGGCGTCGACTACTGCTGTGGCGGAAATTAATCTCTGGAAGAAGCTTGCGCCAAGTCAGGTCTTCCCATCGAGCAGGTCATCGATGCGCTCGAACTGGCCGAAGCCCAATCTGCCGTTCCGGGAATCAATCGGGACTGGATCGAGGCGCCACTCACGGACTTGATCGCGCATATCCTCGAGACGCACCACAGTTACACTCGGGAAGAAATCGCTCGGCTGACTCCGCTGCTCGATAAGGTTTGTTCGGTGCATGGGAAGAATCATCCTGAATTATTGCGAGTCCGGGCCACATTCTTTGCTCTCGCGCAAGAGCTCCGCACACATCTGATGAAAGAGGAAACGGTTCTCTTTCCCTACGTGACCCGCATGGAAGAGTCGCTCGCTCAAAGGGAACCGGCCCTGCCAGCGCCGTTCGGCACCATTGAGAATCCGGTTTCCATGATGGAACATGAACACGATTCCGCTGGGAATGCTCTGCGTACAATGCGCGAAGCTACAAACGGATTTACCGCCCCCGAAGATGCCTGCGTCAGCTATCAGACGCTGTACAAAGCTCTGGCCGCTTTTGAGGCAGACTTGCACCAGCATATCCATCTGGAAAATAACATCCTGTTTCCGAGAGCGATTGCAATGGAGAAAGCGGAGGTAGCAGCTTAAGAGGGGAAATCCCAGCCTTCTTCTTTCATCTTTTTGTTCGACCAATGCTGGAGGTGTTCGAACAAAGCAGGCTCAATCACGGCAAAGCGGATGCCTACACGGCCTTCGTCGCCAATCCACATCAGGCGTGCTTTGGCCTGGAAAGTGACCGCGCTGTCGGGCAAAACAAAACTCACATCGAGCAGTCCTGAGTAGCGGAGCGGGTCCTTGACTCCGTCGAGGCCCATACCACCGGTGCTCAGGTTGACTCCCTTTACCCTGATTTCCTCGCCTTGCGAATTCTTGACGGTGACAAGAACTTCGATGCGGGCGCGGAAAAACTTTTGTTGCTCGTTACTGATGAAGCCGAGCGCTGCCGTCGTTTCTCCCGGTGCGAAGCTGATGTTGTATTCCTTGAGCTTTCGGCTCAGGGTGCGGCGTGAGATTCCCAACTGCTCGGCCGCCATCGTCCGGTGCCCGCCGGTTCGTTCGAGAGCCTTGATGATCATCTGCTCTTCCATGCTGTCGAGATTGCCGACAGGCATGGAAGCCGTCTGGCGCATGGCGCTTGGCTCGCCCGTCAAAGCGGCGCTCAGCTTGGAGAAATCAATCTCTCCTCCGGCGGATTCCATCGCGACTTTTGCGACCAGATTCCGGAGTTCACGGATGTTGCCCGGCCAGGCATGCGACAACAGCGCGGAAATCGCTTGCGGCGAAAATTGCTTGTTCGCGGCCTTCAGCCTCAAGAAATGCTCGGCCAACGCGACAATGTCTTCAGGGCGCTCCCGCAACGGAGGCACTCGCAGCTGAAACTGCCCTAGCCGATGAAATAGATCCTGCCGGAAGCGGCCGGTCTTGACGGCAGACTCCAGATCCTGATTGGTCGCCGCGACGATGCGAACGTCCACCTTGATCTTGCGGTGGCCACCGAGGCGGTAAAAGGGTTGTCCATCGAGCACGCGCAGCAATTTCACCTGCGTCTGCAACTGGAGCTCGCCAATTTCGTCGAGAAATAACGTTCCCTTGTCCGCGAGTTCAAAGAGCCCGGGCTTCGACGAGTCGGCTCCGCTGAAAGCGCCCTTTTCATACCCGAAAAGCTCGCTCTCGACCAGATTTTCTGGGAGGGCCGCGCAATTGATATCGACCCAGGGGCGGCCGCGACGGTCGGACGACTCGTGAATAGTCCGAGCGATCAACTCTTTGCCGGTGCCGGTCTCTCCGGTGATCAGAACCGTTTCAGTATGCCCAGCCACGCGATCCACCAGTGTCATGAACTTATGCATGATGGGGCTGGCGAGAATGAAGATGGTGTCATCGATCTTGCGCGAGAGAATACCCGGAGCCACTGCTGTGCCTTCACTCGCAATTGGCGCTCTCGCCGGTACGACCGTAGCGATGACGGTGGCAGCAGAGGAGGACGAGTCTCGCAAAATCGTCGCTGAAAGCTGCACACTGAATTTCTTGCCGGACTTCGGGCAGGCTAGCAGCTGCCCATGAAATCCGTCGTTTGCCGCACAGGCATCGAGCATCACCCGATGGAGGCGGGAGGCTTCCTCATTTGAAGTCTTCCCAGCTTTTGCAAAAAGCGCAGAAAAGCTCCGGCCGAGTACTTCTGCCGTCGAAGAGCCGAAAAGTTCAGAAAACTTGGGATTACACGCAGTAACTTTGCCCGAAGAATCGATCGAACAGACGGCCAAGGAAGAGAGTTCAGCTCCGCCAGACAAACTAGGTGAGGCTTCCACGGCTGCCCCGTCACGATTAACTGACGGCCTCTGGTCCGAGTTAGGGTTAAACGTGAGCATGCAGTGCGTTTGGGACGATGGTGACACAAGCCGATACCTTCGCCATTACGCTACCGCCGATTTCGGGTAACGAAGGTAACGAGTTACTGCTGAATTCGACAACGCTCCCTTCCGTCAGATCGTCGCGAAAACGGCAGTAGGTTACTTCGGTAAGCTTCAGAATCCCTAATCTTTGCAATACGATTCCGCAAGGCCAGGCTGAAAGTGTGCCCTGCGCCTCAGTGCGGGCTGACAAATTTCCCCGTGGAATGGGACGTGTGTTCGCCGGGTCGCGAATACGCGCTGGACTGAGTCGGGGCGTAAATGAAATCAGACGCGGACGGATTATCGTTGCAGACGAAAGCGTTCGTCGGTATCACTGCCTGTTTTGGAGTGGTGATGCTGTCGTACGCCCTTCTGCATTGGGAATCGCATGATCTGATGCGGTTCGCCTGTTATCTGGCCGTGGCGATTCTCGCTTCCGGATTGAAAGTCCAACTACCCGGCATCGACGGCACGATGTCGGTCAACTTCCTGTTCATCCTTCTCGGCGTACTGGAACTGAGTCTTCCGGAGACTCTGGTAATCGGGTGCACGGCGACCCTGGTACAGAGTGTCTGGCAAGCGCGGAAGCGCCTGGACCCCGTCAAAGTTCTGTTCAATGTGGCTGGCATGATGGCCAATGCCAGCGCGCTCACGTATCAGAGCTATCACTGGCTGGCGGCACGGTATGGATCGAACAAGCCGATCCTGCTCATGCTGGCGGCGCTCGTATTTTTCTTCGCAAACACGCTGCCCATTTCGATTGTCATCGCGCTGACCGAGGGAAAATCGAGCCGGAAAGTCTGGTCCGAGTGCTATTTCTGGTCCTTCCCGTACTACCTGGTCGGAGCAGCGGCGGTGGGCCTAGTGGGGATCGTAAACCGCTCGGCGGGATGGCAGACCTCTCTGCTCGTTCTGCCCCTGATTTATTGGGTGTACCGCTCCTATCGCCTCTATCTGGGCCGGCTTGAGGCAGAAAAAGAACGCGTGGAAGTGGAAAAGCGGCACGTGGAAGAGATCGCCTCGCTGAATATGCGGACGATCGAAGCCTTAGCTCTGGCGATCGAAGCCAAGGATCACACCACGCACACGCATTTACAACGGGTCCGAACGTATGCCGTGGAAATCGCCCGCGAACTTGGGCTCGGCGAAGATCAGATTGAAGCCCTCCGAGCCGCCGCACTCTTACACGACATTGGAAAGCTGGCCGTGCCCGAGCAGATCATCAACAAGCCGGGCAAGTTGACGCCCGAAGAGTTCGAGAAAATGAAGGTGCATCCGCTGGTGGGGGCCGAAATTCTCGAACGCGTGGCCTTCCCTTACCCGGTGGCTCCGATCGTTCGTTCGCACCATGAACGTTGGGACGGTTCCGGCTATCCGGAGGGTCTGGTTGGAGATCAGATTCCCATGGGTGCGCGCATTCTGGCCGCGGTGGATTGCCTCGACGCGCTGGCCTCGCATCGCCAATATCGCCCCGCTCTGCCGCTCGCAGAAGCCATGGCCAAGGTGAAAGAAAAGGCGGGCACCTGGTTCGATCCCCATGTGGTCGACATTCTGCTTACGAATTATGTGGACCTCGAGCGCATGGCTCAGATGACCGAAGAAACCGTCGCGCCGCACGGGCTTTCGAAATCGGTCAAGGTGGAGCGCGGACTAGCCCCCGCCGCTGGTTTTGAGCGCAACGAACCGACCTTGGGCCAGATTGAAAACGCGGACTTTTTGAGTTCAATCGCCTCCGCTCGTCAGGAAGCGCAAACAATGTTCGAGCTCAGCCAGGACCTCGGTGTCTCACTGAGCTTGAGCGAAACACTCTCGGTGCTTTCCATGCGTCTGCGCCGCATGATTCCTTACGACTCGTTTGCGGTGTTCGTGAACCGGAATGGCTGGTTGTTGCCCGAACTGGTCACCGGCGAAAATTTCCGCATCTTGTCGTCGCTGAAAATCCGCGTGGGCCAGGGATTATGCGGATGGGTTGCTGAAAACTCCAAACCCATCGTCAACGGCAATCCGCAGGTGGAAGCCGGATATGTGGTCGATCCTGAAAAGCACACGACTCTCCAGTCTGCCCTGGTGGTGCCGCTGGAAGGACTGAACGGTGTTGTAGGCGTCCTCGCGATGTATCAAGCGAATCGCGATGCATTCACGGCTGACCATCTCAGAATTCTGCTGGCGGTCGCCTCGAAGGTAGCGCTCTCCGTCGAAAACGCCCTCAAATATCAGCAGGCTGAGAGCTCTGCCACTACGGACTATCTCACAGGCCTGCCCAATGCACGCTCCCTGTTCGTTCATTTGGCTCAGGAAGTCGCCCGCTGCCGTCGTACAAAAACGCCGCTGGCGGTGATGGTCTGCGATATCGATGGATTCAAGCAGATTAACGATTCCTATGGGCACCTGGAAGGCGACAAATTACTGCGCGAGTTTACATCGCGACTCAAAGACGTCTGCCGCGGCTACGACTATGTCG
>Ga0335070_10011788_pt1 | contig 10214 bp, 10 predicted proteins | sample Lox_Sample_13_FD_206722 | JGI IMG/M metagenome (GOLD analysis project Ga0335070, IMG submission 206722) | Soil microbial communities from Loxahatchee National Wildlife Refuge, Florida, United States - Lox_Sample_1.3 | ecosystem: Environmental > Terrestrial > Soil > Wetlands | place: USA... | reverse complement strand
ATGGGATGGGTCAGCGCTTCCCGCTGGGCTGCAGGCGCGGCTGGCGCGGGAGTGGGAGCGAGTGGACTTCTTCAACACGCTGATCGATCGCTTGGAGGCCGAGCGTCGCGAATGCTTGCGCACCTCGTCGGATCCGGTGGTGAAGCAGGTCGTGCAGCTCAACGGGCTGCGGGGGATCGGGATCAACAGCGCGTGGCTGTACGGGATGGAGTTCTTCGGCTGGCGACAGTTTCGCAACGGCAAGCAGGTAGGTGGCCTGGCGGGGCTCGCGCCGACGCCCTTCCAGAGCGGGGAGTCGGAGCGCGAGCAGGGGATGAGCAAGGCCGGCAACCGCCACGTGCGTGCGATGGCGATCGAGATCGCGTGGGGTTGGCTGCGCTTCCAACCCCAGAGCGCATTGACGCAGTGGTACGAACGCCGCTTCGGTCGCGGCAGCAAGCGGCTGCGCAAGATTGGGATCGTGGCACTGGCACGCAAGCTCCTCGTCGCGCTGTGGCGCTATCTCGAGACGGGAGTACCGCCCGAGGGAGCGTTGCTGAAGACGGAAGCACGGATCCGCTGAACGGCTGCGACGAACCCTGGGATCGAAGAATCCACCTTCTCGGTCTGACCGGGTGCGGGCGACTCGACTTGCCGCCGGGTGCCTTCACGGCGCCGCCCGTTAGAAGGAGTCGCCCGCCCCGAGGGCTCACAGACGCCACGTGGCGTACACAGGATTAGGTGCTCCGGCGCAGCGCGCCGGCACGGATAGAAGGTCGTCCCCGGGCCCAGAGCCCGGACGCTTCGACGAAGTCCACCGGCCAGACCCTCCGCAGAAGCGAGATCACGCGATGTAGAATCAGATCGTCAACGACCGGAGTTGACAGCAGGCCCTACATAGAAGGCGGCACTATGAAGCACCAGGCATCGCATGACGACAGGCTCTTCGTACACAAGTTCGAGAACTGTGAGCTACCGCTGCCCTTTACCCATCGCGACCACCTCCGCCTCGCCTTCGTCCTTCTGACGCGGGCCGGCGTCGATGCGGCCTACGATGTGATCCGGCCATCTCTCCTTCGTTACATCGCACACCACGGCGTCGATCCCGCGAAGTACCATGACACGCTCACTCGAGCCCTATCGACCGCTCCGCTACCGCGCCACCTCGATCATCACCTTCCCCGCCATGGACGGGTCGCGTGCCACTTCGAGCGCCTCGTGGAAGCGCTCGAGCGGGAAGCGGTGGGTGATCATCGGAGTCAGGTCGCGGCGGGCGAGCAGGTCGATGCCGCGCCCGAAGTCCTCCGGATACTCCATCGCGCCGGTGATCTGAAGCTCGCGCATCAGCACGAGCAGAAAGTTGACCTCGATCGGCTTGCGGTGGAGCGCGACGATCGAGAGCCGCGCGCCGCGGCGCGCATTGCCGATGACCTGGGGGATGACGGTCGGCGCGCCCGACGCCTCGACGAAGACGTCGGTGGCGGCGACTCGCCCGCCGAAGAAGCACGTCTCGCCATGCAGCGCGCGCAGCTCGCGCCAGACGTCGACCTCGCCTGCATTCAACGTGGCGCGTGCGCCGAGCGCGCTGGCCAGCTCCAGCCGGTGCGGGGAGAGATCGATCGAGACGATGTCCTCGCAGCCGCGGTCGCGCAGTGCCGCGACGGCGGCGAGCCCGATCGGGCCGGCTCCGAACACGACGGCCTTCTCGTGGGGCAGCGCGCCGAGCTTGTCGACGGCGTTCATCCCGACCCCCAGTGGCTCGGCGAGCGCGGCCAGATCGAAGGACATCGAGTCGGGGAGCTTGTGCAGCCGGCGGTGGTCGGCGCTGCGAACGAGCAGCCGCGGCGCGAAGCCGCCTTCGGGCCTGCCATTTCCGATCACCCCACCTTGCGGGTCACGCGGGTCGAGCGCGACCCGGTCTCCGACGGCGAGCGTCTCGACGCCCGGCCCGACCTGTTCGACGATGCCCGAGAGCTCGTGCCCGATCGGCATCGGGGCGGGCATCGGCCCCGCGACCCCGCCGAGTGCGATGTAGCCGAGGTCGCTGCCGCAGATGCCGCACGACTGCACCCGCAGCACGACGTCGCCGCGGCCTGCAATCGGCTCGGGCACCTCGTCGAGACGGACGTCACCCGGACCGTGGATTCGTGCCTGGAGCATCGATTCCTCCTCTTCGTTTCCAGTCCTGGATAGGGCCGCGGCACTCTGTGCCTACTTCGCCATGAAGCCGCCGTCGACGTAGAGGGTCGCGCCCGTGATGAAGCGCGCCTCCTCGCTGGCCAGGAAGAGATAGGCCGGCGCCACCTCGTCCGGGCGACCCCAGCGCTTCATGGGCACGCGATCGAGCTCGGCGCGCTCGACCGCCTCCAGACCCTTCCTCTTCATGATCGCGGTCATGTTCGTCTCGATCAGGCCCGGCGCCACGGCGTTGACGCGCACGTTGCCCTGCGCCCACGCAGCGCCCATGTTGAGCGTCATCTGGACCAGGCCGGCCTTCGCGGCGCCGTAGCCGGGCACGAGCGGGACGGATCGGAACGCAGACATGCTCACGGTGTTGACGATGCTGCCGCCGCCGGCGAGCGAGCTCGCTGCGAGCAGCGGCTTCAGCGCGACCGCGAGCGTGAAGGCGCTGACGAGATGCAGCTGGAGCGCCTGCGCGAAAGTCTCGGGCTTCCACTCGTCCTGCGAGAGGAGGTTTGCTCCGGCGTTGTTCACGAGGGCGTCGAGCGCGTCGAAGCCCGCGGCGAGCGCGCGCATGGAGGCGGCATCGGTCATCTCGGCCTGCCGATAGCCGAAGCGAGAGAGATCGACGTCGTATTCGGCGGCCGTCTGCCTGCGTCCCGTGATCGTGACGTCGGCGCCTGCGTCGCCGAACGCGGTCGCGACCGCGAGGCCGATGCCGGAGCTCCCACCCGTGACGAGAACGCGGCGTCCGGTGAAGTCGAAGGTCGTCGTCGGCATGGGCGCGCCTCCTCGCTAGCCGAGGGCCGTGCGCCAGCGCGCGATCTGGTGGCGCAGCCAGCCGCTCTCCCAGAAGCTCTCGTCGCCGGTCTCGAGCAGCGCTTCGTGGGCCGCGAGCATCAGCTCCATGGCGCCGCGGTGTTCACGGCGCGCCAGCACCGCCTCGGCGAGGCGGATGGCGGTCGCTGCGTCGCCGGCCGCGAGCCGGTCGCGCGCGAGCGCGGCCACCTGCTCCGGGTCGAGCAGTGCTGCGAGCGCCGCCGTGGCCTCCGCCGGGTCGGCCGCATAGAGCTCGGCCGTCGAACGTCGCTGGAACCAGCCCGTGTAGGACTCGAATATCGTGCGCGCGGCCCACTCGATCTTTCCGTAGCCCTGACCGACCCGGAGATGCGACGGGAGCGACGCGCCGCGCATGATCTCGTAGGGGCTCTTGTGCTGGTTGATCATCGCGAGCGCCTGCTCGTGTACGTGCTCGACCGCGCCGCGCATCCGGGCGAGGCAGGCATCGATCAGCTCGCCGCCGACGATGGGCAGGTGTCGCCCCGTGATCAACACCTCGGCCCCGAGCGCACGCACGCGATCGACGTTCTCCATGTAGGGCACGGGGAATCGGTAGAGATCGCCCCGCAGCGTGTTGAAGTTCGGGAAGTGGGGGAAGAGCGGGCCGAACAGGTTGCTCACGAGCGCGACCCGATGCGCGGGGATCCAGACCACGAGGCTGTCGATGGTCTCGCCACCGGGGCAGTGGATGAGCTCGAAGTCCAGGTCGCCGGCCCGAAGCCGCATGCGCGTCTCGAAGGTCAGGTCGGGCGTGGGGACGTCCTGCACCGGCCTGGCGTCCGGATACCGCCTCATCAGGTCGGAGATCTTCCTCGGGAGCTCGGGGAACCAGGTGAGCGCCGTCCCGCCACGGAACTTCGCGATGCGCTTGTCGTCGGCCTGGCAGCGGAGATTGTTCGCGTGCGCGACGTAGAGGGTGCCCTGCTCCCGGAACTGCGAGACGCCGCCCACATGATCGACGTGCCCCTGCGTCGTGACGATGTAGCGGGTCGGAGCTGGGCGGACCTCCGCGAAGAGGTGCTTGTGGTGCGGGGCCTCGAAGCCCATGCCGCAGTTCACGATCAAGCGCTCGCGACCGCAGTCGACGAGATAGCTGGCCGTCGTCCCCGTCGAACGCCAGACGCGTTCGTGCACCTGCACGGCCGCTTCGTCGTAGGGCATGTCGAGGAGCTCGCGGCCGGGCCGCTCGTCGATCAGCCGATCGACCTCCTTCTCGACCTCCGCGCTCGCCATCACTCGACCTCCTTCTGTACGGCGAAGCGCTCGAGATAGAACTCGAAGGGGTCGCGCACCCGTGCCGGCTCCGCGCCGAAGTCCTCTCTCAGGTCGTAGACCACGCGCCCGTGCTTGCCGCGGGCGTGCTCGCCCAGGTGCGCCCGGATCTCCGCGCGGGCCGCATCCGTCATCGGAAGGCCCGCGACCTCGTAGATCCGTTCGACCATCGCAAAGTCGTCGGCCATGAACTCGTGGAAGAGCACGTCGATCGTCCGGCTCTCGGGCAGCCGATGCCTATCGCGCACGGAGGCCGAGAGGAGCTGAAGAGTCCTTCGCGACCAGTAGTCGAGATACCACGCGGGGTCCGTCGTCTTGTAGCTCATCCGCGCGCCGTAGCAGGTCATCGTCGCGGCGGATTGGATCACGGCGACGGGATCGCGGTGGGTCACCACGAAGGTCGCATCCGGAAAGGTCTCGACGAGCGGCCCGAGCTGCTCGAGGTGCTGGGGACACTTGAGGACCCAGCGCTCGCGGGGCAGGTACCACTGGAGGATCTGGAGCCCCGTCTTCATGTACGCGTAGTGCGGACGCTGGTCGTGGGCGTGGTAGTACTCGACCCACTTCGGGACCCGCGCCACCCACTCCTGGTTGTAGCTGGAGAAGTCCGGCAGCATCAGCTCGAGCTCTTCGTGCACGTGATCGGGGTTCATCGGGTGCATCGCGGCGACGAGCGGAGAGGCGGCCTGCATCTGCTCCCACGCCCGCTGACAGCGGATCCAGCGCGGGTCGAAGCGGTCGCGGGTGGCATTCTCCTCCGCGACCGGCGCCTGTCCCTCCCACAGCGGCATGGAGCGCAGTCGACTGTCCGCCGCGATCAGGTTGACGAGATGGGTCGTTCCCGAGCGCGGCAGACCGACGACGATGATCGGCGCCCGGATCTCGACGTCGTGGATCTCGGGATGCTCCTTCAGGAGCTGGCGGATCCGAAGCCGTATCGACGCGTAGCGCCCGCAGTCGTTGAAGAGCAGCAGGCGGCCGAGGTTCGTGCGATCCGGGTCCTCGCCGGGCTCCGAGAGCCACAGCGCGAGCCGCTCGCGGAAATCATCCGGTCCGAAGTCGTCGAACCCCGTCGCCTGCGACGCCCGCGCCAGGACGGCTTCGACGCGGAGGTCGAGCTCGAGCGTGTCGGCATAGGCGAGCGCGGCCTTCTGGAGGCCGCTCAGCTCGGGCTTCGCGAGGTCCCGGATTCGGATGATGTCGTCGGCCATCGGCTCGGCTCCGCCTTCGGCCTGCGCGCCGGGTGTTGCCGCCTAGTTAGTACGGGCATACTATCTATGCCGCATGCCGGCAGCAACTGCCATTCGCAGCGACTCCGCCGCGACCCGCCTGCGCATCCTGCGCGCCGCGGAGGCCCTGTTCTCCGAGAAGGGAGTCGACCGCGTCTCGCTGCAGGAGATCGGCCGGGCAGCGAACGAGCGGCACCGCTCGGCCGTCGGATACCACTTCGAGGATCGGCTCGGTCTGCTCCGCGCGATCCTCGCACGCCACGCCGAGCCGATCGCGGCCGAGCGCAGCGGGCTGATCGACGCGATCGAGGCGGACGAGGCGCAGTCGGATCTGCGCCGCGTGGCCGAGGCCTGGGTGCTGCCCATCGTGAGGGAGGCGGAGAACGCCGATGGCGGAATGCACTTCGTCCGCATCAGCGCCGAGCTGATCGGCCATCCGAGCTGGTCATACTTCTACTTCTCGCGCGTGGAAGATCTCGTCGCGTCGCGTCGGCTGATGAATCTCGTCACCGAGGCCGGACCCGAGGTGCCGGCCGACTACCGCAGGCCGCGCACGATCGCCTTTGCCGGCTTCCTCTTCCACGCCATCTCGGACTGGTCGAACGCCAGCGCTCGACTCGGAGAGACGAGGCGAGCGCGCGAGTGGCGTGCCCTCGAGCACTACCTGATCGGCGCGACTGCCGCGCTCTGGTCGATCGCGCCCTGGGGGCGGTCGGGCCGAAGACCCGCAGACATCCTCGAGGAGTGATTCCATGCGCGCCCCGGTCTACTCGGAGGACCCCGACGAGATCCTCTCGGTCGACACCATCGAGGATCCGCAGCCGTTCTACTCGCGACTGCGGAAGACGCTGCCCGTCGCGCGTCTGGGCGACACGGGTGTCCACATCGTCACGCGCTGGGCTCTCGTCGAGGAGGCCCTCGGCCGGGAGGAGGACTTCTCCGCCAACCTGACGGGTGTCCTGATGCGCGGCGCGGACGGCCATCCGTCGATCTTCTCGCTGGGGGGCACCGGCGTGGTCCAGGTCATCTCCAACGCCGACGAGCCCGACCACTCGGTTCACCGCGAGCTGCTCAAGGCGTGCCTCACACCGGCCCGCGTCGCATCCATGGAGCCGTCGGTGCGTGGCTGGGCCGATGCCGCGATCGCGCCGCTGATCGCTCGCGGCGGCGGCGACTTCGTGTCGGTCGCCGAGCGCGTTCCCGCACTCGTGCTCGCGAACCTGCTCGGCCTCCCCGAGTCCGACGTCGAGCACTTCCGGATCTGGGCGATGATGGGCGGCGACATCCTGGCGGGCGACGTCGGCGGCGAACGCATGCGTTTCCTGTTCGACGAGAACCGCCGCATGCACGCCTACCTCTCGGACCACCTCAGCCGCGCCGACGCCGCGACCGCCGATCGACCCGACGCGACCGTGATGGCCGTTCTTGGCCGCGGCGTGGCCGATGGCGTGATCGACCGACAGACGGCGGTCGGCATCTCGATCGTGCTCTTCGGCGCGGCAGGCGAGTCGACGGCGGCGCTGATCGGCTCATGCCTCCTGCGCCTCGCCCGGAATCCGGCTCTGGCCGACGCGCTGCGCGGTGAGCTGCCTCTGGTCCCGCGATTCGTCGAGGAGGTGGTGCGCCTCGATCCGCCGTTCAACTTCCACTACCGCGCCGTGCGCCGCGGCTGCAAGCTCGGCGGCTACGACCTCGAGCCGGGTGACCGGCTCATGCTCGTCTGGGCGGCGGTGAACCGGGACGAGTCGGTGATCGAGGATCCGGACACGCTCCGCCTCGACCGACGCCATTCGAAGCACCACATGGGCTTCGGCCGCGGGGGCCACTTCTGCCTCGGCGCCCACCTCGCTCGCCTCGAGGCGCGCTGTGTCGTCGAGGGCGTGCTGAAGCAGACGAAGGACATCCGCACCGACGACTCGAAGCCCATCGTCTGGGCCCGGAGCATCTTCGTCCGGCGGCTCGAACGGCTGTCGCTGGCGGTGGTCGCGTAGCGCGTCGCGTGCGTCCCCCCGACTGCAACCTCATCGCAGCTCCGGCACGCATCCGGAAGAATGCTGCACGCCCTGGAGGTTGATGATGAACCGGCCGGCACCCACGCTGCGCCTCGACCTCAACATCCTGACGACGTGTCTCCTCCCCGAATGGAGCACGGGGCCGCGAGGCGATGAGCAAGTGGTCCTCGAGGCCGCCCGCGAGGCAGGCTACCGAGGCATCCAGGGCGCCAACCCAAAGCGCTGTCGCGACCTCGGACTGGTGCCCACCACCTTCGACATCCGCCGCGTTCCCGGCGGCCTCGTCGAGCGGGCGCGTCGCTGGGCCGACCTCGGGTACGACTGCTCCACGCTGCTCCTTGGCACCGGCATGGAGGGAGACGACGCGGCCGCCCGGCTCGTCGAGGAGGTGCTCGAGGCGAGCACTACCGCCGGCATCCCCATCTATGTCGAGACCCACCGCGCCACCGTCACGCAGGACGTCTGGCGAACGCTGCAGCTCGTGCGGCGGTTCCCGGAGCTGCGGTTCAACGGCGACTTCTCCCACTGGTACACAGGGCACGACATGCCCTCGGGCGACTTCGAGGCCAAGCTCGATCTTCTTTCGCCCGTGTTCGAGCGGGTGCGGTACCTGCACGGCCGCATCGGCACCGCGGGTTGCGTCCAGGTCGACGTCGGCGACGGTCGCCCCGATGACGAGCCGCCGGTCGTGCACTTCCGCGCATTCTGGACGCGGGCCTTTGCCGGCTTTCTCGCAACTGCGCACGGCGACACCGTTGGCGCTCCCGGGTGCGAGATCGGTTTCGCTGCCGAGCTGCTTCCATCCGAGTTCGGCTACGCGCGCCTCGTGCCCGGCCTCGACGGCGAACCGCGGGAGGAGGGTGACCGCTGGGCGCAGGCCCTCGTCCTCACTCGAATCGCAGCAGAGTGTTTCACCGCCGCACGCGACGACACGACCCGCTGAACGCCGCTTGAGTTCGGGTCACTCCTTGCGCCTGCGACGGGCTTCGAACCTGAGGGTCGGGGGTTCGAGTCCCTCCCGGCGCGCCAGTGATTTCGCGGAGTTGGCGAGATCGAGCCAATCGCTCCGCGCCCCGGCCACCGGCCACAGTGGCGCGGGCGTGGACGCGACATAACACGTCTTTATCGGGCGCGATCGCGGATCGGCAGCTTGTATTTCCTATCGACCCATCCGGCGGCGCTCTGCCGGGGGGGGCCGGTCGAGATCGTGTTCGACGTGGGCTTCGCCGCGCGAGCGCGCCGCTCAGGGCGACGCCGCCAGCTCCGCCAGCTTCCCCGCGATCCGGCGCGAGAGCGCCCCGAAGGCCGCGCTCTCGGCGGCCACCACGTCGTCGTAGGAGCTCGACCCGATTGGCTGCTCGATGCGCGTCTCCTCGACGGCCAGCGCGCTGCCGTCGCGCATCGAGGCGATGGCCCAGCGCACGAGCAGGGTCACCTGCTCGCCCGGCGTGGCCTGGAGATCGCGCACGTCGATCAGGACGCGGTAGTCGGCGCGGAAACGCGGCTCGGTCGGGTACACCGCGACGCGCGCGGTGCCGAGCAGGCGCCCGAGGTCGTCGGCGACGACGCGCAGGATGTCGGTCCGCAGCGAGCCGCCCCAGCGGTGCGCGTCGGCGACGGTCAGGCGGTTGGAGGCGTCCTGCGTGACCAGCTCGGGCCGGTCGAGGTAGCGCGGCAGCTCGAGAGGACCCACCGTGAGGCCGAGCTCGGGATGCCCCGCGAGCGGCGCTCCCGCGGCCTCGCCCGAGGCCGAGCGCAGCGCGTAGAAGTGCGCCGGCGCGCTGCCGAGGCAGCCCGCCAGCCCGAGCGCGCAGAGTGCCGCGAGCGCGCGCGCGATCCGGATCGCCCTCACTGGGAACCCTTTCTGCCGAAGATCACCGAGTTAGGCCGCGCGATCCGGGGGGGCGTCCACTGGCGATCAACTGGTCGGGTGATGTCCTGTCCATTCAGCCACGGCTTCGGATAACAGCCGAGGGCGGACATCTGACTCTCCTTGGGTTTTCAGTTCTCATAGCTGGCGAACTCGATGGCCAGGCCACCAAGTTCTGGCTCGGGGTGTCACGAAGTGACCGGGCAGGCTGGAACCTGAGGCCGGGGAACGTTCTCAGGGGTACGGCGGTTCAAGCCACGGGCGAAGAACTCGATTCTGTGCCGTATCTCATCGAGAAGATCATCTCCGTCGTCAACTCAGAACAACCTGCGTCCAGCCCTCCACCCTGGACGGGCGAGCCCCCTTCTCTCGATAGCTATCGAGCCCGCGACAACCGTTTCCTCACAGAGCAGCAGTTTTCCGCAATCTGCTGTCGGTGCTATTTCGGAGCGCGAGTTGCGGTCGTGCAAACAGCCTCTTCGAAAGACTCCAGCGCCAATCGCCTTTTGTGTTTCGGACCCGATTCGTGCCCAGTCCTACGGCAGCATCAGGCTGAGTAATAGGAGCGCGCGGCCTAACACGTATGAGTCCTCCTCCGTCAAGCGGGTAGAGAAATCCCGAGCGGCCGTTCGATGCGGCCGCGAGGGATTCGCGAGCGTTCGGGCTCGGCATCGCACTCCGTCTTGGCTTCGCTCTGCGGTGCAAGGTGTGCACCCAACACGTATCGAGGCTCACGTGCACAGGCGCCCTGGCGCCGCGCACGGGAAGACGTGGTCGTCTCCTCGTCCTGGAAGCTCATCCGGGCCCTCGTGCCGGCCTCCTCAGGACGTC